>Ga0308170_10000307_pt1 | contig 72643 bp, 61 predicted proteins | sample PhyBR2_2_FD_202136 | JGI IMG/M metagenome (GOLD analysis project Ga0308170, IMG submission 202136) | Phyllosphere microbial communities from UC Gill Tract Community Farm, Albany, California, United States - DLSLSB.R2 | ecosystem: Host-associated > Plants > Phyllosphere > Unclassified | place... | reverse complement strand
AGCATTTTTAGGATATAGTTTTGCTAAAGATATAATATCCATGCTCAACATTGGCATCGTATCTTACAGTCTTCAAGTTTTGGCTTGTAGAGTTTTTTTTATAGTTGTGCTTATATTAATTTATAAATTCCAGGATGGCGCTTTTTTACCGGCTATACCACAGGCAATTTTATGTTTTCAGATTATTTCCCTTACTTTGGTTCAAGCATTTATCAGCCTTGCCGAACCTTTAAATGAAGTCCAAGAAATAGGTGAAAGTCATCACATTCACGGCATACTAGATGATTTAGTCAAAAAATACAACTTTGACAAAAATATTGTTTTTTTGACCGGGTTTAATAGATTTGAACCAGAAGAGATAAGAAAAATGAGAGCTTTTGCGTATCAAACCTTATTTAGAGGTTTAATTTTTCTATGCAAACAAACAATGATGGAAGAGTCTGTCGATTATCTAAAATTCATAGTTTATCACGAATATGGGCATCTTCAGCGTAACCATTTGAAATTTTTACATTTACTTAAAATTTCAGTCAATCTCTTTATACTTGCAGCTATTTGCTATGCAATTTATTCAAATTTAAGGTCAAGCAAGCCAAAAGATAAAACTAGATTAGCTTTGGGATTGATCTCCTACTCATTCTTAGCCACAGTAATTTATCAATTTTCAGAGAACATCATAAGAAATTTTATTGAGTTTGATGCTGATGATTTCTCAGTATCTCTGCAGGGAAATCTATCAGGCATCGACGCATTTCTTTTAATCACAAAAGATGAATCAATGGATCTTGAAAACAATTTGGGATGGACTTTGTTTCATCCGTCCTGGCTTCCTTATTTTGATCATCCTTCAGTCTACCACAGACATCTAAGACAAGTTGCTAAAAATAAATAAGTTTTAGTTTATTTTTTGGCTTTAGTAAAGATAATTCTGAATAGGTGCAAACTTAATCTTATTCAATTTTCAAAATTATGCAATATCAGGTTGCCATTGAGAATCCTTGCTAAGCTTATAAAACAGTTTTAAAGATCTCAAACAAAATTTATGGAAAGCTTGATTTCTGAATCTAAGCTATTGACTAAAACTAATTGTATTTGTAATTGATACTATTGATATAACTTTTGAAGACAATATTTATATTCTGAATGTACTGAAAAGGCAAATGTTGTTAATCATAAACATTTTGTATCCAAAGATCCAAGCCCTAATTTCTTGACTATATCTTCAGCTGTTTGGCAAATTTTCTCACAAGACTCTGTGAGATTTTATTAGATATGAGTTTTAATTATTCTCAAGAATGTTGTAGAAGGATGTGCTTCAGATAAGCGTTTCTGTATTCAAACTATTCTTTAATTTTATTTATTATTATTCAATCTCAAATTAAATAGAAAAGTAGTAAAAAAGATGATTTGCTTCCGCCGGCCACTCAGCTAAAAATATTTTAAGAAAGTCCAATCACATAAATAACTTTAATATGTTAAATATTTTGGAAAGTGGTTAAAGATAAATCGCAGCTCCTTTCTTCTTCAATGTCTGAAATATCAGTTCTGAGGTTGCTACTCATTTTAGAAGATCTAGATTCGTCAGGATTTGCAGAACGAGGAGTCGCAGATTGGCTAGAAGTATTTCTAGCATTTGCGACAATAATCCTCCCTTCTCCAATTTGAGATAGAGAAGAGCTATCAGAAGAGACATTCCTTCTACTCACAGATACAGATCCATTTTGATCTTCGTTTTTTGAATAATCTTTGCTCTTAAGAGAAGAGCTGTTGTCCTTTCGCCCAAAAAGGCCAAAACACCACCCTGAGCTTGAGGTGGGCACACTTTTAGACTCAGACTTCCTTTTTAAGGCTGGCGATGATCCGTTTAACTTGTTAGTCTTCTGTTTAGTACAGCAGAACCCAGCTATAAACAGCAATGCATTCAGCATCTTACTTTTATTCATATAGGATAAAATAAAAATTTTCTTTAAATATATTTTTTTTGTATTTTTATTTCTAAATGCTCAGCTACAGATCATTTCTAAACAATTTTATATCTGAGAGAAGAATGTTGCAAAGTGTGACTTTGTAAAGATCAGCATTAGACATGTTTTACTACGATTGTATCCAATCAATTTTTTATTATTAGACATTTTAACATTATTGAGCTAGTTTCTGCCAAAGATAAAAAATAAAAATTTTATTTACTTCTTTCAACAAATTTCAGTATAAAAGTGCGTAATTCCAAGCATACAGGAAAACACACTGAAATAATCTTGCTCAATTTACAATCCAAATTTCCTCTTTGCCTCATCCACAAACTCTAAAATTTTAAGTTGTAGGCCTTTTTTCTCCTTTTCCTTAGCTTTGTCCTCAACACTTATGGCAATATTGCCATCTTTTTCTTTTAAGGGGCCAGCATTCTTCAAGATTGGCTCGGCATAAGAACTATTCTTCATGACTATGTTTTTGAGGATTTTGTACCTTCTTTGATTGACCAGCTTCTGAGGAGAATATGTGTTTAGGTCTGGGTTGAAGTTTTCTTTGTTGTCAGCATCGGCGGTTCCTTGATAGTCGTAAAATGTCATTTTGGGAATAAAATAAAGCATTTTTATGATTGAAACGGGAAATAAATTATATTAAAAAACATATAAAAAATGGAATAAGGTAAAATGAAAGACACTCATTCATAAGAAAATGAGGAGAAGTGATGAGGTTGGTTAAAGCACATGATTCTCTGCTTTAGATTAAAAGTGTCATTATTTTATTTTAAAGCTTACTTTGGTCTTTTTAGAATCTCCAAGCTTGAAAAAAGCAACAAAAATTTGGAGGGAACAACGATTGTATTTTCTACTTCAATTTCATCCTACTTCTTTGCTGGAAATATTGTGTTAGCATCTTCTACTTATCTATCACTCTTATCTACTTTTCGTAAACACATTTCGAGATCTTTTCTGATTTAAATAAACACAATTAAATAGCATTTTAATAGGCTAAGACATAAAGGGAACAATAACGTAATGAAAAGAATTCGCCCAAAAGCTACTTATAAAATGCCTTCAAAATCCTCAGAATGTCATGCACTATTGTGCAAACAAACTTAAGTAAACAATATTTTTGCATATTATTTTAATAAGCTGAGTCTTGTAAATATTTTCTTATCTTCTGTTTTCCCTCCAAAATTTTCAAAAAATAATAAATATAGCCCATGCATTTCAACCTCTCTGACCTTTTTGGCGCCAAAGCCAAGAGACCTAGCTCCTTCGCAAACTCATATTTATTTTCCATTCCTACAATGACAGAAAGATCAAAGAGGGTAGAGCAGCGGGTCATAGAATCAGCACCATATAAAATATTGGATGCACCTGGGCTCATAGATGACTACTACCTAAACCTCCTGGACTGGAGTTCCAATCGCATAGTCATTGCTTTGGGAGATGCCTGCTACTCGTACAACGTGGATACAAAGGAGGTCTCGGAGATATTCCGTGCTTCGCAGGACCATGCTTACATTTCCAGCATAAAAGGACACGAGAATAAATTGGCGATCGGGGATTCATGCGGCCAAATTTATGTTTATGATTTTGAATGTGGAAGAACAGTGGACAAGAGACAATACCACACAGGTCGAGTTGCATCTATATCTTTCAATGATAGGGTTATGAGCTCAGGCGACAAGAGCGGGAAGATTTGCAATTTGGATGCAAGGACAAGCAATGTCATGTGCTTCGAGGGGCATACGCAGGAAGTTTGTGGGCTTAAGTGGAGCCCCAATAGCGAGTACTTGGCAAGTGGGTCGAACGACAACACGGTCAGGGTGTGGAGGCTAGGATCTCCGATATCGCGCCAGCTGAAAGGACATGAGTCGGCTGTTAAGGCTCTTGACTGGTGTCCCTGGAAGTTCAATGTTTTATGCACCGGCGGAGGAACCAAGGACAAGACAATTAAAACATGGGACGCTGACAATGGGAAACTCATAAAGTCTACCAACGTCAGCAGCCAGGTCTGCACGATCAATCATCTCAAAAAGTACAAGGAGCTGATTACTGGGCATGGGTTCCAGGACAACGATCTGAAGCTGTGGAAATACTCTGACATGCGTTTGGTTTCTAGCTTTGGGTCGCATGACAGCAGAGTCCTGCACACAGCATTGAGTCCTGATGAGTGCACAATCGTCAGTCTTGGAGCCGATGAAAGCGTGAAGTTCTGGAAGATTGCTGATAAGCCAAATAAGCAGTTTAAAAGGGACAGTATTGGATTGAGATAAATAAACACAGTAATATTAAGTAGCTTTTACTTTTAATGGGGACTTTGTACGAAAATATTTTAGAATAGTGTTTTATTTAATAAGCAGGTGGATGAATACTTTAAAATGATTATAAAGTATCAGTCTACGCTAATCTCACATCCAAGATGAGATGATCTTGAAAAAACCATTTCATTTTTGTTTACCCTCCGCTTAAAAATGGAGTTTGGTATTTTTGAAAACAAAATCTTGCTATTCTCTACAAGCATTCCTCATCCGCTGTTCTACAATTTGATAAAGGGACTATCTCAGATTGGTTGGAATGAGTACAATGAAAGTCTAAGCTTTATTGATTTGGGATCAAGAACAGTCCAAATAAGGCATTTGGCAGAAGAAACTAAAGAGGTTTTTGTCTACGGCATAAACTATTCCCCAGACTGTTCTGCGGATACTGTTAGAGCAAAGGTAAGCACGCTTGTGGAGCTTTATGGAGTGTATAAAAAGGAAGGAGAAACAAATGTTTTTCAAGAATGTCTGAATTTATAGCTTAGGTTTTATGCTAGCACCAGAAGAAGTGAAAATTAAATAAATTTGTAAACTTTATGCTTATTTTTGTAAGTTTCCATGGCAAGCCACTTTATTTCGAGTAAAATCAATGTTTTAGAACTCTGCCAACAACAAAAGTATGTTTATGCATTAATTAAGCTTAATTTATTATTTGTTCATGGGCTTTTCCTTAGACTTCTGTACAAAACTCTTCTCCCCGATCCTTTCAGAAAACTGTTTAAAGTTCTCTGCAAACCTCTCAGAATCCTCAAATCTCTCAAATTCTACAAACCCAAAGCCCTTGTTTCGGCCGTCCTGCAAGTCTATTCGTATATTTTTTGGCGTAAATCCATTGTCTTTCAAAATCTTTCTAAGGTCAGATATTTTGAGGTTTTTGTTCATGTGGGAGATAAACAGTCTATTCCTATTTATTATCTGCTTTTTGATTCTCTCAATTCTAAGCAAACGTCCTCCAAGCCTGAACTCCTGATTCGTGTTGACTTGTGCTGTAAACGTTACTGTGCCCTTTCCAGTGCAGAATCCCTTCTTGTTCTTCTCCAAAACAACCTTCTCCACCTCTGAAAAGCTAGAGAAATACTCCTCAACACTGCTTTCTGTCTCTTTGTATCCAAGATTGTAGACAATAAGCTTATTTTCTACGTAAGTCCTGGGCTTCAGTCCCATAGCACGTAAGTCTGTTTCCATGTCCTCATTTCTCCTGTATTTTAAAACAATGCTCTGCTTGGATGATATAAGAGCAGTGTATTTCTTAGCATGTGCTTTTATAAACTTCAATTTGCTCTTATTAATTATAATGTTCCTGTCCTTTACTTCAAATTTCAAAGGCTTTTTTTCAGTTGGCTGCCCGTTGCTACACGAAATCTCCTTGATTTTCGGCACAAAGTCGAAACTCACCCTGTGCGGCGAGGAGGATGGGCTGTCTAGCAGTATTGACTGGACTGCTGAGCGCCTCGGTGGTGCACTTTTTTGCGCTATCTTTTGCTCTTGAATCATTCTGAAGGATGAAAATTTTTCTAAAAAGAACTCAAATTTAAAAAAAGCATTCTAAGATTCTTGGATACAATATCTCATACATTGTTCATTCACTGCTTAATTTGTTAGATTTTTAACAAAACCTAGGCACATTATCTATTCTTTCTAAATTTTCTGCAATTTTTAATACTTTGTCTTTTCTTCAAAATTTTATGACACTTTTAGCATGTTTTAATAGATTCAAACTTTTATCATTTTATTCAATTACATTCTGACCATTATCCTGTGTCCCTTAATTTTATTTAAAGTGAAATATTTCATATTCTGAGCTAACATTTTAAGGTGCACAAGCCTAGAGCAATATCATCACTGTATTTTTGTTCCTATGGCTATTTAATATTTATGTTCCTTTGGCTATGTAATATTTTTGTTATTTTGACTAAGTAACTTTTATTCTTTGCTGACGTTTCTTTCAAAAGCAATATATTGCCTTCTTCCATTTTAGTCTATAAAGTGCCTAATCAAGTTAAAGTTGCACATTCTACAAATTTAATTTAGTATTTCATACAGGTTTACGTTACAATCATTTATAAATTTATAAAATTTAAGCTTAACAATTATTTAATGTCATTACAAATCCTTTTCATCTTCTTTCTTAAGACTAGGATCAGGACCCTTGAACATTGCATCTTTGGGTTCATCCTGTGCCTTATCAAACACCTCTTTAGGGAGATCTGGCCTATACCAGGACTTTTGAATCACCTTTTCGTCATCCTTCTTCTCAGAGTTATCTTCAGCCGGATTAGCCTGTTTCCTGTAGCTTTGGGCTGTCTTGCAACAAAACCCACCTTTAGTCTCTTCCTTGGCGCTGCACGAGAATCCCTTCATCAGCATTAGCACACTCAATAACATACTTGTTCTGTTCATAAGGTTCTGTAAAATTTTTGTATAAATATTTTTTTGAGACCAATTTGATGCAATCAAATGATTAGACGAAAAGTGATGCATCATTTTTATTTCTAAAAATCAAATTCCAATTCAGTCAACTTTTAACCATTCTGATTCTAAATTTGTAAAAATCAGTGTCTGTCTAATTTAGAATTTATGTTTGATTTTCTTTGCAAAATACCTATTTTTTCCAGCATAATTTAGTTTACAACAAACACTGCTTTAAGCTGTTTAGTTGCATCTGCAGGATAGACTGCTTTGAATATAAAGCAACTTTTTGTCGTTCTCTTGCTAAAATTTTTATTAAAAATTTTACGACCCTCAAAATGGTTGACTCCTTCGCAAATGCCAATCCACTTCTTCTTTTGAAAAAGGAAACTGGGAAGAAGAGAACGTTTAAGAGACATCATTCAGATAGATACAAGAGACTTAGAACTAGCTGGCGATATCCTAGAGGCTTGGACAACAGAGTTAGAAAAAAGCACAGAGGTATGCCAGAGATGCCAAGCAAAAGGTTCAGGACACCTGCTATTCTGAAGGACATCCTGCCATGCGGGCTGAGAGAGGTTTTAGTCAACAATGTCAATGATTTGAGGGCACTTACATCTGTAAATAGGAGATACTGTGCCACTATTGCATCCACAGTCGGGGCAAGAAGCAGAATTGAGATTGTCAATGAAGCCAAGCTTCTTGGGATTCACGTGACAAATGCCATGGCTCGGCTTATGGAAGCTGTTCAGGAGTAAAGTCTATTTAATTTTATTTTTAGAGAGATATTTTATTGCTTTTTAAAGTCATAATTTTGATATTTTATAAGAAATCATAAGTAAAAATACTGGATAAAAATATATGCAAGGTGAATCTGTTTCCATTATTTGCATATTTTTAAGCTTAAAAACAATTTATGATAAAATTTTGAAATATTGTTTTATTCCAACATCAGCAACTAACAACATTTTAAATTGTTGGGCAAGAAAACAAACTGTTTGGATTTTCAGGTTACTAAGAGCACTGTAGAATTAGAAATCAATTCTATACAAACAGTGTCTAGTCAAGCCGAATACTTTTCTTCCGTTTTAATTCACCAATACATTTTCTTTAACTTTGCATCCCTCATGGCAGTTTCAGACCTTTTCAGCAAAGGCAGCACACAATCCATTCAAAACATAATTCTAAAATATTTGGACCAAGCTACTGCTAAAAAGGGATTGGAGATAGAAGCCAGAATTGGAAGAATTATGAACAAGATCACAATGAAACGGATGGACTTCGATACTTTCCATCCTATTGTCTTTCAGAGGCTTCCTAACGAGTATGAGTTTGAAGGCGAGATTGCAAAGGAAGACTTCACAAAAATAAAGCAGCTTCTGTTTGGAGAAAGTGTGACGGATAAATATAAGATGGTTGAAACTGTTGACAAGATTAGCATAAGCAACACCGTAAGGAAAATACAGAGTGATCAAGGAATTTTCTACCAGAAAAAACTAAAGTTATCAAAAATTGACATTCATTTGCCTGAATATGCCTATGATGTTAGAATTTCCATAAGCCAAGAATCGGATGTAGAACAGAAGGACTTTGTACAGAAGCCCAACTTAATCCAAAGGAGCAGAGAAAGAGAATCTTATTTATTTAACGAGTATTCTTTTGACTTCACAAAGGTTGTAAATCCACGAACAGCTGGTCAGGATAGAAAATATGAGATTGAGGTTGAAGTCAAAGATCTTGAATACCAAAGAATAGAGTTTGTTGTTATGGCCCTAAATTTGCCTGTTTTGAAAAAAAGACCAAATTAAATTGTTTCCCAACTATTTGAGGTTTGCTCTTGTGATTGCTGGTTGCTTAAGTAAAACAAAGTTATGATCAAGAAATATTGCATTTTACAGTAATTAAATTTCTAAGCATTAAAGAACAACATTCTTCATCTGCATAATTTTTATGATGATTTATGCAGAAGCAATTTTAAAGAACCCAAAAATGGACAAAAAGAAAGCAGAATTTAAAATGACAGCACCAATGGTTACTGACATAATGGAAAGGAAGGATAGGCTTTCTAAACAACTTTTGGAGTATTTCGAGAAAAACTTCGATGTTAAACTAAGCAAGGTTAGAGAAAAGTATTCAAAAGAACGATTATAAAAATACAGTCTGTTGCCAAAAAGGCAATGAGTTAAATTAAAAGAAGCCTAGGCTTTTGTACCATACCGTAATATAAACAAGCAATAATGCCGTTTCCTTCGAAATATGGCAAGGGCGTAAAAATTACAGTTTTTATGCATTTTAAATAAATTGGCAGATTAAAATGAAGAAAGTTGACTAAGACTTTTTGTTTTAGATTATGTGTATTGCAAATGAAGAAAGTTGATAAAAATATTTTTTATAGAACCATGTTTCAAAAATAAATAAATTTCTAGAGAACAAATAAATAATGAGACTTAGTCTTTGTGCCCTGTTTTATTTCCTGTTGTACATTGAACGTGCAATTTCCAAGCCAAATATGATTCTCCAATTTTATGACCAACTCGGGTTGATTACTGACAATCCGATGAAAGAAAATTTTTTTACATTAGTAGCAGTAAAAGGAACACGTAGATTTATTCTAAGAGCCAGGAGCCATGATTACCATTCCAACCTTAAAATGTTTTCTGATCCGTGCACTTACAAGCTCAGTGGATTCTTTTCTTATAACAGCGGATCGATAGATTTTTGCAATTTTAAGCTAAAATTTTTATGGGGTGAATATATTTATAAGGTAAATTTTTCAGAGTTGGCCAAAAAAAAGAACTTTTCATACAGCAGAGACCTAAGAGTACCATACGAAAGAGTTAACAAGTTTAAAATAAAGAAATACTTGCTAACGGTGTATGCCAACAACAGCTTGCCGCTTGAAAAGAACAATGAAAAATATTCAGAAACAAACATGTTTGGGGAGTTATCTGACATAGACAGTCCATTTGATGATGAGCTGTATCTAGAATACTCCAGCATCTTAGATGGCACCAATTTTAAAGCATCTGCAGAGTCATTTAAAAGCATAACTAATGGTCTGAAGAGCAATCCTAGTAATGAAGACCAGAAATCTACAATGAAAAGTAGAAAGCCCAGTACTACAAGCAAACAAGAGCCAAACTTCAAAGATGAGAATGTTGAAAATACAGCAGATAAAAATAAAACTCAAGATATTCTCAATTTTCCAAACAGTGAAAAGAACATGAAAAATATGGCCTTAGAGAATCAGGGCATTGATAAAAAAGATGCTTCTGACAAGGATTATTTGATCAGAATATTCATCTTCAATGATGCTGCCAGAGTTAAACAACTAGGATTAGATATAAATAAAAACACAATGGGCATCTTCAAAGACATTGAAGGCCTTTATAAAAAGACCATTATTCAGCCGGTGCTGAATGGAATCTTAAATTTAACTGAAAAAATACAGGTTAAAAACAACATGCTAGAATCATTCAAGGACTTCATTGATCCACTGAGATTCTCTCCCTTCAATCTAAAAACGCCATTGTACAAGAGTGATCTGATAATTTTACTTTCAGGTGACGCTCTGAGTGATGGCACATCTGTGTACCAAGGAATGAGCTTCTATGGCGGTTCCAACAGGCTAGACTCCTCTTATTCTGTTGTGTCTACTTCTTCAATGCCTGACCACTCAAAAACAGGTGAGCTGGTACCAAATTCAGATTATTTTATAGCCAAAAAGGTAGCCCACGAGATTGCTCATTCTCTTGGAGTAATCCATGATAAGTTTAAGGGCTATTTGATGGAGCCATCTACCTGCAAGGATTGCAATGAGCTGAAAAGGGAGTTTAGCAAACAGTCAATTGATCAGATGTCAGAATTTGTTTTATACAACAAAAAAATATTTGCAAAAAAGCCTGTTTACAAATATTCGAGCAGTCACACGATTAAGTCTCTCACAGATGCCTCAGAATATGCATCGGAACGCAGAAAACATAGCTTTATGGACATTGTCAAAACACGATTAAAAGGACAGATACCGATTAGAGTGGAGATGAACACGTACCTAAGTGTATGCTTTTTTATTTATGGTGTTGTAATTTACTTAATAATTCGTTATTATAAATAGCTAAAGAGACATTTCTGAACGGTTGATAGATAGTTTAAACTACAACAAAGATCAATACTTATTATAATTGTAGATGATTAACGTGTTTGATCAAGTCTTATGTAATATTTTTAAAATTGATCTTCATCAGTTCAACCATCAAAAAACAACAAAATAGTCTGATAAGCAATATTATGAAATACAACTAAAAAGTCTGATAAAACAATGCAATAGTATTATTATCAAGTAAATTCAATTTATTGGTTATTTTCCAGCTCTTTCTCAAAAGAATCTAAAAAATATTCAAATTCTTGTCTATCAGCAACTATAACCTTAAACAATGTTCCTTCAATTTCTGTATTTTGTTTTAGCTTGCTTTTGAGCAAGAAAACTTCCTCTGATCGATAGGGAAAATTTTTAAGATCATCGTTGGAAAATTCTGTAAAAATCTTTGTAGACTCTTCAAGCTCCTCCTTGTTTAATGTATAAACTCGCGAAATAGCAATAAAATATTGGAAATTGCAGCCAGAATTATACGATTTCTTGTACATTTCCAAAACCTCATTCAAAGGGACATTTACGAATCTGGGACAGAAGAACAAGGCAACACTAGAATCACTTTCTACACAGGAGAGCATAGAATTGATTATTTTCTTGGTTTTCTTAGCAATGCATCCTTTCACCTCAGTGTAGCTTACAAATCCACAACAGCCCAGAGTTAAGTCTCCACTACAGAGAGTAAACGAGTTTTGAAGCTTCTCTAAAAATTCAATATGGTCAGTGATGTATGGTATTTGGTTTGTAAGAGTTGCTATCTCAAATATCGAGGGCATATTTTGCTTAAGCTCTATTTCGATGTTTTCGCTGTCTGTTTCTTGAGTAGAATCGTCTGTTGAGCTAGAATGTCTCTCTGAACTGCCGGAACTGGACATGGCTGAAGAAAATTTTGGCATTTTGAACATAAGAAGATATTTTTTATTTTCAAACCGAGAAAATTGATCAGAAAGCTGCTGTACGATGACACTTTTCAGATTTTGTAGCTTGGAAAAGGATGCTTATGTTAAAAAATACAAAGATACAGAATTTTCTATCCTTAATAAAAGCAATGATCATTATTCTTCATTTGCAGAAGATAGATCATTGCTTTTATTTTTGATAAGTTAAACTTTAAATAAGTGTAAAACGGAAGAGCATTGTTTGTTGGCTTATTTGCCATTCTCTGGCTGTTCATCTCTGCGGTATGCAAAATCTGCACTCCAGGAACATGTATCTAAAATTCCTGTTTTCATGTTTAAATTTTTATTTTTTAATCCATATGGAAGTCTTTAAGCTGCCGAATGGCTCAATTGAAAGCAAGGCATTTAAAACTGATTCAGAGAAGAATCTATACAAGAAAGTGGGAGAAGAATATGCATATTTTAAGAAGCTTCCTAAAGCCGTCTTTTCTTTGGCTGAGTATGAAAATACAGCATACTTTATTGACACTTTTGGGGACTGCTACCGAATTGATGAGACTGACATAAGCTTTCTGTTCGGCATTCTTTCAAGTCCTAAATATTTTGCTATAGAAAATGATAGGATCTATTGCCTAGACAAGTACAGTCGAATGTGGGTGCATGACCTGGATGGCGAGATGCTGAATATTTCGTTTTTGAAGGAACATGTCTTATTTATTAAAATAACAGAATCCTATTGCCTGTATGCCACTGATGGAAAGGCCAATCTGATTGAATATCAAAAGAAAGAAGAGGCAGAAAACCAGGAGAATAAAGAGAGCCAAGGCAATAATAAAAGCAAGGAGGAAATAAACAAAGTTGATGTTCTTCAAGTTGGAAAGCCCCAAAAGATATTTTATTGCAATCGGAGCTTTGATATTTTGAAATTTGCAGAGGTTGATAAAATATTGGAAATACAGGAAGACCAGTTAACTTATGAAAAAAACAATAAGAATTTTGCCTTTGTTTTGTGAGTGAGAATAAAGTATTTAGAGCTTGATAGGAAGACATATTAAATTTATATTTTAAATGCTTTTGTATCAAAGATCTTTCTAATGGAAAAATTTTGTTCAAACTTTTGATTATAAAAAAAGCTCTTTCTAGAAACTTGTTTATTTTATTGTAAAAAACGTTGACATCTTGAAATCTATCAAAATCACTTTTAGTGAATACACAGCCAATCGGATGCAAGACTTGGCTAACCTCTCATTTTCCTAAATCAGGGAATGAAAAATTCTCCAAAAATACCATGGAAGGCCTTAATTCAGGATTTTCTGCCTCAATAAATATTCTACGGGCAATGCTAGCAATAGAGTCAAACGACTCCAAAAAAATGTACAACTTCTTCAGCTTGTGAACAATTTTAAAGCATCCAGGGTGCATTCTCAGAATGACAATAACAGAATACAGAATCTTTATGCATTCATTTGAAAGGGTGTCAGTCGATATTTGAACCAGTCTTTTGACAATAGGTGCTATTTCATCTGTGTGCAGCTTTCTATTTTGCAAGGTCTTCAGTAGGAAAATTAGATATCCCTCAGATATGGCATTATCTCTGCATATTGTCTCCTCTAGCTTTTCATAAAACTGCGGAAATTCTAAATCAAACCTGTTTTTTATTTCGAAAATAAGCATTAATGTTGGAACTGCCAGATGGGGCTGTGCTGTAAAGTAGTTCAGTTCGTCCATAAACAGCACAGGAGAATGCGAGAGAATAAGAATTTCGGAAATCTTATCCAAGATTTCGACACAAGGATGGTTTCTCAGAATGGTTTTTATTATGGGATCTACGTTGTAGTTTTTCATTTGCTCATCTGGCAGCTCTCTTGCCTTGACAGCTAAGAGGTTCAAACACCTTTTTATCTCATTTAAGTCTGGAGACGAACTACAGTCTTGCAGGTCTTTGATGATTTTCTCCATTGAGGATTGTTTAAAATACAAATAAAATTTTATGCTAATTAAGCATAAGAAATGAAACTGCGACAACAATGATTTATTTGTTTAAAGACTTAAACAACAAAAATAATGCTAAAAGACAGCATAATCAGTCTTACGTCGGCGGCAATGCAGTAAATAGTTTATATTGCAATACTTGTTTATAAATACCACATGATTTATAATGTTACAAGATAGTTTTAGATCAATAAAAAGTTTAAAGATTAATTTTTAGATGAGAAAAAGCTTAAAGATTCAATTTAAAACTAAGAACAAGCTTAAAATGTTCAACTTAAAACGGAATAAATTTAAAATCTCATTTAATTCTTAATTTCAAGCTGCTCCTGGGCAAAGAGCTCCTCTGGAAGTTCAACTGTGTCCTTTAAGAGTTTTTCGCCTTCTTCACTTAAGAAATACCAAACATGTTGCCAATTTCCATACTTCTCTAGAATTCCCTTGCTCACAAATGTCTTAAGCATGGTTTTGATTGTGAGAAACGGAATCTGTAGCTTTGGATGTACTCCTCTTGTGCTCATTGGAACAACAATTCCTTTGTTCTTGTATAAAAATCTCTTAAAAGCATAAACCTCAGCATTTGAAACTTTCATGCGGTGGGTAAAATTTTTGCACAGAAAATGACCAGAAGAATAACAAACCTATTATTTTAAATACCCAGAAACTAGGCACAACACGCAGTAAATGAATTGAAAACAATAGAATTGTTGTTTTTCTGGTCATTTTGATATCAAAGATTACTCATTCAAAATATAATTTCAATGAAATACACAGCCTTATCTTCAATAGGTGTATGCTATTTCTTAGAAGTCAATATCCTCACTGATGATTAAACATTTTCCTAATAAATTTTAGAGTGAGCAGCCCCATGATTTATTATGTGGCTGAATATTGTTTGAACTCCTTGAACGGGACATATTTCCAAAGTGCCGATGCCATCAAAAATGCTGACATTAGCTTTCCCCAGTTTTTTCCTTTAACAGCAATCTTCATTGCCTTTATCGGAATCAACTCTTCCACCGCTTCCTTTATTTTGTCCGAACTTTTATTTCTCTACAATCTTTTTCAGCAAGTAAACAATGCTTTTCGGTATTTTGTTACAAAAAGCATTCTAGACTACACCCAGAAATACGACTGCATAAACAAGTGGACCAGTCTGTTTTTCTCCTGTGTTCCTTTTCTGCCTATAATTATGTGCTGGATCTTAGACTTGGCCTACATTTCCAATTCTAACAGATGCAAGGCGTTTCTTGCCAGAATACTGTATTCTCTGGGAGAGTATGCCACTGATCTTATCTTAGAACGATGCTATGGGCTATTTGTAGAGGATTTTGTAGCAATGATCGAGAATATTTTTCTGTTTAAAAAAAAAGTCATTGCCAAAATCCTTAATTTCAATCTAAATTATCTTGTTTCCTACATTTTCTCCAGATACTATCTTAAATACCAGACAGAGGTCTCTGCTCTGCTTTATTCCTGCACAGGGTCATATTTCTTTCTCAAAACTTATTCCATGAGCTCGTTTTTGTCAAGCTTTATTGATTATAAATTTAATTTTAGTGTCATGGACAAGAAGTGTGGGATAAAGAACCTAGCTGTTTCCTACGCAGCCTTTTTTACATTTGTTTTTACATCATTCCTCTATCAGAAAGTAGTCTATAAGATAGTTAATAAGCTGAAGACAAAGAGAAAATTAGAATAACAAAATCCAAATTGTCACAGAAAATTAAAGTAATATTCTTTTAGACTGCTATATCTGTGTAATAAACTGCTTTAATACTCTTATTCTGTATTTTTAACTAGACAATTCCAAATACTGCAATTTTATGTCAGTGGATGCTCAGATTCTACCAGTCGTTTACTGTTGTAAACACTGTCTATTCATGTGTTATTTGGCAATACAATAGAAAGCTTGAAGCAGATATCAGTAACTGGCCATTTATTTGCGGATGACTCTTATAATAAATTTATAAATAACCAATGCAGACTGTTTATTTTTAACTCTAACAAATTTAAGATTTACAGGTCTAATCTTTTTTAAGATTAAGCTTAAAATGTATCAATCCTTGCATTGTGCCTTTTGAACAAGTTTACTTCCAATTTATTCTCATGCCTGCCTTTTTTGCTTTTGTAAAATTTTCCGTAAAATTTTGCCCTCAATGAACAAGGAACTTATTATTGATGGTACTGACCATGTTGCAGGGAAATTGGCAGCTTTTATTGCCAAGAAGGCACTTGAGGGGTACACGATTCATGTGCTTTGTGCCGAGAAGCTTGTCTTCACCGGTCCTATGCACCGCAGAGTCTCTATGTACAAAAGCTATCTCAACAAAAGAAATGTAGTCAACCCAGCCCGGGGTGCATTCCATTACAAGGAGCCATCAAAGTATTTCAGAAAAGTGTTCAGAAACATGGCCTGCAGAAAAACAGTGAGGGGAAAGGAAGCTGCCAATAGAATAAGCGTCTACGAGGGGATTCCCAAGCAATTTGAGAATGTAGAAAGGCTTGTTGTCCCAAAGGCACTGAGAGAGGTGACTACTGACATAGATAGAAAATTTATCTATCTCGGAGACCTTCTGAGCAAGTTTGGGTGGAACTGTGCAACTCTTTGTGAGTCTCTGAAAGAGGACTTGCTTGCTAGGGAGAAAATGCTGAAAGAAAAGGCTTTGAAGCAGAAGTCTGAAATTGAGAACCTCAAAGAGTCTGAATCATTTAAGGCTGAAGTTGACAAGAAGATGTCTCAGTATGCTTAAAATAAACTTTATTTACTATTTTTGCTTCTAGTTTATAAATCAATAAGATGCTTTGTTTTAAAAACTTCTGCGCTACTTGTAGCTGCTGCGGTGTTTATGTGCTCTGTGGGTTATAGATTCGGTGCAAATTAATAAATCAGTTTTTTCTGTGGCTTTGTGCCTCAATGCTGTAAAGCAGCTTTGCTTAAATACAATATTATGACATCTATCAATGTCATTCCTATCATAATAACCAGCCAGTGTAATATCAGTAGCTTGATTGATACTCTAAGGTTGATGGCAGATCACTGGCATACCTAGAAAAATATGTGTTGAAAACAGAAATGTATTTAGTTTCTATTTTTCTGATTTTGAAATGCTACAATCCATTCAAAATTGTATCTCCTAAATTATGTTGTTTAGCTCAAAAATTGTAAAAGCATAATTCACAGGACTCTAATAACTATTACACAACGCTGATAAAAGAAGAAAAGATTTATGCGGGGAACGTGCTTTTTTACAAAGTTTATGCAACTTAAGATTTACAAAGTATGCATAATTATTTAACAAGCAAACCTTAACTTCTAAATGAGTTACTGCCCATACCAAGCCAAAAAGACCAGATTTAAAATACATAAGATTGTTTATAAATTTGGATCTGTTTTTATCCTTCATGATTGAGGTACTTCTAACTCTAGTTTACATCTTGTTAACTAGTGCAGTGATTGTTAAGACTGTGAAAGTTCTGACATTTACCATTGATGTAGAAAAGATTATCTTGACGATGGTGTCGATTTGGGTATTTTTCATTCTCGTTTTCTACAAATATCACTTAGACAAAAGCCTAAGGCAAATAACAAACAAAGGCAAAAACGAAAAAAAGGATAAAAGCTAGTTTGCTGTTGAAAACAATCTTTGTAATTTATTCGTAAAACAGCATACCACAGTCTTGCTATTTTAACTTTTTTGTCGCACAAATAAAAACCTTTCTCAATGTTTTTACGACCTTTGTATCATTTGTTCTGATTAAAATTTGTTTTTTAATCTTTGTATTTTTAAAAAATTAGTAAAAAGGAATATGATCTGAGATCAGAATACAATTTGATTTATTTCTGAGCATGAGACAACATTTAGTTTTTATGCCAAACACTAGCCATATTTTCTACACTCAATTTCAGAGAAAGGTCTTACTTGCTTCACAACAATTTTTCCATCAGAGCAAAGCTCTAAAAGAGAACTAAAGGCACTTGATTTATCTGTTGCACTAAGGTCCTGTGCAAGAGTATTGAAAATAAAAACATTCGGCAAATCTTCAAGACTAAAGGTCATATTCCCACTTTCCTGAACGTTCTTATCTTCAGTACGCTCAATCGAATTGAAGAAGACATCGTTATTTCCAATATCATCGAAAGCCAGAGATGGCTCTCTCTGGTGTTCAATCGTTGTGTCAAATTCTTGTGTTTTTGCAAAAAGATCTTTTATTTTGTTATCAATATGAATTAAAGGCACCAGCTTGTCCTTGACAGATGTGCCAGTCTTCTTCAGCAAAATATCTGTGACTGAGCGAAGGTTTCCTCTGAAAATTGTTTCATCTTGTTCTGTTTTTCCGTCTTCAGCAATTTTCCTCTTTTTCAACGTCACAGTCACAGAATCCAGGCCTGTAAACATTTCAGAACCAATAAGAGTGCTATTCCTCGCTTGCTCTACGTTTAGTGTGTCTCCAAAATCTACCTCAAACATAGACTGTCCAACATCTATCATAGAATCGTGTCTGGACATAAATGTATCTTCAATCCCTTGCTTTTGTAAGGCCAGAAACTCATCTTCATATTCAAACAAATCTTCGTCTATAACCATCAAGTTTTTGTCTACATTCAAAGTAATTGCTTTGGAAGATGGAATTCTGACTCCTTTAGGTACGCCACCCTGTTTGCTGGACAATAACTCTAGAAAATGGTTGCAGTCCTCTAGTAAAAACTTGTACTTCCTAGAGATTGCTTTTGCTAATCCTATTATAATTATTGAGGCTTGTTTTAAGCTTAAATTTTCAATATTGATGTTTCTGAGAATTACAACAATGTTGAGCTCTTTGAGATGCCTGCTTGTTATTTTCTTGTCGTTGTATGCAATCCTGTGCAAGATGGATAAATCTGAATTGTTATTGTCTTGGGCACCCGTCATTATGGGGAATAAACATTAAAAATATAAAGTTTTAGGAGGGAAAATGTAAATTCATTTATATGCAGCAATCTTATTTTCTGTCTCAATAACGAATAAATATAACGCTAAACATATTGCCAACTATAATTAATGCACAAGACACATTAAATTAACTTACTTTTAATTTGTATAATTCTCTTAAAAGCTTAATCAAATAGTTTGTTAGACCTTTACAACAATCCAGAGATAGATGCTTTTTAATCTCAATAAGAAGTCAAAGCAGTTGATGTTTTATTTTTACAATGAGGTTTGTTTCTCAAAAAAGACTTTTTTGTTTAAACAACCCAACAAAACTACCAAAATTTTGTTTAAAGAAACAAATTTTTCAGAGATAAATAAGAGAAAAAATATTGAGAGCATGAAACTTTGGGCTCTAGCAGTAACCAACATTCCATGTATTCTCTGCATTTGTGGATCCAGAAGAAAAACTTGGAAAAGTGTAGAACACGAACCTTCGTCTTCCTCATGCAGTTTTTTTTATGAATGCTCTGAATCAAGTGATGAATGCAGGCCATGCAGACCCTCTCCCAGACCCTGTCCTTCAAAATGGTGTAGACCTAGCAAAGATGGCATAGCCCTAAAAAGAGAATGCGTACAGTCATTGAAGCAAGCCGAGTTACTTCTTAGAAACTTATATACTGCATCGAATAAGCTCATAAGAACTATATTTGACTCATTGTCGACAGACTTAAAAACAGCCACCAATGCTGAGAAATCACTAGCGCTGACCGAGTTCACAAGAGAATCGTCAGAACTTGAGAAAACAGTTCTTCAGATACTGGAATGCGCATTAATGAACATTAAGACAGGGGCCAGCAGTCTAGTAGCAGCAACATCCTCCCAGTTGCAAAAGCAAATTGAGTTTAATACGGCAACAGCTCTTGCTGACTATGTCCAACAGTTCAATGCGCTCCTCAATTTGCCTGATGCGACATTGACTCCTATCGTTAGAGATTTAACTAACGGACTTCTGCCAAGAACATCCCAATTGTTTGCCCAACTAAATGCTGCAAATAATGCACTGATTGAAAAGGTTACCAATGAAGAAAGAATTGCTATCGGAGCTCTCCTGGATTCTGAAATGAAGGATGCCATAACAGCCATAACCAAGGCATTTAAGGCATTTGTAAATAAATACAAGATCTATGCCAACGCACAAACTGAAATTCTCATTAAAAGCATTTGTGAGATATTGTCAAAAGCTGAAAAGGCGTTGATTTCTAGCTTGGATGGGGCATTAATTGGAAACTTCCGATTTATTGAATTCCTAATTAGAAGATGTGTCGAAGCATTATCACCATGTGGCCAAAGCGACTGTGCATTCCCGCCGATTCTCATTAATCCTGCGCTGATTCAAAATCCTGTGATTCAATAAAAAACTGTGACAATTTGCACTTTTAAAACTTGCTTTTTTATATTTAACAACATTTTTATCACACCATCACATTTTTCGTAAAATTAATTCAGCCAGTATTCTTTAATAAACTATACAATAAAAACTTAAGAATCAAAACGAATGCCTTTTTAATCTTATTATTGTAATTGGTAAGTCATTTAAATTTGTCTTACCTTTGCAAAAGCAATAAAATTTTTCTTTTTAAAAATTTAAGAGCCCAATGAATCACACTTTTAACATTAAAACTATTTCGTTGGGATGGTACAACCCTGAAGAAATAATTAAGATGAGCGCTTGTGAAGTCACAGTTCCGTCCTCTTTTGATGGGTTTGGGCATCCTTTGCCCGATGGGCTGTATGATCTTCGAATGGGTCCTCTAAGCTCGGATCAAACGTGTCTGACCTGCAAATTGGGATATTTCAATTGTCCTGGACATTTTGGCCATTATAAGTTAAGCAGAGTTGTTTTGAATCCTCTGACTTTCGACAGTGTTTATTCTATTGCAAAGTCATGCTGCACCAACTGCTTTCATTTTAAAATTACTGCCACTGAAAGAATTTTACTCTACACCAAATTGAAAATACTGAAAAGAGGAATCAGCATTGCTGGAATAGAATCTCTCATTGCAAATAAAACAGTAGAAGAGATCGAAAAAATCATTCCACTTTTGAGAGAAGAGGCAACTGGGTATGAAAATACGCAGCACTTTGAACTTGTCTCCCAATTTCTTCGTAAGATTGCCATTAAAAGCACGTGTCCCAGGTGCCACCACAAGAATGCAAAGCTTACAAAGGGCAGCAATCTGCGCATCTTGAAGACAGGCGCAAGCGGTATTGTCGAATATGTGACACCAGGCGGAATAAAAGAGGCGATTGACAATCTTTTTCAAAACGAAAATGCCTTGTTTTCAGAGATGTTCAACAGCAGCCAAGTAGACATGTTTTTCATGAAAGTTTTGCCTATTATTCCAAACAAGTTCCGACCTGCAAATTTTGTTGGCGTCAAGGTTTCAGAGAGCCCAATAAATTCTCATTTTTCTAGAATTATTAATTTTTCAGTGATGACTGAGAATGATGATAAGTTTTGGAGCGACCTTCAAGCTTATGTACTTTTTTATTTTGATAATTCCAAAAGCCAGTCCGGATTTTTGGGCCACAAGCAGATTCTAGAGAAGAAAGACGGCTTGTTCCGTAAAAATATAATGAGTAAAAGGGTCAACTACTCAGCCAGGACAGTAATTTCGCCTGACCCAAACCTTGAAACAAGAGAGGTCGGAGTTCCTTTGGTGTTTGCGAAAGGCCTTACTTTTCCGGAAAAAGTCACTAGTTTCAATGTGGAAAAATTGCGAAAAATGGTGATCAACGGAAAAATATATCCAGGTGCAAATTTTATTCAGAGCAACAATTCATTGACAAACCTAAAGTACATTTCTGTTGAAAATAGGCTTGCTCTTGCAAACAAGCTTTTGGACGGAAACAAGGTTGTGTGGAGGCATCTCGTTGACGGCGACCCTCTGCTGGTCAACCGACAGCCCACTCTTCACAGTGTCTCGCTGATGGGACATACAGCCAAGGTTCTGAAAAATGAAAAAACTTTGAGACTGCACTATGTTAATTGCAAGTCCTACAATGCAGACTTTGACGGAGATGAAATGAATATTCACTTTCCACAGAATTTGAATTCTATCAGTGAATTGCACAATATTGTCCTTAACGACAAGAGCTTCTTTGTGCCTTCTTCAGGAGACCCAATAAGAGGATTAACACAGGATCACATTATTGCAGCCCTTCATTTAACTATGAAAGACACTTTTTTCAACGAAGAAGAATACTATTCCTTGGTCAATTGTGCTCTGTCTAACTTAAATAACAGAGATCTTTATATAAAACAGGCATTCCTTAAGTTTCCCGAGCCATGTATTCAGTCGCCTCTCAAGCTATTTTCAGGCAAGCAAGTTATTTCGACCATATTAAAAAATCTCAACATCTACCTCAGTTTCAAGGTCAAGTCAAAAATCAAATTTTCGGATGAGGAAGGCCTGTTCTGTGTTCATAAAGGCGAACTTATTTCAGGTGCTTTAGACAAGGCTTCAGTAGGGGCATCCCCACATTCCTTGGTCCATGCCTGTGGAGAGGTGTATGGATACAGAATTTGCAATGATCTTCTTACTGTTATTTCGAGGGCAGTTAATCGGTATATGATTATAAAAGGATTCACTATCAGATTTGATGATCTTTTGTTTGATCTTAGCTCAAATCAAGAGAGACAAAAAATTTTTGCAGAAGGTAACACAAATGCCATCATTTACCAAAAAATGGGATGCCCTGAGAATTTCGACGACCTGACCCAGCATATTGAAATCAGAAGAAATGAGCTAATGTCAAGTGACTGTGAGTACACAACTTTGTTCCAGAACGAAGATTTTTACTTTGATGAGCAAAATGTGTCCCAGCTGGACAAAAAGATGAGAAACTTTATGAACGATGTGACAACCAGTGTTGCACACTTGCTTGAAAAAGGCATGTTCAAGAAGTTTCCCACAAACAACATGATGAATGTGATTCTGTCAGGTTCAAAGGGATCCATGGATAATTTGAGGCAAATTTCAAATAGTCTCGGCCAGCAAGAACTGGAAGGGAAAAGAGTGCCATTTATGGAGAGTGGAAAAACCTTGCCCTGCTATAAAAAACTTGAGATCTGTCCTGCTGCTGGCGGGTATGTGTTTGAAAGGTTCCTCACAGGCATCAATCCTGCCACTTTTTTCTTCCATTCGATGGCAGGAAGAGAAGGACTAATTGATACTGCAGTTAAAACTGCAAACAGTGGTTATCTTCAAAGATGCATAGCGAAGCACTTGGAAGGTGTCCATGTAAAGTATGACAGAAAGGTAATGGCGGACAACAGAATAATCCAATTTCAGTATGGCGATGACGGGATGGACTGTACCAAAACGACCTATCTCAAAGACTTTGATTTTTATAAAACAAATTTTGATCTTTTCAAAAAACCTGAAGACACAATCCTGAATTCTTCCCAAAAAAATCACGCAACCGAGGATGTGATTGACAATCACGATCAGGCATATGACTCATTGTCTGCAACTATTTACGACCATCTGATTCCTCAGCAATTTCTAGATTCCATTTCAGAGTGTTCGAATGACTTTAAAAAATTTATAAAAAACAAATTTATCAACTCCCTTGCTGATCCCGGCCACTCTGTTGGAATTCTTGCTGCCCAGTCCATTGGTGAACCTAGTACTCAGATGACCCTTAACACCTTCCATTTGGCTGGTGTAGGCGGTAAAAATGTAACTCTTGGAATACCGCGTCTCAGAGAAATAATCATGGTTGCCTCTAAGAACATTAAAACACCAATAATCACTGCCAAACTGAGAAACGAGGAAGATGCATCGGGTATTCAGTCAATGTTCAAAATGATTACTTTGGAGGATTGCCTGGACAAAATTACTGTGCAGGAAACATTGGTTATTCGTGATCAGCAATATAAAAAATCTATAAAAATTTTCTTCGACATTAGATCTGACATAGAGGCATGTGCTAAAACGATAGATAGAGCCTTTTTAAAGCATCTTGGCAAAGATCTTAAAAAAAGATCGTCTCCCTGTGGAATTACTGAACTCAATAATGCTGCTATCCGCAACATCCAAGGAGATGATGGCCAAGAGTCTGAAGCCAAAGAAGAGAATGTTTCTTCTAGCTCGTCTTCGGAGATTGATGATCTTGAATTTGTGAAAGAAAAAACAGGGGACTCTGACGAAGAGAATGATGACAAAGAAGAAGAGGATGAGGAAGAGGAAAAAAATGAGGCGGAGGATGAAGGTTCTGCAGATTTAGACATTCCGTTGGTTAATTTGAAAAAAATTACGGCTAAAAAATTTTGCTTTGAAATTTTGTATCCATCTGATTTTAATGTGCTTATATTGCCTATTGCTGAGAACATTTGCAAAAGGATAATTGTAAAGCAAATTTTGGGATTTAAAAAGGCAACTGTAGATTCTGGTCTTGTATATTTTGAAGGTTCTAATTTCCTGAGCCTTACGGCTGAAATTGACGGGCAAGACCTGTTTGACAAAATAGATTTCTATTCCAGTCATTCTAACGATATCTTTTCTATCTATTCGTTTTTTGGAGTTGAAGCTGCAAGAGAGACTATTGTCAAGGAGATTACTAGTGTCTTTGATGTTTATGGGATTGTGATAGACATAAGACACCTGTATCTTGTTGCAGATTACATGACAAAAGATGGCACTTTCAAGGCATACAATAGGAACAGCTTTACAATGGATGATTCTTTTATCAATAAAATGAGCTTTGAGAGTTGTTTTGCCAACCTGAAGAATGCAGCTATTTTCCATCAAAGTGAGAAAGTTCAAAATCCAGCATCCTGCATTCTTTCGGGCAATATTTTGAATTCAGGAACAGGCTCGTTTAATGTGCTTTATAACATGGAATCCTATTCTGAATAGTTTTTATTAAATTTTACCAAAAACTAAAATTTTTGAATTTACAGTTTATTGAAACAATGCAGAATAAGCGTTAGTTCTTTGAAACGTATTAGATGATCGGTACTGATTGCTATCACACAAGCTTGCTGACAAAGCATTGTTGATAACTTCGTATGTTTTGGCCGGCAACTTTTCTTTTAGTTCAGCCTCCAGCTTATCCACGTTAGATTGATTTCTTTCAACGATATCATCAATAACACTTTTACGAAGTTCCGAAGAATGCTCAGAAGTAAAGAATAGTATGTTATCAATAGAATCGTGAAGATTTCCATATGAGGCATTGATGCTCTTATTCAATATGGCTGTCAACCCAGATGTCTTTTCTCTGAAACGATCAATAGTGTCATGAATCAGTCCAATTAATTTGAGAACAGGGGATGGAAGATATGAGTAGTCCAATGCAGTGCCTACTATGCTGGGATTAAAGAAGAGCCCTTGCAAAGCCCCTGCTGCATTGAGATGGCCGGTAAATGAAGATGCAGTCGGACTGTCAGAGTTAGCAGATCCGGAAATCACAGAAGGGTCTTCATTTCCTTCATTGCTTGTTGGAACGGTCTCGACAGGTGGCGATATAGGAACTCTTGATGCTGAAGTTCTTGCCACACTTATTATTTTGTTATCGATGTCGTTCTTAAACTCTTCAATCACAGCACCGAGACGGTTCTGGAACAGCTTAAGGTTTTTATGAACTGATTGCCGTGATTCAGATATCTTTTCATCAATCTCTGATTGTATTCCTTCTACCAATTCTGATTCGAGAGAATCAAGACTGTTAGAAAGGCTTTTTGGAAGCTTTCCGTCTTTGATTCTAGCACCATCAATGATTTCTGAAATAGCTAGGGTAATCTCATGCTCTGCTGTCATTGCCACCTCGCTTGCATCGATTTTGCAATCACTGCCTGATGCTTCACAGCACTCGGCTCCTGTATTGCATGGCTCCCTATATTTTGTGAACAATGGAAAGCATTTTGTAATTAGAACCAAGTTCATCAACTGCATCAGTAAGCCCATGCTCCTCAATTTCTCTCCATATTTATATTTTAAAAATTTGTTTAAAAAACAAAATAAAATTTTAATTATTAATTTAACTTGTTAAAATTTGTTTAAAGAAACAAAAAAAATTCACAATTTTGTAGTAAAATATTTTGCTAAATATATAGTTTGAAGCAGCATCTGAATAAGCTCTTGGTGAATAGATTTAGTCTTACATAAAAATTTATACTTTAAGCTGAAAATTTAATCAACTGTGATCATAAAATAAATAAAAGCTTCTCAACCTATTCCGATCTATCGCTTTTTAGCAAATAAAGTGGAAATAATTTGTGATCAGACATAAACGGTGGTGGTTACAACTTTGTCATCATCTCTTGATAACGATCCTTCTGTACTAAAAACCGTTCTATAAACAGTTCTCTTTCTCTTAGACCGCTTGTTTCCACCATCAGCACCAACTAGTCGTTTCAAAACATCCTTTGGAACATGCTGGAATCTGCAAATTGTTCTAGGTTTTTTTGAATCATTCTTTATCTCGCATCCTTTGGTAGCTGTTTTCGGCTTGGACTTCTCTCTGAGCTGGCTAGTTGTTGTGCATGGAGTATTAGCAGCCTGCGAGATGCTGTTATCAGGTTCCATAATATCAGTTGAAGTATTTGGGCTGATCGCTTGAATGGTGATTACAGAAACAGTTGGGGCACTTACTGTGACTACAGAGGTAGATTGCTTATAAAAAGTGGTAGTAATGACAATATTTTTTGGTATATTCAGTTCTGGCTTTATGCTTTTTTCGGCTGGCTTAGTTTGAATAATTGGAGTGCTATTCTCTGTTTCAGGAATTACTGAGCTCTGAATTTGCGGTCTTTCAACAGTTACAGTTTGAACGTTTTGTGCAGAATTTTCAGTTTTTGTGACAGTCACACTTTGCACTATTGACTTTTCAACCGTCACTGTTCTGATTTTCTCAGACGCGTAAGAACTGTCAACTGTGACAGTGATTCTATTATCTTCTGTTTTATTACTCCTTGTTACAGTCACTATCCTTTCCTTTGGCCTAATTGACTTAGATTCTGTTTTGCTATCTCTTGTTACAGTAACCGTTTTTTCCTTGATCTGCGGGGGATCGACAGTCACAGTTTTAATATTGGCCGTGGCAGCTTCTTCAGGTGCATCTGTTGTGCAAGGCACACTTGCAGTAACTGTAACGGTCTTCTCCTCAGATGCATTGTTGTGATGATATGATTTACTGCGAGACCTCTTGTTGAACTTTGATGCATCAGGAGACTTTTTATGATTGCATTTGTTTCTTTTAAGATTCAAAAAAGAGCACTGATCTTCTAAATTTTCTGATGGTATAATGGATTTGTCTTCGGTAGAATTATTACGAGTCGAAGATTCTTCAGCATCAATACTTGATCTATTTTTACTTCTTGTCTCTTTTTTGCTCACTGTCAAAGTTTTAGTTGTAGTAACGACTTTTCTTTCTGTTTTTGTAGAAATATCAGTCAATGTTGTAACTTTATAATTTATGATAGGCCTATCTTTAGTGACAGTCGTGGTCATTTCCCGGTATAGCGTAATAGGTTTCTCTACTATAGAAGTTTGTTCCACGATTCTTGTGACGGTGACATCTTTGTTAGAAACATTCTTGTCAGGTATTGGGTTGCGGATTGTGTTATCTTTAGCATTGAAAGACGAGTCTTGTGGCCGAAAAGGCATCATTTCTGGACCATATTGCTTTGGGATTGCAGAAACCGTTGGATTTGCCATATCAGGCTCTTCTAAATATAAAACAGATCTCGTCTTAGATCTTCTTTTTTTCTTAACTGGAAAATTTGTAGAGTTTTCATCGCTAGACTCATCTTCAGCACATTCCTTCTTGGATCTTCGAGTGGAGCTCTTCTTAGACGACCCGCGGTGCTTCTTAGTTGTGCTTGTTGGCTCAGGTTGATCAATTGTAATTGTTTTTACCTCGTTGTGTGTCACAGTCATAACAGATGACGGCTCTGACTGCTTTGTGTTGCTCGAAGAATTTATGGACTCTTGGGGAGAATCTCTTATTGTTACAGTTCTAACTATAGTGTTTATAACTTTTTGCATTTCAGAGTCGGCATTGTCCTTTGGCTTGTTTCCGATTTTCCGTAGAATATCTGCAATCCCGTTGTCCTCCTTAGAACGTCCACGACATCTCCTCATGCACTCACCACTATCGCATCCTTCGCACGATGGGTTTATGAAGTAGGCCATGCATTCTCCCTTATCGCATCTTTTTTCTTTGAACAGTTTTTGTAGTGGATAATTATAAGATGATAGGTATGAATCGTAGCTTCTCATTTGCTTACATTGCTCTAGTGGTATGTTTAGTTGCGAGCAGTTCATGTCAATTATTTGAGCAAATAAGCTGCCCATCAAAAACCAGATCAGCATTCTATTTACTATGGTCTGGTTTTTATTTAATTTCGTTTCAGCATGTTTCAAAATGAAACTGTATAAACAGAAGACAAATCAAAAGTCTGCAGAACATTCCTCTGTTTCGTAATTGTTGGCTATTTTTAAAATTGCCATCTGTAATTGCATAATTAATCATTTAAAATCAGCTCATTGATTAAAAAACATCTTAGTTTATCAAATTGTAAATGTTGAAAGATACTGATGAAATAGCCTGAAAAGTATTTATTTCTATTTAGTATTTTTAGCTGTAAAATTTGCTAAAAAAATGATCTGAAACAGATGTTTTAAGAATAGACTCAAATAGTCGCTAAGATAATATAAGTAGATGTTGAAGAAAATTTTAGAATAATCGTTTAAAATAAATTCAAAGTAGATATTAAAAGCTTGTTGGCTGATTTGAAATATTTAGATAGTAAATCACACTTTATTCAAAATTTTTAGGTTATATTTGATTTCATATTGTTATCACAAAACTGCGAATATTTTAAGAGACCTAGAATTAACTAGACTACGAAATCTTTTTTTCTGAAAAAGAATCTTAGCTACTTAAAACAAAAAAAAAACTAAGAATTGGAATAGCAAATTTATTTACAATGTCAGATAAAAACTTTAACACGCTACTAAACAAAAAACTCAGACTCTGTGTTCTATTATGCATTATGTTTAATTTCATATCTTTAAGTATGAGGCTATTTCTAAGAGATCCATTGTTTCATCGTCAGAAATTTGAAATTCGGCAACTGCCAAATTATTCTGATTCTCATATTTGTAAATCATAAATTCTATGATCCTTTTGACATATTTAGAGTTTATTGGAAGTTGAACGGTTCTCTTCCCATTCTCAACGAATGATTGATCAGTATCTAAGAAGAGTGCTAGTGTTTTAGATTGCATCGCAATGTGGTAATCTACTAAAAACTCAACATTGTCACTTGATGTGATCTTCACTTTGTAAGAAGGCATTGTGTATGATTCAGGAGCTGTATTTAAAATGTTTCATACTGAAACTAATAAATATCATTAAAATTTTGCTTATTTTTTTGCAAAAATAAACTAACATTATTTATTTTCTATATTTGCCTCCTCATTGACTATTACAACAGGACAAATCACACATTTATCCATATGACTTGTCCCGCTGTAATTATGCTTATAACTTGTAAACAATATAAATTAGGTTTTAAAATTCAAATAATCAAAATTTTAATTTTTAACTTCTAAGAATCTTTGATTCTAAGCTTGAGATTCTTGCCCACTTTATTTGTAATCTCTTCTGTTGAGTCTTCAAATATAGGATCTGTTTTTGTTTCTCCAATATTAACTTTTCGTTTTAAGTAAAGTATAATGCACAAAATCAGAACAATGACAGTGGAAGAGTAACATATGATTTTGCTATATTTTCCATTTTTTACGAAGAAAGTAAGCACTGGTGACAAGGCTACAGCACAAGAAACAATGATCAGAAGTCTGTTATCAAAAATACTGTTTTTCATCACAATATGAGTTATAGTGGCAAGAAGAAAAATTGCCAAAACATTTACAGTTATGCAAATAACTTTTGTTGTGGATGTGCATTCACTGTTTGTTTTATTTTCCCTCTCCTTATTTTCATTTTGTTCCATACCGTATTCTGAAATCTTTTTGTATAAATTTTCCAGGAGATAAAAAAGTGTCCAATTAATTGTTGTTTTCGAAGAAATTACCAATAATATTGTTGAGGATGCTAAATAATTACTGATCTATCAACTAAGGACAAATCATTAAACATAAAATTATAAGGGTTTTCAGGATTATTAATTAAATGACAAAGAATATCTTTTTAACTTTACTTACATATTAAAAACTCAAAAAATATTGTAAAAATAACAAATTTATTCAAAATGCAAAAAATTTGTTATTTTTTGATCTAGATTTACGCGACTTGTGTTTGTGTAGTACTGGAAAAGCTTTGTGTTAATAAACTAAACTCTACAAACTGTTCCGAACACAAGAAAATAATGATACACATAATCAGAACAACGATAAAAGAGCATGTACAGATCATCTTGTTGCATTTTTCACTTGACATAAAGAATGTCAGTACCGGTAACAAGGCTACCAGAACAGTTATTGTAAGAAGGATCGGGCAAGTGAAAATGCTATAAGTCGAAAAGAGGTTTACAATAATATAAAGGACAAGGATAACAGCAAGATTTACACATATACAGATGATCTTGTGTGTAGTTGTCAATCCAGGGCTTGTCTTGTTTGCGCTTTCTCCACTTCCAGCGTTCTGTCCCTGAAGCTCAGCCATTAACTCCCTTTTTAATTTTTTTTTTATACGATTTTTTCAGGGGTTTCACAAAATCATCCAATTATTCTCTCTCAAAATTTATAAAAAAAACCAATAAAATTAAGAATAGGTTTAGAATTAAAAATGATGTTTTAAAGCTTATTTAATTTATGACAACAACAGAATAACAAGGAAGAGAGACTTTTATCACAAACTTTCGAAAACCATGGTTTTGATCTTTTAGCAACTGATTGGACTAGTAAATCTTGTGCACCAATGGTGGATTATACCGCAATCTCAAATACCAGTGAATTAAGCAATTCATTAAATTAAAAGGGGCAGATAAAAAATCAGAAATGTTGATCCAATCATATTGTGAAAGCCATTCATTTACAGTCCTTTTGATCTAACCCTTATTTTTAGAAAATTGAATACCAATAATCTGCTATCAAGTGTTGAAGTCTGTAATCAAATATTAAAATGAGCAAAAAGATTTCCAAAATTGTAAAAGTTTCATAAGTAAATAAAAAACAATTTCATACAAAATCTAAACTTTTAAATTATAAAAAGACATTTTCAAGGTTATCTTGACAACTGCAGTACTGCTCAAGAATATTTAATTAAAAGTTGCTGTTTACAAAATTATTTGAGCCTTTTCATTTTTACAAATGCAAAGCACAACTTTGTCAAAGATTTGTCCATCGTGTTTTGATAAAGTCATCGTAAACAATATCTTGAAACTCAAATTCAATTCCTTCATTTGATATTTTATAAATTTTTTTATCATTGATCACATAATCGCTGTCAGGAAGCTCGAAGCCCTGGATGTATTTAACATTCTTGTTAGCAATGCCCTCTGAATCAATTATGCATGGGCCTTCCTTGTTGAAAATAATGTCTGTGTTTTTAGCACAGTCTATGCCACTGTAAATCCTTCGAACGGTGTCTTTGTATTTAAAAGTTGTGCTTGAGAACACAAAAAAGATTGCAGATTCTGAGGTGTATGATCTAATTTCTTCACTATTCAGGTTCTTTACAACTTCATCTTTATACAGCTCCAGGTACTCGTAAAAAGAAGATTTACTATAGAAAATCTCTTCAAAAGCGTACTTAGTGACCATTCTGTCATTCTTTTCGAGATCTTCGGTTGCAGTCTTGTCATTTAAGTTAGAAGTTGCAAATTTCACAGCTTTTGTGGTGGCAACCCTGAAAAAAATAAATGCATTTTTGTTGTCAAGTGCTTCCAAAACCCTGTCTTCAAAAAGAAATGCCTTCTTTATGTTTTGGCCCACAAATGTCTCCGGATCCTCCTTTTGGAAGAAAAATCTCTGAAAGGACAAATCGTATCTGTTCTCGCCTGGGCTCTTTTTCTCCAGCTTTTTGTATTCTTTGTAGTTGGACTTGATCTCTTTTACAGTCAAAGGGCTTTCATCCACCGGACAATCCATAACATAAAGAAAGTTATTGTCAAAGAATGCCTTCCCTCTGTCCAATATGCTAAATGAAATATAAGGATAGTCAGCTTTTAGCTCTTTTTTGAGCTTTGTAGAGATGCCATCACCCTTGTAGTTCATGTAGTGCGGCACACTGTTCCTTCCAATGTATTTGGTAGTCAGGGGATAGTAATAATATTGTAGATATGACTTATAGTAAGGAATTCCTTCTTCTGTTATTTCTCCTTCCTCCATGCTTGAGGATGCTAGCTCATACTTCATTGGAGAGGATTAAAGAAATGCCTTTAAAATTTTTGCCGTGGAAATGTTCATCCAAAAATTAAATTTAGACAATAGTGTCTCCTACAGCACCTCGGCAGACCTGCAGAGCTTGGTTGAAAACCTGCAGTTATCTTTTAGTCATATTCCAGTCCTAACGCCATACTCCTCTAAATCAGACACAGAGAAGACAATTAACGAGAACTTGAAAAAAGGAGCATCTGTGACAACAATGACACCAACAGTCTTTTTAAAGTTCATTGACAGATTTGACTGCTCTCATGTGCCTGTTGCTGACTCTTCTCTCATGCCTAAGTTTGGATTTAGCTTGGATGGCATAAAAAAGCCGTTGATAATCCTAGACAGCAAATCTGAGCTTCCCAGGCTGAACTTGTTCAAGGTTTTGATCAATAAGAAAAAGGAGGAGGCCTTTGTGGCCCTCTTTGTTATCACTGAGATGTTCAAAGGGACAGTCATAGCCAGAAATCCAAAGAAGGTGAAACTGTTTTGTGAGCTTTTTTCTATTGATTGGAAAGTAATATCTTACAATGACCATTTGAAAAGCATTGAGAATATCAAAGCACAGGACTATGGGGATTGCTTGGTATTTATGGATGAATATCGAGAAGCATTAGCTGAGAGAATATTTGTTATAGGAGACAGTAGCTTGGTCAAAGGTCATGCATTTGAGGTGGTTGACATGAACCTTTCTTTAGCAGGAAAGTACAAGTATCGTGTTGAAGATGTTTACAGATCGTTGACACCTGCGGTTGTGAGTGGTAAAAAAAGCATTCATCCAGACAGGTTTAAGAACATAAGAAAATAAATTAAGAAAGAGAAGAACAAAATAAAATAAAAACTAGCAGATCAGCAAGAAAAATGCAGGATTTTTAGCATAGAAGTTCTTAGATTAATTAAAAACTACTCTTTTACAAACTTTATCGTCATATTAATAATTAAGAAATAATATTCAATCTAATATTTGATTTATAATATGACTTTTTTGATCTTTCATACTTTTTATACTTTTTATGTTTATTTATGCTTTACAAGTGACAAACTGACCTGTTCTACAAACTGATATTGTTTTTTTTGTAAATGCAAATATTTTATGTATCCTGTATGAATGGAACTGCTCATAAAGATTGTCTTTCCAACTACTTCTTGGAAGAATGAAGTCCTTTTAACCGTAATCTTTCTTTTTGTAGAATAATAATCTTACATTTTACAATGAATATTTCTAAAGAAATAGCGCCTCTGAAAAAATGAGCTTTGAGAAAATAAAAGTAGAAATATTTATTCCAATACGACCGAGGCTTTTGAGTGATCCCTCCACCAGTATTTTCCAGCAGCTTTCGAAGAACCTCTTGCGATACTCGAACTCGCTAGGAGGATTTCCCATGTCCTTTACAATAGAAGGCATCTTCGAGTCTGGACAGATACTGGAAGATGGCAGCATCTATGTAAACTGCCTGATAGACTTCTGTGTTCTTAAGATAATCCCCCACGAACAGATGTACTGCTCAAATGGCGCACTTTATGGCATATTTCCAGTCATCGTAGATGAAGACAATGCTTATACTGGTGAGTTTGCAGTAAAAGGCTTTTCAAAGAATGTCATCATTGGGACTCAAAAAGGCATTGAAGAAGAGTCGGATTTCTAAAATACAAATAGATATTCTTAAGCTTGCGAAAGTGTGTAACTTTAATAAATTTTACGTTATTGGACTGTCTGTGATAATTCAAACCTGCATTTTAAGAAGACAATAAAAATTACAACTTTTTAATTGATTTCTCGTTTGCATAAAATCGTAATTTTAAGAATTACAAAATTGGAAAATAAAAAAGTTGTGAACAAGTAAATACCAGCTTTTTAATTGTTAAAGGAAAAAACTTTCTGAGGATATTTCAAAGCATGCAGCCTCTGGCTTTTGGTTCTTCTGTTCTTCTGAGCATCTGTAAGCTTCATTCGAAGTGCCTTGGTAAGTCTCGGGCGGAGCTGCTTGGGAAGAGTCTTTTGGCCCTTGTACTGCTCAACAAGCTCAATGAGCTTTTTCTCTCTAAGAACAGTTTTGCATCTTGCAACATTCTTCTTTGCTTCGCGAAGATCCTCTCTTTCTGCTGTTTTCGAGTGGTGTTGCTGACGAAGAGCCATATAGTCATTCTCTAGAAGATTAAGCTCTTTTTCCAAGGCTTCGATAGACTTTTCTCTCAATTCTTGTGCACTTACAAACATCTTTGAGGGCAGAGAAATTTTCTTGAAAAATTTTGATACTTCAATGCTGAATACCATTAATGATAGCAAGGCAATACATGATGGGTGCTGACAAAAGCATGCTTTTTTATTTTATTTGAGAATAAGTAATGTGCATAAATGCCCAGTAAAAGTAATTGTTTACAAACAAGAAGCATTATTTGCATGTGAATTTTGCTTATTTGACCAAATATAGATTAAATACTCTTTTTTACCTTCGTAAAAATAATATTCTGATATGCAAAATTTATTAAACTTTAAATTCTAAAGATATTGATCTATTTAACTTTAAATTCTAAAGATATTGATATATTAAACTTTAAATTCTAAAGATATTGATCTATTTAACTTTATATTAAAAAGATTTCTGTTTTATTTAACTTTATATTAAAAAGACTTCTAATTTATTTAACTTTATATTAAAAAGATGTCTGATTTACTAAAATTAGCTGTAAACTACAGAAAAATGGCATAATCACCCGGATCTTTAATCTTGGAGCAGTCCAACGGAAAACCATATTCTTTGAAGTATGCCATGACTGACCCATGAACCTGAATATTAAAAACACCATGCTGAATGCATCCTAATACATTGTCAATTGAGAGAATCTCGTATTTCTTCTGATCACAGATAAAATAAAAAGAAGAGCAAATGGAAACCTCAATGTCTTTGAGATATCTAGACTTTTCTATTTCAACCCACTTGTCATAGGATCCGATAGCCATTAAAATATCATTCAGGACATATTCAGGAGAAAAATGAAGGTCATAAAAAGGTTCTTCTTTCAGAACTCCTTCATTTACATACAAAAACAGTATTTGGTTTATTAAATTCTTGTTATTGTCAATGCAAGCTCTTCTCAAGAGAAACAACAAGGAAAACCTGTTTTCTTTGACAACAGCAGAATAATCTATTTCGTAGGGATAAAGCATCAGCCAAAGACTCAGAGCATTTTCATAAGAAAAGCTAGCTAAATCTTTTTTGCCTGTGGTATTGCCAGACAAAGTGCGATTGGAGAAAGAAATGCCATCCTGCAAATTGAAAGAATAGACACAGTCAAAAGACTTTACCTGATTCAAAAAATATTTTATGATTGTATTAGAATTGGGAAAAACAATAGCATTGATCGGAATCTTGGAATTTAGAGATTTGAGTTTACTTTTGAGAATTGTTGAAATTATGTCTTTCTTTTCATAGCCAAGAAAGCCTAGATTGTGGAAGACTTGGGCCTTTTTCTTGCTAGAAAGAATCAAGCATCTTGCATTTTCTTTGTTACGTGTAAACTCCTCTAAGATTGTCCCATCTTCTATTGATATGATCAGAGGATAAGGCCCATGCAAAAGATAGTTCATTTCCCTTAACAAAGAGCAAATTATGAGTCCCGGAAAAGTCATGGGTTTAAGCAGGAGGATGATCCTTTGGATGCACCAAAATGAGTATTCGTTGTGTTCAATAACAGTTTTATCAGGCAATATTCCATTCACACCATCAAAAGCCATGAGTGCATGTCTCAGGTGCTTGCTGACACGATTAAAATTGTATTTTTTGATGAGGGACTTGTCCCTGAAAGTGACAGACTTTATTCCCCGTGTACTCAGCAGTGGTATCTGCAGTACTTTTTCAGCCTGAGATTGATCTTCAATTATGAGGTTGAACAGTAGTGTGAAGTCATAAAGCTGTCTGCTTACAATCACCATAACCGTCTTTTCTACTTTTAAAAAGGTAAAGTAGAAGGTATCAAGGCTCTGAATAAGAAAGTGCTTATAGCAGGAATATCTTGGCCAAGTAAAGTGCCTAAGGTATACCCTAATCAGAACAAGAAATTTCTGAGAATTTACGAATTCAAACTTTGTTTCAACAATTTCATTATTTTCTGTACTGGCATTTACTTTGTCATTAAGCTTTTCATTGTCATTTAATTTTTCTTTATGTTTGCTTTCATTTAATGTGTTTGTATTATCAACATTCATTCTGCCTGTTTCTTCATTATCTATTCTCCTAAGATCACCAATATTTGCTATCTTTCTTATGCAGTATAATCCTGTTACATTTTTACTCTTCAGAACTGATATGTCAACCTCTATTTCCCCATCCTTGGCTTTTATTGTGTACCTTGCTTTTGTAGTGCCTTCTTGCACTCCATCAATGAAATATATGCCTCTGCTGGTCTTTGTTAGTTTTGGATGCTTAGCTCTTAGCTCCAATAGCAAATCCTTGCAGGTCCTACAAGGCTGTTCAAAATGAAAGTGTATCCTGCTGTTGGCAAAAAGAATGTTTGTAGTGGGGTAAATGCTCAGAAATTCGACAATCTTGCATTTTTCTGGTGGATGTGATTTTTGGTTCTCGCCACTTATGTAATTAATGATCTCAAATACCTTGCTGCTTCTTTTGTCCGTCCTAAAGATCACAATTTTGTTCTCTTGCACAACAACACCATCTTCATCAGCTAGAACATACTCCTTTTCAGTTATCGCCATGCCTACTTTAATCACTCTAACTTTGCTTATATTCTCTATTTGATTATTCATTTCTATTTCATACTTGCATATTCCCTCCAGAAGCATATGCTTTATGCAAAAATTTGTTTTTGTTTTTTCAATTTCTGATAGAATTTGGAGAATCACAAATACCTGCTAGTTACTTTCTGATTATCAGTAGCGTACTAGCCTTTAGACTGATAAGATACAAAAGGAACAGCACTCATTTAATGTTGAACTAGAAGCACACAATGCTTTAATTCTGACTTTATTTATTTCAAATGTTTTCTCAGCCATGAAATGGAACCGATCAGAAGGAATGACATTGAGCTAAATAAGAAGCCTGTTCAAACACCTGAGGTGTCGTATAAGCAGCTGATTGAGAGATGTATTGAAAAAATTGATGAAATACTGGGTGACGGCAAAGAGAAATTAGCAACCGATGAGTACAGCATTAAGACTTACAATTTCCTAAAAAAGTATGGGCATATCGAATAGCTTTTGGAAATGCATAAACAAGCATGATTTTAGGAATTCTCAAAGGCTGCAGTAAAAAAGAAAGTAACTTAATTAAACTAACATTGTTTCAAAGATTCTTCTTTCTTGATCAGGACAAATGCATTCTGCCCTTTTCTCTGCTAAACTAAGCATATGCTAAACCCTTTTTAGACTTTCTCTTAGACTTTTATTTAAAATATTTTCTAACTCAATTTGGTTATTTTTCTTCCTTTTTGTAGCCCCAAATGAATGTTCCGGAGGTTTCGTTAGAGCACAAACAGTCTCAAGCACAGCGCTCCGGTGTTGTCCCAATGCTTCAGAATGTTGTTGCTACGGTGAATTTAAACTGCAAGCTTGATCTACGAAGCATTGCCTTGAGAGCTAGAAATGCAGAGTACAATCCAAAGAGGTTTGCTGCTGTGATAATGAGAATAAGAGATCCCAAAACTACGGCACTCATTTTCGCTTCGGGGAAGATGGTTGTGACGGGCGCGAAGTCTGAGAAGGCCTCACGGATGGCATCCCAAAGATATGCCAAAATAATAAACAAGCTCGGGTTTAACGCACAGTTTACCGAGTTCAAGATTCAGAACATTGTCTCCAGCTGTGATCTCAAGTTCTGCATTAAATTAGAGGGTCTGGCTTATGCGCACTCCAACTTCTGCTCGTACGAGCCCGAGCTTTTCCCGGGGTTGATTTATAGAATGGTTAAGCCAAAGATTGTATTGTTGATATTTGTGAGTGGCAAGATAGTGCTTACAGGAGCCAAGATCCGAGAAGATATTTACGAGGCTTTTGACAACATTTACCCTGTCTTAACACAGTATAGAAAAGCATAAAAAATCAGGGTTTCTTGTTTTATGCTGTAATTTTAAGTAAAGACAATATACTACAGTCAGAAGAGTTTTCAGAGCTTCTGATGAGGTTGTACAAAGCTAATTAACAGAACCATGTTAGACTTGATCAGCTTTGTAATTTAAATAAAGCATTTTCTTGTCATTTTTATCTTTATCTATATTTTATGTCTATTTATACAATTTATATTTAAATATTTTAAGATTACCTATGTTTTGAGTTTTTGCCTTTTGATCAAATAAATTGGCTTCTATATGCATCAAAAAAGACCTTTTTTACTAGTATTACGTGCTTCTTATTTCACTGTAATCCTTTTGTTATACATTGTTTTATGCCTTTTTTATTCATTATCTAACTACTTTTTATCTGCCTCTTGTTATTGCCTTTTAACTGCTCATTTAATGGCTTTTCCTGCAAAAATATTGCCCCAACAATGCACAACGAAATCTCAGCAAGCTCACTGCTAACTGGCTGCGAAATCTTCCAAGGAGTGTCATCAATAAAAAAGAACACAGAGTCCATCCGTCAAATATACAACAGCATTAAGACATCCTATGGGCCACACGGCTTCGATAAGATGTGTGTTGACGCTAGTGGAATGGTATCCATCACCAACGACGGTGCCACAATCCTGAAGAACATCCTTGTTGATGATCCTGCTGCTAAACTAATGGTAAATCTATCCCTTGAGCAGGACAAGGAGGTGGGAGATGGAACCACCTCTGTTGTTCTTCTAGCATATAATCTCATTGAAAGGGGATGCAAGCTGATTTTGGAGGGCGTACACCCGTCAGTGGTTGTTTCTGGATACAGAATGGCCTTTAATGAAAGCATAAAATACATAAAAGAGAAAATGGGCAAAAGGATCAACATAAAGCAAGACAAGAAGGTCATTGAAAACATCATCAACACCTGCATTTCCTCAAAAATAATCTACCAGGAGAAGGAGCTATTCACGAATATAACCTTGTCTTGTCTGGAGAATGTGCATGAAAATGGCAAGTATGCCACAGAGAGGATAAGCATTCTAAAATCCATTGGTGGATCAATCAAAGAGAGCATGTTTTACAACGGCTGCATTCTAAATTGTTCAGTAGCCTCTCAGCTGATGCAAAAGTCTCTTAAGAACCCCAAAATACTATGCTTAGACTTTTCTCTCTCAAGAGAAAAGCTTCCTCTTACTGTTAGCATAAACGTGTCAGACCCAGAGAAGCTGGAGAAGATTCGCTCAGAGGAGGTGCTTATGACTAAAAATAAGTGCCAGGCAATAATTGACTCAGGGGCAACCCTGGTCTTCCTCACTGGCGGACTGGACGAGATGGTCATCAAGATGTTTATAGACAGTGGCGTAGTGGCTGTCAGGAGATGCCTCAAGAGCGATCTGGCGTCTATTGCTGCTTCTACTGGAACCGTTCTGCTAAAATCTATTGTCGGAGACGATAACGAATATCATGTTGACAGTTTTGGAACATGCGAACAGTTCGAAGTTAAGCAACTCGGAGAGTACGAACTGTGTTACATTTCTGGATGCAAGCAAAACATGAGTACTGTTCTTATTCGTGGCCCTAACTCCCAGATCGTTGAGGAGGTAGAAAGATCCCTGAATGACTCTATACAAATTCTGAAGAGAACCATGGAATCTAAGAATATTGTGCCTAGCGGGGGATCAGTCGAGTCTGCCCTGAGCTTTCTTTTGGAAGACTTTTCTGCCAAAATCAATCTTAAAGAGCATATTTCTATATTTGCCTACTCTGATGCTTTGCTTGAAATACCAAAAATACTGGCTGCAAATGCTGGCTTGAATTCTAACAAGCTCGTATCTGAGCTGTTGTCTTGCCAGTGGGAAGCTTACATGAGTGGAAATTACGACAAGTTCTATGGACTGGACGTTGTGAAGGGTGTTGTACAAGATAACTTTGAGCATGGGATTGTGGAACCTACGATTTATAAGCTTAAAGCCTTAAAACTGGCCACAGAGGCTGCGATCAGCGTGCTGAGGATCAATGAGATCATTGTTTTTCCTAGTAAAAAATAAATATTTAATTATTTTAAGTAAACTATATTAATATCGTTTAATAAATAACCCTTAACTACAATTATGAGTTACTTTTTATATTTTCAGGGTAATCCTATTTTAAGAGTAATTAAGTTTTGGTTTAGAATAGTTGTGTTTATGAAAAGTCTGTGTTTTAAAGAATAGTTTGTGCTTAAAGTACCTTGTTTTTACAAGACATCAGCACAATCTCTCCAATAATACAACATCTTCAATTATGCACTATAATTTGTTTAATTATAAAATATTCTCTAATAATAAAATATAATCTCTAAATAGTAAAATATAATCTCTAAAGATCACATATTTCATTAAGAGGATCTACTTTATGCATAAGACTATTAAATACAGTATAAAGTGGAACAGATAGTCCATGGATTACTGTACTCAGCAGTATAGCACACATCCCATAGTCCACTGTCAGTGTATCCACTTTCCTGTCGTACATTAAACAGTAATACAATGCCCCAACCCCAACAGGCCCAAACCATCCCAGAAATGCCGCTTCTTTTCTATTCTCTATTGATGGTACAGACTTGTATCCTATCAGAAGTATCAGCGGACGCCTTACCAGGATTATCAAAGTGCAAATAAAGAGCATTCTTAAGGTAAACCGTGAGAAGTCTATTGTTGTTCCTATAAAAATAAACAGAACCTTGCAAAATATACTTTCGATGATCTCTGCCAACTTGTTCGACGAGCTTTCTAGGGTATACCATTCGTCACTGTTCAGGGCTATTCCTAAAAAGAATATGCAGATCAGTTCTGATCCTTTTGTAACATCCATGAGTGCAAGTCCCAGGAAACAGAGCGTAAAGGTGTGTATGCTGAGAATCTCAGTTCTTATCATCTCCATTGTGCAGCATTTCTTGGTGATCTTTTGGACCAGATAGCCAATCCCGTATCCTATCAAGGCAGAAGCAAGAGCCTTATTTATCAGAGTAAAAATGACGAACCGCAGGATTCCTACCCGCAGGTTGGTGTTCTTCAGAATGTCTATGCTGATTCCAAGCATCAGAATTCCAAACCCATCGTTGATCCCGGATTCTGCACTCAAAAGAAGCCTCAATTTTTCTGATACAAAAGATTTTGCAAATTTTCCCTTGATAATGCAAGAACTCAGAATCGGGTCGGTCGGTGTCAGAGATGCTGCAATCGCCCAGCATGTGGAGTTGTCTAAATAGCTGAATATTCTTAGGATCATAAATGTAAACAGACACTTGAGAAAGCCTATGAAAATGACTAGTGAAAAAATTGATCTAAAATTTTTAAAAATATAATTTTTTGGCAGCGACAATGCTACAGCCATAGTCTGGATGCATAGAACTATCCTTGATGTCGTTGATATAATGTTCTTAAAGGCCACATAATGGGGATTGACAAGGCCCAGGCCCTGCTTGGCAATGGCTATTCCATAGAATATTGTTGAAATAGGATCTGGGATATTGCATATGTCTTGGAGATATTTTGAGACCATGGAATAAAAGACAATAAATGTTGAGGAAGCCAAGATGAGTTTTATAAGTTCATCCATGTTTTGTAGAAGTTTTTTTTTGATGTAAAAAGTATTCTGAAACCCAAATATTTTACTTGATCTTCACTTTGAAACAAAAGTTCCAGTGAATGGATAAAAATCAATTGCTCACATTATCTAAAACAGAGTAATTATTGTAATAAAATCAAAAATAACGTATGCAGTGATCTTACATGTATGCTGTTCGGTATATTTATAATAAAGTACAGCATCAGCAAAGGTTTTTTAAAAATTGTGTTGACCTTGGCAATTTATTGCTACAAACATCATTTTACTCAAACATTCTTTATTTAAACGCATTCAAGAATCGTGCCAAAATAAACAAAGTTAAAATTGACTGTAAACCCAAACTCAATGTTGTTTATTTTGATGGTTATAAATTCTTACAGGCTAAAACCAAAAAAAAAAGAAAAATCTTTCAAAATTATTTCTGTCTGATTTTCAGAAGCCCTTTTATGCGGGGATCTGACAAGCTCAAAGAAATACTTGCACACAACAATGAAATTAAATCACTGCTTCTAAAACTAGTTTTTATCTACAATGTCATAGTCCTCCTTGTGTATTACAACTGGAAGTCTTCTTTTATTCTCTTCATTCTATCTTCATTCGTCGAGGCTGCAGCTTATTTAGCTTTATTTAAGCTGTGTTCTCCTGTGATAGTCGAAGAAAAGGGAATTAAAAAGCTAATTAAGGTAGTCTCTATGAATTCGCCTGGAGCAGTTTCATTTTGCTGGGACATACTCTTCTGTACACTGCTGGGCAAGTTTCTGATTGCTTTTAATTGGAAATGGCTGATTATCTACCTAGGAGTGCCTTTGTCCTTTTTTCTAGAATTCTTCTACAATCCTTACAAAAAGATCAAGTACATGAAGTGATGATGCTAATTAAATATTAAACTACTTGCTATTAGAAGCCTGTTTTTATGCAAGCATAAATAAAAATGTTTGTTTTGAATTCCTTTTTGTTTGATTAGCAAAATATTTAGTTTACCCATCATGAGTCAAGCTATTGAGGTTCTGAAGGAAGAAGTGTTTGACTGCAAGTGCGGTGGTAAGGGTGTTCACAGCAGCTTTGTCTTGAAAGAGTCAATACCACACAAGCTTGTCTCCTCAGTTTCATGCGAATCTTGTGGAGAAAAAAATACAACCGAGGATGACTTTATAAAGCTGGACTTTGGCGTGGAAATAATGTGCGATTTTACCAAAGAGAATGGGAACACTCTCATGGCCTTTTTAAACACCAAGGCAGAAACACACCTTTTTGACGTGGACTCAAATGGCAATGAAAAAGAAATATTCTCGTTCAACTGTGACAGGGCCAACGTCGATTGTATTGAGAACATTCTTCTAAGAGGAAAAGACACGCTCTTGGCAGGCGACAAAAATCAATTTAAAGATGCTGTAGCTCGTCTGGATAGCATCATTGAAAGCAAAAGGTTTAAAATGAAGATAGTTGATAAATCAGGTTATTCTAAGGTTTGTCCTCCAGGCTTGGAATACAGCCAAATCCAGGAGAAAAATTTTGAGGAGCTGAATAAAATGGATCCTCGTGTTGTCCACAAGAAAATAAGTTGTGAATAAAGCCGGTAGTTATGCTATGCAATTTTAAAGTTACATGTTTCTTCGAAAATCTATTTATTTTAGTATTTTATTTCAAATGTTCTCAGAATTGTGCTTTTTAGGAGTTTTGTTAGCAAAAATTTTGAATTTTCAAAGAAACAGATAGTTTAAAACAATCAATTTTAAATTTCTAGTTTTGCTACAATTTTGATTATCTTTAAACTAGCTGCAAAAACTTACAAAGACTATTTTAAACAAATTCTACAAAGGTCAAACTCTACAAAAGTCGTCGAAAGAATTATTTAGAATCAACCAATCAGATTTAAATGCAAAAATTTTACTATAAATAAACAATTTTTTCTGCCCCTTCTATGAGGATCAGCATTTTTGTGGCTCTTTTGCAGAAAGCTTTGGCTTCGATACCATCAAAAACCCAAGATAAAAGATTTGATTATCTAACTGTCACAAAGAAAGTCAAAAATGATTGGGCGGCATGGTGCAGTGAATGTTGTTTATATCCTGAACCTGCGGCTATTTATGTGGCTAAAAAGTTTGTTCTTAAACTCATTGATACTCCAAGTCAGGATAAAGACTCAATCTCAAGTTGCTACTATGATTTATCATTTTTTGATAAAATGTCAGAAGTTCTGGATCTTAAAACAGAAAAGTCATTCATAAAAGATGACGTAAAATTTTATCAAACATTGTATAAAATTTTAAATCAGTTCAATCTTTCTCATAATATTACTCAAAAAAGCAACAACAGGAAATTTTTAGATTTCTTTTCTTTGCACAGAGCCTATGACATGTTTATAGCATATCTTAGAAATTTCTTGGATCTGACAACAAGTAATTGTGAACGTAAAATAAAAGTTAAAAGGCTCCTTGACCGCAAAGACGGTTTTGTATCTGCTACAAAAAGTCTTAAAGATAGTTTAAAAACTCTCCAGGATTACAGTATTAAAGATTTGTGTAATCCCTATATTTTACTTACAGATTTAGAGCAAAAGTTTGAAAATGCTGAGACTCAAATCAAAGAGCTTGCTAGGATTATACTTGAATTTGAAGGCTGTGAAGAAAGGCACAAGAATATACAATTTAGAATTATTAACATTGGGAATCTAATAGTGTCTAGTCAAAACCTTACAAAAAATTTGCTTTCTAAAACTCATGATTTGCCAATGATCGGCAAAATACTAAATAACAGCAACTTGGCTGTAAGTGAAACCAAGGAAAAAACAGATCTTGAAATTTTGGACGATTTGGAGGAAATCTTTTATTGCGTATTTCTGGACCTTTATGGAGTTGATGCTGATGTTTACAAAGCATTAGCTCTAGAACACGAAAAACCGAATGCTATAAAGAATAAAAAAGAGTTAGAAGAGGTTCAGAATCTTACTAAAACAATAGTTACGATTATGAAAATTGATCTAAAAACAAAGAAAAAGAAAAAATTTGTCGGAAAACAGCCACAGAAGTTTCGATCTTATCTCAAAAAAAATCCATCTGATAAAGAAAACAGGCAATTGCTGGAAGAAACAGAAGATTAAAAGGCTTTAAACAAATTGTTGTTTATTATTGTTAGTTCAAAAACCTGAAATAAACTACTTAAAAAAAAAGTCATTTTGTTACTTTTATTATAAATTTTTATTATTTTAAGTGAAATAGATATTGGTACAGATAAATACTCTTAACTTACAAATTTGTTACTTTCATGATTTTTGAATTCTAATCTTCATTTTTTGTATAGTTTATCTGTCCTTAATTTATACTTTTTAGCTGTAAAGTTCAAAAATATTTCTTCAAATTTTTTAAAGCAAATTTTTAATCCTGAAATGAACACAAGAATTATTGTGCCTATTCTTATCATAGGAAATGTTTTAGCAACAGAAAGATTACCTTCAGAATCTTACGATTTACTTAAAGCATATGAAAACAAGGTTGTTGACCTTAAAAATGCAAGTAGCTCGATATATTACGAAGACAGCTCTGCTGTTTTTATAGCAGAAAATTTTGGGTATCATGCTATGATGCTAGACCTACACTATTACAAAAAAGACAGTATTTGTTACGACAACGAATTTTCAGTTTTGGATTTCAACCCTAACTTAAATTTCTCCGACAAAATGTCAGAGATTTTGGATGTCAGATCTGAGGATTTAGACATAGGATGCTATACAGGCGCATATATAAAAGACGAGATAGATTTCTACCAAATTTTGTATAAAATTCTAAATCAGTACAATTTTTCAGCTAATTTTGCACCAAAAGGCACCACTAAATTTCTAAATTTTTTCTCTCTGCCTGAAGCATGTGATTTATTCACAGCATACCTTGAGAGATTCCTAAACCTGACACAAGACCATGCTGAGTATAAAGCAAACATCAGAGATCTTGAAGAATGCAAAGATGTTCTTATTGCAACTATAAACAAGCTTAAAGCCAGCATAAATGCAATATTTGATAATTATAGCATTGAAAATTTGTGTGATCCAAAAAGCTTTTGTTCACATAATGGCAAGCAGGATTTGGAAGTTTTAAAAAAAAGCTTTGCAGATGTTAAGCTTAAAACCTCAGAGTGCATCAAAATTCTACTCAAAATTAATACTGAAGAAAACGCTAGTCGGGATCTTCAATTCAGACTCATAAACTTGAACAATTTGATTCATTCTATTCAAGAGTTAACTAAGCAGTTGCTTCTTACAGAAGATTGTTTAACTGGTGTACTTACAATGTTCGATTCTAAGGGAGATATTTTCTATGATCCTAAGTATGCTAATTCTAAAGTTGACGAGACTATGCAATATCTTAAAAATTGTTTTTTTTGCATTGTGTTAGAGTATTGCAAGCTTGATGCCAGCAAAGAAAGCTTTGTAAAGCTTTTTAGCAAATTTGATGTCGAAGGTTTTACATTGAATGAAAACAAGCTAAGAATCCATAATCTTACGAAAATTTTGTTTGAAAAAATAAAATTTGATCAGAAGAAAAAACGAAAAGAGCGGCGTTATCCTATAAAATTGATATTTGCAAACTCTAAAAAAAACTCTCTACTAGAGGGAGAAGAAGACTGTAACTGAATAGTAAATGTTAAAGGTTTTTATGATTTGTAACTTTATGAAGCTACTTTTGCACTTTCTAAATCTTTTAAAACAGCTTTGTTATATTCTATTTTGTTTCTTAGACTAAAGTCCTTTTAACATTATAATTCATTTAAATCCTAGATAACGATTGGCTTTGAAGTTGAGAAAGCAAAAGCCAGACAAAGTTCTACAAGATCTAAGATTTAGGGCATTTTAATTGTCAAAATTTAATAATTTTTGGAAAACAAGGGTAATCCTGGTGTTACATCTATGCAGAATAAAAAGGCCAGAGCTAGCTCTAAGTTAAAGAAGAAAATAAAAGAAGCAAGCTGTGAACAGATTGGAGTAATCGATTTCTATGAAGACGAAAGAATTGTTTGTATTAGAAAAGAAATCATGGAAGTAGAGAGATACTTTTTAAAGAAGATAGCATCCTACAAATTGGATTTTGAATGCGAAAAGGCAGCACTGGAGAAAGATTTGGAAGGCACAAAAATATCTCATTTGAATGTGCTTTTAAAGCTCAAAGAGACCAAACAGAGAATTACAGAATTAGAAGCCAAGAATATGTTTTACAAAAACAAGTTGAGGAAGTTTGAAGAGGAAAACAATAAAAATTAATAGCTGAAGTTTTATTTTCATTTTTAGATTAGATTTATTGCAGCAATTTTTTTTAATTTTTAGTTATCAGACGCATTTTTACATTCATCATAAAGCAATATTTTACTGTTGTATTAGCCTGCTATTATGCAGTAGTTTTTGGGTTGTTTTACGAGTAGTCTAAGCTTTCTGCTCAGATCTAACAAAATTTTAGATGCTGATAAAATTTTCTCCACAATTATATAAACCAAAATCTTAAACAAGAATTTAAAAATAGAACCTTAACTTTATATTGACGCAAGCACCAAAGTACGTTCAAATTACGTTTATTGAAGGAATTCTGGCCTAAACCCAGGAGCTGCTGGCTGAGGGTATCCCTGGTATGAGTTATTGTCTACCGGATAGGAGCTTAGAAAGCCATCAGTTGGAAGCTGAGGATACAATCGATCTGTTTCCTTGAATGCAGGATTGCAAGCAGGCTGCTGCGGATACTCTGATTGAGGAGCTTGGAACTTGTAAAAATCATTTACATTCAGATTTTTGGCTGAGCCAGGATTTTCTAAAGAAAGCAAATACAGAAGATAAAGCTTCATAAATGACAGCAAGGTGCCTAAATTCTCAGGACTGTAGTCAGTTATGTTTTGGTGGCGGGCCATCAAATCTTGCATGCTCAATAAAGTTGTATCAAGTTGGATCTCATCAGGAATTTGATATGTTCTGAGAAGGTTCGTCCTAGAATCTGACAAAAATGCAGAATGAGTAACATAGCCTCTTATTTTGCTGTAGTTGGCAGTTAGAATTGCACACAATCCGTACGAAGCATCTACAGGGACTTTGATGTCTTCCATCCCATACGTAAGACTATTGAAAAACTGGGTCCTCCTGAAAAAGTGAAAGTCTGGATGATTCTTGAGCTTTATTACTTTTCTTCCATTGAGATACTCACTGTACTCATTTGAGTTATTGGTAGAAATCAAATTCAGAAATTTGGAGCAAAAGTTCTTGAATCTCACTTGGCCATCAGCTGTACTAAAATGATTCTTGACAACTAAGAAGGAAATAAGTGCCAAAAGTATTCCCCCAATCAGTAAATTTCCTATATTGTCTGAATCAAACTTAAATTCGGAAATCATTTACTTTAAGCTGTTAAGGAAAAAGCTTTTAATAATGAAATTGAAAAAAAACATAACTAATTAAAAAATTGCAGAACACAAAGATTTTCGACTTTATATGCCTCTACAATCCATAAAGTTTGTCTTCCCATTTTAACGCAATAAATTTCAAACTTTTAGATGAAAACATTACTTTTTTGACACTTTTTCATATTTTTTAATTTCCAAAGCTAGCTTTAATATGTCTTTGTTTAGTTTAAGAAATTTTTATGGTTGGCTTCAAAAAGACTAAGATAATACAATTTTTTAACATGAAAAAGAATAGATGAAGTATAACAGGTGATTGATAAATCGATTTATTGTTGGCAGAAATATTTACAACCTTTTCTAAGCTGAGAGTTGTTTTATCTTATAAGCCTTTTTAAATAAATTACTAATCAATATTTAGTTTTTAAAGATTATTGTTTATTCATGCACTTTCCGTTAGGACATTTTTGATAAAATTTTCCCTAATTTTTATTCAGTAGTACAGTTAAACATAATACGTAGGCCTGGAATAATACGCATTAGGATATGTAGGCCAAGAATAATACGCATTAGGATACGTAGGCCGAGGATAATACGCATTAGGATACGTAGGCCTGGAGTAATACGAATTAGTATATTTAGGCCAGCGAGTATATCCGTGTGGATGCCCATATGCATAATAATTGCGATCCATAGGTAAACGATGGTGTCTCGATGGATGATACTCTTGCCATGGAATTATGAAACTGTAAAAGTCTCTAGCATTTAGATTCCTGGCAGTGTCAGGATCTTCTAAAGAATATAAATAAAGAAAATAGAGCTTCATAAATGCCAAGATCTTGGACAAATTCACGTGACTATAATCCAGGATGTTTTCATGCTGAGAAATTAAGCTTCGGTTATCAACTAAGATTTTATTAAGCTGCACTTCATCACAAATAAGATATATTTTGAGGAGATTAGATCGTGCATCTGCCAAGAACGAAGGATGTGTGATTCGATCTCGTATCTTAGAATAGTTGGCAGTCAAAACAGCACACAGGCCATAGGAAGAGCCGGCAGGAACACTGACACTTTCTATTCCAACCACGAGGCTGTTGAAAAATTGAGTGCTTCTAAAATAGTGGAAATCTGAGTGATTCTTTAGCATGACAGACTTTCTTCCTGAAAGATATTTGTTGTATTCAGAGGAACGGCACAAAAAAATCAAGTCTGAAAATCGAGCAGCAAACGTCTTTAGGCCTGTGTAAGAGGCTTTTACGCACTCATATAAAGCATCTAAAAGTACAAACACAATGATTAATAATGCCCAGAATACCAAAAACATTGAATAGGGGTAAAAACTAAGTTTAATTAATAATTAATTAATTTAAGCTTGTCAAGAAAAATTAAAATCAAATATTGATTAAATAGCCTCACAGACGAAACTTTCTGCTAATCCATTGGAGTCTTGAAATAGAAAGGCATGAAGAAAACTTTGATTGCAATTTACAAAGTTCTTCAGAATGCCTTCTGATCTGCTGTTTCTTTGGAATGTTTATTTTTTACTTGCTGACAAAATAACGATTTTATAAACTTCTAAATAATGTAGCATAAGGACATCAGATTAAACATGATTTTAAATATTGATTGGCCTAAAGAATTATTTGTTTATAAATTAAACAATAACAAATAAGTAAAATTTTTAAAAAATTAAAATTTATCTTAAAAACGCCAATAGCATTTAATAAAGAAACTCTGGCTTAAATCCAGGAGCTGGAGGAGCTGGCGGTTGTGGAAATCCAGGATATATATTGTCATTTACCGGATATGGGCAAGTAGGTATTGTAGGAGGATATGGGCAGGTAGGCTTTGTAGGATAGGGAGGTGCTGATGGATAATAGGTGTCGTCAAAATTTGGGTTATAAGGTGGCTGGGAAGGATATTTTTGCTTGCATTGACATCCTGCCTTGCAGTGATATTCAGACTGATAAATAAATGGCTGAGGAATTACAAAATCGTAAAACTCTCTGGCATTCAGATTCCTTGCTATGTAAGGGTCTTCTAGACAGTACAGGTACAGAAAATAAAGCTTCATAAAAGACAGTATCGAGTCCAAGTCCTCAGGACTATAATCAGAGATTCTTTTATATTTTGAAACCAAACTTTTTTTATCCAATAAAATTTTATGGAGCTGCTCTTCATCACAAATACGATAAACTTTAAGAAGTTCAAATCTAGCCTCTGACAAGAATGACATATGGGTAATACTATCCCTAATCCTGCTATAGTTGGCAGTTAGGATCGCACATAGCCCATACGAAGAATCTAAAGGAATCTTTGTGTTCTCGATTCCATAAACGAAATCATTAAAAAAGCGGGTGTGCCTAAAATGGAAAAAATCAGGGTGCATTTTCAAATTTGTTACGTTTTTTCCTGCAATGTACTTGTCGTATTCCACCGAATGATTCTGAAAAACCAAGTTTGAAAACTTGTCTGAAAATGTTTTGAATCTCATTCTAGTTTCCAAAGCATAAACGCATAAATAGTAGAAAGCTATTCCAAGAAGTCCAAAAAACAGGATTCCTGTTAAAAATTCTGAGAAGCCGCTTGAATATGATCGATACTCGGAATACATTTAGATATAGGGCAAATTTTAGCATAATTTAATTATTTTTAATTAAAATTTTTTAATTAAAAAATTAAATGGCAAAAAGCATTTTTATCATTGATGTTTATGCATTCCATATTGAAGCTGAAGACTATTGTTTGAAAGAACACCAAGTTAAAAAAGAAATTATCAAATTTTGATTAGGTCGATTTTTAGAATATCTAAAAATGACTGTTAACAAAACTCTTTTTGCAGCTGGTGTCCTTCTTATTGGCAAGATAATATCCAGCTGATTAGTTTTTTCTCAGGGATTAAATATTGTTGCAAGTATTTTTTGGCATATTAAAGAAGATGAAAACACTTGTTGCACAAGACATTTTAGATTTAGTCTTTTACAATTCATATCTAACTTTGATTCACATTGTCGTTCTGCATCTGCTTCGAAAGAGCAAAACATAAAAACACCCAGTACGGGACTCGAACCCGCAGCCCCCAGATTAAGAGTCTGGTGCTCTACCGATTGAGCTAACCAGGTTGTCTGTCGTCAATGGTAGATATAATACTTGTTGCAAAAAGACTTTTGTTGCTCATTTCAGGACAGACAATAAAACCTAAGTAATTTTATTAAAGTGCTAAAATTAGCTATGTCTAATGTATCTTTGCACCTAACTTATTTCAGAATTGGCATACTGTCTCTGTCAAGAAAATCCATCAAAATATGTCTTTATTATTTAGAATTAAAATGGCATGTCTCAAACCTTAAATGCCTTAGAATGAATTTATGGAAAACATTCAATGTTAATTATTTTTCATAAATTTTAATCCTTAAATCTAATATTGAGTGTTTGATTTGGGAAAACTCAAAATAGAAAAAATGGTACAGACCGAAGCAGCACCAGATCACCCCAAACGAGTATTGAATTCAAAAGCAGTGCCAGTGATCTGCTTAGGACACAGGCCGCCTCAGAGATTTCAATTTACCAAATCATGGATGCATAAAACTGTCAAATTGATTTGACTTTTTAAAAGAAAATTAAGTTGTATTCACAGATAATGATTTTTATTCGAATGCCTGTATTTTAGAATATAATATTATTAGTCCATCAGTGGAAATAACAAGGAGCCCCCTAGAGTTCAAACAGTTGAACTGTGAAACCTCAACGGGACTCTTCAGTGGAATAACCTGATTGGCATAGAACAGCTCTGACTGTGTAGACACGGCGATGGAGCTGTAATACATGGCTATGTCTTTGCATGGCAGCGAGCACTTGACACTGGCGACAATAGCCCTGTTCTTGAAGTCGATAGCCTGTATAACATCCTTGCTTATGACAAATGCCATGTCTCCTTTGACCTTAAAGTTCAAGTAAGGGCCTCTGGCTATAAAACTTGACTCTACGTTTTTGTTGAGATCAAATTCAGCGATCTTGCTGCTGTCAATTATAATGAGGCTCTTTCCAAAACATTCAATTGCTAGGATGTTGGGAATCTTGGCAGATCCCACGCATACGCCCATAAATGTGTGAGCTTTTATGCCATTGTCATCCAGGACATACAAAAACTCATCATTTATGCAGAATGATTTGATGGGAAGGTCAAAATCAAAGAGCTTGATGTCGTCTTTCTTCATGTACTCGTATTTACAGAGATTGACTGTGAACTCGTTAACGGCATACGCAAAGTAGACGACCTTGCCTACCTCTATGGCCTTGAGGTCCTTTACAGTTCTTCCCTGGATCACAAAGTCGTACTCTATTTCGTTAGTGGCGAGGTTGTAAAAATACATTCTGCCGTCTGTGGAGAAGGTAATTACAATGTTGTTAACAGGACAGAAGTGGGATAGGACTATTGCGGATATTCCTAAGTCTATTCTCTTTATTTCGGTAAGAATGCTGGGATTTGGGTAGTGTTTGGTCCCGCCTGAAACAGGCCCGGGGAAATGAGGCATACCGCCAGGATTTGCTATGGAATGGTAGGGATCGTACTTATCAAGGACAGGAGACTGAGGTCCTCTGGGATCGTAAGGACTTCCAAGGGCATCTGCACTGGCGCTCCTCGGATTGAAGGGAAGGCTCCTAAATTCGCTTGTCTTCCTCATCAATGGCGATGTTCGCACTTTGCTGAAACTCTTCATTCTGGCATACCGCTTCTTGTCGTTCTCGAGCTTGCACATTATTCCCTCTATTCTGTTGAGTGTGTCTGGCACTGCAATCTGCCCAGACCTAACTTCGAATGTCTCCATGAATATATGATACAAGGAGGTCAGAGAAGGTTCTGTATCGCTGAGTTTGAATTCAGTGATTTTAGATTCCTCCTTGAAGATTGACGCAGTGTTTCCGAAATTGTTTTTCATGAGATATTCGTAAATAAGCAAGTTTAAAGCATCTCTTTTGTCATTTTTTGGAATCATGAAATGGGTAACAAAAGATTTAAACAATTCTGAATCTGATATTAAGAACAGGAAAAGAAGAAGAAAGGCAGAGGCAGGATGATTTAAGGAACAGAATGGGGACTTAAAAGTAATGCCAAAAAGGTATAGTTTATATACAAAGCTTTTGTATTGAGAAGAAGACGAGGAAATTGAAATTTTTTACAAAATAGCCAGGAGTAAATACAGAATCAATCACCTGTCAAAAATCATAACAAATTAAGTTTTAATAAGTTAAATACGAACATCAAAGCTAGGCAGATGGATTCGTATAGCTTGTAGCAGTTCCCATAAGATATTCTCACAGAGTAAGTTATAACAACAGCCATGAAGTGCATTACAACACTATCATTTTGTAAGGGACAGCGTAAGAAGCAATATTACTTTTTACAGGGTCAAGTGCAGTATTTATTATACATTTTATAAGATATCTTCTATTTTAAGTATAAGGTTTATTTATTTAAAACATAGAATATTTTATTTATAGGTTTAACATTTTCTTTGCAATATAAAATATTTTATTTGCAGGTTTAACATTACATTTAAAAAGTAGAAGATTTTACAATAAAGGTAAGTCAAACAGCAGCTTACCAATCCAAAATGTTATTTTCTTTAGGTTTTCCAACACTTTTGTATAATTTCACTGCATCTGATACTACATCCAAAGAATAGTCTACTTTACCCTCAGCAATAAGCCTTCCATAATTGAAGTAGACATCCTCATCAAGTAAATCGTTGATTCTTTCTTTTATACCAGCCAGAATAAATTTTTTCATGTTTTAAAGGCTAAAAAGTACAAAAAGCTTAGATAAAAATTTAAATTGTAATAAATTTCCTCAAAATACTCTGAAAAAAAAAGACAAGATTTGTGTTGAAGGAATGAAAAACTAACAGGCTTTATGCCAATATAACATATTCATTGTATTTTGTAGGGTATTTATTTATGTTTGCCTTATGCGAGAATTCATTGCTGTTATATTTTATGCAACTTTTCTCTGGCATTGGTCTTTCTTCTTCTATCTCCTATTTAAGCTTAGTTCTTTGCTTGATCAGGATTTGTTGACTATGCTGTTTATCCTTTGTTTATTTCTCTCCCATGTTTCCCATAGCCTGCTTGAAAAATGTACTATCCGCTCAACTAGCCTTTATAATCATAATTTTATGCGTCTCTGTTGTAAACCTGCTGAGCCAAAGAAGGCAATTTGAAAAGACCCAGCAGGAATACCTGAATATTGTTTTAAAGCAGTATGATGAACAACTAAGAGGATAGGAGTTGATAGCATGCGTATCAACAACATTTTTGAGCAGACACAACTGCTTTGCAAGTAAAGAACATTTCCTTGCAGAAAATATGCATAAATATGAATATGCTTTATTTTTAATAAACCTCATTCTGAAACTCAAATGTTTACATTTTAAAATAAAGTCTTATCTAGGAATTCTTGTGATTGCATCAGTTCAGGTGCTGCTCACTCTGGCTATTCTTCTCAAAGAGGTACTGCTTTTCTAGCACTCTTGGATCTATCTTAACATAGTTTATATTCTGTCCTTTTAGAAAACACTCTTTTACCAATCTTTTCTTGCCTTGCTGGTCCTCAATCACCACATTCTTTAGATGCAAGTTCATTGCAATATCACAAAGCTGGAGAACACCTGTGACAATCTGCTTGTCTTTCAACTCCAGCATGATTTTCTTTCCTTTTGAAAGCTTTATTAAAGTAAGCGGATACATGATGGGTATTTTTAAAAAGATTATAATACTTCACACAGGCTACAAGACTCTTCAAAGTGCATTTAGCAATTTGCTATTGCCGTTAAGAGTTAATAGATAAACAGCAAATATAGTTTACTGATTTAGACAAAATATTACATCAAATATTAAAATAGCATAAATATTGTGATAAGCTTATGTTACACTTTAAAATACATTCATTTATTCATCCTCAATTTCTGCTGTGCATTTTTTGCCAGTGCCGAAGCCATGAAAACCTCGTGCCTTTGTTTGTATTTCCTAAAAACAGCCATTTATCACAGTCCTTGCAGAATCCCTCGACTCTTTTATTGATGTTCCTGAAAACAGGATCAGGACAGCTAATTCCCCTTGTGTTGATCCCATGCTTGTAGTTCATGTGGTACCAGTAGCTGCTTGTCTTGAGCTTGAACCATTTGTCGCAGGCTTCACAGTATCCTTCTCTGTTTACTCCGATTCCTCTTGTAAACTTAGGGGCATAGGTTTTAGGCTTGCTGCTCTTTGTAGGTGGGTGTATTTCAAATTGAATATGATTGAACATTTCATCAAATGAGTTGCTTTCTGCAAGATCCTTCAGGAACAGCGTGTTTCCTACTGATTGAAATTTCATGTGCATAAAACATGTGTAAAATAAATATTATTTTATGCTTATTTTAAGATTGAACTGATTTTTGCAAATTGAAATTAATTTATCTTTTTTTACAAAACAAGATTGATTTAGAACTAGTCTATTTTAGCTTTTGATCTGTAAGCTTTTTCATAAGATGCACAAATTGACCAATGGATTCGGTCTTGAATATAAAATCTCTTTTCAAATCATATTTGTTTTTGTTATTCATTTGACTGACAAAAGACTTGAAATGCTCCTGATTGCTGCTTATATTCTTTATTTTTTCCCCATTTTTACAGCATTTTGTAATGTCCTCGTTAAGGCATGGTTTCAACCTTATATCAACCTTACTGCTGATTATTTGCAAACTGTTATTTTGAGATTGATCAACTTCACTTCTTCCTGTCAATCCACTTGTTTTTATGCTTGCAGCAAATTCAGACATGTCTTTTAGACTATAAAACTTCAGTTCAAAGATCCTGCCAATAAAAAAGAGTCTTACGTTCTTATCGTCAAAAAGCTCGTATTTCAAAAGACCAATTTTCATTTTCTCTAAAATAATGCAGTAAGTGACGCATCTGTCCCATGCCAAAAGTCTTATTTCTAAAACGTCAGCATCTATAAAAGCTTCGATGGTATTGGCTGGTGTATTGTATATTTCTAGCATATTTTGCGGTGCATTATGAAGAATTGATCTTGAATACTTTGCTATCTGTGTATTGCAATAAGATATTTCATCCTCATAATTGCCTTGTGTCATTCTGCTGTATCTGAAAACCTTCCATCCTATTAGCATCTGGCATGAAAGTAAAACTTATTTTAACAGAATTAAGAATTTCTATTTTAACAAAGATACACTTGTAGCTTATCAAACCTCTTTTACTGTCATTCATAAATTGCTGCGAAATATTGTGAGTTTTCATAAGGCTAAGGAATCACAAGGTTATACTTTGTTATTTCTAGTTTATAGAATAAATTTGACATGGATTAGTTGGATTGTAAGATATAGCCAACAAGATTATTGTAAGCTGAAAGCTTTGTCTTAAAATAGAAAATGGCTGAATAGCGTCGCTCTTTTACAATTCCAAATCTTTGATGTATAAAAAATTTCTGAGATAACAGTGATTTTATTGTGCAAGATCCACAAATAAGTCGAATATGAGGAATACTTTGCTTTAATAATACAACAACATAACTTAAGATTACAAATAAGTTGAAGATAAGGAATACTTTGTGATTCTTTTGTCTATTTTAAGTGATAATTAATTAAAAACTTGATTTTTGCAGAAACAGAAAAGCTTTTTTCTAATCAGTAAACTTTAATGTTTCAATTTTTATTTTAGTGCTGCCAAAAATTAGCCCATGAGTTGCAGTATTCAAAAGAAGCTTCACAATTTTTCAATTGTTTTGCTGAAAATTTTTTTGCAAATTGTTATATTGCTTTTTGCAATCTGTGTGGTTCCACCAATCCTTGTTGTGAGCTACTTTGTTGGCAAGTTCAGCAAAAAAAACCAGATAAAAATAGCCTCTGCCGTTTCCTTCATCACCTGGCAGATTTTCAATTTAATATTCTGTTTAACTTGCACAATAGAGACAAAAAACATCCCAAAAGACAATTATCTTGTGGTAAGCAATCATATCACTGCCATTGACTTTGTGTTGGTCAATAACATAAACAAACATATGTTTTCCAGTGCAAAATACGCATTCAAAGACTCCTTGAGAGTGATTCCTGTTTTTTATCAGGCAGTTCTGCTCTTAAAATTCCTAGTTTTGTCCAGAAGCTTTGAGCACGACAGGCTTCTTATTGAAAAATACATTAGTGACCTAAGAAAAGAAAAGCTGCCCCTCTGGTTTGTTTTATTTTGTGAAGGAACAAGATTTGACGAGAAGAAGAAAAAGGAAGCCGACGAGTTTTGCAAGGCCAACGGAATGAAGCCGTTCAACAATGTTTTATGCCCAAGATACAAGGGCTTCAGCATATTTCAGCAGAATTTGAAGAATTCCTACATTAAAAAGGTGCTAGACCTGACGTTTTACTGCAAAGAAGGCAGCTTTTCGGCATTTGACATGCTTTTAACAGCCAAAAGGTTTAACTTTAAACTTGACTTTAGAATTGTAGACTTGAACAGCATTGAGGACCCGAAGCAGTTTGTTGAAGACTCATTCAGGAGAAAAGACATGATAATAGGAAGATGGAAAGAAAAGCAGAATTAAAATGCGTTTGTAAAGTATAGGGTTGTAAAGACAAGCCTGTGTTATTTTTTCAAGTTTCTCTGAATATTGCCTGACAAAATTAAAAAAAATAAAAATTTTACATACTGTCTTTTTTTAATGCTAAAAATTGTTTATTTCCTCATTTATGTCTTAAAGTAGCACGTTGTTTGTAACTTTTTGTAGATGACATAAAATAAAACTATTTTGTCCATGAAACCTTGACAATTAGCCCACATATAATAAATAACTTACTTGTTTAAAAATAAGCTCATTATTTAAAAATTACATTACTTGATAAAAAACTACTTTATTATTTGAAAATCAAATTACTTGTTAAAAAACTACTTTATTATTTACAAAAGTAAACTACTTGTTAAAAAATAGCTCAACTTATTATTTAGAAAATAAATTAACTCATTATTTAGAATGCAAGAATGTATAAGCTAAATTGTTCTTACAGAAAGCGATGATTTGCATTGTATCGAGAACTAAAGTTATGCATGACATAAAATGAAGATAGAATCTTAAATAAAATTTTACAGGCAATCCTTAGAGAATACAAAATTTTCAAAAATTTATTTATACTTTTAATCTTCTGTCCAAACAACTGTGAAGTCTGCGCCACACCCAAAATCAACAATGTTTCCAAAATCAAAGTTAACTTCTCGTGGAACATTAATCTCTCTTGCTTCATTGGCATCAACACCCAATTCCCCATTAATATTCGATCCCCAGCTGAACAGCCTGTTGCCTGCTTTGGCTACAGAAAAGTCACTCCCTGATCGGACCATGTCAACGTTCCTCATAATAAAAACAGGAGAAGAATACATTTTCTCTCCAACTACACCCAATTGAGACATGGAATTGTCTCCGCAGCCATACAAGCTTCCGTCTTTTAGTAAAAACAGGGTGTGAGTGTACCCACATCTGACATCTTCTACATTCTCTAGTCCTACCAGTTGTCTACTCTCCGATCGTTCTGTATTTCCTGTTCCAAGCTGTCCATTGAAGTTAGAGCCCCATCCAAAGCACTGGCCTAACTCATTAATAGCCATAGAGTGGAATCCTCCACCGCATGCTTTAACAAACTCTTGATTTGTGCTTTTATCAGACTTGTTTGAGACTGGAAACGGATCCAGGCATCTTTTAACATTCCTTTCCCTGTGTGTCCTGCCCAACTGTCCTGACTCATTTGCGCCAACAGTCCAAATGCTCTTTGACTCATCAATCATTATCAGATGGTTGTGTCCAGGGAATATTTTTTTGATCTTTTTTAAACTTTTTATTCTGATAAAGCCTTCTTGGAATTCATTTGCCTGATCAAAACCAAAAACACCTGACGAGCTTTTGAAAGTCCCACACCCAAAGACATGGCCTTTGTCGGTCAGCACTGCAGAGTATGAGGCGCCTCCACAGATGTCGACCACATTGTCTTTAAATTTAACAAGAGAAGGAAATCCCTCTTCTCCATCTCTTCCCAAAGCATAGTCATCGTTCAGTCCCCAAGAATAAAGAGCGTTATCCTCACAGAGGACTAACGTGTGCAGCTTGGCAACAGATATCTTCACTATTCTCTTGCCGTTGAAGAATTCTAGCTTCTGCGGCATGCTAGTCATGTCCACCTCTTGTGGCATTCCCAGCTGGCCCATAAAATTTGATCCAAAAACATACAAAGACATGGGGTACTTTCATCTTCCAAAAATTTAAGCATTTTAATTGTTCTTTCTCTCGAAAGCTAGCCTCTGATAGAGTTTATGCAAACTTTCTCAAGAAAAAGAGATCTCACACAAATTTCATTGTAAAAGGCAGGATTTATGCAATTAGCCTTGTTTAGAACATAAAAAGATTAGACTTACAAACCTGAAATGCTCATCTAATTTAGTATCAAAATGATAGATTGAACCTTATTACTAAATATAAACCAAAGACAAATTTAAAAATACTTTTGATACAACGAAAGCCTTTCTTCTGCCGTTTTTATGGCAAAATTGTCTTTTATTGCTCAAATAAAAACCAAAAAGTACTGAAGAAAGGAGACAAAAGAAATATGCAAGAAAGCAAGTTTCTAAAATAAAAGTATAAATTTATTCTTCTGGAACAAAACCTTGGAAGGCCTGTGTAGCCTCAGTCTGCACAGCATCTCCTGCAAGGATGTCATAGTTCACATTGAGAGGTGTAAGATCAATATTGGCTGTAATAATAAGATTAGGATCATGGAACAGCTTTCTGGTCAGCTTTACAAACGGCTCGTCAAAGTTAAACCCTGTCTTAGCGCTAACCTGAATGATTTCATAGTCATATTGATTGATTCTTGACTTCATCTGTGTGAAATCAAGCTTTCTCTTTGCAATGTCAATTTTATTGGCAAGAATAAACATTTTTGGCTTGTAAATGCCACAGGCAGCAGCAAAGTTATGCATGTGTTTAGGAATATTTGCCATGGTCTCTCTGCTGTTTGCATCGAAAAAAAAGAAGCCAGCAATGGCATTAATGTAGTAGCCATCCTTCAGCCCCACATTCTTCTCCTGTCCTGCCGTATCCCATATTTCGTACTTGACATACGAATTGTCACCAATGCATAAAGTCAGGAATTTAGTAACAGCACCCTGTGTAGCATTGTATTTCTGGATGAAGTCCCCATTCAAGACTTTGTTGATAAACGTGGTCTTACCAGTACCACCATCACCAACCAAGCATATTTTGAATTTATAGGTGGCATTTGGAAGCCTATTGGGGACAGTCACACGCAAGTTTTTTTCCTCATCCATTATTTCTGAATTTGAATCCATTTGAGGGCTAAAAATTTTGGTTTTAAATATTTTAGAGCTTATTCCTAAGAATGAACATTGAGTGGATCCAGGAAGCTAAAATTAAGAACAAGGAAAGCAGTTATGCTAATTTATGAACACTTTTATTTACATACTCATACAGCTCACTGGTTTTAACACTTTTATTTTTTGCTTTTTTTTAATATTGCTAAAATGACACTTCCTGGGAATTGAAACAACCGAAAGCTAAGGCGGTTTTTAACTGGCAAATGCTTTACTGGAATATAGTCTGCGATAACTAAAAATATAAAATTAGCCTTATTTTATTTTAAACAATTCTAAATTGTTTATTTTCTGCCCTCATGCTACTGTTTTGTTTTGTTTCTTTTGTATATGCAGCTATCACAACTCTTTCCAAGGCAGACCTCTTGCTTCCGCCAGGCAGTCCAGCAAACAGCAGGATCCACTACAATAGTCCATTTCTTGTGTTTCTGTACTTTGAAAAGGAAGATTTCAACTGTCCTTTGTGCAAAGAGTATAAGGCATTTCTAAAGGAAATAAACATTGAAGTCAAGGAGCTGAATTTTGTGGACAATGTTGAGCTTGCATCTAGGTTTCTACAGCACACCTTCCCTGCCTTTATAGTACGATACAGGAACCAGAGCTATATTTTAGAGCCTGAAAGCGTGGAAGATCTGATTGATCTTGTGAATAATGAAAAATGGACTGGCATTAAACCAGTAAGAAGCAGGATAGATGTAAATTCTGCAGTTGCTGTTGTCTTTAGTAAATTCAACAGATTGATCTTCCTGTTTATCAATTTATACTACTGCATAATGCAATACATTCCCAATACTGTAATCAGTGGACTGACATTGGCCATCATTGCATTCTTAATTTACTCAATTGTGGATGTGCTGACAATGGAAAACAATGAAAAGATAAAAAAAGACTAATAGTTACTTTCTAACTTAAATAAATACAATGTACTACAAAACCCAATTTATCAGCCTTTCTCTTTCTCAAAACAAAGTTTTCTTGTTTTACTTTTCAAGTTCTTTGATTGTAATTCTTAAGTCTCTTTTTTTTATTTTTAAGTTTTCTTGTTTCTTTCTCAAGTTCTTTGATTGTAATTCTCAAAATCTCTTATTTTTATTCTTAAATCTCCTTATTTCAGAAGGAAGTGCTCAAATCTTCAGAATGCAATTTCGTCTGCGTACCACATCTTATGTTTTTCAAATGTAAAGAGATAAATGTTTCTTCCACGGCAATTTGCCATGCGAAGCCAGCTGTGCAATTCCTCGTCAACCTCAAAGAAGGAAATGCTGAAAATAACGATATCCTTTTCATGCTGCATATTTATGCATTCCCTTATCTTGTATTTTTCTGTGCAGAGAACTGTATTGGCTAGGGGCCTCCCAAAGCACTGGATTACGAAAAAGTCATTGTTGAGAAATCTATTTATCCCACCAGTAACCTGATAGATTTTTCCAATGGGAGACTGGGTGTCTATTTTAATAAGCATTTCAGAGTTTTTAGGGCCTAAAAAAGAGAATACTTTTCCTAATGTAAATAAAATGACCGCTTTTGGAACAAACCATGCAAATTGCTAGTTTTACAGCAATTTCTAGATGTTTTTGCACCAGCTTAATCCCAAATTTTGTCTTTTATGAAAAGTTAAAATTTTAATCCCATGGACAGAAAATCAAAAATTTTTACGCCTACCAGGAGTGTCGGAGGCATTCGCAAGACTGTAAAAGAAACCAAAGTTCCAGCAACCTCCAACCTTATGGAGATAAAGAAGATACTTGACTCAATGAAGACAAATATTGGGAGGACCCAGCTTACGAGCTGTTCTTATGAGCATGGCTCTGAAATTGTGAACATTGACAATCCAAGCATCCAGTCGATTAACAAGGGTGGGAAGAACATATGCCTCTTGGTCAACGGTAATCCGCATGCTATCAATAAAAAAGAGACAATGAAGAACTTACCAGAAGACTTAGAAAATTTGATGGAGAAGTTCAGTGAAACGAAGGAAAACCAAGATATTTAAACAATAAACAGTTTTTTAAATATAATTTATTGTTTAAAGTATGATAATCTTCATTTATAGGCCATCTTGCCACATTTTTGGTTTTCTGCCTCTCAAAATGCCATTATTTGACAGGTTTTGTTAGAATAAATAGACACTAGAACTTCTGACGAGCTAAGCTGACCTACAAAACAAGATTGTAGATGCTTAAACTCAAATTAGATGTTGTAATGAATTGTGAGCTATTATGGCAGGCTTTTAAGGAAGAATGCTGAGACTCTGGCGACTTTGTCCTTCCAATTCTCTTTTTGTCAAGAATGTTGTAGGCAAATATAAAGTTAGAAGAAGTATAAACAAATATGTTTGAGTCACTCATAGTGTCCCCAACAGTGTCATTTTCAGCTGTGCAGCTGCTGAGAAACTCCCCATTGTTGGCAGTGAAGACATGCTCCTTGCTGGATGAAATGGCAATGCACGAATTGTCCATCGTATAGAGTATGCTTTTATAGAAGTTGGGCTTCAAATCCTTCACTACAAGTGGCCCTCTATCATTCCTTCTGTCGAAAATGTACATAAAGTTATTGTCAGCAAGCGTGTATTCCTGGTCCTGGCTCAGGGCACCCAACTTTCCGTTAGATTGAATGCTTCTTATCGGATCCTTGTATCTTATGTCCCAGATATTCGTCTTCTTTGTCCCAACACTCATAAACAGATCGTCGTAAGAACTAACTGACAGACCTTTGATTGTGTCTTTATGCGCATCAAACTTTCTCAAATGCTTGTTATCGTATATTGACAAATAGTAGATAAGACTATCTTTTGTATGCAAAAGGGTATTCTTTTGAAAGTATTTCATATTGTCTGTGTCCAGACTGATGATGTTTCTCAGCATGCCATTGGCAGCTGCATATATTTTTAGAGAGTTGCTGGTGGTGTAGCTGAATAACTCTCCGTCCACTGAGTATTCTAAGTTCTCAACACCCATATGCTCCTCCAGTGTTCTCACCAGCTGAAATTGCTGCAGATAGTTTTCCTCGGTAGCCTCCATTGAGGACTAATAAAATTTTATGATTGCATTACAAATAAAATGTAAGTTTATTATAACAACAATAACAGTTGTAAGAACTTAATAAATGTAAGTCTGTGAAAAACCTTATTTTTAAATTTACAAATACATTTTATTGTTGTTCTATAAAAGCTGTTAGGTCTTGTAACCTTAAAAGCATTTTTATACATCATTTTTACCTAGTTTAAGAGTTTACTTTTATAAATGAATTACACTTATTTAACAACAAAAACAATCAATTTCATACGCAATCTTTTTATAAGTTTCTAAAATTGTTTTCAGTTGCATCAAAATAGCACAATTTATGACAACAGTTAATCTGCCTGATTTTTAAAATAAGGTTTTATTCATTTATAATATTTAACAACTGATATGACATCTCATATTAAATTATACGCCTCAAGCATGCTGCTCGTTCGCTTCCAGCGATCTCCAGAATGGCTGTAAATCGAATCCTTAAACTTCTTAGCAAGCTCCTTTTTAACTTCTGGGTCCGTTCTACATTCTATTTGGGACAATATTTCAGACAGCTTTTTTGAATCAAAAACATTCAGCACACACACAAGAAAGTCCGTCTTTTGGGACTTGGTGAATTCCGCTGTAGACGCAAGAAGAAACTCGGATATAAATATTGGGTTCCAAGTGTAAATCAGGCCTGAGAGAATACGCACTCTTTTGGAGTACTCTTCCCCATTCAAGCTGAGGATCCCTTCCAGTATCATCTTCTTCGATAGCAGGATGATCGACTTCAGGGTCCAATCCTTTACTATCCACTTTACCACTGTTATGACCTCAGAATCTCGATATTTGCTTAGGTATTTTTTCAGATTCGTCCCCACTATCTTGCAGTTGTCTTCGTTCCTAATCCATTGGCAGAAGTTTGCATCGTATTTTTTATCCATGAATTCTATCGACTCATCTATTTGTTTGAGGCACAGAGACATGAGGGGTTAGATTTAATTTTACTTTTTTGATCAACAAAAAAATCAATCAATCGCAGAAAAATATCATTTTTAAGGAGAATAAAATTTGCACTTCTCCTTAATCCAGTGCTTTGTGGAATCAGAAGGAGTGGATAGAATAAAAAGCAAATCACATTTTTAATTAATTGTTTGGGTTGTTTCATAAAGCGCGGGAATTTTTGAAAATATTTATTTAGAATATGTCTTTAGAACATCTGAAATTATAAAGACAATGCACTCGTTGGGCATCCAAATGCAAAAATCCTTCTTGTTCACCTGTCTTTTGTTACCTTAGTTTTAGGTTTGTGTTTTCGAGAGAAAAAATTGCATGATAAACAAAAAGGAGAAAAATAATGAATCACTTTGCCTAAACAAGATAATTAGAAGAAGATTGCTAAATTGGCAACCTAGGGTCAGAACTTAACAGGAGCTGTTGTAAATTGATTGCACCTGCAAAAATAGATGTTTTGTTGTAAAATTTTAGCATTCTTTTGTTTTCCTAAAAATATTAAATTTGATATTAAAATCATGAAAGAAAGTATAATTAAGTATATTTTGAGGACAAAATCACAAAAAAAAAGAAAACAAAGTTTGATGAAAAAGCATAAATATTGAAATTAAAATTCATTTTATAAACAAACAATTTCTAAAATATCAGGTTACCTGAATTTTATAAAGTATAAATAAGCTTATTTATAACAAAAACAACTAAATAAAGTTGTTTATTACGACTAGGGCATAGGTCTTCGAGAAAAATGTCAAATACATATTCTGCCAATTGGTTCTGGCCATAAATTATTATTGTCAGAAATTATATGCTATACATTTTAACAGTTTTATAGGAAACCATAGCAAATAAACCAAGAAGAAATGTATTTATTTATGAAGATTAAATATTTATAAAGAAGATGCAAGACTATAAGTATTGCTTAGCAATCAGTCCAATCATAGCGCTGGGATGCTTTAGATACTTGCGGAACTTTTGATTAGGATCTGGTAAAGTGAAGATGAACTGGAATCTTATGCCTAAACCTGAAAAACAGTATGATCAGCTAGTAATAAAAGTAGAGCAACAAATATTGCAAACCTTGGAATAAATTCTGTTTGCTAGAAACTGTTTTGTAATCCCTGTAAGTTATTACAACTGAAATTATTATTATTGTTACTATCATCGTTAGGATTTATTATTGTCTTTATCTCTATTAAAACACTTTTGAGTTCCTCATAATCGTCAATATTGATGTTTAACATGAGAAAATTCACCAATATTTCGAAGTTGATATTAGCTTGTTCCTTCCAATTTAAACCTAAAACGCCAACATCTTCGATGATTTTTGTATCATCTGGACTCTCGCCATCTATAGAGAGATTTGATTGCTGATTGTCTGCTAGAGTTTCAAAAAATCTTAGTGCAGATTTTTGTTCTTCTGAGCCTTCTTTGTTAATAAACTCGATCAGATCATTGAATTCAAAAAGCTTCTGATAACAATTTTTGTACTGAGGGTCTTCTAAAGCAAAGACCAGTAATGGAAAAAGAACAACAAGAATCCTGCCCATTGACTCCTTTATAAACAGAGAATATTTATTTCAAAAAGGAGATGCATCAGCCAATCATCCGTTTTTGAAAGTTTTACTCAAAATATTTAACATAGAAGATACAATTCAGTCACCAAAATGAACATAAGAAAAAACTTATTTACAGCTGCCTGACAACGCAGTAAAGTTTTTAATAAGAGATGCCAAATACGAAATAACTTTTACAAGCAACAAAAAATGTTACAAAAAATTATATGCCCAAGTAGCCGCGATCTTGATCAGATGATTTTGTAAATTATCAAAATCACATAATGTTTTTTAATTTGGAACTCAAATACCATACTCTTGAGCACTAGAATTGTTGGAGGCATTTTAGTGCAGTAAAGTTTCTTTAAGTTGGAAGCTAAATATCATATGCATTTTTACCCGATTCATTTGTCAACATTAAGTTAGTTAACCAAATACATTCCTTTGCAAGCAGGCACAAACTTGCATCCTCCTGCAAAGCCAATATTGTTGTTCATCAGTTAAATTACGAATGGCAATCTCTAACCGCAAAGGTCAAAAGCCTTATGAAGAAAATAAACATCCAAAATTGCAGAAAATTTGTTTATTTCGGATGCATTTCTTCACTAGCTAATTATTTCTAATTTATTTACGAAACCTAGAAAGACTGAGTCAAGGATTATTCGCATCCTATATTGTTGTTGTTAATAACTTGATGTGTTTACAAACAGATAATATTTAAACAGCCACACAATATTTTCAGATCATCTTTGTATTTTTATTATAAAACAACACATTTTTCATTTCCTATAAAAATATGATAGAGAAGGCATTGTCTGCGAAAATCTCAAAGGAAATTAAAATTACAGACTTCCCAATAACAGACATCTCTTACAACTACAATACTTCCATAATGTGTGCTGCTACCTACGACGGCCGTCTTCTGCTATCTGCCCTTGATGTGGGCGACCAAAATTACTCACAAATTCTGACACCATTGGAATCAATCTCTAAAGTGAAATGGCTAAACAGCTACGAGTTTATTATAGTTGGGAACGAACGATTTCTGCACCATTTTAGCATTATGAACCTTAAAAATGTCTCTTTTGAGATTCATAACAGCTCAATCACATCGTTGGAAAAGCATAATGATATAATTTATACTGGCTCAACGGACGGGAAAATAATTGTGTGGGACATAAGCCAGAAGGCAATATCAGACGAAATGATTCACAAAGTTAGAGGCAAGGGGCAGCCTATCAAAGATTTCAAAGTCAAAGACAACTATTTGTATTCTTCAACAATATACAAGGGAAGAATGTGGGTTTGGGACCTGAGACAAGCCAGTAAACCTGTTTATCAGACAGAAACAGAAAACTGCCAGAACTCGTTGGTGCTGTGCAAAGAGAATGTATTTTCAATCAACGACCAAGGAATACTGAAAACCTCTTTAAATCTGCAGTTTGTTGAGTATTTTTACAAAGAGCCTAAAGCGAGCCTGTTTCCCCCTGCAAAAATAGTTTATTCAGAATACTTTGACTCTTTTTTGTGGAACAGGAAGGATAGCCTAAATATAAAGTCAGAGCATCAGTTATTGTCGATCAAAGTGCCAGACATGGGAGGGTTTGAGCCGATTGACATCAACAGAGTTTTAGTATACACCAACACAGGGCTGATTTTTGTAAATGAGATTTTTGAGAACCTTAAATGGGCCGAGCCTAACTAAAAATAATTAAAAAATAAAAAATTTTGATTTTGAAACGATAAAACGGCAATCTTTGAAAGTGGTTACAATCAAAATACCAGTTAGTATTTTAGGGAAATGTGAGGCTATTCAAATTAAATACAGACACTTTTTAAGCAGCTTTTTACTTTTAAAAGATCAGAACATTCTAAAATCATCACAAGTAAAAATTAATAAACAAGTTTGCGCTGTTTTGACCAGAAGATTTTGCAAATTTTCTTTAGAAGAGTTCAAAGCAAAAAAGAGAAAAATTTTAATTTTCAGGTCTCATTGCAGGGAAGAAAATAACATCTCGTATATTTGCAGCATTGGTCAAATACATCACAAGTCTATCTATTCCCATGCCCCATCCACCGGTGGGTGGCAAAGCATATTCCAGAGCCTTACAGAAATCTTCATCAATGGGCATAGCTTCGAGATCTCCTGCTTCTTTGGCAGCAATCTGGCCTAAAAATCTTTCTTTCTGAACTGATGGAATATTCAATTCGGTGTAGGAATTGCATATTTCCTTTTCGCACACAAACAGCTCAAATCTCTCAGTAATTCCTTTTCGATTTCTGTCCTCCTTTGCAAGAGGAGACATTATGGTCGGAAAGCCAACAATAAAAGTTGGGTTAATACATCTGGGCTCCAGATACTCGCCAATGAGTTTGTCCAGAACTCGATTGAGCGTCTTAGGTTCCTCAATAACCAGATTTCTTGCTTCAGCAGCCTTAATCAGCTCATCCAGCGAATGATTAATGCTTTCTCCCGTCAAATTCAAATTTAACTCCTTATTGATTTCCTCCAAGATATCCAATCTCTTAAAAGGGGCTGTAAAATCAAGATCAACCTTGTTGCATGTGACATCGCCCTTTTCTCCGCCTCGTTTTTTTGGCTCATATGAAAACTTGAGACCTCCTTTCATGGTTGTGACAATGACACCTAGCAGCTCTTCAGTTATTTTCATAAAATCCTGATAGTCGGCATAGGCAAAATACGCCTCAACACTGGTAAACTCAGGATTGTGAGTAAGATCAATTCCTTCATTTCTGAAGTTCTTTCCAATTTCAAAGACTCGGTTAAATCCACCTACAACAAGCTTTTTGAGATACAGCTCTGGTGCTATTCTCATATACAAATCAAGCTTCAGGTCATTATGATAAGTTTTGAAGGGTCTAGCTGCTGCTCCGCCATGGATGATATTCATCATAGGCGTCTCAACTTCTACAAAATCCTTCGAAGCAAAAAAATTCCTAATTAAGCTTATAATTTTAGTACGAGACAAGAATCGCTCTTTCGAATCCTTGTTCACCAATAGATCCAAATGCCTCTTCCTATAGATTGTCTCTGAATCCTTCAAGCCAGATTTGGACGATGGAATAACTCGCAAACAAGGGGACAAAATCTTTAAATCATCCACAAAAACGGAAGGCTCGCCACTCTTAGACTTGCCACAGGCTCCTTGAAATCCCACAATATCTCCCCGTCTGATAAAATCGGCAACACGATACACCTCAGGACTTCCTTTATTAACCACAAGCTGGATTGTCACGTCATCAGACTCAATGTCAAAAAAATACAATTTTCCATGGCCTCTAATTGTTAATATTCTCCCCGCAGATCTAACTTGGTCTGTGCCTTTGTTACCTGCTTCGAATTCAGAAGCTACTGACTTAAGAACTGAAAACTGATGAGTAACATCGTACTTGTTAGGATAGAAATTTGTCTTGTCCTTCATCTGCTCAATTTGTTGCATGCGGTAGACAAAGAACTCTTCGTCACTCATTTCCTTCTCGATCTTCGTCATTTTAAGGATTGCATAAAATTTTTATTTTAAACTAAGAAATTTCATTTAGCATAAAATAAACACAACAAATTTCTCAAAATAGACTTTAAATCAATATTTAGATTGCAATATTGTATTGTACTGAGACATCAATACTTAAAATAAAAGCATGGGTTGTAAAAATGATAACAAAAATTTAGTCTCGCAGCTATTCAACGAAAATTTATACTGATAGGTCAAATTCGCATAAAAGCAAACAAGCCTTTTAATGATGCACTTAACAAAAATACTAAAAATGGTTCTACCGAGATTCGAACTCAGATTACCGGATTCAGAGACCGAGGTGCTAGCCATTACACTATAGAACCTGTTCAGATCTTTTGAGGAATATACATTCCGTGTTAAAAGTTTACGACACCCCTATTTTATTAAATTTTTGCCTTTTTATTATCTTATAAGACTTAAGTAAAAACAAAATTTCTTCATTTTTTATGATCTATCTATTCATGTGTTTGCTTGGCTGCCATTTTACCTGGAATCTTTTAAATGAAAAAAATGTCTTTTTAGGTGTGTCAAAAGTTTACGACAGTTTGATCAAACTCTGTAAAAAATACGTTTCCTGCTTTGAAAATGCAGCTTTATAATGGGCAAAGCAAAACAGCTTACTAGCATGAGAGGGGACAAATTGATGCCTTGTTTGCCGAGGGAAAGTCGGTTTCCTATATTTCCTCAAAAATAGGCAGATCAAGGGTTGTCATATCGTCCTACCAGAAACAAGGTGCCAATTACGGTACTAAGCTGATTTCTGGTCGACCATGTTTCATTTCTCCCAGGAAAGCTAAAGCCATAGTTAAGGAAGCGGCGGGAAAAATAATAACCGTGAACCAGATTAAGGCAAATCTTGAGATCGACGTAACGAAGAATACTGTTTGCAGAATAATTCATCGATACTCAGATCTCAAGAGAAAAAAGTTAAAGCACAAACCTGTACTGAGCAATATCCACAAGGAAAAAAGAGTGAGACTTGCAAAGCAGTATATGGACCTGGGAAAAAGGTGGAAAAATGTTATCTTTTCTGATGAAAAGAAATTTAACCTTGATGGGCCAGACGGGTATGATTATTACTGGCATGCCTTTTGAGCTTGTTCTTTCTCGCAGAGCTATGGAAGAGGGAGTGTGATGGTCTGGGCTTGCTTCGACTTTTTTGGCAAGTCAAAGATCATAGTAATCGATGGAAGCATAAGTAGTCTAAAGTATCAAAAGATACTAGAGGATCATATGTTACATTTGTTCAGGTCCAGAGCCAGTCAATATTCTGTTTTCCAACAAGACAATGCAAGACCTCATGTTTCCAGCTCAACTTTAGGCTGGCTTAGAAGCAATGGGATCGAGACAATGCAATAGATATTATACTCTCCTGATCTGAACCCTATAGAAAACCTGTGGGGTGATCTGGTGCGACGAGTATATGCAAATGGCCGACAATTTGCAAATATTGATCAACTGCAGAAAGTCATCGATTTTGAATGGGAGAAGACCGACAAAGCAATTATTGAGAGCTTGTCTATGTTGATGAAAGAGATGATATTTAATGTCTTGATTAATAATGGTTCAAACACCAAATATTAAATTTTTTTTGCAAACTGTCGTAAACTTTTGACACACCTAAAAACACATTTTTTTCATTTAAAAGATTCCAGGTAAAATGATAGTCAAGCAAACACATGAATAGATAGATCATAAAAAATGAAGAAATTTTATTTTTACTTAAGTCGTAGAAGATAATAAAAAGTCTAAAATTTAATAAAATAGGGGTGTCGTAAACTTTTGAGGGTCTATGAGAATGCCTTGACATACTTGTACGCACAATTTCACAGAAAACAGCAAAAGTTTATTCGCTCGACAGTCATCTGCTGTAAGACTTCTCAAAAAATCAGCCATAAGGCCAACAAGTCAAGCATAAATTAAGAGTGCATTAAGAATCACATGATGAAAATAATATAAACTTAAATATTGATCTTTTAGAGATTTTATGTGGTGTAAATAAGAACATTGCAAACTAAGAGTTAAGAGAGTTTATTTATCGCTGATTTAAATACGAAGATTCGTCAAATAATAATATTAAGCCTTTTCTTCGAAGCATTTTCTCCAGCCTCTCACCAAATTCTGTGTAAATTTTATCTTTTTTCGAAATTTTCAAATACCTTAAACCAACATTCTTTTTGAGAGCTCTATATAAGCGTTCTGCTGAAGCCGAGTCATATTCATTATTAGAAATTGTTAAATATTTTAAAGTCTTATTAGTTTCTAAAACCTCACAAACAAGTCTAATGCCTTCTGATCCTAGATTATTGCTTGATATGTTAAGTGTCTTAATAGTTTTTTTGGTTTTCAGAAGCTCACAAATGTGTCTAATGCCTTCTGGCCCTAAGTTGGTATTTGAAATGTCAAGTTTTACAATAGCAGTTTTACTGGTTTTTAAAATTTTAGCTAGTTGTTGCATAGATTCTAGTCCTAAGCAATTGTTAGAAAGATCTAAAAATATTAGATTTCTGCAGCTTGGTATTTTACTCAAAATACAATCAAAATTTGCTAATCCTAGTCCCATATTGGGAATTGATAGATTGAGTAATGAGTCATTTCCATCTAAAAAATCCTCTAAAGCCTTTGAAATGCGATTTGCATCCCACAATATATTTCCATCTAGTTTGAGATCAAATATTTTGTTTTTAACAGTCTGTAGAATTATTTCTACGTCATCTATAGAAATTTCAGATTGTTTTATCTCTAAACGGCCCTGTTCGCTATCATCAACGTGATTTTTAAAATAATCATTCCAAGAATTCTTTAATCCAATGGATTTGATCTTTGCTTCTTTTTTAAATAGCGAAATCCAAAAATCAACTGCCCTTTCATTATCTATCTTACAAGGCAAATCCTTTATAAACACAAAAAAAGGCGAAAAAATAATTCTAGTTGCTAGATCTGACAAGTTTGCAGATCTAATTATATTCTCAATCATCTTTTTAACAGTTGTACGTTCTTCTTTCTCAATCTTATCCATGTACTCA
>Ga0308170_10000305_pt1 | contig 72737 bp, 55 predicted proteins | sample PhyBR2_2_FD_202136 | JGI IMG/M metagenome (GOLD analysis project Ga0308170, IMG submission 202136) | Phyllosphere microbial communities from UC Gill Tract Community Farm, Albany, California, United States - DLSLSB.R2 | ecosystem: Host-associated > Plants > Phyllosphere > Unclassified | place... | reverse complement strand
ACTCCTCTTTTCCCGGTGGAGCAAGCTCCGGTGGGAAAAGAAGCGTTCGACTTGCATGTATTAGGCACGCCGCCAGCGTTCGTCCTGAGCCAGGATCAAACTCTCATAATAAAAGTTAGAACAATCTTTCGATTGTTAAGCTCAATTGTTTGCTAGCATATTGCTTGCTTGTTAAAAATGTTTGTTGTCTTGAATTGAATCAAGACGCCCTACACATTTGGTTTGTCTTACTTTGTTCAGTTTTCAAAGGTCTACGTGATAAATGAAACACAACTGTCTCAACTTATCGTTTGTGATTGCCGTAGCAACTTTTATATCTTAGCAAACTCTCGAATGATTGTCAACTATTTTTTAAAAGTTTTTTTGAACTCTTTTTTCATGAGGTCGTTTTAGCAACTCACTTATCATAACTTATCGTTTGTTATTTGTCAACAGTTAATTTTGTTTTTTTCTTTGCGAAATCAACGTTTATCTGTTGTCGTTCACAAGCGACTTGGTTATCTTATCATGTGTTGTCCCACACGTCAAGAACTTTTTTATGATCATTCAGAAGTTATGAAACTTAACTTTTGAACAAATAATAATATACCAACTAAAATCTTATTGGTCAACGAATTTTTTTGTGTTTTTTCAAGTTTTTTAGTTATACGATTAATATACTAAAAAACGATTTAAACGTTCGCGTTTCGCATGGCATAAAGATGTTGAAAACCTTTATCTACATAAATCATTCGCCATTGCAATTACGCTGAAACTTCTATAAAGTAGACTCATTTCTAATGGTTCCGTTTTCTTTTTTTATATCTATCTTATCCCTTTCCATAACTTTCTCTGAAATGGTTCATTGATACGCATTTACTTAAAAATTAGTTTCAATAAAGTCTTAAATATAGAACAAGATTTCAAGCAAAGTTATCTCATTTTTTCTCTAAAAAATAAACCGACAGCAGCTAGAAATAAAAAACATTTCTGGCTATTGTCGGTTTGGTTCCCTGAACTGGTTGTTTCTATTTATGTCTCAGATTTAACGCATGGTTGGGAATAGTAATACGTCACGGATCGATTGAGCATCGGTCAATAGCATGACTAGACGGTCGATTCCGATACCTAGTCCGCCAGTTGGTGGCATGCCATATTCTAGCGCTTCTAAGAAGTCTTCGTCTAAACCATGTGCTTCATCGTTTCCAAGCTCGCGTTCTTTTTCTTGCGCTTCAAAACGTTCTCTTTGATCGATTGGATCATTCAGCTCAGTAAAGGCATTCGCAAATTCTTTACCTGTGATGAACAATTCGAAACGGTCAGTAAAACGTGGGTCTTCAGGATTTTTCTTCGCCAATGGAGAAACTTCTACTGGATGTCCATAGACAAATGTTGGTTGTACTAATGTTTCTTCCACGAATGCTTCAAAGAATTCATTGATGACGTGACCAACACCCATCGCTTCTGTCACTTCAACTTGGTGTTCTTTTGCAATTGCTAGTGCTTCTTCTAAGGTCATTTCTTTCCAGAAATCAACACCAGTGTGCTCTTTGATTGCGTCAACCATGTGTACACGTTTGAAATCACTTTCTAAGTCTACTGCTTTTCCTGCATAAGTGATTTTAGCTGTTCCTAATACTTTTTCAGCTGCATTACGGATGATACCTTCTGTCAAGTTCATCACATCTTGGAAATCAGTGTATGCAGTGTATGCTTCAAGCATCGTGAACTCAGGGTTGTGGGTCGTATCGATTCCTTCGTTACGGAATACACGGCCGATCTCATAAACTTTTTCCATACCACCAACGATCAAACGTTTCAAATGAAGTTCTAACGCGATACGTAGATATAGATCCATATCTAACGCATTGTGATGTGTGATAAACGGACGTGCTGCTGCCCCACCGGCTTCATTATGCAAGACTGGTGTTTCAACTTCGATATAGCCGTTCCCATCTAAATAGCGACGGATCTCACTAATGATTTGACTGCGTTTCATGAAGCGGTCAAAACTATCTCTATTACTTACTAAATCAAGGTAACGCTGTCTGTATCGTTGTTCGATGTTCGTTAACCCATGATATTTATCTGGTAATGGACGAAGTGCTTTTGATAAGATGACGATTTCAGAGGCTTTGATCGATACCTCACCTGTATCAGTTTTCATGATTTCTCCAGTTACGCCAAAGAAATCTCCTAAGTCAGCATGTTTGAATACTTCATAAGCTTCTTCACCTACTCGGTCTTTGCGCACGTAGATTTGGATTTGGCCTTCTCTGTCTTGCAGATGGGCAAATCCAGCTTTACCTTTTCCACGGCGTGTCATCATACGGCCAGCAACACTCGCTGTCAATGCCATCTCCGCCAATTCTTCTTTTGTACGTGGATCAAATAATTCGTGCAATTCTTGGGAATTATGTGTACGCTCAAATCGCTTACCAAATGGATCGATCCCATTTTCTCTCAATTGCTCCATTTTTTCACGACGAACAATCATTTGATCGTTTAAATCTTCTAATTGATTTTGTTGTTCCTCAGTCACAAAAGTTCCTCCATTCTCATCTTATTCTCTTCCTTATAATGCCAATGAAACGCAAAAAAAGCAAGCCGAACTTAGTGTTTCGGCTTGAATTTCGCAAAAAACTTAGAATAACTTCCTAAGATTGAAGTGATAATTTTTCACTTTTTTCAACCAATTGGTCAAGCAGTTCATTGATTTCATGCTGTTTCTCAGTCTTATTGATTGCTAATTTGATCTTGGCTGCACGTGAGATACCTTTTAGATAGTAGGAAGCGTGAGTCCGAAACTCACGACAGGCGATGGTTTCTCCTTTTAAATCAACTAAACGTTCTAGATGTAATTTTGCAGTAGCGATTTTTTCGCGTGCGGTTGGTTCCGGAATCAGCTCTCCAGTTTCTAAATAATGTTGTGTCCGATGGATCATCCAAGGATTCCCTAAAGCAGCGCGGCCGATCATGACGCCATCGGCACCCACGTATTCCAACATGCGTTTTGCATCTTCTGGCGTTTTGACGTCCCCGTTCCCCATAAAAGGGATCGTTAGATGTTTTTTGACTTCCTTTAACACTTCCCAATTGGCTTTTCCTTCATACATTTGCACACGTGTTCGTCCGTGCATGGCTACTGCACCGGCTCCAGCTGCTTGAGCGGCTAATGCGTTTTCGACAGCAAAAACATGTTCTTCGTCCCAACCAATACGCATTTTCACAGTAACTGGCACATCAACTGCCGATGCAACTGCATGAACCATTTCATAGACTTTATCAGGGTCTAATAACCATTTTGCACCTGCTTCAGCTTTGATGATTTTATTGACTGGGCATCCCATATTGATATCAATGATATCTGCTGTAGTATGTTTCTCAACAAACTGTGCTGCTTCTACTAGTGTGTCTTTGTTCCCACCAAATATTTGCAAACTTAATGGATGCTCCGTTTCGTCGATATGCAGCATTTCCAATGTTTTTTTGTTGCGGAAATGGATACCTTGGTCACTGATCATCTCGCAAACGACCATTCCTGCACCAAATTCTTTGACGGTTACACGAAATGCGGCGTTCGTGATCCCTGCCATTGGTGCTACAACCACGCGATTCGGTATTTCAACGTTCCCGATTTTCCATGTGTGATCCACTTATAATCCTCCCAAGGCTTCTGTCTTCAATGCTGCTAGGTCATCTTCTGTGTAGGTATACTTATTATCACAAAATGAGCAAACTGCTTCTGCGCCATGGTCTTCATCGATCATTGCTTGGATTTCTGCTGCGCCTAAAGCAATGATTGCTTCACCAAACTTTTCTTTCGAACAATCACATTTGAACTGCACAGGCATTTTTTCTAGTACTTGCAATTCGTCTGTTCCTAACAATCCTTGCAAGATTTCTTCAGGTGTCAACCCTTCATCTAAGAGTGTAGAAATACGTGGTGTTGTTTTCAGTTGCTCTTCGATTTTCGCAATCGTTTCTTCGTCTGCCCCTGGCATGATCTGGATCATAAAACCACCCGCTGTCTTGATGGTATCATCCGTATTGACTAAGACGCTTAGCCCTACAGCTGAAGGGATTTGTTCTGAAATCGCTAAATAGTACGTGAAATCTTCAGCTAGTTCACCAGATACAATCGGTGTTTGTCCTGAAAAAGGTTCTTTTAACCCTAGATCTTTAGTCACACTGAACATCCCTTGTGTCCCTACTGCTCCACGTACATCGATTTTTCCTTCTGCGTTCAGCGGTAAACTTAGGTGTGGATTTTTGATGTACCCTTTGACATCACCTTTACCATTCGCATCAACAACGATCCCACCTGCAGGGCCATCTCCTTGGATGCGTACTGTTAATTTATCTTCTCCTTTAACTGTCGCACCTAGAAGCAGACTACCAACTAATGCACGGCCTAATGCTGCTGATGATGTATGCCAAGTATCATGGCGTTGCTGCGCTTCTGCGACAGTATTGGTTGCACGAACAGCATATGCTCGAACAAATCCGTCATTGGCTAATGCCTTTACTAAATAATCTTCCATTTGTATGTACCTCATTTCCCGATTTTAAACTCATAGTGAATCATACTAGTAACTTCCAAATTTTTCAACTTTTGAATTTGTAAATTCTGCGTTTCTTTTTTAAATATCAGACACAAAAAAAGAGCTGCGACTTTCGTCACAGCTTCTTTCTTTATCTATTTTGATCATCTGAATGATTTTGTTCATCCGTTGAAGTCGATTGATTGTCATCATTCAACTCTTTTTTCGCTTCATCAAACTCATGTTTTTCTTCTGCTTGTTTTTCCGCATCTTTTTCTTCTAGTGCACGTTTTGCTTCTTCAAACGTTTGCGCTTCTTTTTCACTAGGGAAGTCTGCCGATTCTGCTCCTTCAGGCATTACACCTTTTTCAAAGAGAGATTTGATTGCTTTGGCATCCAATGTTTCAAATTCAAGCAGTTTTTCTGCGATCAGTTTGTGTTGCGCACGGTGTGCTTCGATGATTTCATGTGCTTTTTGATGTGCTTCCATCAAGATCTTGCGTACTTCTTGGTCGATTTCAAAAGCAACTTGTTCTGAGTATGCTTTCGTTTGACCATAGTCACGGCCTACGAATACTTGGTGGTTTCCTTCATATTGGACAGGACCTAAGCGATCACTCATCCCATACTCTGTAACCATGCTTCTTGCTAGTGCGGTTGCTTGTTCAAAGTCATTTGATGCACCAGTAGATTGAACGTTGAAGATGATTTCTTCTGCGGTACGTCCACCTAGTAATCCAACGATTTGTTCAAACATATCTTCTTTTGTCATTAAGAATTGATCTTCTTTTGGTAAAGCGATCATATATCCACCAGCACGTCCACGCGGGATAATTGTTACTTTATGAACGACACGGGCACGACTCAAGACAAGTCCAACGATCGTATGACCTGCTTCATGGTAAGCGACCATTTCGCGTTCGCGTTTGCTGATGACACGGTCTTTCTTGGCTGGTCCAGCAATCACGCGGTCTTCTGCTTCATCGATATCAGAAGCATCGATTTTTTTCTTGTTTCGACGAGCAGCTACTAATGCTGCTTCGTTTAAGACGTTTTCTAAATCAGCACCAGCAAAACCTGGTGTTTGTTGTGCTACGACTTTTAAATCAACATCATCAGCAATTGGTTTGTTTCTTGCGTGAACTCGTAAAATCGCTTCACGGCCTTTGACATCTGGACGACCAACTAAAATTTGACGGTCAAAACGTCCTGGACGAAGCAAGGCTGGATCTAATACGTCTGAACGGTTTGTCGCTGCAATCACGATCACGCCTTCATTTCCATCGAATCCATCCATTTCAACAAGCAATTGGTTCAGTGTTTGTTCACGTTCATCGTGTCCGCCACCCATACCAGCGCCACGTTGACGACCGACAGCATCGATTTCATCAATAAAGATGATTGCTGGAGCATTCTTTTTCGCAGTTTCAAATAAGTCACGAACTCGGCTTGCACCGACCCCAACAAACATTTCAACAAAGTCTGAACCCGAAATAGAGTAGAATGGTACGCCAGCTTCACCAGCAACTGCTTTGGCAAGCAATGTTTTACCTGTTCCTGGAGGTCCTTCTAAGAGAACTCCGGCTGGGATACGTGCACCCAGTTCAATGAAGCGTCTTGGATCTTTTAAGAACTCAACGACTTCGACAAGTTCTTGTTTTTCTTCTTCCGCACCCGCTACATCAGAGAAACGAACGCGATTTGCTTTTTTGTCGGCTTCTTTTGCTTTGGATTTCCCAAAGTTCATCACACGGCCTCCGCCGCCTCCGCCGCCACCTTGTTGTCCCATCATCATATAGAAGAAGAAGACGATGATCACGATTGGCAAGAAGCTTAATAGGAGTGATACCCATACGCCGCTACTTGATTCTTCTCTGATCGTAGTTGCTACGTTGTTGTCTTTTGCCAACTCTGTGACTTGGCTCAATGTTGTATCGTTTGGCAAAATAATCGTAGTGAAGTGCGTAGTTGATGTCTCAGTAGTACCTAGAATCGATAGACCGCCACTATTTGCAACTGTCTGTTGTTCTTTGTATTCACCTGAGATCTTATACACACCATTAGCAGGTTGCACCTCAAAGTTTTTGATTTTGCCTTCTTGTAATTGTTCAGTGAATTTTGAGTACTCGATATCTGACGACCGTTGGCCATTGTTACCAAAAATAAAGTAGACGACCATTACCATCGCTAAGATTACGAGGACATAATACAAGGCATTTTTCATCATGCCATTGTTTTTTTTGTTCATAGTTGTCCTCCCTATGCGTTATTTTTACTTGATAAATCTTTTATCAATCCTGACCATACTATTGTAACATAATTTATGAGAGATAGATGATTAATTTGATTGATAAACGCTCGGTTTTAGTACACCGATGTATGGAAGATTTCGATAGGCTTCTGCATAATCTAATCCGTAACCTACCACAAACTCGTTTGGCACATTGAAACCAATGTAATCCGCTTCGATATCTACGACTCTGCCTTCGGGCTTATCAAGAAGTGTCACGATTTTAACTGAGTTTGCTTTACGGTATTTAAATAGATCGACTAAATAAGCAAGTGTTCTTCCGCTATCAATGATGTCTTCGACGATCAATAAATCACGGCCTTCCACATTCGTATCCAAGTCTTTTACGATTTTCACTTCACCTGATGAAACAGTTGCGTTACCGTAACTTGAAACATCCATAAAATCCAATTCTAGGTAAGCATCGATCGAACGGATAATGTCTGCCATAAATGGGACAGCACCTTTCAATACACCAACAACCAACGGATTTTTATCTTGATAATTTTCAGTTAACTCTTTTCCTAGTTCTTTACAACGAACTTGTATCTCTTCTTGCGTGATCAATACTCTCTCGATATCTTTTTCTAACATCAGGTTCTCCTTCCAATTGCTTCTTTTTGATATTTGTAAAGAAGTATGTAGTGTATTTTATCAGTTTCTACACCAATACTCAAATAAGAATGGACAAAAGGGACTAGACTCCATAGATTTCTCCCTTCATCTATAATAACCCATGAATTTTTTCGTTGTGCAACAGATATTTTTTTATCGATAAAATATCTTGACACTTTTTTGTTCAATGTCTCCGTCAATTGAATACGATCTCCCGGTTTTCGCCGATCGACCCAAAGCGATTGTTCGGCTGATAACCATAGATCATGAGTGAAGATTTTACCTGTTTCATCCAGTTCCCAATCTGGAAGTTGGTCGGGTGTGTAGATGCCTAACCATTCCGACTCTCCTAACTGAATGGCTTGATTCGGTATGATTTCTAACGGAGTATCTTGGTGATTAGTTGATCGTTCCTTTTTTCTTTTATAAAGATAAAGTACTTCATAGGAACGTTCGATCACCCATCGTTTGCCCAGATCAACCTGCCATTGTCCTGCGGCTTGTTCACATTGTTGTAACAACGTATCAATCTGTTTTTCTTTGATCGTCACTTTCGTAACTGGAAAAACGTAATCAAAGAACGTGTAAAAGAAGAAGTAACGTTCAAATGATTCCAAACTTTCGATCACAGTCCACGGAATAGATAAGCGCTCTTCTCCATACGTAAGATGTTCCGTGATCATCTGATGAGTATTTTTTCGGATAAATTGCTCTGCCCATTGGATTTGTTGCGAGAATTTTTGGAAATGAGCCATCGCCTGGGTATTTTCTTTTTTCAATTGTGGTACGACTAAATGACGCAGTCGATTACGTTGGACAGTTAGTTCCTGATTGGTATGGTCCTCAAAAAAAGGTAAATCTTCTGCTTCCGCATACGCATACAATTGTTCTTTACTAAATGACAACAACGGTCGAATCAGTCGCCCACCAGCAAAAGGTTGCGTTTCCTTGATTCCCGCATACGTACCTAGCTGCCCACCACGAATGATTTTCATCAAAATCGTTTCCATTTGATCATCCCCATGGTGCGCTGTCATCAATGTATCATAATGATCATGTCGTACGATCTCATCAAATTTCTCATACCGAAAAGCTCGAGCAGCCGTTTCAATTCCTTGTTCCGCTGGATTCTCCCATACTTTCAAGTGGAAAGTAAGATTGTTTTTATCGCAAAAGTCAGCAAGATAGGCTGCTTCATCCGCAGAAACGCTCCGTAAGCGATGATCGATATGGACAACCCCTAACCGAAAGCCAATTTGTTTTTGGGCGGTCATTAAGCAATCGAGTAAAACCATCGAGTCTACACCACCGGAAACAGCAACTAGTATTTTCGCATGTTCAGACAGATAGCCACGGCGTAAGCCTCTTTTTATAAATGCTTGTTTAAACTGACTTGCTCTTCTATCCATTGGTGTCACATCCTTTTACAAAATAAAAAGAGCGGACAAAAGTCTGTGACAATTGCCTGCCCTTCAATTTCGCTTAGCTTAGCTACGGCGACCGCCACGGCCTCCGCGTTTTCCTTCTGTGTTGCGTTTTAAGGAAGTCAATCGATCATCGCTATCTTTTAAAAATGAGCTCATCAATGAATCGAAGTCTTCTTTTGTATTGGAAGGTTGGCTGCGAGAAAAAGATTTTTTCTGCGGTGCGCGTCCTCGATTATCTCGAGTTTCTTTTTGTGGATATCTCTTTTGACGATTTTCATCATTAGTTTCTACTGGTTGCTCTTGTGCTTTGCGGATAGATAAACCGATTTTCCCATCATCATTGACTGTAATGACTTTGACTGTTACCTCATCACCAACGCTCAATACATCATGAATATCCTTGATATAACCGTTTGATACTTCACTGATATGAACTAACCCTGTTTTGCCAGCTCCTAAATCAATAAACGCGCCAAAATTTGTGATTCCTGAAACTTTTCCTTGCAGTTTTGCTCCTACCTCGATTGACATAAAAAAAATGTTCCTCCTAATTATTTCCCTTTTTTTATATTACTGCTTATTGGGCAGTTGTTGAACTCGTTGTTTGTTCATCGGTGTCTGCTGAATTATCTGTCGTAGATTCAAGTATCGGGTAGACTTGCTCCCCTTCTTTTGAATAGAAAAATTTGCTTCTAGCAAGTTTTGCTACGTAATCTTCATCTTTAAGCAATTTCACGTCTTCTGTGAGTTGGTCTACATCTTTATTGATTTGTTGTAACTCTGTATCTGCTTCGACTTTTAATTCATTTAAATGATTCATTCGTTGCATATCATTAAAAATTTGGAAACCTATTACAGCGAAAATGACCAAAGCACCTAAAAAGATGGCTGCTAACCTGCGTCTACGAAAAATCAATTGGCGTTGTTGTTGTTGAAATTCGACATATTTTTTCTTTGCATACTCTGTGTCTAGTGCAGCGATTTTATTGCTTTTGTTTGCCACCTGTATTCGCTCCAATCTTTTTTGATTGTCATTCTTTATTATACCAACATCCTGAATGCTTGTCTAATCTATTTCGCTTGTGTTTTGTACTCGTGTTTCTGACAAGACTTCATACATTTTTTGTGCATCTTCTTTTTTTGTTGACTCATGCAACTCTGCTACCTTGATTTCCATCGTCTTGTTGCCAAATTGGATGTCCAATTGGTCTCCAACCTTGACATCACTGGAAGATTTCGCGAGTTTGCCATTGATTTTGATTCGTCCTTTATCCGCCACTTCTTTAGCGACAGATCGGCGCTTGATGATTCGCGAGATTTTTAAAAATTTATCTAATCGCATCTCATGTCCTCACTTTTCTTTTTTTATTTTTTTCAAACGTAAGATTTTCTTACCAAATGGCAGTAACAGCCATTCACGGATCGTAAATAATTTTGTCCAGATCACTGCATATACAAATGTGACTACGCCTATAATGACACCGCCTAGGCTGGCAAAAAGAGCAGTCGAGCGATGGCTCACTGGACCAAACAATAAGTTTAAGAAGCCATAATACACAAACAACGCTAAGACCATACAACCTAAACATTGGATCAATTTCTTACCAAATTTTCGTTCGTGCCAAAAACTATTGATTGCTGGAGTTTCAGTACGGACAAAATACCATAAAGTCACTGATAGTCCAAGTAATGTCGATAAACTAGCACCGACTGTTCCTAAATAACTCGTGAGAAGGGGGGTAGCTAAAGCTTTAGCAAGCAAGCCCCAACCAGCACCCTTTAATGAGGGGCGAAAAGAGTTTTTACTTTGAGCAATGCTTTGGTACGCTTGAATAATTGCAGTTAGTCCAATGGAAAAAACAAACAGAACTAGTGTCATATTCCCAGCATAATCTTTAAACAATGCGTAATTGATATAAGGCAACAATACAGCTAATCCTACTGAAGCTGCCAACGCCAATGCAGTCGTCAGACGCAAGTAAATTTTTGCTGTGGAATAAAATTGTCCTTTGACTGCACTCGTTAGGTAGCGTGTCAACGCGGGTAAGAACGTAGCACTTAAAGCTGTAGCAATAACTAATCCTAATTGAACTAACGGTTGCCCACGATCATATACTCCTTTAGCTATTTTAGATGCTTGCTCGGATAAACCATAGATTTGTAACGCATTCTTAACAAAAAAAGAATCAATCAATTGGAAGAAGATCAATAGACCACTATAAATGGATACTAATCCCCCTTCAATCAAGAACCGGCGCACGAGTGATTTCGCTGGCCTTCTTAAAATCGGAAAGTGGCGGAAGCTCAATGCACCACCATGGATTTTTTGTTCATAATAATACAGTACACCATATGCACATACGCCACCAAATACTGCGCCACTCATTGCCGCTGTGCCTGTTTGATAGACTGTCCAGCCTAATCGCTTAAAGGCAATCGCGCTAAAAACAATGATCGCTACACGAACAATTTGTTCAACGACTTGCGAAACCGCTGTGGGCTCCATTAAAAACCGACCTTGAAAATTCCCACGATAATAAGATAGTCCTGGCATCAACAAAAACGTGAAGGAGACGATCCGAATCAACGGCATCAGTTGTTGATCCCCCATCATGAGAGCGATCCAGTGACTAAATGAAAATACGAAGAGCCAGAGTAAAAAGCCTGACCAAAAAACAAGGGGATAAAGATTTTTCAATGCTTGTCTTTGTTCGAAAGGGTCTTTTTTTTCTGCTACATATTTAGAGATAAACTGGGGTAGCCCCGACAAAGCGAGTGTCATCGCAATACCATAAATAGGATAAACTTGTTGATAAACATAAAAACCTTCATCGCCCACTAAGTTTTGCAATGGAATCCGATATAGTGCGCTGAGGACTTTTGCTATAAAGGAGGCAAGCGTCAACACAAAGGCACCGTGCATCACTTGACGCATTTCTTTATGATCCAAAGGTTCAGCCCCTTCCTATGCAGTCGCATATTTCTGTTCGCGCAATGCTTTGACAAATTGTTGGATTTCTTGCAACCAAACAGCAGTCGTTGTTTGAGGTGGCAAGGTCAAACGAATCATCATTTGTTCTTTTTCCACACCAAGTCCTGCTTTTAATTTTGTAGCAGTCAGCGCTTCAAATAATTGTTCAACCGTGTAGCGTTTTGTTCCCACTTTGCTCAACTTGAACACAATGGTTTGTTGTTGCTTACGGATCATCTCTAGCAATGCACGATCGCCATCCATTTTGATTTGTCCAATCGTCAACAAATGTGCGACTTCTTCAGGATATTCACCAAAACGATCCAGGAGATCTGCTTCTAATTCATCCAACATCTCTTGTGAATCCAATTCGCGAATCCGTTTATATATTTCGATTTTTTGGCGTTGATCTGACACATAACTTTCTGGTAGATAGGCATCGACGCCTAGATCAATCTCCACAGAAGTTTTTTCTGTTTGTTGATTTTTACCTTGTTTACGAGCGACTGCTTCACTCAACATTTGAGAGTACATATCGAAACCAACAGCATCGATAAATCCATGTTGTTGCGCCCCTAGCAAGTTACCAGCACCACGGATCGATAAATCTCGCATCGCGATTTTAAATCCTGAACCCAATTCCGTAAAGTCTTTGATTGCTTGAAGACGCTTTTCGCTGACTTCATTAAGGATTTTTTGCTGTTCGTACATAAAATAAGCATAAGCGACGCGATTGCTTCGTCCGACACGTCCTCGTAATTGGTAAAGCGTAGAGAGTCCCATATAATCGGCATTTTCTACGAAGAGTGTGTTTGCATTTGGAATATCCACCCCTGTTTCGATGATCGTCGTCGTCACTAAGACATCATACTGTCCCTCGATAAAGTCGAATAATGTGTTTTCCAGTTGGACTTCCGTCATCTGTCCATGTGCATAGGCGATCCTCGCTTCGGGAACTAATGCTTGGATTTCTTCTACTTTACGCTCAATCGTTTCTACACGATTATATAAGTAGAAAACTTGTCCACCACGTCCCATCTCTCGTTGGATCGCTTCTCGGATCGCACCTGGATTTTTTTCCATCACATACGTTTGGATCGGATACCGATTCGCCGGTGGCGTTTCGATCACCGATAGATCCCGTACGCCCAGCATCGACATATGCAGTGTTCGCGGAATAGGTGTCGCTGTCAAAGTCAGCACATCCACTTGCGCACGCAATTGTTTCAAACGTTCTTTGTGTTTTACACCAAAACGTTGTTCTTCATCCACGATCAATAGTCCTAAATCGCTAAATTCAATATCTTTTGATAATACTCGATGGGTACCCACAACAATATCTAGTTGTCCTGTGCGTAATTCTTCGATCGTTTCTTTTTGTTGTTTCTTTGTTCGGAAACGACTCAGCAAACCAACATTCACTGGGAATCCCTCAAAGCGTTCCAACATCGTTTCGTAATGTTGTTGCGCCAAGATTGTTGTCGGCACAAGAAATGCCACTTGTTTACTTTCTTTGACTGCTTTAAAAGCGGCACGTAGCGCAACTTCTGTTTTCCCATAGCCGACGTCCCCCACGAGTAAACGATCCATTGGTTTTTCTTTTTCCATATCTCGTTTGATTTCCGCCGCACTTCGGAGTTGGTCATCTGTTTCCGAATATGGAAAAGCATTCTCAAATTCTTTTTGATAAGAGTCATCTGGACCAAATGCGTATCCCTTTTCTGCTTCTCTGACCGCATACAATTGGATCAAGTCATCCGCAATGTCTTCGATTTTTGAGGAGATTTTACGTTTCGTTTTCGTCCATTCACTACCACCGAGTTTGTTGATTCGTGGTGTTTTGGATTCCGAAGCTACATATTTTTGGATCAAATTCAACTGCGTGACAGGAATAAATAGCTTATCATCGTTTTGATAAATGATCGTCATATAATCTTGGTGGACCCCATCGACTTCTAAGGTTTCCATGCCGATATATTTCCCGATCCCGTGATTCGCATGAACAACATAGTCTCCAGCTTTTAATTCGTTGTAGCTTTTTAGTCGTTCTGCATTCGTTACCGTTTGACGACGTGTCTGTTTTTTTGTTGTCTTTTGAAAAATCTCTTTTTCCGTGATCGTTACGATTTTTTCTTGCGGCAACTCAAAACCTGTCATCAATGCGCCTTCGACTAATTGGACTTGGCCTTTGATCAATTGGTCTGCTTCTGTTTCTACCACTAATATATCTTCATCACGTAACATTTGCTCCGCCTTACGGATACGTTCTTTCGTTGGAATGAAGATGACGACCGTTTGCTCTTGTTTGCGCCAACGATCCATTTCCGTTTTCAGCAATGGCATTTGCCCAAAGAACTGTTGCATCGTGCGATACTGGAACTGGTACAGTGCTTGGAACCTGAGATTTCCCATTCCTTTTTGGAATAAAGAGAAAAAAGTGGTCGCAAATTTTTCTTTTTGGATGATCCCATGTACATCTGCCACAAATTGTTGTTCAGAGAATACGCGCAACTCACTGATTTTTTGTGTGTGCCATTCCGCTGCTTCTCTTTCCATTTCACGATTCGTTTCCATGATTCTTTGGTAATCATCCACGATCAGCAAGCTATCTTGGGGAAAATAATCCAAAATCGATAAATGTTCAGGATACAAAAGATCCGCATAGAACTTCGCTTCGTCTGTCGGGACATTTCGTTGCCACTCCGAGATCAACTGACCGAAATAGTCATGCAAAAATTGTCGTTCAGTAGGTTCTGAGGTCGTTGCTAATTTCTTTTCTAAGAGGTTTTCTATTTTGTTGATACCGTCAAGCAGATTCTCTTGAGAATAAATTTGTTCACTTGTTGGTGGCAACCACACTTCTTCAATCTTTTCGATCGATCGTTGCGTATCGGCTTCGAAGTATCTCATAGAATCAATTTCGACATCAAATAATTCCACACGAATAGGGTATTCAAATGTCAAAGGATAGATATCGACAATACTCCCTCGCATACTAAATTCCCCAGGTTTTGCGACCATCTCTGTCCGCTCATAGCCCATCAAGACGAGTTGTTTTGGTAATGAGTCCACGGCGATCTCGTCGCCAATCTGCCAATGTAATTGGGCGTTGTTCCATGTTTCTTTATCAGGAAGACGTTTGTGCAATGCTGCCACTGGAAGAAGATAGATTCCTGGCTCATCTTGTTGCAAACGATTCAACGTCGCTACACGTTCAGCCCGAGCTTCAGGAGAAGAAAAAGCCATTTCTGCGGAAAGCACTTCATCTACTGGAAATAAGTGAATACTTTCAGCCGGCAGAACGTGTTGCAGATCCTCTGCCAATTGGTTGACGTAATATAAATTCGGCATCAGGATAATCAGATTTTTATCCAGTTTTTTAAACGCATGGGCAAGCAACAACGTCTTAGCAGATCCAGCTAAACCTGTAATCAACTGTCTAGACATCCGTTGTTCAAGATTCATGGACCATTCAGCCACTTGAGCATCTTTGCCAATCAATTGGATCATATCCATCGTTTCATTCTCCTTTCTTAATTAAATTGATTCATTGTATCTATAAAGGAATGGCCATCCAATAGAAATTCAATAGAAGCTACAGATTGATCGATGCTTTGTTCGATCAAGGGTTGCGTCTCTTTACTAAAGGGACTAAGAACATGTTGGACGACTGTTTTTTTACCTTCTGGTCGACCAATACCAACTTTTATTCGATCAAAGATCGTACTATCCAAATGAGAGATAATACTCTTGATCCCATTATGTCCGCCTGCACTTCCTTTTTGTCGTAAACGGATTTTACCGATTGCTAAATCTAGGTCATCATAAACAACCACCAACTCTTCTGGATAAATCCCAAAGTAAGTCATCAATGGACCAACCGCTCGGCCAGATTCATTCATAAATGTTTGGGGTTTGACTAATAAAATTTTCTCACCTTTGTGGAAAAATTCAGCTACTTCTGCTTCAAATGTGTTTTTCTTAAAGGTCGCTTGGTGTTTTTCAGCCAAACGATCCACCACCATAAATCCAACGTTATGCTTTGTATGTTCATATTTCGTTCCTGGGTTTCCAAGCCCTACGATCATTTTCATTTCTGCGCTCATCCAATCTTATAAACAGCACAAAAGGCTGGACTGCTCATCGGCGGTCCAGTCTTTGACTCGATTTTTTTATTATTTTAGCTCCTATTAGTATAACACACAATCCTTTGTTACAGCTAAAAAGAGAAACTTAATAAATGAAAAAATGATTAAAATTATAATTCAAAACTAATGAAATCATTGGTTTTGCTAAATAGTGAAATAACGCACATGTAAGCTTTTACATATGGTACAACCTTGTTATCTGTTATATTTTGTAACCAAATAGCGTGACAGCAGGCTTTTTCCATGTTAGCATAGGCATGGGAAAAACAAATCAATGGAAGGATTGATACAAATGACTGCAAACGCAGAAAAAAAAGATCATCAAAAAGTAATACTTGTTGGAGACGGTGCTGTAGGTTCTAGCTATGCCTTCGCTTTAGTTACACAAAATATCGCTCAAGAAGTTGGTATCATCGATATCAATACAGCAAAAACTGAAGGAGATGCGATCGACTTATCACACGCTCTAGCATTTACTTCACCTAAAAAAATCTACTCAGCTTCTTATGCAGATGCACATGATGCAGACTTAGTCGTTATCACAGCTGGTGCACCACAAAAACCAGGTGAAACACGTTTAGATCTAGTAAATAAAAACTTAAAAATCAACCGCGAAGTTGTTACACAAATCGTTGACTCAGGTTTCAATGGTATCTTCTTAGTCGCTGCTAACCCAGTTGATATTTTAACTTACTCTACTTGGAAATTCTCAGGTTTCCCTAAAGAGCGCGTAATCGGTTCAGGAACTTCACTTGACTCTGCTCGTTTCCGTCAAGCACTTGCTGAATTAGTTGACGTTGATGCACGTAACGTCCATGCGTATATTTTAGGTGAACATGGAGATTCTGAGTTCCCAGTTTGGTCACATGCCAATGTTGCTGGTTTACAAATCTATGAATGGGTGAAAAATAATCCAGACGTTGATGAAGAAGCAATGGTCAACTTATTCTTCGGTGTACGTGACGCTGCTTATACGATCATCGAGAAAAAAGGCGCAACATTCTACGGTATTGCTGTAGCTTTAGCACGTATCACTCGCGCGATCTTAGACGATGAAAATGCAGTTCTTCCATTATCTGTTTATATGAATGGTGAATATGGACTAAACGATATCTATATCGGTGCACCTGCTGTCATCAACCGTCAAGGTATCCAAAAAGTCATTGAAATTCCATTAAGCGACAGCGAACAAGATCGTATGGCCGCTTCAGCAAAACAATTAAAAGATATCTTAGATGAAGCTTTTGCTAAATTGGATGCTGAATAATTAATTACTTGAGACGCTATCGTTCTCACTAAAAAAGAATACACGTTGTTCCAGAAGTAATGTCTTCGAAAACAACCTCATCTTCACAGGAAATCCTGAAAATCGACCTTCCATTTTCTAGGATTTCCTGTTTTTTTATACACTTCTGCATATAAAATTATTGTCTAACTATCGTTATTTTTCTATGCAGTATGTTAATTTTTATATAAAGAGGAACATCATTTCGTCTTTTACTGTAAATTATGCTATGATAGAGTCGTTACACCCTATAACTATTATTATTAAGGAGTTGCAGATATGACAAGATCTTCTCATCGAAAAAAATCAATGCGTATTGGTTTGCTTTCTGTTCTCGGTGTGATTCTAGTATTAATCGGCTTTTACACCTACCGTAGTACATATTACACGAATCGTTTTCTTCCTAAAACGGAAGTCAATTCGATCAATGTAAGTAACCTGACTATCGACCAAGCAAATGACAAGCTAAAAGAAGCTTATTCCAATAAGACGATTTCAATCAAAGAAAACGGAACGGTTTGGAAAGAGATTGCAAAGTCCGATCTTGGTTATAAAAAGGATTTTTCAACTGATCTAGCTTCCATCTTGAAAAACCAAAATGCTTGGACTTGGGGAATGAACTATGTAGCTGCGGCCGAAAAACAAGAAATCGATCCATTAAGTGCGGAACGGGAACAACTGGATCAAACGATCGAGACATTGTCTACGGAATTGACTGAATTGAATAAAGATCGTACACCTACTGCCGATGCAACGATTGAAAAGTCTGGTGACTCATTTAAAATCAAGCCTGAAGTGAAAGGGAACACGGTCGATGTCGAGGCCGTTACGAAGGAATTGACGACTGTCGTAAATGATGGAAAAGATACGATTGATCTGACTGAGTTCCAAAAAGAACCTGCCGTCACATCTACAGATAAAAAGTTGACTGAGCAGTTAACGACAATGAATAATATCGCTAAAGTAAAAGGAACTTACAGTATCAATGGTGAAACAGTGACGATCCCTTCTTCACTCATCGTTGAATGGTTAACCTATGAAGATGGAAAACCAGCACTTGATTCAGAAAAAGTTCGTCAATATGTTAGTGAACTTGGCGAAAAATACAATACAAGTACGAATGATACTAAATTCAAAAGTACCAAACGTGGCGAAGTAACTGTTCCTGCTGGCACGTTCAGTTGGACGATCCAAACAGATAGCGAAGTAACAGCTTTAACAGAAGCAATTTTAGCAGGACAAGATTTCACACGTTCACCAATTGTTCAAGGTAGTACAACTGCCGACCACCCATTGATTGAGGATACGTATATCGAAGTCGATTTAGAGAATCAACATATGTGGTTCTACAAAGATGGGAAAGTAGCACTTGAAACAGATATCGTTTCAGGAAAACCTTCTACCCCTACTCCTCCTGGTGTCTTTTATGTCTGGAATAAAGAAGAAAATGCTGTATTAAGAGGAACGAACGATGATGGTACACCATATGAAAGTCCAGTGAACTATTGGATGCCAGTCGATTGGACAGGTATCGGTATCCACGATTCGGATTGGCAACCAGAATATGGCGGCGACTTATGGCGAACTCGTGGTTCTCATGGTTGTGTCAATACGCCACCAGGTGTCATGAAAGAATTATTTGGAATGGTTGAAAAAGGTACGCCTGTTTTGATTTTTTAATCGTAACTACTAGAGCACAGTTGCAGACACGCAACTGTGCTCTCTTTTTTACTTTCTCTTCTTTATAAAAGTAAATAAAATACATATAATAACTGCAGTCAATGCCCCCATCGAATCAAGCATGACATCTTGGAACATTGGTGAACGATCACCTGTCAACATTTGATGGAACTCATCTAGACCGGCGTATCCTGTCGCAGATAACCAAGCAAGAACCCCCGTTAACCACCAGATTTTCATTTTCGGGAATACACCTAGATACAGACTACCTCCTAATAGAAAATAGGTGCCAAAATGGGCGCCTTTTCTTAAAAAGAATTCAATGAATTTGCTGTATCCAGAATGGTCGATACTGATAACACTTTCTCCATAAGTAAACTGGATACCTGATAATGCTTCTTTAAAGGGTTGGTTTGGGAACCAGGCATCAATTCTTGAAAGTTGCGATTGTTGTCCATAGGTTTGCGAGGAGCTATAAAATAAAATAGCCATGATCATTAATGCAAACACTAAATAGAAATTTCCATTTTTTCTTTGTTTTTTTAAAAACTCCATAAGTCACCTCTTCTTTCTATGATAGCTTTTTTTTCATAAAACGACAATAATTTCTCCAAGACTTATTCCTTCTTTAAATGCTATACTAGAGATAGTACCATAAATATGAGAGGGGTTTTTTGATGACTTATTCGCTTAACTGGGATTTAGATTCTATCTTTCCTGGAGGAAGTGCTTCAACTGAATTAAATGAACGTTTGGCTCAATTAGAACGACAAATAGAAACATATTACGAACAAATCAATCAATGGTCATTTTCATCCGAAGATATCGATTCTCTTGTGACGATTTTGGCACTTCAAGAAAAAGTAACCAATGGCTTCAGCCAATGTAATAGTTATATTACTGCTTTATTATCTGCTAATGTCAAAGATTCCGATGCAAAGATTTTGTCTGGTAAACTCTATGCTTCGTTACCACGTTGGCAAGCAGCAGATACGATCTTATCGAAAAAATTTGCAGAAATATCTGACAATGAATGGACAAACTTGATTGCCCAAGATCAATTAGCTCCGATTGCTTTTCGTATGAACGAAATTCGTCGCGATGGCGCACGCTTGTTATCTGAAAACGAGGAGCACATTATCAATACATTATCTTTGGATGGTTTGAATGCCTGGAGTAGTCATTATGATACGATTGTCGCTAGCGTGACTGTACCATTTGAACAAGAGGGAGAAATCATTGAATTATCTGCTGGTCAAGCATTCAATAAAATGATGGGTGATCCTGATCCAGAAGTCCGCAAACAATTATTTACAGCTTGGGAAACTGCTTGGCAAGAAAAAGCACCTTTATTTACAGACACCTTGAATCATTTAGATGGGTTCCGTCTATCTACCTATAAACTACACGGTACAACAGATTTCTTACAAAAGCCTTTAGAATATAATCGCTTGAAAAAAGAAACATTAGATGTAATGTGGGAGACGATCCAAAAAAATAAACAACCCCTTGTCGATTACTTAACAAGAAAAGCCAATCTTTTTGGTAAAAAAAAAATGGAATGGCAAGATCAAGATGCACCGATCATTCTAGGTGATATGAAAGAAAAAACCTTTACCTTTGATGAAGCAGCAGCATTTATCATTGAGAATTTCAATAAATTCAGTCCTAAAATGGCTGAATTTGCTCAAGACGCTTTTAACAAAAGTTGGATTGAAGCAGAGGATCGTCCTGGCAAACGACCTGGTGGTTACTGCACGGAATTGCCTGAAACACAAGAATCCAGAATCTTCATGACTTATAGCAATTCAGTCAACGAAGTCGCTACTTTAGCCCATGAGTTAGGTCATGCTTTCCATAGTAGTACGATGTGGGATCTTCCAGCGTTGAATCGTGAATACGCAATGAATGTTGCTGAAACAGCAAGTACCTTTGCAGAATTGATCGTAGCTGATGCAACACTTAAAGCGGCATCAACAAAAGAAGAAAAAATCAATTTATTGGATACGAAATTACAAAATGCTCTGGCTATGTTCATGAATATCCACTCCCGTTTTATCTTCGAAAATCAATTCTATACTGCTCGTCAAAAAGGACTAGTGGCAGAACAAGAGATCACTGATATGATGATCGAAGCGCAAAAAGAAGGATATGCAAATGCATTATCTACTTATCATCCTTATTTCTGGGCAGCAAAACTACATTTCTTTATTGATGATGTACCGTTTTATAATTTCCCTTATACTTTTGGTTACTTGTTCAGTTTAGGTATTTACGCCTATGCTAACGAGCAAGGTTCAAGTTTTGAACAAGAGTATATCGACTTACTACGCGATACTGCTTCAATGACAACGGAAGAATTGGCTCAAAAACACTTAGGTGTAGACTTAACGAAACCAGATTTTTGGCAAGCAGGCATCAACATGGTCTTAGAAGATATCCAAAACTTCATGGAATTGACGGAAGAATTTATTTGATCATGCTTTCTAAGCAAGAAAATTTTAAAGGATCGAACAGACAGTTATCAAAACTGTTTGTTCGATCCTTTTTAGTTTCGTAAAAAAAGAACTAACTCACTTAAGAGTTAGTTCTTCATAAATTACATACTTACAGCGAAGTCAGGTGCATACCATTGAACTGAGCCAATTTTAACACTTTCGCCCGGTTGTGGTGCATGGATGTATTGTCCGCCACCTAAAGAAATTGCTACGTGGTAAGTGCCACCAGCTGCTCCCCAGAATAATAAGTCTCCAGCTTTTGCTTGAGAAACTGAGATTCTAGCTCCTGCTGATTCTTGAGGTACAGTCCAACCACCGATGTCACGGCCAGTTACTTGTAGGTACACATAGCGTGTAAATCCAGAACAGTCAAATCCACTTGGATCTTTTCCACCCCATACATAAGGAGTCCCAATGTATTTCATCGCTTCAGCTACAATCGCTGCTCCATTAGTAGATGGAGTCGTTGGCGCTGGAATTGATGGTGCCGGCGTTGATGGTTCAGGTGTTGGAGCTGGTGTTGCAGGTGTTGATGGCTCCGGTGTTGATGGTGTTGTTGGCTCCGGCGTTGATGGTGTTGTTGTTTCTGGAACAGATGGTGTAGTAGTAGATTCTTCTGTTGAAGATTCTGGTACACTACTTTCAGTTGTTGAATCTTCTGTTGATGTAGATGATTCAGGAACTGAAGATTGTTCTGTTGAAGATTCAGCACTTGATGATGATTCTGAAGTAGCTGATTCAGAAACTTCTGTTGATTCTTGTACTGATGAAGAAGCTTGTTCTTGTTCTTGTGCTGCTGCAGCGGCAACTGCTGCTGCTTGTTCACGTGCTTCTCTTTCAGCTTGTTCTTGTGCTGCTTGTTGACGCGCTTGCTCTGCTAAACGAGCTTGTTCACGAATACGTGCTTGCTCTGCTTCAGCTTCTGCTTTTTGGCGGTTCAAGTCTTCTTTTTTATCTTCTGCTGTTGCTTGTTCAGCCGCTAAAGTAGTTTTTAGGACATTTAAATCAGCTTGTTTTGATAGTAAGTCGCCTTTTTGTGATTCTAAAGCCGCTTGATTTTCTGCTAACTCTTTTAGCTTCGCTTCATTTTCAGCTTTTTTATCTTCAACTGCCTGTTTGTCTTCTTTTTGTTGTTTCACTAAGTCTTGGTTCGCACGTACAATCGATGACATTGCTTGAACGCGTCCGATTGCATCTGAGAATGACTCAGCATTCAATACTGCATCAATGTAGTTAGAGCTTTTGCTGCTAACTTGTGTTTCACGTGCTTGCTCTTGGATTGTTGCTTCACGTTTTTCGATACGTTCTTGTAGATCTGCAATTTCTTGTGTCAATTGAGAAGACTCTTGACGTAATGTTGCTTGATTAGCTAATAAAGTTTCAGCTTTTGTATTGATGTCAGCGACTTGACCTTCTAATGCCTCGATTTGAGATTGGGCACTTGCTTGTTGGTTTTGTAATTCCGCAATTTTTTGATCTTGTTGTTGTATTTGAGAATCAAAATCTTCCGCCGCGGCTGCGATCGGTGATGCTACGGCAGTCAAGGCCATTGAACTTACCATTACTGCTGATATTAAACTCTTTTTCACTCTTCATTCCTCCGACTGGCTTAATTTAATAAATATCTAAAAATATTTAAGTCTTTCTTAACGATAACAAAATTGTACCATAGCTGTATGTCAATGAGATAATAGTTATGTTACAAAAACATTTCAAAACAACTGATTATAATGACAGAAATGTAAGATGACATGGTTATTTTCATAATACATTTTTCAATAATTAAATAATGCCCGTTTTAAATTAAATGAAAAAAGGCTGAAACATTCGTCCTTTCGCACCACCTAAAACCGAATAAACGGTGGGAACAGAAGTAATCTCTTCGGAAAATAAGGCGCCATCCACAAAAATTTGAAAAACAATTTTCGTGGATGGCGCCTTATTCTGCGAGGCTAGACACTTCTGTCCCGACCTTCTTTAAATAGCTTCTTTAATGGTAATACAAGTAGAGCGAACAATACCATATTCAATAATAATGTTGGACCTAAATATTTAGTGATAAAGTACGTACTATCTACACTCGCAAGTTTGAATACCATTTGTACGATCAATGTAAACAACTCATAGCCTGTGATGAAAATGATGAGGCTAAAAAACTCAGTAAAAATATTTACATGGATGACAGATTTCATCCCATACATGATAAATACTAATAAAGGTAAAGCAACTGCATAAATGCCAATCACACCAATATAGTAAGAATCAAAGATAATACCTAAAACTAATGTCGTGATCAGTAAGTAGCGTTTGGAGAAACTCAAACTGCAAAATAGTAAAACCAATATCAAAAGATGCGCACTTGCCATGTAGTCACCGCTTGACCACCTGATCATCATTCGGGTAAAGTGCCCATCGATCAACATGAGTAAGAACAAGAGGATCGGCAAATAAATGGTCATTTTCTCTTTTTTTAGCATGGACTACTCCTCCACAAGACGTTTGATGATCGTTACTACTGGGAGATCATACATATCCGCATAAGGTTTGACATAGACTTCGCGATCTAGCCCATAACTATCTGGTTTTGTTTTGATGACTGTACCGATTTGCAGATCTGCTGGCGAGTTGCCTCCAAGACCTGATGTTTGTACTACGTCGCCCTCTTTGATTTCACTGTCACCTGTTAGCTGTGTCACAACTAGCGCTTGTAACTTTTCGTCATAATTCTTGAGTAAACCGAAAGATTCTCCGTTTCCAGAAGATACGCGGACAGGGAAATGGTTGGAACTTACGTTTGATGAAGTCAGCAATTCTACTTTAGAAGAAGTGGCATTGACTTCAATGACACGTCCGACTAAACCTTTTTGCGCCATGACTGCCATATTGACTTCGATTCCATCATTTGATCCTTTATCGACGACTAATAGATCTTGCCATGAGTCAGGTGAACGAGTGATCACATTTGCTGTGACTCTTTCATAACTCGTCAACGTTTGGCTTAAATCGAGTTCGCTTTTTAGTGCATCGATTTCTTTTTGCATGTTCTTGTTTTTTTGAGCTATCTCATCATAGCTGTCGATTTTTTCTTTTAACCGTTCATTTTCTGAATAGGTGGTGAAAAGATGATGTACTGAATCCACGCCATTTTGGACCCATTTGACCGGAGCAGAAATCGTCCGATCGACAAAAGAGACACTGTCGTTCACAATAGATTGGAAGAAATTGGGCTTTCCTTCATTCGCTCGCTGGGCAGCTGTCACACTTAGGACCGTTACTACAATAATAACGATGACTAAGGTAATAATGATATTTTTATTAGGATTGAACTTCTTCACAAAGACACCTCGAATTAAATTAGACTCTTACCTGTAATTTTATCATTAAATAAGGGGAAACAAAAGGCTCGACCCTTCTTTTAAGCTTTTTTTAGCAAATAATTTAAACTGTCATTTTTCCGCTTCATTTCTTTTGCTACTTTGTCCTGAACCGATCCATCAATCTTTACTTTGGATGACTGAAATGATCCCTTCAGAGAAGCTGAAGGATGCTTTGTCAGTGACAAATTCATTGCTTGCATAAGAAGTTGGACGAGATACTTCCTCGTTTGATAGTTGATATTTGCTGTCAGATAATGTCAATTGACTAACAGGTGTCAAACAACAGTAAGCCAAATACTTCATTTCAGGAATTTTTTTTATCTCGTAAGCTCCTGGTAGATAGTAAGTGATCACGTTTTGTTTGTCTTGTATTTGGATCTGTCGTATAAAGGGTTGAAACCGTGGTTCTAATGCTAACCATAGATTAGCTAATAAATGATCTAATCTTCCACCAGTTGCACCGATCAGTGTCACGCTTGCTTCTGGAAAGTGTTCGAATGTCTTTGCTAAACCTAGCTGAGTGTCCGTATCGTCTTTCTCTGCTGGCGCTTGGTGTACTTCGACAGCTTTATCGGATACTCGTTGATATTCTGAGGAAGACAATGAATCAAAATCACCGATTGCTAGATCTAACGAATAGCCTTTTTCAAGCAAATAGAGTGCCCCACGGTCGATGCCCACGTATCGATCAAATGATTGCTGTGACAAGTCTGGCCAATTTTCTGGTGATCCGCCTGCAACAAGTAATACTTCCATTAGCCTAATGCCTTTTTCAATTGATCGATTTGAGCTGCTGGATCTTCTGCACTATAGACATAGGAGCCTGCCACAAATACGTCTGCACCTGCTTCATGACAAATTTTTGCAGTTTCTGGAACGATTCCACCATCCACTTCGATTTGATAGGTCCAATCGTTCACCTTGCGTAATTCCGCTAACTCTGCGATTTTATCCACTGTTTCTGTAATAAAGCTTTGTCCGCCAAAGCCTGGATTGACTGTCATCACTAACACTTGATCAACTAAAGGCAAAACATGCTTGATCATTTCGATCGGTGTACCAGGATTGATAACGACCCCTGCTTTGACATCTAAATCTTTGATCATCTGGATCGCACGATGGATATGTGGTGTCGATTCCACATGGACCGTAATGATATCTGAACCTGCTTTTGCAAAATCAGCAATATAATTTTCAGGATTGATGATCATCAAATGAACGTCTAACGGTAGTTTTGTGACCGGACGAATTGCTTGCACTACATTCGATCCGAATGTAATGTTGGGAACGAATTGGCCGTCCATTACGTCCACATGGATATAGTCTGCTCCACCTTTTTCTACTCGTTCAATGTCTGCTTGGAGATTGGCGAAATCTGCGCTTAAAATCGATGGTGCTATTTTCATAAAAATACCCTCCTACTTTCTTCTAGTTTCTTTTTTGTTGTACATCGGTTTACGGTTCTCAACTTCTTGCAAAAATTGCAAGTAATTGTCATAGCGAGTCTGTGCAATTTCTTTTGTCGCTACTCTTCGTTTGACTTCACAATCTGGCTCTTTTACGTGCATACACTCTCTAAAGCGACAGTCTACAGAAGCTTCGACAAATTCAGGGAATTGTTTGGATAACTCGACAGGTTCGATGACTAAGAAATCAATAGAACTGAAACCTGGTGTATCGGCAACCAATCCATCATAGAGTGGTAATAACTCAACATGTCTTGTCGTGTGACGTCCACGCCCCAAAGAATCAGATATTTCACCTGTTTCTAACTCAAGTTCTGGTGAGATTTGGTTGAGCAACGTCGATTTACCTGCACCTGACTGTCCCATGAAAACGGTCAGTCTTTCTGGAAAATAGCGAACTAATTCATCCGTATCACCCTGTGTGCGAGGAACGATCACTGGATAGCCGATTTTTTCGTAAGTCTCTTTAATTTCTTTTATTTGTGTAGAATCGACAGCTAAATCCGTTTTCGTCAAATAGATCACTGGCTCGATCGATTCATATTCCAACATGACTAAAAAACGGTCGAGTAGATTATAAGAGAATGTTGGTTCGATCAAGCTCGTCACAACAACTCCTAAATCAACATTTGCTACTGGTGGTCGTACTAATTGATTTTTACGTGGTAAAACTTCTAGTAGATAGCCATCGGTCTTGTTTTCACTTTCAAATATGACTTGATCGCCAACAAGGGGCGTGATCTTTCGATTACGAAAATTCCCTCGACCTCGTGTCTGATAGGTCTCTCCATCTTTATATACGTAATAAAATCCACTTATTGCTTTTCTGATTTGCCCTTTAATGAAACCCACCTCCATTTTTAGTATATTTTACCATAGGACAACAGAAGTTAGGAGAAATCACCAAAAAATAGACCTAAGAATTTCTTCAAATGTCGCCGACATTTTGAATTCTCAGATCTATTTTTTATCATTGTCGTTTTAGTTCGTTTAATTCTGTCTACTAGTCACTATCCGTCGAGGACGTTGTAGTGGTACTACTACTAGTTGTTTCGGAACTTGAACTACTGCTTGAACTGCTAGAAGAACTGCTGGAAGAATCTTTTTCAGAACTTGATGATGCTTTCGCTGGGTCTGGTCCTTTTGAGTAAATCACATTGACGATCGTTCCTGATGTGATCGATGCACCTACTCCTGGATCTGTACGGATCACTTTGTCTTTTTCTACTGTATCTGAAAACTCATACGTTTCATGACCAATGTAGTCGGCACCGATACCAGATAAGTAACTTTGCGCATCACTTTTCGTATAACCAGAAATGTCATTCAGTGTCTTCGCATCTGGTCCTTTACTCACCACGAAACTAATAAATGTCGCATCCGTCAATGGTTCCCCAAAACTTGGTGACTGACTGATGATTGCACCGGCTGGGACCGTATCACTATAATCATTCGTTGCACTGATATTCGTATAGCCATTCGTTCTCAAAATACTAAGAACTGTTTCATAGTTTTGTCCGGTGTAATCGCTCATCGTCGGCTGACTTCCTTTACTAACAGTAAAAGTAATCGTATCTGATGTGGGATCGACTTCTGTTCCTTCATCTTCTGATTGTGAGATGATATTTCCACTAGTGACCTCATCACTAAATTCTTCTTCTTTTTTGATTCTACTTGAAGAGAAACCTAAATCCAGTAGCTGCTTGCGCGCTTCATCGTAAGACATACCCGTAAAATCATCGAGTTGGATTTTCTTCTTACCTGTACTGATATAAAGCGTGACTTCACGATTTTGTTTCACTGTTGTTCCTGAGGCTGGATCTGTTTTGACCACATTTCCTTTCTCAATCGTATCGTCAGCAATTTCTTCAGTGTTCGTTGCTACCTTTAATTTTGCTTGTGTCAAAGCTTCTCTTGCTGAAGCTTCGGATTGACCCGAAACATCGGGAACCGTTACTTCTCCTCGTCCACCTGAAGCAAATAAAATCGCTGTCCCAATTCCTAACAAAGCAAGCAAGACCAGCAAAATGATCCACCATTTTTTTCTTTTTTTAGTCTTTACATCTGGCATTGTTTCTTCGGGATCTGGTAATTCTTCCGCTGGTTTCTCTTCGGGAAGAGGCATTGACTTAAAGGAATCTGGCATCGGTGTTTCTGCCGTCAGTGGTGTCAATACTCTTGTTTCGTTGTCCATCGCCTGGGGTTGCCATTTTTCTTCGTTTGCTCGTTCTAACGACAACACCGTTGCTAGGTCATCTGCCATTTCTTCTGCCGTTTTATACCGGTCGACAGGTTCTTTGGCTGTTGCTTTCAAGACCACATTCTCCAATGACTGAGGTGCCCCTGGATCTAACTCTTTGATTGAAGGCAAGTCATCCTGAAAATGTTTCAGTGCAATGGTGACAGCTGATTCCCCATCAAAAGGAACGCTCCCTGTCAGCATTTCATATAAAATGATCCCTAACGCATAGATATCTGATTGTTTTGTCGCCATACTACCTCTTGCTTGTTCTGGTGAAAGGTAGTGAACCGAACCAAGCATCGTATTCGTTTGGGTGATCGATGTTTCCGATAAAGCAATCGCAATACCAAAATCGGTGATTTTCACAACACCTTCATTATCGATCAAGACATTTTGTGGTTTTAGATCTCGGTGGATGATTTGATGGCTATGTGCTAAAGAAATCGCAGACAAGATTTGTTGCATGATGTTTACTGCTGTTTCATAAGGAATCGGATAGTGCGTTTGGATATAACGTTTTAAATCCATTCCCTTTACATATTCCATAACTAAGTACTGCATATTATCTTCTTCACCGACATCATAAACACTGACGATATTTGGATGAACTAATTCGGTTGCCGCTAATGCTTCTCGTTGAAAACGACGGATCGCCGTTTGGTCATTTTGGAAATCAAAGCGTAGGACTTTGATTGCAACATCTCGATCTAAAATCAAGTCATGGGCTAAAAAGACATTTGCCATACCGCCACTACCGATGTTACCGGTAATTTGGTAACGACCATTTAATTTTCTTCCTGGCTCAATCATGCAACATCCTCCTTGTATTCAATAAGAAGAACGCTGATATTATCTGCTCCGCCGGCTTCATTTGCTTGATCCACTAATTGCGTTACTTTTTCTGATAATGATCCTTCTTGATTGATGATCGTACCGATCGTTTCTTCTGACAGCATATTCGTCAAACCATCCGAACATAGAAGTAAACGATCTTGGAGTTGCCAAAGATACGTTGCAACATCGACTTCTAATGATCCTGGCATGCCGACAGATCGAGTCAAGATGTTCTTACGTGGATGATTGACGGCCATTTCTTCGCTGATTTCACCAGATTTGACTAATTCATTTACTAAAGAATGGTCTTCCGTCAAGCGAATGATCCGATTGTCGCGAAGCAAATACGCACGACTATCCCCAACATTGGCAATCGTGAAACGTTCCTCTGATAGGGCAGCTGCTACGATCGTTGTTCCCATTCCGTTATATTCAAGCTGTTCTTGTCCTAATTGATGAATCGCGCGGTTTTCTTCTTGGATCGCTTGGATAAACCACTGCGCGATTTTTTCGTCATCAAGTAACGCTTGCTCTTCCCAGGCTTTCCCTAAGTTTGTGACGGCCATTTGACTAGCAATATCGCCTGCGCGGTGCCCACCCATGCCATCTGCTAAAACCGCCAGCGTGAGACCGACTTGGTTTTCAAATACACTGACATAATCTTGATTCGTATTACGTCTTCTTCCTACATCTGATTGATATTCAATCTGCATACTTTCACCTCATTACTTTTTGCGCAAACAACAAATGAAAAAGCCATCTGTATAAGATTGATGTGGATACAACGTCAACATCTTCTCCTTGATTGATGATTGTAGCACAGGATCAACTAAAACATCAATCTTCTCAAAATCAGGATGTCGTTGTAAAAACGCTGAAACAACTTCTTGATTCTCTTCTTTCAAAATCGTACAAGTACTGTAGGTCAATATTCCTGAAGGTTTAAGAGCCGTAGCTACACTTTCCAAAATAGCTAGTTGGATAGCCGGTAAATTGGCTAATTCTTTTTCATTATTTTTATAACGAATATCTGGTTTTCGGCGTAACAAGCCAAAACCGGAACATGGAGCATCTACTAAAATACGGTCAAATTGTTCTGCTTCAAACTGTTCTTTGACTTCACGTGCATCCATTTTTTGTGCGAACACTGCGTTGGCAACTCCTAAACGACGAGCGTTCTCTTCCACTAGTTTTACTTTGTGGTCATGGACATCTAGAGCCACGACTTCTCCTCCACAAGTTGGATCAAGGAACGTGGCGATATGGGTCGTTTTGCCACCAGGGGCAGCGCAGGCATCTAATACATGATGTTCTGGCTCAATCTGCATCGCTGGTGCAACAAGCATCGAGCTTTCATCTTGGATCGTCATCAAGCCATCGTGAAAAAGTGTCGTAGAGGCGAGTCTGCCTTTTTCAGCAATCACACCATATGGGCTTATTGGACTTGCTTTTACATCTAGTCCTTCTTCTTTCAATTGATCCAGTGCTTGTTCACGCGAAAGTTTACGGGTATCAATACGGCCACTCACATGACTTGGTTGATACAATGAAAGACCTAACTTTTCTGTTTCCTCGTAGCCGATTTGGTTAATCAAGCGCTGTGTCAGCCAATTCGGCAGACTTAATTTAACGGCTAAACGTTCGACTTCATCTGTGATAGTTTCCAGATCAGGTTTTCCTTGACGTAAATAATTTCTTAATACGCCATTCACAAATTTCCCTGTGCCGGGGTTGCCTTTGATTTTTGCAATTTCTACTGCTTCATTCAAAATTGCATGATCAGGTACTTTATCTAAAAATTCGAGTTGATAGACAGACAAATACAGCAAAGTTTTGACCCAGTCATCCACTTTTTTTGCATTTGCAATCAATGGCGCAACATAAAATGCAATCAAACGATGGCGACTGATTGTTCCATACACTAGTTCTGTAAACAGACCGATATCTTTTTGGTTAAGGTCTCCTTGGTTGATCATCTCATTCAATAATAGATTGGAGTATGCTCCACCTTTGTTGACACGCTCTAATGTCATCAACGCCATAAAGCGAACCGAACGTTTCATTTTTTTGGGTATTTTCGCCATTATTTCACCTGCTGTCCTACAGCGACTTGTTGGCCACTGCCATTTAGGAATTCTTGTATTAGTTGTTTTGCTTTACCGGCAGGTTGTAGTTCTTTGATCGATAATACCGTCTGTTCCCCACAAGCTACCCATAATTGTTTTTTATCTTTATGGATGATAGTTCCTGGTGTTTCAGATGTCGTCTCATCTGCCAACACATCTACTGCCCAAAGCTTCCAGCGTGTTCCTTCATAGGTTGTAAAAGCAATGGGCCATGGACGCATGCCACGAACTTGGCAGTCGATTTCTTCTGCTGTTTTTTCCCAATTGATTGCTTCTTGTTCACGTGTGATATTCGGTGAAAACGTTGCTTGGTCCTCATTTTGAGGCGTAGGCGTCAATTCGCCAGAAATGATTTTCGGTAGTGTTTCTAGCAATAACTCTTTGCCTAATAGACTAAGTTTTTCAAACATCGTACCGACATCATCTTGTTTAGTGATTGGTAGGCTTGCTTGTGAGAAAATACCACCCGCATCCATTTTTTTGATCATCTCCATGATCGTTACACCTGTCTCTTTTTCCCCGTTGATAATGGAATAATGGACTGGTGCACCACCACGATATTTTGGCAACAAAGAGGCATGAACATTGATCGCTCCATGTGTTGGAACTTGCAATAGTTTCTCCGGTAAGAATTGACCAAACGCAGCTGTTACCAGCACATCTGGTTGCAAATCAATGATTGTTTGCATTTCTGGAGAACCCGTGATTTTTTCTGGCTGTAGCACAAGAAGATCGTGCTTCAAAGCCGCCACTTTCACAGGTGTCGGGGTAATGATTTTTTTTCTTCCCACTGGTCGATCAGGTTGTGTCACGACAGCGACGATCTCATACCCTTGGTCGATCAGCCCTTCTAGTACAGGAACTGAAAATGCTGGGGTTCCCATAAATACGATTTTAGTCATCTAAATGTTCCTCCATGTATTCTTCGAGTTTTTCTTCGGGGATTTGTTCGATCATTTTATCGATAAATAAAATCCCATCTAAGTGATCGATCTCATGTTGAAAGGCGCGTGCAAGATAACCAAACGCAGTGACTTCGATTTCCTCTCCGTCACGATCATAATATCGAACCGTTACTTCATCTGCACGTTTGACTGTACCGTAGACATGCGGAATACTTAAGCAACCTTCCACATCGATACTTTCTCCTTTTGCCTCGATAACCTCAGGATTGATGAGTTCAAACTTATCCCCTTCATCGACTTCAACAATAGCGATTCGCTGATTTTTGCCGACTTGCGGCGCGGCGATGCCGACTCCGTCATTTGCCACCATTGTTTCATACAAGTTATCTAACAAGACGATTGTCTCATCAGTGATCATATCGATTGGTTGGGCTTTTCGATTCAATTTTTTATTTGGGTGGATCATTATTGGATAACTCATAGTGTTTCCTTTCTTAAATAAAGTGTAGCGGCTCATTGTCGATCGCAACAAATAGATTTTGTCGCTGTTCTTTTTGACTTTGATCCAAAATTTCTTTCAGGACATTAGGCAGTTCTGGTTCATGTTTATATTTGATGATCAGCTGATAGTAATAGCGATTTTTCACACGTAAAACGGTGCTAGGTACCGGACCTAACAGAAGGCTGTTCGTTCCTAATACTTGCTTTAATTGACTGGCGATCTGAAAGATTTTTTTGGCTGCGACTTGTTCTTCTGGATGACTCGTCGTGATTTTCACAGTGAAGTAATAAGGCGGATAGCCTCCACGATGGCGTACATTCATTTCTTGTTGATAAAAGCGTTCATAATTTTGTTCCTTTGCTAAAGTTACCGCATAGTGATTCGGATTAAATGTTTGGATCACAACTTCCCCAGCTTTTTCGGCTCTTCCTGCCCTTCCGGAGACTTGTGTCAATAGTTGGAAGGTATGTTCACTAGAACGAAAATCTGGCAGGTTCAACGATGTGTCTGCATTTAGAACGCCGACTAAGGTCACATCAGGAAAATCTAACCCTTTTGCGATCATCTGCGTTCCTAATAGAATATCCGCTTGTTTGTCCCCAAATTTTTGTAAGATTCGTTCATGCGCGCCTTTTTTTCTTGTGGTATCCACATCCATCCGCAAGATTCTTGCTTGAGGATAAAGTGCTTTTAGCTCTTCTTCCACTTTTTGTGTTCCCGTTCCATAATACCGGATTTTGTTTTCTCCACAATTTGGACAACGATGCGGGATCGCTTCTTCATGTCCACAATAATGGCAACGCATCGAGCGAGAATCCATATGGAGAGTCAAAGAGATATCGCAATTTGGGCAAGGCAAGACAAAGCCGCAATCTCGGCACATCACAAAGGAAGAATACCCTCGTCGATTCAATAGAAGAACTGTTTGTTCTTTTTTTTCTAATCGATCTTGGATTTTTTCTTGTAATAATTGAGAGAACGTCGATGCTTGATTCTTTTCGAATTCTTCACGCATATCGACGACTTCGATCTCAGGTAATTGCGCACTCATTTTCGCACGCTGACTCAAGTGCAACATGCGATAGACACCTTTTTGTGCACGGGCTCTTGATTCGAGGGAAGGTGTCGCGCTCCCCAAAACGATCGGGCAATGATGGTAATTCCCACGCCATATAGCTAAATCTCTGGCATGGTAACGCGGGGTTTCATCTTGCTTATAGCTTGATTCATGCTCTTCATCAATGATGATCAAACCAATGTTGTCTAGTGGGGCAAAGATCGCTGAACGTGCACCGACGACGACTTGCGCTTCATTGCGCTCGATTTTACGCCATTCATCATATTTCTCACCTTGAGACAAGCCACTATGTAAAACTGCGACGGATTCTCCAAAGCGCCCTTTAAATCGTTCGACCATCTGAGGGGTCAATGCAATTTCAGGGACCAACATGATCGCTGTCTTCTTCTCTGCCAAGACATCCGCAATGGCTTGAAGGTAGACTTCCGTTTTCCCACTACCAGTAATTCCTTCAAGTAAAAAGGTGTCATTCTTTTCCTGATGACAGGCTTCAATGATCTGCTGAACCGCCGATTGTTGTTCTTCATTCAATTGTAAGGCAGTCGTTCGTTCAAATATCCGATCTTTATAAGGGTCGCGATAACTTTCGACTTCTTCGATACGCAACCAACCTTTATCTCTACCTTGATTCAATACGGCAGAACTGACTCCTTTTTCTTTGAAATAAGCAATAGGCATCGGGTTTTCCATTTCTGACAAATAAAGAAGTAATTCTTTTTGTTTTTTCGCATTTTGTCTCAGGGTGCCCCAAGCTTCATCGAGTTGTGCTTTTGACAAAAGAGAGTGAACGACACGGATCGTTTTCACTTTGTTTTTTGTATGGACTTCGTAACGGATATCAACTAGCTTGTTTTTACGCCAACGGATCAATTGCGGTAAGATCCCAGTTTCTTCCGCTTCCTTCCAAGAAATCTCTTGTCTACCTGCGAAAAATGCAACGACTTCTGGTTCATCGGTCACTGGGTAAATGAGCTTATCGTATTCTGCTTTCATGACACTTGGGAGCATCGTTTGTAAACAGGTGATCTTAAAAGCATAAGTAATGGTTTTCATATAGTCTGCTAACCTCATCAACTCTTGATTGACAACAGGTGCCAAGTCAAGTAATTGAAGGATCGGCTTTAATTCTTTTTTAAGAGGTTGCTCGTTGGCTGTCAACGCCATCACAAAGCCTTGGACTTGGCGATTGCCGTTTCCAAATGGTATCGCTACACGCATACCGACTTGGATAGCCGCTTCCATTTCAGAAGGAACCAAGTAGGTGAATGCTTGATCGGTTTGCATAGTTGGTACATCGACAATCACATCCGCAATAACAGTCATGGACTCCTTCTCCTTTCTTCATCTTGGTTTTAAACACAAAATGGCTCTTGCCTATTTTACTAGAGATTCCTTGTTTTGTCTTACTTTCTGCCAAATCCTAACAAAAAATTAACGCAGGAAAAAAAAGAGCCTAGGAACATTTCCCAAGCTCAAATCTTTCGCTATCCATAAGCTGAATAGTGAGTTGATCTTATAGTTTTTGCTCGTCACGAATACGCGACTCTAATTCTTGTTGTGCACGGTCTTTTTGCGCACGACGTTCTTCGTCTTCCATACGTAGACGTTCACGTTTTAATTCAGGATGTGGATCACTGATCACATTTCCTGCTTCGATTTCTTCTAAAGCTTGTCCAACACTTTTGACAGAATCAAATGAATCCATTGTTGGTTGTGCTTTTGCGTCTAATTCATGTGCACGTTTACTTGCTAAGATCACTAGAGAATATTTTGAATTCACGCGATCTAATAATGAGTCGATTGAAGGCTTTAACATCATAAGACTACATCTCCTTTAACATTTTGATATATTTTCCGATGACACGATCGACACGGAAATGTTCACTTGCAATAATATCTTTGATTCGGTTGACCGCTAATGGAACTTCATCATTAACAACAGCATAGTCATACAGTGCCATCATCTCGATTTCTTCCTTAGCGACTTTCATTCGTTCTTCGATTACTTCATCTGCATCTGTCCCACGCCCAACGATTCGTGATTTCAATTCAGCTAAATCTGGGGGCGTCAGGAAAATAAATACGCCGTCAGGTACTTTTTCTTTTACTTGTTGTGCACCTTGGACTTCAATTTCAAGAAAAACGTCTTTTCCTTCGTCTAAGGTTTTGTTGACATACGATAGTGGTGTACCATAATAATTCCCGACATATTCTGCATATTCCAACATTTCGCCTTCAGCGATCATTTGTTCAAATTCTTCGCGGCTTCGGAAATAGTAGTCGACTCCTTCAACTTCTCCTTCACGCATCTTGCGTGTCGTCATCGAAATCGAATATTGGAAATCATTATCCTCACTCTCAAAAATTGCTTTTCGCACTGTGCCTTTTCCCACACCCGATGGACCAGACAACACGATTAATAATCCACGCTCTGACATGACGACGTCCTTTCAACTAGTCTTTTTTATACTATTGCTTATTTTGCACTTTTTTCTTGCAACTTTCAAGGCTATTTTTTTATTATAGCTAGAAAACCTAGAAAAAGCTAGTCTACTTCCCACTAAAGAGTCCGAGACAAAAGTAAAATTTACTTTTGTTGTATACCTAAAAAACGAATAAACGGCGGGAACAGGAATAACCTCTTTGGAAATAAGACGGAATCCTGCCTAACGGATAGGTCATCGATCAGACAGGCTGGACACTTATTCAATATTTTGGATTTGCTCACGGATTTTTTCTAAAATCGTTTTAGACTGAACGACATGGTTTTTGATTTCGATCGCGCTTGATTTTGAGCCGATCGTATTGATTTCGCGATTCATCTCTTGTAAAAGGAAATCTAGTTCTCTACCGATGGGATAATCTGCTTCAAGTAGCTCTTCCAATTTCTGCGTATGGATGATTAAACGGTCGATTTCTTCATGGATATCGCCACGCTCTAAAAGAATCGCTATTTCGGTCAATAAACGATCTCGCTCAACTTCTGCACCAAGAAAAGCTTCTAATTTTTCTTGGTATCTCGTCTGAAATTCTTGCTCGTAAATCTCGACAAAGCTAGCTAATCCAGCAATATTTTGTTTTAATTCTGCGGCTTGTTGAAGTAAAACGTTCGCCAAGGCTTGGCCTTCTATACTCCGACTTTCTTCGATTGAACGAAGTGCCGTTTGCATCGTTTCTTTCGCTAATTGTGCAAGTAATTCTTGATCCTCTTCCGTTGCTTCAGCAATTGTCACAAACTCTTCGTTTAGTGCAAAACGTTCGATCAGTTTACCGATCAACAATGCGTTCGCTTCGCCATACCTTTCTTTAATACCGGTAGTCATCTGTGTATAGAGCGTATCGATCAGTTGCCAATTGATCGTCACTTTTTTATCTTGTTCACCTAAATATGTTAGGTTGATAAAGACATCGACACGCCCTCGACTTAACTTCGTTTTGATCAATTGTCTCAGTTCATTCTCAACAAAGCCTAATACTTTAGGGCTACGTATCTGGATATCTAAAAACCGTTGATTGACGCTTTTGATCTCGATTTCAAGTTGATAGTTCTTTTTTTCGCGGATGGCATTGCCAAAGCCAGTCATGCTCTTCATGCGACAGAGTCCTTTCTTTTACATATTTTTAATTGCTTTTTGTAACTCTTCAAACTCTTCGTTCGTTAATGTTAGTCCCTTACCCATTTTTTCATGGTCCGGTGCCCAATCCCGCAAGTCAAATTTCGGTGGTCTACCATTCCAACTCACTAAGTTCAATTCTTTGCGCCATCCTTTATTGTTTTCAGATAATACTGCAATTTCTTCTACGATCTCATATGAGAATTCTTGTGCCATTTTTGTTCCTCCTTTAGATGATAAAGATAGAGATACATCAGAGTTTCTACTGTATCTGCATTGAGTTGTCGTTGTAAGCGATCACGCTTTTTTTCTTTCACGTATTGGTAGATCGCGTGTTCCTTCATTACGTGTATTTTAGCATTTCGCTCCAGTTTTCGAAACTTCAACCATTCGCTGGCGTTTAATTGACCGACCTTTTTTAAAAATGCTTCATCGATTTTACTTTCTTGGCAAATGATTGGTAACATTTCTTCGACGGTATACACTTTATTCGGTAAGATCAATTTTTGTTTCGCTAGTAGCTCAAGCATCGCCAATCCGCATGTTTCACTTGTGACCCTGTCTTTATATACATTACGCAAGTCCCGCCAGAATTTTTCTTTGTAAAAAAAGGATACGTCTAAATCAAGTGTTTCGACTAAGAAACGTAAGAAACGTCGCCAATAACGTTCAGCTGGCTTTGCGGTTTCAAACGTATACCAGTTTCCTTGATAGATCCCTAAACATTTTTTAGCCTCTAAATAACCTAATTGGATATTCAATTGGTTTCTTTGTCGCTCAAAAACTAAGAAACCACCTAAAGACCAGTTTGAACAACATTTCCAGGTCACCAAAGCATCAGGTTCCTTGTATTTTTTGGCTACACCAGGTCCTTGGACATCGACAATCAAGACTTCGGTTGCACCTTGTTGGATAGCAACATCTACTGGCACGTTATTTCGATAGCCACCATCAACATATTTTGATCCATCGATCTGGCGATAAGCCATGGCAGGATAAAAAGAAGCAGAGGCGAGGATCCAATCGGCGATCTCTGTTGGTTCTAATGCTTGCATCTTTGTAACTGTTTCTTGAAATTCTGGGATTTTAGTTGCGATTGTATAGAGTTGCGGTTTTTCTGTACATTTGATTTTTTCTGCATCTAGGTATTGCTCTAGTAACGCTTCCAACGGTGCAATCGAGGTTCCTCCTTCGACTACTGCACGACGTGTCATCAAGCTGGCTTCTTGGATATAACGTTGCCTCAAATCTTCTGATAAGGCAACCTCTGGTAAAGCCAATACTTGATTGGTTGATAGTTCCTGCCATAACTCAATGGCTTGTGCTAGTTGATCCTGAACGACTAAAGCCCCATTTAGCGCACCTACAGAAGTGCCAGTAACGAGTGAAATCTCTAGATTTTCTTCTTTCAATGCTTTCCAAACACCTATTTGATAAGCTCCATGCGCCCCGCCCCCACCTAAGACAAGCCCTGTATGATAGGAAAGTTCCTTCTCAAACGATTGCGTTCCCGAATAACCACTTCGGTGGAAAAGGTCGACCATGTTGGGTGAGATCGAATGATCAAAGCGGACGAGTCCGTATTTTTTGAAAAAATAACGACCCGTACTTTCTAACAATAGGAAAATATCGGACCACTGCCAATATTCTTCTTCAATCAACACGTTGGTATAGATCATTTTTTCATTCGTTATTTCTGCAGTAAAGTAAATGTTCAGCCTTTTCGATACGATCTTCCATGCCTGTTGTTTTTTTGCCTGTTGCCAAAAATGTTGCCGGCTTTCTTGATGTGTAGTAAAAAAACTAAAAACTTGTTTTGCTTGCTGCACTCGATTCTGCTGATAACGTTCCGACCAATAGACTTTTTGAACTTTCATAGACACCTCGTATTCTCTTTTTCTTTTATTATATCAGTAATCAGAAAAAAAGGGCGGGGTGAATAGTTATCCGATTCCAGTGTTATATATATATAAATTTTTACTCTATGTTCATCTTTTATTCATAAAAAAAAGTTGCTTTGTAATCGAATTTTAAAATAAAAGAAACAAGCTTTTTTTCAGTAAATGTTGTAAAATGAAAGGGATGAGATACAGGGGAGGAGGAGCATGATGAGTGATTCAGTATATGTACATATCGATACAACTAGTAACGCCGTTTTGACCAAAGGGCTGACTATCAATGATTTTTCAAATAGCATCGTGCATTTCCCTCAAAATCTACTTTTGTTGGACCCTTCCGCATCTGCTGGAGAATATGAATCACACACAGGCTTGAAGGTCATTCGTGGAACTGAGAATATCCAAAGATTTTTCCAAACCGTTCGTAGCCGTAACAATAATACGGATCTTAAATGGATCGATTTTACTGATTTGACGATGTTAAAAGAATTAAGTCCTTTAGAAATCTCAGAGTTGCTTTATTTTGGTCATATGAAAACACATCTCCATTCACCTTTTTTCTATAAATTACAAAATAACTTTGTTTATTTTGATTTGAGCGATCATCTAGGTAGAACCTATTATCGTTATTTAGATGAATTTTATCGGATTTTTGCCAACAAATTAAGCACGATCTTGGCGGGGAAAATCAACGAAAAAAAATCATTCTTTCGAAAAGAGATCCCCGTTGAAAAAATCAGTGTGGAGATACTGAAAAAGATGCGTAATTTGATGCAAGAAGGAATCATTTTTTCGTTTGATCAAGCAGGTTTGGTCGATGACAAGTATGAGATCCCGATTTATGTCATTGAAGATTACGTTTGGAAATTAAAAGGGACACGTTACTTGGAAGAAAAACCGGTAGCTGTTCTCGTCTATCATGCCACTCAACAACGTTGGCAACTAGACGGCAACGTTTCTGATTTTGTCTACAACACATTTGTATAATGACATTCAACTCCACTAAAAAAGCGTAAAGGTAGCTACCTTTACGCCTTTTTTTAATTTTTGCTTTTACGTACTTGCAATCCTTCTCCTTCAAATAAAGAAGGAACGGTCTGTTCAATACCTAGTAGGACAATAGTTGTTATAATCCCAGTAGCTAACCCACTAGCGCCATTCATGACTAAGGAGAACAACCATGGATTCATCCCCCATAGTGCGAAACTTCCCCAAAAAGCAACCCCAGCGACAAAATGCCAGAAATATCTGGCAGTCACACCAACGAATGTCGCTAAAATGATCGTTGAGGCCATTTTCTTACGATTGCCTTGCAGATAACTCTGCTGCATTCTTTGCGAAAAAATCCCTGCAACGCCAGCAAACGTGAACGCGATCGGATACTCGATCAATACTTGGATGACACTCAAGTAATAGACAGTTCCCATGGGGAAATGAAGGATTCCCCACAGAAAGGCCGATCCCATACCAGCTTTCCAACCCCTTCTCAAGGCAAATAAAGTTAAAGGGATTTGTCCGAGCGAGATTGCAAAACTACTACCGATTTGTAGAGGAATCATCGACAATACTAAAGATAATGCTGCGACGATCGTTCCCTCGATCCAGACACGATGATTCTTATTCATAAAAAAGCTTCCTCCTTTATAATTGGACATCACAAAGGAGGAAGCAAGTTTGTTTTTTTACAAACAGCTTCGTGCTTTCACACTAGCTATTCATTCACAATTCCTACGCTCGCATAACCGAAACAGGTACGAAGGGTTTAGAATATATTCAGTCTCAGCCCAAAATGGACTCCCCTTTGTGATTGTAATTATTTAGTTTTTGTTTTCCTTTATCTTTTTGTTTCAAATAAAGGACTAACTGGTTTGTTTTCATGGATACGTTTGATTGCGTCACCCATCAAACCACCAACGCTTACTTCGTCAATCTTATCAATTTTGCGATCTTCTGGCAAATAGATTGAATCCGTTACAACTAAGCGCTCGATTGCAGAGTCTTCGATTCTTTGTAAAGCAGGTCCTGACAGTACAGGATGTGTACATGAAGCATAAACGCTCACTGCTCCAGCTTCTTTCAACGCATTGGCAGCCAAGGTGATCGTTCCAGCTGTATCGATCATGTCATCGATCAAGACACACGTTTTGCCTTCTACTTGACCAATGATATTCATCACTTCTGCCACGTTTGCTTTTGGACGGCGTTTATCAATGATTGCAATTGGTGCTTTTAAAAATTCAGCCAATTTGCGTGCACGAGTAACACCACCATGGTCAGGTGAAACAACGACAACATCATCGCCTTGAATCCCTTTTTCTAAGAAGTAATTCGCAATCAGTGGTGCGCCCATCAAATGGTCGACCGGAATATCAAAGAAACCTTGGATTTGGACTGCGTGCAAGTCAAGTGTCAACATTCTTGTTGCTCCAGCTTTTTGGATCATATTTGCCACTAATTTTGCAGTGATTGGTTCACGTGCGCGCGCTTTACGGTCTTGACGTGCGTAGCCGTAATACGGCATTACAACGTTGATCGTTTTGGCACTTGCACGCTTCAATGCATCGATCATGATCAACAGTTCCATCAGGTTATCATTTACCGGACTACTTGTTGATTGAATAACATATACGTGTGAACCACGGATACTTTCTTCGATATTGACTTGGATCTCACCATCACTAAATTGAGTGACGGATGATTTTCCTAATTCAACCCCAACAGCTGCAGCAATTTTTTCTGCCAATGGACGATTTGAGTTTAATGCAAATATTTTTAATCTTGGATCAAAGTAATGTTTGGACATGAGGACCTCCGCTTTCTTTTTCACAACTCTACTACCTAATAAATACTAGTCATATTTGCCGAATAAATCAAGTGATTTTGCAAAAAGTATCAATTTGAATATGGGAGTTTCTTCGCGTATCCTTCTTTATTGACTTGTCTAGCGCGTGCGATTGCCATCGCATGTTCAGGAACATCGTTAGTGATCGTCGAACCAGCAGCGATACATGTATTCTCTGCCACTTCCACTGGCGCCACAAGATTCGCATTTGACCCAATAAAACTATGGTCACCGACTGTTGTATGATGTTTTGCTTTTCCGTCATAATTGACAAAGACGACACCACACCCCACATTGATTTCTTCACCTAGTGTGGCATCCCCGACATACGTCAAGTGACCAACTTTTGTGTTTTTGCCTATTTTCGCATTTTTCACTTCTACAAAGTTGCCGATATGGACGCCTTCTGCAATTTCTGCTTTTGGACGTAAATGGGCATACGGTCCTACATCTGCTTTACTTTTGACCACACTGTGTTCGATCACTGAGTTTTCAATGACTACTTGGTCACCGATCTTGCTGTCAACAATACGTGAATGTGCACCGATAAAACAATCTTCGCCAATTTCTGTTTCCCCTTGGATCTGAACGCCCGCTTCGATCACTGTATCTGAACCAATCACAACATCTGCATCAATATACGTAGTTGCAGGATCAACAAAGCTAACGCCATTGACCATATGTTTTTTGTTGATTCTTTGGCGCATCAACTCGTTTGCTTTTGCTAGTGCCATACGATCATTGACACCCATACACTCATCGAAATCTTCCGTCTGATACGCAGCAACTGGATTTCCAGCATCTTTCAGGATCTCAACGATGTCTGTTAAATAATACTCGCCTTGTGCATTGTCGGTTCCTACTTTATCCAATGCTTCAAATAACGCTTTGTTATCGAAACAGTAAGTTCCTGTATTGATTTCTTGAACTAACGCTTCTTCTGGAGAAGCATCTTTTTGCTCAACGATTTTTTCAACGATTCCTACATGGTCACGAATGATTCTGCCATAACCTGTCGGATCTTCTGCTTGTGCAGTCAAAATCGTGGCACTTGCATTTTTCCCTTGATGGTATTCAAACAAGTTGTTCAACGTCTCAGTTGTCAACAAAGGGGTGTCACCACTAATGACTAACGTCGTGCCTTCCTTGCCTGCTAAAAATGAGGCTGCTTGTAGTACCGCATGACCCGTCCCAAGTTGTTCAGCTTGTAACGCATACTCGCTGCGCTCGCCTAACTGAGCTTTGACTTTCTCTGCACCGTGACCAACGATCGTCACGATTTGATCAGGGTTTGTCTCACTTACACGGTTGATGATATGTTCGACCATCGGTTTTCCAGAAACAGGGTGTAGGACCTTGTATAGTTTTGATTTCATGCGAGTACCTTTACCCGCGGCTAATATGATTGCATAACGTGCATCCAAATATGTCACTCCTAAATTACGATTTATTATTTTTAGTTTAGCCCAGTCGCTCTTTTTTTTCAACTAAACGTTCATTTTAGCAACCAGGACGCAAAAAAAAGAAGAGACATCATCCATCGCCTCTTCTTTTTCCATAGCACCGCTATGTTCGTTGTTTTATTCTTCGAAATAGTTACCTGGTACTACAGTGATATTTTTCGTTTTTGTATCCACATCTTTGACGTAAAGTAGTGACGTGTAGTCATTGATTGCACGATGTCCGTTGAATTTTGATTCCGCAAACACAGTGATACCGACAAGCTCAGATTCAAATTCTTCAATCAAGCTCTTCATACCGTTCACTGTTCCGCCGCCTTTCATAAAGTCATCGACGACAAGCACGCGAGAACCACGTTTCAAACTTCTTTTTGATAGTTCCATTTTTTCGATCCGTTCCGATGAACCTGAAACATAGTTCACACTCACTGTAGAACCTTCTGTGATCTTAGAGTCACGACGTACGATGACAAACGGTGCGTTCAAGTAATAGGAAACGGCTTGAGCGATTGGCACCCCTTTTGTGGCTACAGTCATTACAGCATCGATTTTTTCTCCTAAATATTTTGAGGCAATGATTTTCCCTACTTGACGTAATAGCTCAGGTTCTCCTAATAGATCAGATAAGTAAACATAGCCTCCAGGGAGTAAACGGTCTTGTTCAGACAAGCGCTCAGCTAGCGATTCAACATATTTCTTTGCTTCTTCGTAGGAAATCTCCGGAATGAATAGAACACCTCCGGCTGCACCAGGGATTGTTTCAAGCGTTCCGTAACCTCTTTCTTTAAATGTTTTTTTGATGATCCCCAAATCTTCACTGATCGAAGATTTAGCAGATTCATAACGTTCGGCAAAGCTTGTTAATGAAATCAATTCATGCGGATGATCTAATAAATACTGTGTCATATCGACAAGACGCTCACTGCGACGTACTTTCAAAAATTCCAGCTCCTTTTTCCAACAAATTTTATCGTGTTTCATTATATAAGTTTTTTCGGGAAAATTCGAGCATTTTATCCAAAATTAAGAAAATAGTTCGGTATTTATAAAAAAACAGGTAGCTATTTAAGACATTTGTTTGTCCCAAATAACTACCTGTTTTTAAAATAGTAATCTATTTTTTCCTTCTAATTCCTAATAAAATACGTTTACTCAAGTTGACTAATAAGAATAAAAAGATAAATACTAACGTGATAGTTGCCCCTGGAGGTGTATCCAAGTAAAACGAACTAGTCAACCCAGAAAGCATACCAATAAAACCAACGATGATACTAATCAATATGACAATATTGAAGCTTTTCCCTAAACGCATCCCGATTGCTGCTGGTAAAACCATAATAGCAGAAATCAGCAACGCGCCTGCTATCGGGATCATGACAGCGATTGCTACCCCAGTAATGATATTGAACATCATTGACATCCGACGAACCGGCAGTCCATCGACATGAGCGGTGTCTTCATCAAAGGTCAACACGTACATCGGACGTTTGAATAAGAAAAACAAAAGACCGATCACTGCAAACAAAATACCTAGGAATAGAACTTGTGGCCAAGTGATCGTCACAATCGATCCAAATAAATAAGATTGGATGCTCGTGGCAGAATTACCCCCACTCAAATTCATCAAAACTAATGCAAGCGCAAGTCCTCCTGCCATTAAGATCGCAATGGAAATCTCTGAATACGTACGATACATCGAACGTAGGTATTCTAAAATGATTGCAGCGATAACGACTACCACCATTGTGGTCATCGTTGGATTGAGATTGAGGAAAAATCCTAAGGCTACCCCTGCTAAAGAAACATGAGACAGTGTATCTGCCATCAACGATTGCCGACGTATCACTAAGAATACTCCTAACATCGGTGCGATTCCTGCAATAAAGATCGCAGCAAGAAATGCCCGCCTCATGAATTCATATGAAAGCAACGCCATTGAGAATCCTCCTTTCTCACTAAACGGATTTGTCGATCCGCATATTGTTTGATGTCTTCGTGATCATGAGTGATCATCAATACAGCTTTCCCGTGGTCGTGTGCGCTATGGCGCAACAAACGATAAAATTCATTTCGTGATTCTTCATCCATTCCAGTAGTTGGTTCATCAAGTACAAATAAATCTGGATCAGTCGCAAAAATACGTGCTAAACTGATTCGTTGCTTTTGACCACCAGACAGCTCACCGATCCGACGATGACGCATATCCCACATACCAACAGATTCTAAGGCACGCTTGACATGCTCATGGTCTTTTTCGCTTAACCGTTTGAACCAACGACCTCTCGGATATCTGCCAGAACGTACTAATTCTAAGACTGTACTAGGAAAACCCGCATTAAAGGAAGAAACTTGTTGTGGAATGTACCCGATACTTAATTTGTCTCCGTCTTGATTTTTTCCTGCAATTTTTATGGTCCCTTTAGAGGGTTTCAATAGCCCCAAAGAAGCTTTGATCAATGTAGATTTTGCCGCTCCGTTTTCACCAGTTAAAATCACAAATTCACCGGCATCTACATGATAAGAAACTCCTTCTAACACAGGTTCTTCATCATAATAGAAAGTAAGATCGGCTATTTCGATATAACGCACATAGAGGACTCCTTTCCTTTACTTTATGCTTTCTTTTAATGCCTCTAGGTTTTTCTCCATGGTAGAAATGTAGGTTTCACCCGCTTGGATTTGTTCATTCGTCAAACTCTCAAGGGGGTTGAGTACTTCAAGTTTTACACCTGTTTCCTTCGATAATGTCTCTGCTACTTTAGATGACGCATTTTCTTCAAAATAGATGACTTCGATTTTATTTTGATCGACAAAATCTTTCAATTCAGCTAATCGACTAGGTGTAGGCTCTTGATCCGGTGAGACTCCTGAGATGGCTACTTGTTTTAGGTCGTAGCGATTTGCTAAATAAGCAAAGGCAGCATGTTGCGTCACAAACGTTCGGTTTGTTGCACCTTTTAATGCTTCTGTATAGGCCTGATCCAATGCTTCTAATTTTTTGATATAAGCTGCGGCATTTTGGTCAAATGTGTCTTTCTTCTCTGGATATTTCTTGCCGAGCTCTGTAGCAATCGTCTGTACTTCTTGGATCGCTAATGTTGGATCTAACCAAACATGAGGGTCATAGGCATGGTCATGCTGATGTCCTTCTGATTCTTCATGCTCTTCTTCATGCTCTTCTTGTGACTCTAGACGTTCAATTCCCTTAGCGGCTTCGATCATCAACGTTCGATCGGTATCGACCGTGTCTTTCAATGAGTCAACAAAAAATTCCATATCTGGACTGTTATAAACAAAAACATCTGCATCCGCAATGGTTGCACTTTGCTTTGCACTTGGTTCAAAATCATGGGGTTCCGTTCCTGCGGGGATCAATAATTCGACCTTCCCAGTATCACCAACGACTTCTTTCGTAAATTCATACATCGGGTAAAACGTTGCGACAACGTTCAACTCATCTTGTGCCGATTCTTGGGTTGTCTGTCCACACGCTGTAAATAGGAAAGCTCCTATTGCTAAAGATGCGGCTAATAAATATTTCTTCATATATGCTCCTTTCAAAACAAATCGTAATATTACGATTTATCAACGAGGATTAATGTACCAAATTAAAAAAAAACAGTCAATAGTTTAACCTGATTTTCTGATTTAAATGCAAACTTATCCTGTAAATCGGAAAACAAATGAATTGCCCGTCATATCAACAACGAACGTAATCGTTTTCTTTCAACTTTGGTTAAAAAGTGTCTGTTCCACACTATTATTTTTTGTTCCGATAACACTGAACGATTGGTTGAGATTGATAACAAAAAAGAAGGTAACGATCCTTCATCTTCTAAAACGAAATCAGCGGGAAAGATGTCTGGGATATTAGTCCTCTTATATCTCCTAAAACTGAATAAACGGCAGAAACAGAAGTAACCTCTTCGAAAATAAGGCGCCATCCACAAAAATTTGAAAAACAATTTTCGTGGATGGCGCCTTATTTCTCGAGGCTAAACACTTCTGTTCCGATCTCTTTTACCGCTTATTTCTCGAAGCTGACTACTTCCGTCATGACATCGTGTCTCTTTCATGCGTTTATAGCGTTCTGACAAGATAAACTTCCTCACAAAAACCTTTTAATCCGTTGTAGACGCGTTGGGCTCTGGAATAGTGTTGACAAAGGGCAAAAACAGTTGGACCACTACCACTCATCAGGGCCGCATCTGCGCCATATTTGATCATTCGCTCTTTGATTTGATAAATGACCGGATGGCGTTTTCCTGTCACATCTTCAAGACTGTTCCCCATTTTCGTCAACATTTTTTGATAATCTTGTTGTCGAAGCGCATCAGCCAAACCAGGAATATCTTGATGTCGGATTTTTTGCGTATCGATTTCTCGAAAAACAGTTCGTGTCGAAACACTCATTTTAGGTTTTACCAAGATGATCCAGCAAGAGGGCATCGCTGGCAACAATTGGACGATTTCTCCCTTTCCGCCTACGTAAGCTGTTTGTCCGTAAACACAGTAAGGTACATCTGTCCCCACTTCCAAACCAATCTCAGCTAGTTCTTCTAAGCTACAGCCTAAATCCCATAACCGGTTGATCCCTCTTAATGCTGCAGCACAATCTGTACTTCCACCACCTAGTCCAGCGGCAACAGGGATATTTTTCTTCACAGCGATTTTTACGCCTTTTTTTATCTGGTATTTCTTTTTCAGCAACAAAGCTGCTTGATACACATTGTTACGCTGATCTACCGGTAAAAATGCTTTATTCGTCTCAACAATGATCCGATCTTCCGATAGCTCTTCAAAGAACAAGTGATCAGCTAAATCTACACTTGACATCACCATTTCCAACTCATGATACCCATCTGGTCTTTTATATAACACATCCAACCCTAAGTTTATCTTCGCTGGTGCTTTTTCAATCAATTCCATCCTCTCACCCATTCGAAAAGTCTAAGTCGAAAGTATTCTATCATAGGGGAAAATAAAAGTATAGCTTCCACCAACATGCGTAAACACTTTCCTCACAGCTTTACAATCATTTTTACAATTCTGTCAGAACTTCTTCTGCTAGACTTGTTCCTTTTTCTTTCCCTTTACCAATCAATAAGAAAAGCTGCCATGTGGCTAAAGTAAAACTACTTCCTTTCATATACGCAAAATAACGGCCTTCCCAATGAGTAACATACCGTTGTTTTTCTTCGTAAGTTAATTGGAATGAGTAAAAGAAATTCCCGTAATTGAAGATGATCCTCATCACTTTTTCTTGCAAGAACGAGAAATCAGTTTCTCCGACATTTGCAAGGGGAGCCAGCCCTAGATTCGCTTCTGCATACCCATTTTTGCGATAGACATCCAGTAGATTTGCAAGTAAGTAATCACCTAGACTATTCGGCTGGTTCGGTAGATACCGCAATAAATCATACCCCGCTTGGCGGTCATTGATTGGTTGAGATGTAATGAACCCAACGATTTTCTGCTCTTTCCTAACAATACCAATACCACTCATCAAGAGATAATCTTTCTCAAAATAACCAACAGAGAAATGCTTCTCACGAGAACCATCCAACCATTTTTGAGAAACTTCCTGAATCGGTTCGAGCAACTCTTCAGGTAATTGGTCATACCAAGTAAAATGGTATCCCTCATTCGTCAAACGTTGCAATTCGATCTGCTTTGTACGCCAGTGAAGCGCGTCTGAAGAAAGATTAGTAATCGCTGCTTCTCCAACTTTTGCAAAGTGAAAACCCGCTTCGTGAAGCATGACGACATAACTTTCGGATACTTTATAAAAAGCTAATTCATAGCCAAAACAATCGGCTTTTTTCAAAAACTCATGCGTAGCTGTACGTATCTTCGTTGGATCACCAATCGGATCACCAAGAACAAAACATTTATTTCCTTTGATTTGGTAACCAAACACTACTTTATCTTGACCATTTTCCTGATAATAAAAATAAGTATATCCAGGTAAGTGCAGATAATGACTAGCCGCGGTTCCACCATAGGCTGTCAAGAGGCGATTTAAACGCATTTGATCCAGAGGTTCACCAAACCCTGTTTCTGAAGCTAAATATTGGTACAATGCAACTAACGCAAGTAATGAGATTCCTAAACCAATCAGTCCTGAAAACCAAACATCCTCAGATGGAAAGAGAATAAAGCGATTCGCAGTTAAATCTCCTACCCAAAAACTTCCACGGTGATAGCCTGCGATTGCATAAACAATAAATAAAAAGCCAAACAAACACGCATCAAATATGATTGCTCCCCATGAATAGACGAACTTTTCACGATAAAACTCTTTTCGGGATAACCACACCGCTAATAAAATCAAAAGGTATACAACAATCAGTTCCCATGATAAGGTGCGCATTACAGTATTGATGATTCCAAAAGCGAGTAAAGCAATAGTAGGAATAAACGCTTTTTTGACTTTCATCGCTAAAGCTCTAGCTAGCCCTAACAATAAGAACCCAACCAGCAGGTTCAATGACTGATCTAAAAAATCAAACGAAAAGGGTAAGAGTATTTGAAACAACCGACTGACAGTCGAAAGATTCGTGATCGTTGAAAGTAAGACCATCATGATTCCCGCAAAATAAACGGCACATACTAACACTAAATGAGCAATTTTTTGAAAAAATAGTCGGGGAATATTATCTAAAAATCGATTGATTTTGACGCCTGTGTGTGTCAAAAATAAAACGATCCCTGAAAGAAATGGTAGAACATAGTAGAACAAACGATAATAAAGCAACCAAACAAGTGCAACATCTTGCCGCACGCCAAGTTGACTCATTCCTAAGATCATCAGCACATCAAATGTGCCTACACCACCTGGTACCATTGTCAACATCCCAATCAATGTGGCAATGATAAACATAGGGTACAAGGACCATACAGAAATATCTACAGCCATCAAGCGCCCAATCAACAAGAAAACCACTAAGGCACCAGTCCATTGTCCAAAGGAAGCCAGTAACAAGCCCAGTAAACCTTTAGGATAAAATTCTGCAAATAGCGTTTTACGTTTCAAATAGGCAAACAAAAAGATAAGCGGTGCTAGAAAGCTACCACCAAATAACCAAATCCAATAACTACGAAACACACTATCTGTTTGAAGAAAGAAGACATTGATGAACGTCACTAATGACCAAATAGAAAGACCCGTCAATAGAAACAAAGCAACCTTAGAGACTGTTGCCAACACCATTTTTCGATTCGTGTGCTTGCCATAAAAACTGGCGCGCAAGCTTGCTCCGACAATCCCTCCGAATCCTGCCAAGTTATTGATCGTATTCGTGATCCATGCAGATAACAAAAAGTCTTTACGACTCATTTTGGGCTTGCCTTGTTTTTCCAATACTCGAATCGTTACCCAATCATAAAGTAACATCGGCATCACACCAATCAAACCTGCTAATATCATCCATGCTAACGTGACATGACTTTGTTGTTCCATCGTGTGCCAGACATCTTGCCAACTCATCCCATGGGCAATGTTTGCGACTTGATTCGCCACAAAAACAAGGATCGATCCAAAGAAAATCAGCTTCAAAATCAACTGATGTGCTTTCACCCACTGGATCATGATCTGTAATTTATTTTTCACCGGCACCCTTCCTCACCTGTAGACTTTCTAAACATATACATTCATGTTATCTTATTTACATTGATTTTTCCACTTTGGGCATTAGGTTGTGAAAGAAGCGCTTTGATCTGAGCAATAAGCTGGAAAATCGGAAAATAGCTTCTCATATTTTTTGATTTTTCAGCTTAGTGTTGAAGGTCAGCTTCTTGAACACCGTTTATCGAGGTCGTGAAAAAGCCGTTAAGCTCCAAGTAGTAAGGCAGAACGTGGGAAAATAGCTCCTCATATTTTTTCACGTTTTGACTTACTATTGAAGGAGCTGGCTTTTGAACACCGTTTATCAAGGTTGTGAAAGAAGCGCTTTGACCTGAGCAGTAAGTTGGAAAAACAGTTCGTCTCTCGACTTGCAGATTATGAGAAAGAAAGCTATGCTAAAAATCAAAGGAGAGGATTACATGAAAATCGGATTTATCGGTACAGGAAATATGGCACAAGCAATTATTCACGGTATCTTAGCAAATAATCTAGTGGCTAAAGAAGATATTTTTGTTTCAAGCGGTCATTATGAAAATGCTCAACGCTTTGCTGGTAAAGTTGGGATCAATGCTTGTCAAACCAATCAAGAGATTGCTGAAAAAGCAGAAATCGTTGTTTTGGCAGTAAAACCAAAAATCATCGAACAGGTGTTAAATGAATTACGCGACTATCGTAAACAACAGTTGTTTATCTCAATTGCTTCAGGAAAATCGCTTGCAACACTAGAACAAGCACTTGATCCAGAAGCTGCTATCGTTCGTGTGATGCCCAATGTCAACGTGAGTGTTGGCGCGGGTGTTTCTGCAATCTGCAAAAACCAAGCAGCAACAAATGAACAGTTGACACAAGCGACACAAATCTTTGAAGCGATTGGCAGTGTTTATCCTTTAGCAGAAGATGATTTCAGTACATTTATCGGATTAGCTGGAAGCTCCCCTGCTTTTATTTATATGTTGATCGATGCAATGGGACGTGCAGGTGTTTTACATGGACTACCTAAAAAAACAGCAACAGAAATTGCAGCCAAAGCGATTTTAGGTTCCTGTCAAAAGTTCCTAGCAAGCGATGAAAATCCTTGGGAATTAGTTGACCAAGTATCTTCTCCAGGCGGAACGACAGTTGCTGGTGTCGTCGCATTAGAAGAGGCTGGGTTTATCCCCGCAATCATTACAGGGATCACGAAAACGATCGAAAAAGACAAAGAAATGTTGTAAACGAAGAAGCGATGCAAGGATAGACTGAAAAAAATAAAATTTAATATTGTTAAAACAAAATAAGCCGAATGATCCGAAAACAACTGTGTCTACTTCCGGATTATTCGGCTTGTTTATATTGAACATTTGCTATTATTTATTTCTTGTTTCTATGCGAAGTAAAAGTTACTCCACATAAAATTAGTATTCCTACAAGCATTAATATAGTGTACAAAAAACGTGTAATCTCAAATCTTTCAACCCCAAATGAGCTTACTATTTTAGGTGGTAAGTAAAAACACAAGAATAGAAGAACCGCATATTGGATTTTTCTTATCCTAGTTTCATTCGTAAACGGTTTAATGGATAAAAATGGAACGCCAAAAACATAGCCTAAACCACTAGTTGGTATTAGTATGGATTTATTTCCTTTCAATAAAAACTCTACCAAGCCGATAAAGGCTAATACAAGTAAAAATATAACTAGTAATTTAACGATGTATTTCTTCACAAGGTTAGTCACATCGTTCTATGCTGCGTTCCATGATATACCGTCCATGAGTCATTCCATACTTCTCGAACATATAATCCAATCCAACCATTACCACTAGTGTCTAAAGCCGATGCAATGGCTGCTCCACTAGATAGACCATATGCCCCCATATACTCAAGTAATAATTCTGCTACAATTGTTGTAATACCAAATACACCAGCTGTAAAAGTAATTAAAGCCGCAATCCCTATATTTACTAACGACTCAAATATATTTTTCCCTACAGCTAAATTCGTATAATTCCATGAGGTATATTTCAGCCTTAGTAGATTATTTGAGAGATCATCTAACCCATTTTTTTCACTATTTTCGGCTATCAATGGGTATTTTTCCGTTATTTGTCTATATTCACCATCATTATTTTTTTCTTTTTTCTCGACAATCACTTCACTACCTGTTCTTGTTACAGCCATTGTTTCTAATGTTTGTAAATTAGTAACCTCTGCGGCCAATACATTATTGTTTCTATCTAGCAACTGAATAATATGCTCATTGTTTTCATCGAATTGATTAATCTTAGCAGTATTCTTATAAGTAATAACCGCATCATTAAATAAATCCGTTTGATAAGATTTAGCCTCTGTCGTTGTTTTTTCTTGATACTCTGAGGCAAATACTGACTCACTAACTCCTAAAACCGAAAATACCATAACACTAGCTAGCATACTGATTGTGACAGATAAGGTAATAATTTTAGATTTAATCATTTATACTCCTCCAACAATATTTTGTGAGAGCTCTCTCTAAATATTAAACCACTTATTCAAACCCTTGCATTCAATAATTTGCGTTTTTTTATTGTTGGTACAATAAACGTAATAACATACTGATAAAATAAACGTTAGCTCACTTTATAACACCGGAAAAATAACTATAAAATAGTTATTTTAAAATTAAATAATAACAATAATACATAAAAATCCTTGTAAATTCACTTTTTTCTGTCACCTTAGAACTGAATAAACGCCGAGAACATCCGTAACCTCTTCGAAAATAAGACTGCACATTTTTATGCTTACTGTCTTAGTAATCGAAGAGGTTGTTCTTCATATTTTAGCTGATACATACAGTAGTAAAATTATACCTTATCTCTGTGCTATCTTTTTTTGGCTAGTGTCCTTTACTGTTCGTTTTACAGACTGACCTGTTTTCCCTTCACGATAGACTGCTGGTAAGTGATTGTCGCGTTGGTCTCTTTACTAACCTTTTTGCCATGACTTATGATCTTTGCAAAATCTACCGCTCCATCTCTTGTTTGAGCAGATGCTTCTGTCGACATTTTTGGTACTACTTGTTTCCTTTCTACATTTTTATCTTGTTCTATCACTAAAAAATCACCTGTTTTCATTGTCGTTGCAACACGAAACAGCTTACCATCTCCCAATTCTTCTTTTGTCTCTCTTTTGACGCGGGGTTGATCGTGGGACTCATTTTTATCCTCATCCCCTCTCATGATCCTTGCAAAATCTGCCGCTTTATCTCTTTTTTGAGCAGATGCTTCTGTCGGCATTTTTGGTACTACTTGTTTCCTTTCTACATTTTTATCTGGTGGTATAACTGAAAAATCATCGTTAGACTTCTGGTAAGTTGCTGTCGCATTGGTCTCTTTATTAATCTTTTTACCATGACTTATGATCCTTGCAAAATCCGCTACTTCACCCCTTATTTGAGTAGATCCTGTCGGCATCATTTCAGACAATTCTTGCTTATTTTCTAAATCTTTAGTTTGCTCTAACACAAAGAAATTACCTGTTTGCATCATTGCTAACACAGTGAATAGCTTGCCGTCTCCCAATCCCTCTTCCTTTGTTTCTCTTTTGACACGCGGTTGGTTATAGAACTCATTTTGATTGGCGAAATCTCTCATAATCGTTGCGAGTAATTGAGCATCCGTCAGTTTAAAGTTAGTAAATAACATAGCATCTGTTTGAAATGCTTTGACGACCGTTTTTTTAGATAAACGAGGGGCATTTTGCTGTTTTGCTACCCCTGTAACAAATTGATCAAAATTCGGATGTTCAAAAAAACCCGCGTATCTTGTAAGAAAATCATCTTTCACATTTTGTCCACTCGGCAAAAATCCAGTAAGCGTTAGCCCATATTTAACAACATCATATGTTCCTGAAACAATATGTGTGGTTTCATGCGTGATCGTTATCTCTGGAGGCGCTGCTATTTGGATTCCTGGTAAAATTTCTGGTCTTTTATGGAAAGCATCAGCTACAATAATGATGCGACACTCGGCATCTTCTTTCAATACAAAGGCATAGGCTTTCGGATTATCATTACTAACAGAGTAATAGGCATGTGTCTTCTCATCTAGAACAAAATCAGTCGAAACGATCCAAATATTTTCAAATCCCCAGTCTGCTGATTGTCTCAGAAATTGTTCACCTTTGGTTGCGATTGAAAGGAGTCTCTTTACCGATTCCTTTAAAATCTTCTCTTGCTGAACAGAAGGTGGCACGTCAAGGAAATTTATTAAGTATTGACCTTCGGCTGTTTCTGCGATTTTATCTACTTTTAACAATTCTAAACACACATCTTTGACGATTCTGAAATTTTCTATGGCATTCTTGAATTCTTGAGGAAGTTTCTCTATAAACGGTCTAAGTGATTCCGGCACCATACTTATGTCTAAACCGGAAAAAACACGAAACTGGTCATCTGGTTTCAAAGACAATACTTTGGCAATCTCATCAGAAATCGATTTTTGTGCTTTCTCCTCGTCGATATAGACAATTCTTTGTGGCTCTGGGACAAAATGATCCAATGGTTTGATCGGAACTAATTCATCTTCCAACCTTGAAATGCCTTGCATTGGCGAATACTCGATTGCATTAAGCATACCGTACCATCCCCACCATCTATTTGGGGATTCTGGAAGGGTATTATACGGCGGATACAATGAATTCTCATTCCTCTGCGCAACTGTCTTTCCCCGAGCTGATCCTACATCCTCTTTTTTTGACATACCTTCTTGCGGAGAATTAGGGCTATTATATTGGACAGTCCCTGGATATTTTTCATTGGCTTTCTCTAAAGGCGTTTCAAACCGAAAAGCACCATTATTCGTGTCCAATCGTAATACGGTCATCGGTGCAAGAATATTTTTTTTCACCAAATGGTAACGATTCGTTTCCTTGTCCAACAAAACTAATGGAATGTATTGCTCTTGGATTCTGATATAAGATCGCCCAGCAGAATTCCACATCAACCCATTTTCATCCGGTGGGGATAGCGTAGTCGGAGTCAGTAATGACTCATACTGACTTAATTCCTTTCCTACCTTCTCACGTACTGCTAGCGAAACTGTTGGGCTAGTTTCTGCTTCAAAATACCACTCTATCCCGTTAAAGTTTACCGGATATATCGCTCCTCTATCATGTATATCATAGCGGACACCATGATTCTCAATTGTACTGATTCTGACAGGCACTAATTTCTTATTCATTTCAATGAACGTTTGCCGAAAATCTCCTTCTCCAGTAACAGTTAATGTAGTTGCCTCCCCATAAGCTTTAGGATTTAAATTTAGTTCTTTTACAGCTACATCTCTGTTAGGAATCTTCCTTGAAATTCGGTTAACCAAATATTTGTGTCTGCGAAAAAAAACTGCCGGTCCCTCAAACAGCCTTAGCTTTGTTCCACGCAATGTAAAATGATTTCCATAAACAGTCCCTTTTTTTAAATCTGATACTGGGACGTACAAATGATCTTGCACACGTTTCACGCGTATTTCTGGACCATTATTTGGTAAAGTAGCTTGCGTATAACTTTTCGCCCAATCGTGGGTTTCTATTCCAAATTTTTCAAGTTTTGCCACTACTTCCTTGAGTTCTTTTCTAATAAATGCTTGGTTTTTTAAACGTATCAACCCCTTAAATAGGGCTTGTGAACTATCATTTAGAAATTCTATTCCTGGATCAGCGTAACGTATAGCACTAACAACAATTGATCGGAGTTCTGATGTTCTTGGGAGGAAACGCGTACTATGACGTACTATACCTGCTGCACCTTGTTTCATGATCGTTCTTGCCATACCAAATACAAATCTCGTATTGAGGGCTGTGACTTGACCCAATACAGGAATCAAGGACACTGCATCGAGCATACAACTGGGAACCGCCTCACCAATATCTTTATTCATACTACCGACCACGCAATCGTAAAAAGGAATGAGATGCTTGAAAACATCCCAAATTTTTGTAACCATTGTTGTCTCTCTTCCTGAATCATAGAGTTGTCGACAGACTTTATCCCTGTGTTTACCGCTGATATGGTTGATAAACGCCTCCTGTGCATTTCCTTTCAATAAAAGTTTGTTCTGATTCGAGTCTAGTTTAAAAATATAAGGCTTATCTCTGATCAGAACTTTATCACCATATTTTCGAAATTCATTTTTCCAAAGATCTTGTCGATTAAAAAGTCCATATCGGAGATATGACATAGGATCTTTATCAACGCGATAAAGCTTGTATCCTCCATCTTTTTCAAGCCTTTTCAACGCATAGCATCTTTCTTCTCCACCAAGAATAACTACAAATAAATCTGTCTCATCTAAGGTAAGAAGCGTCTCTACTTCCACTTCTTTTGCCAAAAAGACTGGTGGAAAACCTGACGTTCCTGGTCCACTTGCCGAATGCCTTGCTTTATGACTCAGCACTGCCTGTGCCTCATATATACGACTTTCCGATGAAAATATAAAATTCAAATCATCTTTGTGAAATGAATCCACCGCAAGTCGTATCAGAAACTGATCCAATGAATAAAATGATTCAGATACAGCTTTCGTTAACCGCATATACCATTCATTGATATCTGGTGGAATCCATGGACCAGGACAGGGATTTCCGCCAGCGAGATAAACTTGCCCACCCGCAAGACTAACCGCGATACCTAGTTTTTTGCACTCTTCCAGTACTTCATCCACAAGCGCTGATTGTTGGCGCCAGTTTATTACTGCTGTTTGATAAGATAAGACAAGGTCATTGACCATTTCTTGCTTTTTTATTAGTTCAAAATAGCCACGTTGCAAATAATTGACAAAGGTGGTTAACGCGACTTGTTGATAGTTCCCTTTTGCTATTGGACCTCTGAGAATATCTGGGTCCAACTGAGCGATAGCCAATGTCGCTGGAACTAAAAGATGAGAAATTTCTTCGACAGTATCAATCCCTTTATCTCTAAAACTCTCAAAAAAAAGTTCGCCTACTGATTTGATTTCTTTCTGATTGAATTTCTCAAGATACCCTAAATCCTTTAATATTCTAGAGCCAGTCATCTGCATTAAAGAATCATAATCAGCGATCAATACATCGTCACCAACCTCACTTGATTTAAGAAAATAATTAGGTAATGCTCGATTCATGAACATAATCCATAGTTTAGTGATATTATTTTGTCTTCCTATTTTTTGATCGACTTGTTGAGTGGCAGATTTCGGTGGGATGTTGATTAGATCAGCTTTTATCAATTCTTCTACGGAAAATGACTTCCTAAGCTGGCCGATCGTAAATGTAGATGGGTCAGATGAATCAATGATTTTTTTTGCTGCATACCCTTCTATTGTGGTACCCAGGACATTTTCAACTGTCCATTTCATTACGGTCAATTCAGCGTCCCTATCTGAGATCACTTCCTCTGGCTTTCCACCATATAGTTTTAACTCTTTCAGGATAACTTTTGCTATCGCTTGGACTTTCTCAGATGAGACTCTGCCATCCATCCCTGTTTGTCCAAACCATTCCCCCATAGCGGACAAAACATCTTCTTTGCTTACTTGGGTAGTAGACAACATGCCTTTTTGACGAAAAAATGTCTCAACTTGTGTCATGATTTTCTTATCCAACCACTTATTGATTGTTACTGCTGGTATAGATTCTGCTTTTTCATCTACAGTCGCAGAGGGAGTGGTGGTAGGCAAAACTAAATGATTGCTTTCGATCATGTCCCATAACCAATTCGTGAACGTGATTTCTGCGCCTTTATTTGAAATGACGCCATCTACTTCCTCACCAAGGATGACTTGAGCAATTTGTTTCATTTTTACCATGTCTATAACCTCTTGATTTGCTCCTTCCAGTAGTACCCAACTTGAGACTATTTTCGCAAAAGCATCAGCATCCGTAGTTTCACAATCTACGCCTTTTTCAGTTAAAAATTTAGCTACTCTTTGTTTTTCTTTCTCTAACTTTATACGATCTACGGTAGTATGTAACACTTCTTTTGGTTGGCTATTCGTTTGTGTCGTAGGCTTAAAATCATTTTCTAAAAAAAAACGTTCAATCTTTTTCTTAACTTCTTCTTCATGCTCCTGTTCTTGATTCTTTTTGATTTCTTCAATATCGATACCCAAACGATTGTCTTGCCCCTTCTTATACGTATAGCCAATCTGTGCGTTATTGTTTTCCCACTGCAACACAATCGCTCGTGACTCAGCATCCGTCAAGGGAACAGCTGCCCCACCATAAGCCCTCACAATCATATTCGCTGCTATGTTCTGTCTTTTGCAGATTTCTTCGTACTGTAAACCTGCAAAGATCCATTTTTGTAACAACAAAACCAGTTGACGTGGTGTTGCCGTTGTAAAATACATTTGTTCTTTATATAGGAACTTGCCGACTTCGCCATTCGCTTTTTGGGTATTCTCTCGCATATCAAAAATCTGTTTATGATAATAAATTGGTACGATTAGTGTTTGCTTAGGAATACTATCTGGTCGATCAAGGATAAAGTCCTCATAGATCTGATTGTTTTCTTTTAAATATTTTTGAACTTGAAGAATTGAGGCAGTCTCTGCTGGTGATAAATCATATTGAATGGTTTGTTTCGTCTTCTCTTTATAACGATACCCCGCTAGCAACGTGTTAGTTTTCCATTGTTTATAAATTGCTTGTAATTGTATATCGGATAAGAAATCTCCTAGTCTACTATTTTCAATCCCGTACCCTTTGTGGATGAGATAAGCTAAATATTGTGCCCGCTCTGACTGTATGGTTTGGTCATTTTTCCAATTCCTACCTGCCCAATTTTGAACAACCTTAATCAACTCCAAGTCGGTATCTATCTGGCTAACAACTCCTGTACCGATGAAAAAAGATTTAAGTATCTGATTCACATCAGTTGTCTGATTTTTCTGCTGAAAAAGCGGTTCATCAAAATGAAAAACTGGCAATAATTCTGACTGATCAAAGGGTTGTATATCTTGAGAGATGGCTTCGGTGATTTGAAGGACCATACTATAGTCAGAAGCACTAACAGGGATGAATAAATTATTGGTTAGATCATTTTCTGTGACTGTTTCATTATGTTTTTGTATCGGATTGATCTCAATATTCTTAGTTTCAGTAAAAGTATATGGTTTAAACACGTTATTTGTTTCCCATTGAAAGAAAATATTGATTGCTCTAATGGCAGATAACTGCACGACGGAAAGACCATAAGCACTAAGAATAATTTTAGCAAGCTGTTGTCTCTTCTCAAGAAGTTCATGGTTTGATGCACCTCTATTCGCCCAGCTTTGAAGAGCGAGAAAAAACTCATTATATGGCTTATCTTTAATGGCACATAACTCACTGCGTTGTTCACAAACAGCTTGTCTGATTCTTTCATTTGCTTTGTCTGTTTCACTGCGCTGCCCAAAGACTTCTTGATCATACCAGAACGGTGTAAATGGTTCATTGACTGGTACAGGTGAAGGTTTATTTTCCATATAAGCTAACATGATTTTGTTGATTTTCTCATGTGTTGCTTCAGAGAGTGCTTCCGACGATTTCAGTCCAACAAGCGTTGGGTTTGTTGTTTCAATTAAAGGTGGCGCATCCATTGACTGCGTAGGGATGGTTGCTGCTTCCGCGCCAATTCTTGTTTGTAAGTAATCATAACGTTTAACGAAACGATCGAACACTTCTGAAAAATCTTTGGCCAAAGCAACAAGTTTTGCGGTGATGCTCACTTCTGTTCCGTGAGCGGCTTGTCTTTTCGAATCACTTGCCAGAAGCTGCTGTTTTAAAATATGCTGTCGCTCATATTTTCTATTATCTTTGCCTAACGGATCAGAAGATTTCTCTTGTGTTTTAGGATCGCTAGAAAAAGTTTGGATCAATAACTCTGTAAAATGCCCTAACATATTGTATTTTTCATCTGTGTGATTCAATGAATCAATGATCTGCTCTTGCTGATAAAAGAATGAGCTGAACACTTCATTTAGACCATTCCAAAAAGAAGTCACACTAAGAGTTACGTTTTCTGGTACTGGAACGTCTGTTGTCGTCCCATTCTTCTGATACTTTTCCTCAAAAGTCTTTTGAAAAAAATTTTTCAACTTTTCAGCCGCATTACTTGCATTAAATTGCTGTGGATCATTTGCATCCGTACTTTTCTTGAATGAAAATTGCTGGAGAGAGCGCGTTGTATTACTTCGTGTTTCATTCAATGTTTGTGAGGCGGCGATAGCATTTTGGCAAACTGTCTTAAAGTGGATTTGTGTATGATTTTTATTTTCCCATAAGCCGTATTCTTTTTTGTGGAATGCTTGTTCGGACGTTGAACAGTCAATAAGTTCTGAAATACCATAGGCTAATTTGTGCACATCTATACTGAATTGGTGAGCAGCGTCTGCTAAATCCGAAAGCGGCGAGACAACTTCTAGTTTGTTTTGTTTTATTTGAGTAGTATTCGTTGGTAAAGGCGGGGTTATTTTTTGGGGGTTAAAAGTCGAGCTAGACTTGAGCGCAGGCATTCGTACTTGATTTCCGATCTGTTGAATTTCGACATGCGTATCTACTTCTAACACCGCACCTGAATCTTGGACAGCTCGTTGCTGATCAGGGCGATCCTCTGGCATCCGTAGACCTGCTAGAACGCTCCATATAAAGAGGAAGCCTGCAGGGGTCAGGAGGTCTGTCGGCGTCTGACCTAATCTACTTGCAATGTCATACATCGTATTTTGCCGTTCTTTTGGGTCATCCTTCATATTAAATTCGTTGTAGAATTCACCGATTCTTCTATTAAAATCTTCTCCTGGCATTTCGTCTCACTCCTTCATTAAAAGATGCACATCAACTGAATAAAGTGTTAAAAATCACTAGTTTTATTTGCTTTTCTACATATCTCTTCTCCCCTTCACTTTCATCATACAAGGGTGGTAAACATTTATGTGCCTTTTATTCAAGTATTTTAGAAAAAAATGGTCAAATAAATTAGCTTGAACGTTCCAAGATGAAATGCCTGATTTTCAATTTATTACTCAAGAAGGTGTGCATTTTTTTGCTAGGTAAAAAGGAATTCATTTAAGTGTTTTTACACACCTAAAACGACTGAAATGAACACTTCCTGGCATTTCAGCCGTTTTTTATGGATGTATGTAATCATATCTTTTCTTATTGTCTTGTTTTCATTTGTTTATTTTTTAGATTTGAGTTTAACGATCGACAATTCTATGACATAGTAAAACATCAGACTATAAATGCCACTCGGCAGGAAATCACGATTCACGATATATTCAATCGTGATCCCAAAAGCACTCCCAAACAATCCAGAATAAATGACGATTAGATAGGGATGATCGTCAGCAAATTTCATTATTTTTATCAGCAATATGCTTCGCCTCCTTATACTATAGTTATTTCAAGTATTACTATACCGTTAAAAAACTATGGATATCTTATCTGTCATAAAAGATCATTTTAAAGTCATAAGCGTTGTCACGATCTGTTATGCCCTAGAATCAAAAAAAATGACCCAACAGACTAATCTAATCTGTTGGGTCATCCTATATTTTAACTATTTTTTATTTCGCATAATCGGTTGCACGAGTCTCTCGGATCACGATTACTTTGATGTGTCCTGGGTAATCCAGATCATCTTCGATACGTTTACGGATATCGCGTACTAAGCGTACCGCATCTAAATCAGAGATTTCTTCTGGTTTGACCATGACGCGTACTTCACGTCCGGCTTGGACAGCAAAACTTGATTCAACACCGGCAAAGCTGTTTGAGATTGTTTCTAGGCTTCTCAAACGACGGATATAGTTTTCCAATGATTCACTTCTTGCACCTGGGCGAGCTGCTGATAATGCGTCTGCAGCGGCTACTAGGACGGAAATAACAGAAGTCGCTTCGACATCGCCATGGTGAGAGGCAATCGCGTTGATCACAACTGGATTCTCTTTGTATTTCGTTGCTAGTTCTGCACCGATCTCAACGTGAGATCCTTCGATTTCATGGTCTAACGCTTTTCCAATATCATGAAGCAAGCCCGCACGTTTTGCCAATTGGATATCTTCGCCTAACTCCGCTGCTAAGATTCCTGATAATTTCGCTACTTCGACCGAATGTTTCAACACGTTTTGGCCATAACTTGTTCGGAAATGTAGACGACCCATGATCTTGATCAAATCTGGATGAAGCGTATGTGCGCCGACTTCAAAGGCTGCTTCTTCTCCATATTCACGAATCCGTTCGTCCATTTCTTTACGTGATTTTTCAACCATTTCTTCGATACGCGCTGGATGGATCCGTCCATCTTGAATCAGTTTTTCTAATGTCATTCGTGCGATTTCTCGACGAATTGGATCAAATCCTGAAAGAACGACTGCTTCTGGTGTATCATCAATGATCAAATCGATTCCTGTAAGTGTTTCAAGGGTTCGAATATTTCGTCCTTCACGTCCGATGATACGACCTTTCATTTCGTCATTTGGTAATGTCACGACGGACACTGTCGTTTCAGAAACTTGATCTGCTGCACAACGTTGGATAGCCAATGAGAGCAAGTTCTTCGCTTTGCGATCTGCTTCTTCTTTTGCACGTTGTTCTGATTCTTTTACCATCAAGGTCAGTTCATGATTCAACTCTTCTTCGGTTGATTTCATGATTACTTCTCTTGCATCTTCTTTCGATAAACCAGCAATTTTTTCTAATTCTTTTTGTTGATCTTCAATCAATCTTTCAACGTCTTTTTCTCGCTCTTCAATTAATTGCTGTTTTGAACTAAGTGCCTCTTCTTTACTTTCAAGTGAGTTTTCTCGTTTTTCTAACGAGTCATCTTTACGATCTAACGTTTGTTCACGTTGGATCAATCGATTTTCTTGAGATTTTAGCTCTAATTTACTTTCTCTCAGCTCACTTTCAACTTCAGAACGATATTTCTGATTTTCTTCCTTAGCTTCCAACAATGCTTCTTTTTTTAGAGTTTCTGCTTCTTTTTTTGCACCTTCAAGAATACTTGCAGCTGATGTTTTTGCACCAGCAATTTCTTTCTCATGACGTGACTTCGCAACCATAAACCCTAAACCAAGACCGACAATTAAACCGATGATAGCGAGGAGAATGTTGAGTCCCATTAAATCCACCTCCATACTATCTTTTCCATTTTTATCATCTACCAATTTCTATGATAAATTATTCTAAACTATAAATATGCTGTTGCATATGTGCATAAAAACCTGCACAAGTTTATTCTAATGTTTGTTTCCAGTAGTGTCAACTTTAAATACGAAAAGAAACGGCTTCCTCGATTTTCAAAAAAGGGAGGTTTTGAGCGAGTGATGACTTATTTTTTGGTTCTTATTCTAGTGAAAAATAAAAAAACATCCGGTAGTTATTAGACTACCGGATACCCGCTTATTTCTTTATTCATCTAGTGGTAATTCTTCTTGTGCTTCTTCTGGTACATCAACTGGTTCACCGATGCCATAAGCTGCACGCACTAATGTAGATACTTCAGCCATCATCTCTGGATGATTTGACATATAGATTTTCGCGTTTTCACGACCTTGACCGATGCGATCTTCTTTGTAAGAATACCATGCACCACTCTTATCAACGATATCTTTTTCAACTGCCATATCCAATAGCTCGCCTTCTTGAGAGATACCTAAGCCATACATCACATCGACTTCAGCGATTTTGAATGGTGGTGCTACTTTATTTTTTACGACTTTGATCTTTGTACGGTTACCGACAATGTCCGTTCCTTGTTTCAATTGTTCCGCACGACGTACTTCCAAACGGATCGTTGCGTAGAACTTCAACGCACGTCCTCCTGGTGTGATTTCTGGATTACCGAACATCACGCCAACTTTTTCACGAATTTGGTTGATGAAAATCGCGATCGTTTTTGTTTTGTTGATCGATCCTGAGAGTTTACGTAAGGCTTGAGACATCAAACGAGCTTGTAACCCTACGTGTGAGTCACCCATCTCCCCGTCAATCTCTGCACGTGGTACTAAAGCTGCTACTGAGTCGATAACGACAATATCTACTGCACCACTTGATACTAAAGCATCAGCGATCTCTAATCCTTGTTCTCCGGTATCTGGTTGAGAAAGGAGTAATTCATCGATATTTACCCCTAATTTTTGGGCATATTGTGGATCTAAGGCATGTTCCGCATCAATAAAGGCGGCAGTCCCACCATTTTTTTGGACTTCTGCGATTGCATGGAGTGCAACCGTTGTTTTACCTGAACTTTCTGGACCGTAGACTTCAATGATCCGTCCACGAGGATAGCCACCTATCCCTAAAGCAACATCTAGTGCAAGAGAACCACTTGGAATTGTCGAGATTTGTTGGTCGATTTTTTCGCCCAGTTTCATGATCGAACCTTTCCCATAGTTCTTTTCAATTTTTTTCAATGCAGCATCTAAGGCTGCTTTACGATCATCTGCCAATACGATAATCCTCCTTATTTTTACGACTCAAAGTAACATTTCATTACGTTTATAATATCTTTTTTATTTATAAAAAGCAAGCAAAAACCGAACAAATATTCGCATTTATTTTTTTCTTAATAGTTGCTTTCTTAGCAGATCAAATCCTTGCATAATCGCACTATTTCTGATTGCCGAACGGTCTCTCGTAAAGTGACATTCTTTTGTTTCTACGCCTTCTTTTGATGCAACGGCAAGCCAAACTGTACCCGCAGGATGTCCTTCTAATGTGTCGGGTCCCGCCACACCGGTAAACGCTACGGCATAATCTGTACCAACGAGTTGGCGTGCTCGAATCGCCATTTGTTCGGCACATTCTTTACTGACTGTGCCAAACTGCTCTAATAGTTCTGGATCGATGCCTAAGAGCTTTGCTTTGGTCTCTGCTGAATAAGTCACAAAGCCCCCAGAAAAGACTTGAGAGACGCCAGGAATTGCTCCTAACGCGGATTGAAAGCCTCCCGCTGTCAAACTTTCAGCTGCTGTGACTGTCTTCCCCTGTTCTTTTAGCAGATCCACGACGGCTTGTGGCAACGAATAGTCATCCCCATAGCCATAAAAATATGCACCGACACGGGCTTGGATTTTTTCTTCTAGTGCGTGCAATGCTTGATTCCCTGCATGGATATCTGACGTTTTGACTGTCAATCTCAGTGTGACTTCATTTGGTTTGGCATAAGGAGCAATCGTGGGATTGATTTGGGTAGCAATCAAGTCTTTTAGATCGGTTACTAATTGTGATTCACCGATGCCATAGAAGCGCAACACTTTTGAAATCAGTTTTTCTTCTGAAGGGAATTGTTGTTCTAACAGTGGTCGCACTTGTTCTACAAACATCGGCTTCAACTCACTTGGTGGCCCAGGAAGTAAAAGATAAGCATTGCTTTTCGTTTGATAAAACGTGCCTAACGCTAAGCCAGTTCGATTAGGTAATGGTGTGCCCCCTTCAATGATCTGAGATTGTTGTAAATTGTTCTCCGTCATTTTTCTTTTTGTCGTTTCGAAAAATGCCAGCAGTTTCTTGTACCCTTCTGTGTTTTGGATCAGCTCTTTGCCGAGGTGTTGAGCGACAACTTCTTTTGTTAAGTCATCTTCTGTTGGTCCTAGTCCACCACATAAAATGATTAGTTCACTTCTCGATTCAGCTAACTGGAGTAACTCCTCCAAACGAGTCGGATTATCCCCGACAACTGTGTGATAATAGACATCGATTCCTAGATCTGCTAACTGTTCTGATAAAAATGTCGCATTCGTATTCACGACTTGTCCAAGTAATAATTCTGTTCCTACTGCTATGATTTCAGATTTCATATTTGATCGCTTCCTTTAGTTGAGGTTGCTTTTGCAACATCTCTATTTATCTGTAAATCAGTCTTTGTTCGACTAATTGTCTCTACCAAATAGTATACGCTATTTGCTGATAGAATCATTTCTCCTTGCTCAATTTGTTCTTGTGATTGCGTCTATGTCAAAAAAATAAAAATCAGACCGGGAATGACCGATCTGATTGCAAGGGTAATTAAGTGACTCTATGATTTTACATGGATCCTTTGAATACGCCACGATTTTTGATGAAGTAATCGACACCTGAATAGATGGTAAAAATCAGACAAGCGTATAACATGATTTGATCGAGGGGTACATTGATCAAGTTGAATGGGATATTATTGATAAATAATAAAATAATCGCAATCATTTGCGTAGCTGTTTTTACTTTTCCAGGCCAAGCAGCTGCCATGACTTCCCCATCCTCGACAAGCAATAATCGTAACCCTGTTACAGCCAACTCACGACAAACGATGATCGCAATCACCCATGCTGGCGCTTTTCCTTGACCTACCAACATGATAAAGGCTGTCATAACTAACATTTTGTCTGCTAATGGATCAGCAAATTTTCCGAAGTTCGTCACTAATCCTCTAGAACGAGCAATTTTCCCATCTAGCCAATCCGTCACACTTGCTAAAGCAAAAATGATGGCTCCTACTAGTTGCGTGATCGCTAATGACGTTGTTCCTACCGTTAATTGTCCCCAATCTAACGGGAGACCGACTACTAAAATAAACACCGGAATCATACAGATTCTAAGTACAGTTAATTGATTTGGTAAATTCACAAGAACGACTCCTTTCTTTCCTATTTTACGTCAGTCCAGCAAAAGTTTCCACCAATAGTCTCTCAATTGCTCAACAAATCTTTCACTACTTTATAACCTACTATCCAAACAAGAAAAGAGAGCCCAAGACGAGATTCCGGCTCTCTTTTACACGGTTGTTTTTTAAACTAATTATTCTGCATACTGCAAGGAAAGCGAAATATTCTTCAGACTTGTATTGTTTGGTCCTGCGTTGATAGGCAGTTCTTCGCCATTTAATTTGACCGTTGCATTACTCGCTGCCCCAAGTGTGATCATCGCATTTGTCGTATTTTCTGGAAGCTCTGTTGTTTTTGTATCATTGGCAACCAAGGTTTCTTGATAATGATAGTCAAACGTATTGTTCAATTGGACACCGATCCAGACACGTTCACTTGCTGTGAATTCCAATGTGATCGGTTTTTTCGCATCTTTCACCTCGATCGAAAGCGCACTTCCTGTGTCTTGCCCCGGTGTGATGGTCATTTTTTTCTCTTCTTCTGTTGATTTTGTTGTCGATTCCACGGTCGATTCAACCGTCGATTCACTTGTCTTCGGTTCTTCTTCCGTGATCGAACCATCGACAGATACCGTTGAAGCTGTTCCACCAATGATCGGCTCAGATTGACGGTCTTGCCATGACATATATGCCACTACTGTGATGATTGCTACAGCGACTAATCCTAATAAAATTACTGGCAGACTTGTCCAGAATTTTGTTAGATTCTTTTCTTCTTCGTGCATAGCTTTTCTTGAACCACTCACTGTTTCTGGTTCTGGTCGTTTTTTGATGGTTTCATCTGCGAAAGATTTTTTTCCATCAAAAACATCCACTAAATAATCACCATCTTCACCAACAGCTTCTGCATATTGACGAATAAATGCACGAACATAAAATTTACCTGGCAATTGATCAAATTCGTTTTGATCGATTGATTCCAAGTAACGTTTTTGGATCTTCGTCATTTGTTGTAATTCATCTAATGATATTTTTTTGTTTAAACGGGCTTGCCGTAATTTTTCCCCGATGGTTTCAAAAGCCACTCGTTCATCTTCTCCAGTCTGTGTATTCTAGTCAGAAGGTGTTTTCTCTACTGAGGATCGACCATTTATTCTGACTGCTTCTCATTGAATTTTTGCTTTATTCATGCTCAATGTATAGTGTTTCCTCTATATTGATCAATCTTGCACTCAATCTACTTAAGAATACCACAAAGCGAACTTACTTTGGATAACATTTCATCTGTTTTAAACTGAAATTTAAGACTTTCTTTTATTCTTACAAAAAGTATGACGAATCAGCGAGTATGTCCAAAAAAATCAGAATTTTTTACTGTTTCACTTTTTTGGCTGCATATAAAATTCACTAAACACGTCAGCATTGATAAAAGAGCGTCCTACTTGAAGAAGATCCGTCATCTGGATTGATTCAATGATTTCTGGCAGATCAAATAATGTTTGGTCACCAAATAGACTTTGTGTAAATTGATTGGCGATGTATTCGATGGAGTTCAATGATTGGAAATACTGCCCTAACATTTTCTTTTTCAATAAGTTCAAGTTTTCTTCTGTGATTCCTTCGTCATGTTCAAAGTTCAAAAGAATCTCTTTTATTTTTTGTACTGCTAGTTTTGGTTGGTCCGAATCGCCACTGAAGTCAGCAAAATGAAATTCACGATCTAAACTAAACTCAAAGCCAAAACTATCATCAATAATTCCTTCGTTGTAAAGGGCTAAATAGTTTTGTGCAGTTGGGCCTAAAAGTAATTGTAGTAACAAACGAATCGCTGTTTTATATCTGAGTAATTCTCTCCCATTTTCAGGTAACACATCGATTCCTTTGATCCCTAATACAAATTTTTCTCGTGTGATCGCTGCTTCTAAGGTGCTTATCGGCAGAACATCCGCTTGATTTTCGGGAAAGAATCGTTCGATTTTTTGAGCGGGTGGAAATTCTTTGGTAGCTTGATTGTGGCGAATTTGCTCCATCAACTGTTCTGGTTCCAAATTGCCAACTACAAATAACACCATATTGCTTGGTTGATAAAAAGTGCGATAGCAAGTATATAGATCCTCTGCTGTGATGTCAGCAATACTTTCCACCGTTCCTGCAATATCGATGTGTAATGGATGATTGGGATATAGATTGTTTAAGATACCAAAGAATAAGCGCCAATTCGGATCATCTTCATACATCTGGATTTCTTGGCCAATGATTCCTTTTTCTTTATTTACTGTTTCTTCAGTAAAATAAGGTGCTTGAACAAAATCAAGAAGCGTCAAAAGATTTTTTTCTACTTGATCTGTCGTTGAAAACAAATAGCTGGTTTTTGTAAAGCTCGTGAACGCATTCGCTGATGCTCCTTGTTGACCGAACAACTGGAAAACATCGCCTTCTTCTTTTTCAAATAACTTGTGCTCCAAGAAATGTGCGATACCGTCAGGAACTTTCACTTTTTCCGTTGCACCATAGGGAATAAATTCATTGTCGATCGACCCATAGTTCGTACTGAATAAACCGTATGTTTTGTGATAATCGTTTTTTGGTAACAGATAGACCGTCAAACCATTCGGTAAGACTTCGTGATACAGTATTTCGTTGATTTGACTATACTCTGCTTTATTCATTTTCTTCACCTCCAGCTAAAAAGAAAATTGCTTGTAATTCTATTTGGTTTGCTACTTCTCGAATATCTTCGGTCGTTACACGTTCCATGCGAGCTAACCATTCCTCGTCCGATAGTTCAGTATCAGGAAGCCAGTGTGCTAAATAAGCGGATTCGATGGCAGCTTGTGGTGAATCCAAAGACAACAAATAGTGATTACGTAACATTGCCTTGGTTTGTTCGAGCTCCAATTCAGTGACTTCGCCATTTTGTAAACTTGCCAGTTGTTGATGGATCAAGTGCAAGACTTGATTACGATTTTTTGTCTCAATACCTGTTTGTACAGTCAATAACCCACGAAAAGTATCAACGTTACTAGACGCATAATAAGCTAAGCTTTCTTTTTCACGTACATTCATGAAAAGTTTGGAGTGAGGGAAGCCTCCGAATAAGCCATTAAAGACCATCAATGAAAAACGTTCTGGCTGATCGTAATAAACATTGGTTTGATAGGCTAGGTTCAGTTTGGCTTGCACCACTGGTTCTTGGATTTGTCGTTCCTTGATCACGTTGTTTTGTGTTTGTTGATAAAAGATTTCTGGTCGTACCACTTTTCGCTCAGTGAAAGGAAGCTCTTTTAACGCTTCGATTGCCATTGTTTCTTCGATATCACCCACTACAAAAATATCCACTTGGTCTTCTTTGATCATACGTGCATAATATTCTGCTAAGGCACTTGATGTGATATTTTCGAGTTCTTCAACGGACCCCATACTTGGGATTTTTTGTGCATCTGACTGTTCAAAATATAATTCTTGTAATGCTAATGAAGCCATTGTTTGCTTATCTTCATTTAAGCTTTCCAAATATTGCTTTAAGTTATTTTTCTCTAAATCAAATGTGGCTTGATCAAATGTTTGATTTTTGATGTTAGGGAAGAATAATACCTCTTTTAAAAAGGAAACGGCATTTGTCAAAATCGTGCTGTCATTGACATACGCACCATTGACGAAACTGATTCCGGCATTCATCCAATGTAGATTGCCTTTTTTCCGGACAGAAAAACCGAAACCAGCTCCATACAAATCAGCTAATTTTGCACTTAATTGTGTCTGATCCGGATAGTTCAAGCTATTCGTCTCTAATAAACTACTCAGTAATGAACGTTTGGTGACGATGTCTTTTTCTAAGGCTGTGGTGAACCGTACAAAAATACGGATCGTTTTAAATTGTTTGGTTGGTAGCACATGAAGGTTGACACCTTCTGTCAATTGATAGGCCATAAATAACTACTCCTTTTTGTCATGATCCTTGGATCTCTTAGCGATGATCGTTGTTGTTTCAACGACATAAAAGTTCTCTTTTTTTGTCCAATTTTTTTAAAAGTCACTTTCTAGTATAGCATACAAGTGATTGAACGAACGTGTGGGGATATTATTAAGCGTGTTGTTTTTACATTTTTTTATTCTTCGATATACTAGGATTAACAAGAAAGGAGAAAAACAATGATCAAAGAATTTAAAGAATTTATCATGCGAGGCGATGTGCTAGATCTAGCTGTCGGTGTAGTGATCGGTAGTGCTTTTACGGGCATTGTGAATCAAATCGTGCAAGGTCTGATTACTCCCTTAATTGGTTGGGTCGTTGCAATGATCACAGGTACCTCTGATTTGGATGGTGCATTGTCTGTCCTTGATTGGTCACCTGCGAAAGGGGTCACCTTTTCTTTTGGGAATGTTATTAGTGCAATTATTACATTTGTCATTACTGGTTTTGTTTTATTCCTAGTGGTCAAAGCAGCCAATCATGCGAAAAACTTACGACCAAAAGAAGAAGAAGTGGTGGAAGACAAACCCACTGCGGAAGATTATCTTAGTGATATTCGCGATCTATTGGCACAACAAACAGCTGAAAATAATGCACGCCCCACTGCCCAAGCAACTTCTGAGAGCACGGATCCTAAAGCGTGAGATAAAAAAAACAGAAGGAAATCCTTCTGTTCAGATTGTAGACAAAGTACTTATTTATAGTGCTTTGTCTTTTTTTATACGTTAAAATAAAACTATGAATTGGAGGTGTAACCCGATGCTCTCAAAACAAGATATGAGTAAGCGTGCACAGATGG
>Ga0308170_10000304_pt1 | contig 72791 bp, 55 predicted proteins | sample PhyBR2_2_FD_202136 | JGI IMG/M metagenome (GOLD analysis project Ga0308170, IMG submission 202136) | Phyllosphere microbial communities from UC Gill Tract Community Farm, Albany, California, United States - DLSLSB.R2 | ecosystem: Host-associated > Plants > Phyllosphere > Unclassified | place... | reverse complement strand
TTATGCCTGATGACCATAGCAAGTCGGTACCACCCCTTCCCATCCCGAACAGGACCGTGAAACGACTTTGCGCCGATGATAGTGCTGCAACCAGTGTGAAAGTAGGTTATCGTCAGGCTAAGTAATAAAGCTGTGAAAGCAGCAGCAAGAAACGTAGTAATGCAAAACCCCACTCGGCAAGCTGAGTGGGGTTTTTTGCTTTTCGACGCCGCCAAACGGCATGCGGCTCACAGCGCGGCCAGAATCGCGGTCGCCACCCCCGGTGAATGCTTGTCGAAGTAATGAATATGACCCAGGGCGCCGGTACAGAATTCGTAGCAGCCCTTCTTGTGGGGTGGCGTCGATTGCAGAAGCGTCTGCAGGTTGCCTTTCCATAGATTGCGTCCGACATAGTCCCCACTGCCGTAGCCATTGCCCCAGCTTGCCACACCGGCGTCGGACAGATTGGCGTTCCTGGCCCAGCCGTAAATCCCCGGAAAGCGCGCTGCATACAACTGGCGCAGCGGTGAACCGAAGGTGAGCAGGTCGATCGGTGCCAGCTGTGCCAGGAACCCGGCATTGCGCGCCTTCAGATAGCGCAGCAGGTCCAGCGTGATCACCGTGCCCTGGCTGTGGCTGACCACCACGATGCGCTCGTAGCCTTCGCTCTTCAAATGGCGCAGCAGCGAGACGTAGCGTGCCATGATGCGCAGGCGCGGCGTCTCGCCGACCGGACGCTCGCGTAGCCAGTTGTCGACGTCGATCGCGGTGTCGATCACGACGCGCAGCGATGCGAAAGCCCTGGACAGCTTGCCCAGCGAGACCCCACCCATCAGACGTGTCAAGGATAGATAGGCCAGCGCGCTGCCGCCGACTACCAGCCCCAGATCCTGGCTGGTCCATGGAAGGATGGGGCGATACTGCAGCAAGGCACCGGCCGGCAGCAGCAGGAAAAAGGCGGCGACCGCGATCCACTTCGCTGCCCGCAGCAGCCGGAAACCCTGGTTCAGCCAGCGCCACAGGCCGAGTGCGCGTGTGCCCTGGGTCGGCGCCGGCGGCGGCAGGAGTTCGGCGATCACCGAGGGCAGGAAGGCGACGATTGCGCATGCAAATGCCACGACCATGCAAACCAGGAACGGTACTGCAGCCGGACTCGCGCTCAGATCGATCAGGGTCTTCAAGCGGTCGCTCAGCGTCGTGCTTGCGTCACCCCATGCCGTCGGCACGACCGTCGCCATCAAGCCTGGCGCATGCTCCCGGAGCAGCGCCGCATACCCGCTCCACAGCGTCAACACCACGACCAGCAGCAGCGGTGCCGGCACCGCTGCGGCGATCAGGCCGGTGTCGATCGAGCGCCGGACGTCGTCGTACGGATGACGGTATTTCGCATACACGCCGGCGACCAGCAGCGTGAGATTGACCAGCGCCAGCGCACCCCAGGCCAGGACCAGCCAGGCGAAATGGCCTTCGACGAAGAACACGAACCAGTTCAAGGGGGTGAGGGTGATGCCCTTCGCCTCCATGACGCCGATCTCCACGAACGCCCACAGCACCGCGCCCGTCAAGATCACTGCCCAGGCTTTCAGCGCGCCCGGCCGGCTGATCTCGTAGCGCCGCACGAAAACGCTACCGGCCAGCAGCGTGAGCGGTACCGCCAGCATGAAGGCCGCATCGGGCGATTGGAAGAACTGCCTGCTCTCGCGCCAACTGCCCAGGGCGACGAGGCCGATGCCGCTCAGCCAGATCGCCGGCAGCGCCAGGCGCTGGACCCAGGGCGGCGCATCCGGCCGGCGCATCCGCTTTTGCACCAAAAAGCCGAGTCCGCAGGCTGCGGTGACGCCGATCACCGCAGCCGTGCCGATACGGCCGGCGTCGGTATTCGGTACCAGCAACGCCAGGAAGGCCACCCCGAGGCAGAGCATCAAGATGTTCCCGAGCGCGATCGGCACCGCCAGCAGCCAGTAGCCCCAGGCCGAGGCGCCGTAGACAAAGTGCAGCACCGGGATGCGGGTGCGATTGCCGCGCGAGGCGAGCAGGGAGCCGAGTGCGCTGCGTCCGAGGCTGGCCACGTGCAGGAACAGCTGGATCATCTGGCGCACGGCCGTCAAGCCGCCCTGGGTACCGCCGTGGGACAGGTCGGACCAGAACATCTCGAACACGTCGACCGTGGTCTGGTCAGGCCGGCTGCAGCGCAAGCGCGTCGTCACGTAGTTGTCCGTGTAGTCGCCTCCGCCGGCCAGCGTGATCGCGGTAAAGTCGATGTCGGTAGCGTTGGCGCCATGCGCATCCGGACTGGCGCCGCGCGCGGCGGCGGCCACCGTGCGTGGCAACTTGCTGCTCTGTGCCGCCACCGTGGCGCGACTGGAAGCCGGCACCGCAAGGTCCGCGGTACTGACGGCGATGTGCGTCGGCGTGCAGGCAAAACTGCCATAGGTAGTCGGATCCGCACACTGCAATTGCTTGGCGATGGAGGCGGATGTCTCGCCCGCTTCGTGATGGCCCACGCCATGAACGGCGATTACAGCAACACTGCCTTTGTTCATTCCACCTCCCATAATCGTAGTTTGAGGTACATTGAAACGCAGAGTTACTGAAATGGTAAGACAGCCGGCACATGCGGTGGTGGCAATTCAGCGATGTATTTACACTGCATGCTTGAGCGTATGAAAGATGCAACACGGCAGCGAATCAATCGGGAGACGGGATGCGCGACGCACTCATCATCGGCGGCGGCCACAACGGCCTGGTCTGCGCCTGGTACCTGGCCCGCGCCGGCCTGAAGGTGACGGTCCTGGAAAAGCGCGCCGTCGTCGGCGGTGCGGCCGTGACCGAGGAATTCCATCCCGGCTTTCGCAACTCGGTGGCCTCGTACACGGTCTCGCTGCTCAACCCGAAAATCATCCGCGACATGGACCTGGCCACGCACGGCCTGCGCATCGTCGAGCGGCCGCTGTCAAACTTCCTGCCGCTCGACGACGGACGTTACCTGAAGATCGGCGCCGGTAGGACGGCGGGCGAGGTGGCAAAGTTTTCCGAACGCGATGCCCGCCGCCTCGACGCCTATGCCGCGCAGCTGGCGTGCGCCGCCGATGTACTGCGCGAACTGGTCCTGCAGACGCCGCCCAACCGGGTCGACGGCGGCTGGCTGGCCGCGCTGCCCGAATGGATCAAGGCCGGCAAGCTCGGCAACCGCATGCGCAAGCTGCCGCTGGCGGCGCAGCGTGGCCTGCTCGACCTGTTCACCAAGTCCGCCGGCGATTACCTGGATGGCTGGTTCGAAAGCGCGCCGATCAAGGCGGTCTACGGCTTCGACAGCGTGGTCGGCAATTACGCCAGTCCGTATTCTCCCGGCTCGGCCTACGTGCTGCTGCATCACGTGTTCGGCGAAGTGAACGGCAGGAAGGGCGCCTGGGGTCATGCAATCGGCGGCATGGGCGCGATCACGCAGGCGATGGCCGCGGCGGCGCAAAGGCGGGGCGTGGAGATCCGCACCGGTTGCGCGGTCGACGAGGTCCTGCTCGACCGAGGCCGGGCCACCGGCGTCGTCACCTCGAAGGGCGGGCGGCTCGACGCGCGGGTGGTGGTCTCGAACCTGAACCCGCGCCTGCTGTACACCCGCCTGGTCGACCCGGGCGCGCTTCCGGCCGAGTTCCTGCGGCGCATGCAGGCCTGGCGCTGCGGGTCCGGCACCTTCCGCATGAACGTGGCGCTGTCTGAACTGCCGGACTTCCGCTGCCTGCCGGGACGCGATGCGGCCGAGCACCACGGCAGCGGCATCATCGTCGCCCCCAGCCTGCAGTACATGGAGCGCGCCTACCATGATGCGCGCGCCTTCGGCTGGGCGCGCGCGCCGATCGTCGAAGTCCTGATTCCATCCACGCTGGATGCGACGCTGGCGCCGCCGGGCCAGCACGTGGCCAGCCTGTTCTGCCAGCACGTGGCGCCCGAACTGCCCGACGGTACCAGCTGGGACCTGCACCGCGAACGGGTGGCCGACCTGATGATCGACACCGTCGACCGCCACGCGCCGAACTTCAAGCGCGCGGTGCTCGGCCGCCAGATCATGAGTCCGCTCGACCTGGAGCGCACCTTCGGGCTAGTCGGCGGCGACATCTTCCACGGCGCGCTCGGGCTCGACCAGCTGTTCTCGGCGCGCCCGATGCTGGGCCATGCCGACTACCGCGGACCGCTCGCAGGCCTGTACACCTGCGGTTCGGGCACCCATCCCGGCGGCGGGGTGACCGGCGCGCCCGGCCACAACGCTGCCCGCGAAATCCTGCGCGACCTGGGGCGGCGCCCCCGCTGACGCAGCAGGGGCGCGCCCATTCGCGCAGCAAGTTGATCGCAACGCCCGCCCCGCTGCCGGGTATGATGGCCGCAAACAGAACAGCATACCGGAGACCCGCTTGGACCTGACACGCCGCCGCCTCGCCCTGACCCTGCTTGCTTCGCCACTCTGGTCCACGCCGCTCCACGCGGCCACGCCGGCGCCGCAGCAACGCGCGATCACCGAGTTCGGCGCCATCGACGACGACGCCACCGACGACGCGACGGTCAACACCCGCGCGATCCAGGCCGCGATCGACCACCTGGCCGGGCAGGGCGGCGGCACGGTGGTGGTGCCGCGCGGGGTCTTCGTCAGCGGTGCGCTGTTCCTGAAGCCGCGGGTGCACCTGCACCTCGACCAGGGTGCGGTACTGAAGTGTTCGACCGACATGAAGCACTTTCCTGTGCAGCGCACGCGCATCGAAGGCCATTTCGAAGACCATTTCAATCCGGCCCTGATCAACGCCAGCGGCTGCGATGGCTTGAAGATCACCGGCGAAGGCACGCTGGACGGCGCCGGCCGCCAGGTCTGGGACCTGTTCTGGAAGCTGCGCAACGCCGCGCCGGACAAGCGCAACTTCCCTAACCTGGGGGTGCCGCGCGCGCGCCTGGCCCTGATCGAGCGCTCGCGCGGCGTAACGGTCGAGGGTGTCACGTTCAAGGATTCGCAGTTCTGGAACCTGCATTTGTACAACTGCCGCGACGTGATGGTGCGCAACGCCCGCTTCCAGGTGCCGGACGACTACAAGCAGGCGCCCAGCACCGACGGCATCGACCTCGACAGCTGCCGCAACGTGACCATCGAAGGCTGCTATTTCTCGGTGACCGACGACTGCATCGCCGCCAAGGGCTCGAAGGGCCCGCACGCGATGGAAGACCGGGACAGCCCGCCGGTCGAACACATCCGCGTGCGCAACTGCGTATTCCGGCGTGGGCATTCGGTGATGACGCTCGGGAGCGAGGCCACCGTGGTGCGCGACGTCGTGGTCGAACACTGCACGGCCACCGGTGTCGGCAACATCGCCGTGCTCAAGCTGCGGCCGGACACGCCCCAGCAATACGAAGACATCCACTTGCGCAACCTGACCCTGGATGCGGCGGGCGGCGCGGTGATCAGCATGCAGCCCTGGACCCAGTATGTCGACCTGAAAGGGGCCGCGCCGCCGCGCTCGACCGTGCGCAACGTCAGCCTGGAAAACATCAAGGGCCGCTTCGGCACGCTGGGCACGATCAAGCCGAATCCGGGCCAGACCGAGATCGGCGACATCCTGCTGAAGGACATCGACGTGCAACTGGCCAGCGAAGGATTCGAGGTCAGCGGCGCCGCCAAGCTGCGCCTGGAGAACGTGGTCGTGAACGGCAAGCCGTTCTCGGTCTGATGGCGCCGCCGCCGAGGCGGTAAAATGCCGCCTCCAGCAGCGAGGCGACCATGACCCAGGCAGCACCCGGCATTACTATCTCCAGAATCCTCCACGCGGGCTATGTGATGGCCTGCGAAGGCACGCGCATCGCCTTCGACACCATTTTCGAGAACCCGTTCAGCCGCAACTGCCACGCCTTTCCGGACCTGCGTTTCGACGGTGACGCGATCCGCCGGCAGCGCTTCGACGCCGTGTTCATCTCGCACTTCCACGACGACCACTGCTCGCTCGAAAGCCTCGACCTGCTGGACCGTGCCACGCCGATCCATATCTACTGCATCTTCGACGAACTGTTCGACATGGTGCGCCGGCTGGGTTTCACGCAGGTCCACCCGCTGCGGCTGAACGTGGCGGTGACGGTCGGCCCGTTCCAGGTGATCCCGCGCGAGGCAATGGATGCCGACGTCGATTCGATGTTCCAGGTGAAGGCGGCCGGGCTGAACCTGCTGAACGTGGTCGATTCCTGGATCGACGACGCCACCCTTGCCCAGCTGGTGGGCGAAGGGCCGTGGGACATGGTGCTGTGGCCGTTCCAGACCATGCGCGAGATCGAGGTGCTGGCGCCGTCGCGCGCGCGCCCCGCGCCGCCGACCTTGCCGGAAGAATGGATCCCGCAGCTGCAGGCGCTGGCGCCGCGTTATGTGGTGCCGAGTTCCTGCCAGTTCCTGCAGGAGCCGTGGTCCTGGTACAACCGCGCCTTCTTCCCGATCACCTATGCGCAGTTCGCGCAGGAGATCGGCGCGGCGCTGCCGGCGGCGCAGGTGGTGCGGCTCGATCCGTCGGTATCGGTGCAGCTGGATGCCGCCTCGCTGCGGCCGGCGCCGCCCCTGGACTGGGTGATCCCGGTCGGTCCGCAGGACGTCGATTACGTCTATGAAGGCAACGCCGCGCCGCCGCCGACCGCGGCCATCGCGCGCCACTTCGCGCCGCTGGCGCCCGAGCAGTTTGCGCGCGTGCTGGATTATTGCCGCACCACGCTGCCGGCAAAATACGGCGAGATCGACGCCGCCTCGGACTACTTCGAGCAGCCGCGCATTTGGCGCCTGTCGCTGCTCGACCATGCGGGGCAGGCCACCCATTTCCGCTACCGTCTCGAACCCGGCGGCCCGGCCCGGCTCGACGACAGCGATGCGCCGCTCGGCTGGACCACCGAGATCCCCGCCACCAAGCTGTACGGCGCGCTGGAAGAGGGCGAGTCGCTGACCACGATGTACCTGCGCATCAACGACACGGTGTTCGACGCCGCCACCGAGCGCGACCTCGACGACGCCGATGTGGTCGACGACCCGCTGATCCGCTGCCTGTTCAGCGACACCTTCGGCGCCTACCAGGCGGCCCAGCTGCGGCGCCTGCTGGCGCGTTCACTTGCCGAGTAAAGCCAGCGACCGCTCCCAGTCGCCTTCCCAGGCCTGCAGGAAGCCGTGCGTCTTGAAGGCGCGCTTCAGGGCACCCAGCGGGGCGCGGTAGACGTCGTGCAGGCCCAGCGCCAGCGTCACCGGGTTCCAGACCGCGTTGCGCTTCGACTTGCGCGCGCTCGCCTTCACCCGCGCGCCGTCGTCGCCGAAGATGCCGATGGCCTCGTCCAGCGCCTTGTCCAGGTCGATCCGCACGATGCGGCCAAAGGCTTCCAGCACCTCGGCCTTGCCGATGCCGAACTGCGATTCGGCCGCCGGGGCTGGCGTCTTCTGCGCCGCCGTGGCCTCGTGCTTCAGCTTGCCCGCCAGCTTTTCCAGGTCCTTCTTCTGGAAGCGCAGCGCCTCGAGCGGATAGCGCAAACCCGGTGGCGGCAGGTGCACCGCAATCTTGTACGCGTCCTTGGTCATCGTGATCAGCACGTCGTCGCTGCCCGTTAGCAGGCGGGCGACGTCGCCTTCGAAGAACACCGGCGCCGCGTAGCCGCCGTTGGCCTCGCCGAACAGCGCGGGCATGGCGGCGTCGTAGTCCAGCCAGACATAGGGTGTCAGGCCGTGCCCGAGCAGATGCGCCAGGGTCCAGGGCGTGCCGGTCTGCAGTGTCAGCCAGGCGCATGCTTCGCCGGTGGTGGCGCGGAAGGGAAGGTCGGTCGTGCTCATGGCGTCTCGAATACGGTAACGGACGGCCATTGTAGTGCAAACGCTTGACAGTAAAATATGATGGCCATAATATGAGAGCCATCATATTCCGAATGCCGCAGCCATGTCCAAGGACCTCAAGCAGACCCGCCGCGAACAATCGCACGAACGCATCCTCGACGCCGCCGCCCGCGCCATCTGCCGCGACGGCTATGCCGGCCTCGGCGTCGCCAACGTGATGAAGGAAGCGGGGCTGACCCACGGCGGCTTCTATGCCCACTTCGGATCGCGCGACGCCTTGCTGGCTGCCGCCGTCGAGCACGCCGGCGAGCAGAGTGCGGCGCGCATGCGCGAGCGCCTCCAGGCCCGTATCGCCGAGGGGGCCAGTGCGCTGCGCGCGCTAATAGAAGAGTACCTGTCGGCGCGGCATGTCGAGGCGCTCGACCAGGGGTGCCCGGTTGCCGCGCTCGGCGCCGACCTGGCGCGCGGCGAACCGGCCCTGCGCCAGGTGGCCGAACGGCGGGTGCTGCATTTGGCCGGCGCGGTGGAACGGGCGCTGCCGCCAGGCAGTGCCGCCGGCAGCGGCATGGTGATTGCCAGTACGCTGGTCGGCGCCGTCCAGATCGCCCGGGTGCTGCAGGCCGAACCACGCCTTGCCGTGCTGCGCAGTTGCAGGGATGCGCTACTGAACCAATACGACCGTCCCGCCGCAGCGGGCTGATTTTCACGCGTGCCGCCGGCACAGGCCGCAGCATTTTTTTCATTCGAATATGACGAGCATCATATTTCGATCATCAGGAGAGCCAGCATGAAACTCGACAATGCCACCGTCCTCGTCACCGGCGCCAACCGCGGCCTGGGCCTGGAATTCGCCCGCCAGGCATTCGCTGCCGGCGCCCGCAAGGTCTACGCCGGCGCGCGTGACCCGGCCAGCGTCACGCTGCCGGGCGTGATACCGGTACGGCTGGACGTCAACGACCCGGCCCAGGTGGACGCGGCGGCTGCCGCCTGCGGCGACGCCACCCTGGTCGTCAACAACGCCGGCATCGCCACCATGGGCGGCCTGCTGGAGCCGGGCAGCATCGACGCCCTGCGTGCCATGTTCGACACCAATGTGTCCGGCCTGCTGCGCGTCAGCCAGGCCTTTGCCCCGGTCCTGGCGCGCAACGGCGGCGGCGCCTTCCTCAACGTGCTGTCGGTGGCCAGCTGGATCAGCACGCCCGGCCTGGGCGCCTACGCGGCCACCAAGTCGGCCGCGTGGAGCGTGACCAACGGCCTGCGAATCGCGCTGCAGGGGCAGGGCACCCAGGTGCTGGGACTGCATGTCGGCTTCATCGATACCGATCTGACGCGCGGTATCGACCTGCCCAAGCTGGCGCCGGCGGACGTCGTCGCCAAGGCGTATGCGGCGCTGGAAGACGGCGCAAAGGAGGTGCTGATCGACGAGCTGTCGCAGCGGGTGCGGCAGGGATTGGCCACCGATCCCGGGATCTACCTCGACAGCGTGGCGCGCGAGGCTTGATGCCGCCCCGGTGTACATCGTGGCCGCCGCTGTCGCCGGATTTTACATAGTGCCTGCCGGCATCTTTAGGACGACAAATATTTTGATTGGAATCAAGGACATACGAAGCGATAAATGATGGGCACGAATGTTGCATGCCTTGTAAGCTCTTACTAAGAGGAGGTTGCCATGTTGTTGAGGTCTGTCAGTAAACTGCTGGTCAGCCTGTCGGTCTTCGCTTGTTCATCCTTGTTCGCCGCGCCGCTGGTGGTCAACCTCGCCAATGTCCAGAGCCATGGACTGTTTGCCGATCCCGGGAATACGGTGCTGGCCTTCGACGTGGGCGCGAATTCGACCATCACCAGCTTTTCGTTCACGTCCAGCCTGACCGCGTTTCCGCCGAGCTGGCTGTCCGAGCTTGCACTGGTCGTGTCCGACTCGCGCGTAAGCGCCGGTTTCTCCTTCAACCCGGGCATCCAGGATGACAATCCCGGCACCGGCAGCTATGCCGGCGCCTACGATCTCGTCGACCTCGGCATCGACTTCAATGTCGGTGCCGACGGCATCCTGCGCCTCGAGTTCTACGAGGATGTGGACGACCTGGCGGGGGCCGATGGCCAGTGGAACGCCGGCACCCTGACCTTCAACGTGGAAGCGGCAGGTGGACCGGACCAGCCAGGCGAGGTGCCGGAGCCGGCCTCGCTGCTGCTGCTGGGTGCCGGTCTCGGCGCGCTCGGTTACGCCGGCCGCCGCCGCCGCGCCGCCGTGCGCAAGCCTTCCTAACGTCCTTCGCGTCCGCGATCGGTTTCTGCCGCCGCGGCGTCGGCTTCGCCGCTGCGCGCCACCGGCAGGTGCCAGTCGTAGCGGATGGCGGCCAATCGCAGCACGAAGCACAGCGCCGCCCCGGCACAGGCCATCGTGGCGCTGTGCCAGCCCAGCGCATCGCCGGCAACCACCACCGTGGCGCCGGCCAGCGCCGCCACCGCGTACACCTCGGCGCGCATCACGGCCGGGATTTCGGACAGCAGCACGTCGCGCGCGATGCCACCGCCGATCCCGGTCAGCATGCCGAGCAGCGCCGCCATGGTCGGCTGCACGCCGAACACCAGCGCCTTCTGGGCGCCGGCCACGCAGAACAAGCCCAGTCCGGCCGCGTCCAGCACCAGCACGGTGTTGCGCAGGTGGCGCAGGCCCGGATGCCAGAAGAAGATCAGCACGCCGGCCATGATCGACGCCGCCAGGTAGCGCCAGTCGCCGATCGCGGCCGGCGGCGTGGCGCCGATCAGCAGGTCGCGCACGATGCCGCCCGAGTTGGCGGCAACAAACGAGAGCACCAGCACGCCGAACAGGTCGAGGCGGCGGCGCACGCCGGCCACCGCGCCGCTGAGCGCGAACACGAAGGTGCCGAGCAGGTCGAGCGTCAGGACCAGGGTCCGCAGCGCGGTCCCTACATTCAGCGAAACAGCGTCAAGTGAAACAGCGGGAAACATGTCGTCAAGCCTGGATGTGGTCGAACCGGACATTATGAGGCTTGCATGCCTGACGTGGAAGAGCGGCTGCTACACTGCGCGGACCGCCATTCGACCGCAAGTCCGCCGTTCTCATGTCCCGTATCGATTTCAATCACCTGCAAGCCTTTATCCTGGTCGCGCGCGAGCGCAGTTTCACCCGTGCGGCGGCCCAACTGGGCGTGACGCAGTCGGCGCTCAGTCACACGATCCGCGGCCTGGAAGCGAAGCTGGACGTGCGCCTGCTGACCCGCAGCACGCGCGGCGTGGCGCCGACCGAGGCCGGCGAACGCCTGTACGCGGCCCTCGAGCCGCACTACGAAGGCATCGCCAGCGGCCTTGCCGTGCTGGGCGACTTGCGCGGCAAGCCGGCCGGCACCATCCGCATCACGGCGCACGACCACGCCGCGTCCACGATACTGTGGCCGCGCCTGGCGCCCCTGCTGCCGGCCTATCCGGATTTGAAGATCGAGATCGACATCAACTATGGTCTGATCGACATCGTCGCCGAACGCTTCGACGCCGGCGTGCGCCTCGGCGACCAGGTGGCCCGCGACATGATTGCGGTGCGCATCTCGCCGGACGTGCGGATGGCCGTGGTGGCGTCGCCGGCTTACCTAGTCGGTCGCAGCGCGCTGCGCGTGCCACAGGACCTGACCGCGCACGGCTGCATCAACATGCGCCTGCCGACCCATGGCGGCCTGTATGCCTGGGAGTTCGCGCGCGCCGGCGAGGAACTTCAGGTGCACGTCGAGGGGCAGGCCATCTTCAACACCACGCCGCAAGCCCTGCAGGGGGCACTCGACGGCGCCGGGCTGGCCTACGTGCCGGATGACCTGGTCGGCGAGCACGTCTCGACGGGGCGCCTGCAGCGCGTGCTTGAGGACTGGTGCCCGGTGTTTCCCGGTTATCACCTGTACTACCCGAGCCGGCGCCAGGCGTCGCCGGCGTTTGCGCTGGTACTGGATGCGCTGCGCCTACAAAATCGCCAGGATTCATGAGAGGCGCTCATATCGGTATTGAGCGCTTGCCAGCTTCTCTCATGCGATAGCAGCCTATAAAGTCGTCTTTTTCGAAAGGACGACACATGAAACACATCGCCATCGCCGGCCTGGCGTTTTCGCTGGCCGTTTCAGTTTCAGTTTCCATTTCCGCTTCCGCAGCAGCCGGCCCCGCCCCGGACATGGTCATCACGCGCGCCGGCACCCAGCCTCCCAGCAAGGGGCCGGTGCAGAACTTCAGCGGCAGCGTACGGGTCGACCCGCTGTTCGGCGCCCATGCGCCCTCGGCCACCTCGGGTGCCTACGTCACCTTCGAACCCGGCGCGCGCTCGGCCTGGCACACGCATCCGCAGGGCCAGGTCCTGATCGTCACCGCCGGCGCCGGGCAGGTGCAGCGATGGGGCGGGAAGGTCGAAGAGATCCGTCCCGGCGACGTGATCTGGACGCCGCCTGGCGTCAAGCACTGGCATGGTGCGGCGCCCACCACCGCGCTGACCCATATCGCGATCCAGGAAGCGGCCGGCGGCAAGAACGTCGAGTGGATGGAGAAGGTGAGCGATGAACAGTACAACCATTAACCGCCGTGGGGGCCGGCGCGCAGTCGCTGCGGCATTGCTGCTGTGTTGTGCCGCCGTCGACGCGACCCCGGCCATCCGGTCCACACCCGGCAACAAGGAGAAACACATGGCATCCTCGGCATTGGAGCACTACACCCAGGACCTCGTGCTGGGCCAGGTCTGGCAGCGTCCCGGCCTATCGCCGCGCGACCGCAGCATCGTCACCGTGGCGGTGCTGGTGGCGCGCAACCAGGGCGGCGAACTGCCCTTCCACTTCCGCCGCGCGCTCGACAACGGCGTCCAGCCAGTCGAACTATCGGAGATCGTCACGCACCTGGCATTTTATTCGGGCTGGGGCAACGCGACGGCGGCCGACCGTCTCCTGGGTGAGGTCTTCGCCGAGCGCAAGATCGATGCCACCCGGCTGCCGGGTGCGAAAGTGGCGCCGCTGCCGCTCGACCAGGCAGCCGAAGCGGCACGCGCAAAATCGGTCGACGAGAACTTCGGCACGACCGCGCCGGGCGTGGTCCAGTACACCACCGACGCGCTGTTCCGCGACCTCTGGCTGCGGCCCGGGCTGGCGCCGCGCGACCGCAGCCTGGTCACCGTCAGCTCCCTGGTCGCGGGCGGGCAGGTGGCCCAGGTGACCTATCACCTGAACCGCGCGATGGACAACGGCTTGACCGAAGCGCAGGCGTCGGAAGCGCTGACCCAGCTTGCCTTTTATGCCGGCTGGCCGAACGTGTTCTCGGCGATGCCGGTGTTCAAGGAAGTGTTCGCCAAGCGGCATACCCAATAAGTCCTCATTTGAAAGGAAGACACCATGGAATTGAAACGTGCAGGTTCTCAGCCCTCGATGAAAGGTCCCGAGGCTTATTTCAGCGGCACCGTGCGCATTGATCCGCTCAGCGCCGCGCACGAACCTTCGCGTGTGTCGGTCGCCAGCGTCACCTTCGAGCCGGGCGCGCGCTCGGCCTGGCACACTCACCCGCTGGGGCAGACGCTGATCGTCACCGCCGGCTGCGGATGGACCCAGTGCGAGGGCGGGGCGATCGTCGAGATCCGCGCCGGCGACGTGATATGGTGCCCGCCAGGCCATAAGCACTGGCACGGCGCGTCGAAGACCACGGCGATGACGCACCTTGCGATCCAGGAAGCGCTGGACGGCGTCAACGTGGTGTGGCTCGAGAAGGTGACCGACGAGGAATACGACGTTGGCCCGACAGCCGCCGAACATAAGCACGATTGATACCGGTGTTCATAAATTGGCGCACGGATTCATGATTGCCATTCATAAGGCTATGCAGTATTCATGCGCCCGCTTGTGCGAATTTGCCATTATCATGCCCGCTGGGTCGGGGATGGACCGCCGACCACCATGACATCTTCAAAGGACAACAATGACTGTTAAAGCGTATGGCGCCCTGGCCGCCGACAAGCCGCTCGAATCCCTCGACATCGAACGCCGCGCGCCGGGCGCGCACGACGTCCAGATCGACGTCGCCTTCTGTGGCGTGTGCCACTCCGACCTGCACACCGTGCGCGCCGAATGGGCCGGCACCCTGTTCCCGTGCGTGCCGGGCCACGAGATCGTCGGCCGCGTGTCCGCGATCGGCGGCCACGTGCACGGCGTCAAGGTCGGCGACCTGGTCGGCGTCGGCTGCATGGTCGACAGCTGCCAGCACTGTGGCGATTGCGAGGACGGCCTGGAAAACTACTGCGACGGCATGGTCGGCACCTACAACGGCGCGACCCAGGACGCCCCCGGCCACACGCTGGGCGGCTACTCGGAACAGGTCGTGGTGCACGAGCGTTTCGTGCTGCGCGTGAGCCATCCGGAAGAACAGCTGGCCGCCGTGGCGCCGCTGCTGTGCGCCGGCATCACTACCTACTCGCCGCTGCGCCACTGGGGCGCGGGCCCGGGCAAGACCGTCGGCGTCGTCGGCATCGGCGGCCTGGGTCACATGGGCATCAAGCTGGCGCGCGCGATGGGCGCCCACGTGGTCGCCTTCACCACCTCGGAATCGAAGATCAAGGATGCCGAAGCGCTGGGCGCCCATGAAGTGGTGGTGTCGCGCGATCCCGAGGCGATGGCGGCCCGCGCCAAGACCCTGGACCTGATCGTCAACACCGTGGCCGCACCGCACGACCTGGACGCCTTCCTGAACCTGCTCAAGCGCGACGGCACCATGGTGCTGGTCGGCGCCCCGGCCACGCCGCACCCGTCGCCGCAGGTGTTCAACCTGATCACCAAGCGCCGCGCGATCGCCGGCTCGATGATCGGCGGGATCCCGGAAACCCAGGAAATGCTGGACTTCTGCGCCGAGCACAATATCGTCGCCGACATCGAAATGATCCGCGCCGACGAAATCAACGAGGCCTACGAGCGCATGCTCAAGGGCGACGTCAAGTACCGCTTCGTGATCGATAACGCGACCCTCGCGGCCTAAGTCTTTTCGTTTTCAAGCCGCCGCCCGTGCGCTGCGCGGGGGCGGCTTTTTCTTTTTCTATCGATGAATCCAAATATTTCCATGGCTCCCGGCGCACGCCTGGAGCAGCCCGCGGCATGGGGCGCCGTGTTCGCCCTGTCGCTGGCCGCGTTCGCGCTGGTCGCGTCCGAATTCATGCCGGTCAGCCTGCTCACGCCGGTCGCCGCCGAATTGCACATCAGCGAAGGCCAGGCCGGCCAGGCGATCGCCATCTCCGGCGCCTTTGCGCTGGCCACCAGTTTGCTGATCCCGGTGCTGGCCGGACGGCTCGACCGCAAGGTGCTGCTGCTGGCGCTGACCGGCCTGATGATCAGCTCGGGCACGGTGGCGGCCTACGCGCCCGACTACACGATGTTCATGGTCGGGCGGGCGCTGATCGGCATCGCCATCGGCGGCTTCTGGTCGCTGTCGGCGGCCACCGCGATGCGCCTGGTGCCGCCGGCGCAGGTGCCGCGCGCGCTGGCGATCCTGAACGGCGGCAACGCCCTGGCGACGGTGGTCGCGGCGCCGCTGGGCAGCTACCTGGGCGGCGTGATCGGCTGGCGCGGCGCCTTCTTCTGCGTGGTGCCGGTGGCGGCGCTGGCGTTTGCCTGGAAGGTGGTCAGCCTGCCGCCGATGCGGCGCGCACCGGCCTCGGGCTCCGCCAATGTGTTGAAGCTGCTGAAGCGGCCGCCCGTGGCGCTGGGCATGGCCGCGAGCGGCCTGTTCTTCATGGGGCAGTTTACGCTGTTTACTTACCTGCGCCCCTTCCTGGAATCGGTGACGCATGCCGGCGTCCAGACGCTGTCGCTGCTCCTGCTGCTGGTCGGCGTGGCGGGCGTGGTCGGCACCACCTTCATCGGCCGCTTCCTGGAGAACGGCATGTACCGCACGCTGGTCGTCATTCCGGTGCTGATGGCGGGGATCGGCGTGCTGCTGGCCGCATTCGGCGGCTCGGTGCCGGTGGCGGCGGTGCTGCTGGCATTCTGGGGCCTGGTGGCGACGGCAGCCCCGGTAGGCTGGTGGACCTGGCTTGCCCGGACCCTCCCGCACGACGCCGAAGCCGGCGGCGGCCTGATCGTGGCCGTGGTGCAGTTGTCGATCATGCTCGGCGCCAGCCTCGGCGGCGTGCTGTTCGACGCCATCGGCTATGGCGCGACCTTCGGCGCCAGCGCCCTGATGCTGCTGGCGGGCGCCGCGATGGCGGTGCTGGCCGCGCGGGCGGCGCGGCGCGAAGCAGGGGGATGAGCCAGGGCGCCGGCGAAACTGCCCGCCCGCCAGCCAGTACGATCTTCTTGGTGGACTAACCTTGATTGACCCAATCAATCTGCCAACCGGCTTCGGCAAAATACGCGTCGAGCGCAGTCTCGTCCTCGACCCAGCCGTCGAATGCAGCATGCTCGTTCGGGCCCGCCGAACCCGTCCACCATTCGTGGATCAGGAAGCCTCCCGTCGCGTCGGCATCACTGCAGACGATCACTCTGTGGTCGCTGTGCTTGCTATCTCGTAGCTTGCCTTCGATATTTACAGGGATACTCATCTGCTATTAGAAGTTGGTCGCTCCGGTTTGCTGTCGCGGACATGATGCGTGCGTGTCGAACCATATCAGCCTTGCACATCAACCCTTGTGCCGGATCGCATCGATCACCAGCGCCAGCGCGCGCGAGGCCTGGCGCCGGCTGGGGTAATAGGCGTGCAGGCCGGGAAACACCGCGCACCAGTCCGGCATCACGCTCACCAGCCGGCCCGAGCGCACGTAAGGCCCGACCAGGCTCTCCGGCAGGTAGGTCACGCCGACGCCGCTCAGCGCCGCGTTCAGCATGTGGTAGACGTTGGTGAATACGGTCTGCCCGCGCACCTGCGCCTCGAAATCGCGTCCGTCGTGGCGCAGTTCCCAGGCATACAGGCCGCCGCTGCTGGCCAGGCGCAGGTTGATGCAGTTATGCTTCATGAGTTCCTGGGCCGTCGTCGGCACCGCATGCCATTCGAAGTAGGCCGGGGCGGCGACGATCATCATCTGCACGTCGGGCGTCAGGCGCACCGCGATCATGTCCTTGTCGACCTGGTCGCCGTGGCGCACGCCGATGTCGTAGCGCTCGGCGGCGATGTCGACGATGCGGTAGTCGGAACTGATCTCGACGTGCAGGTCGGGGTACCGCGGCAGAATGGGCGCCAGCCGCGGCCACAGTACGCTGTCGATCACGTGGTCGATGGCGGTGATGCGGATGGTGCCGGCCGGCTTGTCGCCGAGGTCGCTGACGGCGGCGATCTCGGCCTCGATTTCCTCGAGGCGCGGCGCCACGTTCTGCATCAGGCGCTCGCCGGCCTCGGTGGGCGAGACGCTGCGCGTGGTGCGCGTCAGCAGGCGTACGCCGAGGCGTTCTTCGAGTGCACGCACGGTGTGGCTCAGGGCCGATTGGGTCATGCCGAGCTTGGCGGCAGCGCGGGTGAAGCTGCGTTCGCGGGCGACGGCGAGGAAGACGAGGATGTCGTTGATGTTGTCACGGGCCATTCCGCCATTTTACACGCGACAACACTAAGGCCCGGCCAGGAAATCCTCGACCAGCTTGCTTGTGGCTTCCGGACTCTCTTCCATCAGCCAGTGCCCGGCCCCCGGCACCACGGCTTCCTGGACGTCCGTCGCCGCGTTGCGCATCACCTCCGCCACCTTCGGTCCAAAGGATTTCTCGCCGCCGATCGCCAATACCGGCATCGCCAGCTTCACCTGCGCGCCCATGCGGTTGTCGGCCACGTCGCGGGTGGCAATCGTGTTGAATTGCGCGAATGCGGCCTTCATCGCGCCGGGCTGGGCGTACAGCCGCGCGTAATGGGCGCGCGTGGCCTCGTCGACCCTGGCCGGATTGGCGGCGAAGTCGTTCCAGAAACGGTCGAGGTAGAGGCGTTCCCGGCCCGCGACCAGGCGCTCGGCCATCTCGCCGCCGAAATTGAAATGCCAGAGGGCGGGGCTGAGGATGATCTGGTCCCAGGGCGGCACGCCGGGGACGGGTGCGTCCATCACCACCAGCCGCGTCACCTTGTCCGGATAGCGCGCGGCGTAGGCGTAGGCGACCATGGTGCCGATGTCGTGGCCGACCACGGCGGTGCGGTCCAGGCCGAGTTTTTCGACCACCGCGCGGATATCGGCCGCCTGCGACTTTTTATCGTAGCCGCCGGCCGCCTTCGACGAGCGCCCCATGCCGCGCAGGTCGGGCACGATGACGGTATGGGTGCGCGCCAGCCGCGTTGCCAGCGGACCCCACATGTCGCCGGTGTCGCCGAAGCCGTGGATCAGGACGACCCCCGGCCCATTGCCGCCGCTGCGCACCCAGATGGTGGCGCCGTCCGCGAGCTGGACGGTGCCCGTCTTGAAGCCGGGCGGCAGCGAGGGTCCCCTGGCGCGCGCCGGCAGGGCCAGGCCAAGCGCGAGGACGGTGAACAGCAGCAGGCGCAGCGGTATCGTCATGATCGTGATTCCGTGGAAGGATCACCATTGGACAGGGCACCTCAACGCAGGTTGCCCGGCCGGCGCCGCAAGCTGAAATGGATCAAATGCCGTCGACGAGCGAACGTGCTTGCACCACCTGGCCGCGGTAGGCGTCGAAAATGTGGCGCAGCGCATCGGCCATCGTCACCTTCGGTGACCAGCCCAGCTCGGCGCAGGTGTTCTCGATCTTCGGCACGCGGTTCTGCACGTCCTGGTAGCCGTTGCCGTAGTAGGCGCCCGAGGTGGTGTCGACCAGCGCCACGCGGCGTGCACCCTCGGCGTATTCCGGATATTCAGAGGCCAGGTCGAGCATCATGCCGGCCAGTTCGCGGATCGAATAATTGTTGACCGGGTTGCCGATGTTGTAGATCTTGCCGGTCGCGGCGCCGTCCTTGTTCTCGATGATGCGCATCAGGGCGTCGACGCCGTCATCGATGTAGGTGAACGCGCGTTTCTGCTGGCCGCCGTCGACCAGCTGGATGTTCTCGCCGCGCACGATGTGGCCGAAGAACTGGGTCAGCACGCGCGACGAGCCTTCTTTCGGGGTGTGGATCGAGTCCAGGCCGGCGCCGATCCAGTTGAACGGGCGGAACAGCGTGAAATTCAGGCCTTCCATGCCGTAGCCCCAGATCACGCGGTCCATCAGCTGTTTGGCGCAGGCGTAGATCCAGCGCGGCTTGTTGATCGGACCGTAGACCAGGCTCGAGTTTTCCGGATCGAATTCGGCGTCCTGGCTCATGCCGTAGACTTCCGAGGTCGATGGGAAGATCAGGTGCTTCTTATATTTGGCGGCCGAGCGCACGATCGGCAGGTTGGCCTCGAAATCCAGCTCGAACACGCGCAGCGGGTCTTTCACGTAGGTCGACGGCGTGGCGATGGCGACCAGCGGCAGGATCACGTCGCACTTCTTGACGTGATACTCGACCCACTCGGTGTTGATCGTGATGTCGCCTTCGAAGAAGTGCATGCGTGGGTGCTCTAGCAGGTCGCTGATGCGCTCGGACTGCATGTCCATGCCGTAGACTTCCCAGTCGGTGGTTTCCAGGATGCGCTTGGACAGGTGGTGGCCGATGAAGCCGTTGACGCCGAGGATGAGGACTTTTTTCGTGTTCATGGATGATGACTTTCGTGAAGCGGTGTGACTGAAATCGGAGTGACGGGGTTGGCGATGACGACGCGGCGCGCGTCCGACGCGAGCACGCGCAGCGGCACGTGCCGGCGCTGCAGTTCGAACACCAGGTCGGCGCGCGCGATCGCCATGCAGGGAATGCCGCGCGCGGTGTTGTCCTGCCAGGTGCGGATGAAGGTATCGAGGTCGGGAATGCCGAGTTCGGGCTGCTGGCGCAGGCCGAACGCGAATTCGTCGGTGTAGTCGACCAGGGTGACCGGGAGGCCCAGGTAGAAGGTCAGCGACTGTTCGTACAGCCCGACCGAGTATACGCGCGTGGCCGGCGTCAGCACGCTGCGCATGGCCGGCAGCAGCGCGCTGCCGGCGCGGGCCTGGCCCAGCGGCTCGAAGCCGGCCAGCAGCACCTGGCTGGCCAGGAAGCCGCCGACGGCCAGCACCAGCACCTGGCCGTCGCGGCGGTCGTGGCGCGCCATCCACAGCGCCAGGATGCCGCCACACAGCGCCAGCATGCCGGACGCGTTGATCCAGACCGCGAAGTCGGCATACAGCCGGCTTTCGCCGTCGTGGCGCGCGAAATCCGGGGCGAAAGGCGCGGCCAGCAGCAGGGCCAGGCCGATCAGGACCAGCGTGGCGGCATTGATCATCCGCTGGCGGCGCGACGCGCCCTCGAGATAGTCGCCCATCAGCAGCGCCAGCGCCGGGAACACCGGCAGGATGTAGCCGGGCAGCTTCGAGCTCGATGCGCTGAAGAAGGCGACGATGAACACCAGCCACACCAGCGCCAGCAGGCGCGGGCGGAAGGCAGGCGTGGCATCAGCGCTGCCGCGGCGTGCGCCGGCGACCAGGCTCGGCACCAGCATGCTGATCCACGGCATGCTGCCGGCGGCCAGCAGCACCAGGAAGCTCCAGGCCGGCGCTTCGCGGTGATGCTCTTTCAGCAGGAAGCGCTCGACGTGCTCGTGCACGAAGAAGAAATGCGGCTGCTCGGGATTGCGCAGGCCGACCAGGATGAACCAGGGTGCCGCGATCGCCAGGAACAGCAGCAGGCCCTTGACGATGTGCAGGCGCGTCCAGAGGCGCCAGTCGCGTGCCGCCAGCGTATAGCAGACCAGCACGCCGCCGGGCAGCACGATGCCGATCAGGCCCTTCGCCAGCACTGCCAGCGCCATGCCGGCCCAGCAGGCCAGCATCCAGTTGCGCTGCTCGGCCGGGCCGGCGTCAGCGCGCTGGGCCAGTAGCAGCGCGCACAGGCTCAGCGTCATCATGCCGGACACGCTCATGTCGACCGAGTCGACCTGGCTGCCCAGCACCCAGTAGAAGGAGGAACCCAGCACCAGGGCTGCATACAGGCCGGCGCGGGCGCCGAACAGGCGGGTGCCGGTGAGACCGGTCAGCAGCACGCCGAAGACGCCGCACAGGCCGGTCCACAGGCGCGCCTGCCACTCGCCGACGCCGAACAGCGTGAAGGTGAGGGCGTTCATCCAGGCCTGCAGCGGCGGCTTTTCGAAGTACTTGATGCCGTTCAGGCGCGTGGTGACCCAGTCGCCGCTGGCGAACATTTCGCGCGCGATCTCGGCATAGCGGCCCTCGTCGGGCGGGACCAGGGTACGGATCGCCAGCACGGCCAGCGAGGCCAGCACGAAGGCGGCCGCGAGCGCGCCCATGGCCGCCCGGTTTCGGTGTAATTCTGTCATGACTCGGATCAGTGCGTTGTCGTGGGTGTCGGCCGCGGTCGCGCGGTGTGCGGAAAACGCAGGGTGAACGTGCTGCCCTGTCCAGGACTGCTGGTGACGCCCGCTGTGCCGCCGTGGAGTTCGGCGATCGAGCGCACGACGGCCAGGCCCAGGCCGGTGCTGTCGGTCGAGCTGCGGGCGGCGTCGGCGCGGTAGAAGCGGTCGAACAGGTGCGGCAGGTGGCGCGCGTCGATGCCGGCGCCGGTGTCGCTGACCGCAATGATGACGGCGTCCGGCGTCGCCGTGCCCAGCAGGCGGATGGTGCCGCCGTGCGGCGTGTAGCGCAGCGCATTGGTCAGCAGGTTGGACAGGGCGCGCCGCAGCAGCAGCGGATCGGCCATGATCTGTCCTTCGGCGCGGGCTTCCAGCGTCACGCCCTGTTCGTCGGCGGCGATCTCGTAGAACTCGATCAGCTTCTGGAATTCGCCGGCCAGCGCCACCTGTTCCAGGTGCACATGCTGCTCGGCGTTGTCGGCGCGTGCCAGGAACAGCATGCTGGCCACCATGCGCGAGAGCCGGCTGCCTTCCTCGACCACCACTTCCAGCGTCTGCTGGTACTCGAGCGGGGTGCGGGCGCGTGCCAGGGTCACGCTGGCGGCGGCCACCAGGTTGTTCACCGGCGAGCGGAATTCGTGTGCGATGTCCGACGAAAAGCGGGTCAGCTGCTCGAACGACTGCTCCAGGCGCGCCAGCATGGTGTCGAAGTTCTCGGCCAGCACGCGCAGCTCGGCCGGCCAGGCATCGTCGGCGATCCGCTGGTGCAGCTTTTCAGCGTTGATGCGGCCGATCTCGGCGGCGATCGCGCGCACCGGTGCCAGGCCGCGCCGCGTCAGCATGAAGCCGATCGCGGCCGACAGCAGGATCGCCAGGCCGATCACGCCGGCCAGCTTGGTGCGGTAGGCTTCCAGCAGGCGGCGGCTATCGCTGACGTCCAGCACCCCGCGCAGCACGGTGCCCTGCGGACCGAGCGCCGGGCCGTGCACTTCGATGGCCTCGGCGCCGGGCGTGTCCACCGCCAGGTCGTACACCAGCAGCGCGCGCGGGTGGCGGCCCTGGCTGTCGTCGATATGCCTGAACGTGGCGCCGCCTGTCTCGATACGCAGCGACGCCAGTGCGCTCGAGAAGATGGCGGCATTCGCGGAGGCGTCGCGCACCGAACGGTCGGGCGCCAGCAGCTGCCAGCCGAAGCGGCGGTAGGCTTCCTGGTATTCGCGCCACTCGACCTGCCACTGGTTGAGCGGATGGCTGCGCACCGCCAGGATTTCCAGCACGTCGCGCTGGATCTGCAGGTCGTTCTTCAGCGCCGCCTCGTCCTTTTCGCGCAGCTGCTCGACCAGTTCGGAATACATCATCGCCGACACGCCGAGCACGATCGCGGTGATCGCCACGCTGACGAACACGCTCATGCGCAGCGTCAGCGACCAGCTGCCGCCGCTCTTTCTAGGCGCGGATTTCGAGGACATAGCCGACTCCACGCACGGTATGCAACAGTTTGACCGGGTACGGGTCGTCGAGCTTGGTGCGCAGGCGCCGCACGGCCACCTCGACCACGTTGGTCTCCGAGTCGAAATTCATTTCCCACACCTGGTCGGCGATCACGGTACGCGACTGCACCTCGCCGGCGCGCCGGATCAGCAGCGACAGCAGGGCGAATTCCTTGGGCGTCAGGTCGAGCCGCTCGCCGGCGCGGGTGGCGCGGTGCTTGAGCAGGTCGAGGCGCAGGTCGGCCAGCTCGTAGATGGTCGGTTCGGCCTGTCCCTGGCCCTGCGCGGCGCTGGCATTGCGGCGCAGGATCACGCGCACGCGCGCCAGCAGCTCGGCAAAGGCGAAGGGCTTGACCAGGTAATCCTCGGCACCCAGCTCGAGACCGCGCACGCGATCGTCGACGGCGTCGCGCGCGGTCAGGAACAGCACCGGCGTGCGGCGCTGGGCGCGGCGTGCGGTCTCCAGGATTGCCCAGCCGTCCAGGCCGGGCAGCATCACGTCGAGGATCGCGAGGTCGTACTCGGCCGTGAGCAGCAGATGCAGCCCGTCCGGACCGGTATGGGCGACGTCCACCACCATGCCTTCTTCCTTGAGGCCCTGGGACAGGTAGGCGGCCGCGGTGGCCTGGTCTTCGACGAGCAGTAACTTGGTCATGGGCGCATTGTGCCCGAAATCGCCTGACGAAAGCCCGGCGAAAAGATTACATTTCCGTAAGCTGGTCGGCTGGGCTCATGGGAGAGGAGGGCGGTGAGCAAGCGTAATGATGCATGGTTAAAGCCAGCATGATTTCATGTAACAAGAGAGAAATACGCAACGAGATCGCGTCAGAAGCGACCGGCGCCTTAAAAACGTCGTTCCCGCGAAGGCGGGAACCCAAGTTGCACGCATATCGGTAACGCCGGCAGAACTTGGATTCCCGCCTGCGCGGGAACGACGTTTACGGGCATCAGGCTGCCGGTTGCTGTACCACAGCACCCGCAATTGCTTCTTCTACCATCTTGCCTGCGGCATCCTCCGCGGCGGCAGGCTGCTCGCGTCCCCATTCCCGGTACTCGACCAGCGACGGAATCCGCGCCAGCGCCCCCAGCGGCTCGATCCCCATGCCGTCCAGCTGCGCCAGCAGCTCGGCCAGCACCGTGTCGCGCTGCAGCGACCAGGTCGAGGCGAAGCAGCGCCAGAAGGTCCAGCCGGCGCGCTCGAGCACGCGCTGGCGCCCCATGTCGGCGGCCCACTTGTCGGGGCCGTGGAATTCGTCGCCATCGAGCTCGATCGCCAGGCGGCGGTCGTCGGCGCCTTCGATCACCATGTCGATGCGGTAGCCGGCCGCCGGCACCTGCGGGATGACGCGGTAGCCGCGCTCGAACAGCTCGGTATAGACGTCGCGTTCGAACCCGGATTCGCACAGCTCGATCAGCGAACTCGCCTCGTCGGACGCCGCCAGCGGCTTGGCGAAGTGCTCGACCAGCGTGCGCCGCAGGTCCAGCGTCGACAGTTCTTCCAGCCGCACCGAGCGCACCAGCACCATGCGGTCGCGCGCGCGCGAGGCGGCGACGTTGAAGCGCTGGTCGTACATCGTGCCCGACAGCGCGTGGTGGTTCTTGCTGTCGGCGACCATGCTCAGGAAGATGATGTCGCGTTCGCTGCCCTGGAAGATGCGGGCATCGCCACAGGAGAACTGGCGCCGCGCCAGTTCGGCGGCGTCGCAGCGGGCACGTACCATCTTGTCTATCAGCAGCGCCTGCTCGGGGCCGAGCAGCGAGACCACGCCGATGGTGCGCCCGGCCATCTTCGGGTCGCGCAGGATGGCCTCGATCTCGGACGCGATGCACTCGGCCTCGGGCGCGTTCTGGCCCTTGGCGCCGCGGTAGCCGTTGGCGACGAAGATGTCGACCAGCGGCGGATCGAGCCGCTCGGACGCGGTCGGGATACGCAGCGGCTGGATGAAGCCTTTATAGAATACGCGGTTGCTGTAGGCGATGATCGGCGGTACGCAGCGGAAGTGCTCGCGCAGCATCACCTTGGAGGCCGCGAACACGGTGGAGGCGATGTCGTACAGCGACATGTCGGCGCTCAGCACCGGCTCGAACGGCTGGCCGGCCAGGAAGCGGCGGCGCAGGTCGGCGATCTTGGCGGCGGCCACGAAGCCGGCTTCCGGCGACACCTGCTTGTCGTCGCCGACCACCAGGATCTGCTTGCCGCGCAGGACCGCCGGCAGCGCCCACAGGTCGGACTGGCTGGCCTCGTCGACGATGACCAGGTCGAAGGCCCCCAGCTGGGCCGGCAGCGATTCCGACACGCGCGCGTGGCTCATGATCCAGCACGGCACCGCGGCCTGGGCGTCCACCATCGCCTTTTGGGCGTCGCGGCGGTAGCGGCCGGCATTGACGCCGGTGCCTTTGCCGAACTTGCGCATCGCGGTGCGGTAGGTTTCCAGCGCACTGAGGACGTTCTGGCCGGCGAGGCGGCGCGTGGCCAGCCAGCTCGAGGTCGAGACCAGCTCTTCGTACAGGCGCGCCAGGCCGGCTTCGAGCTCGCGCCGGCGCGCCGCCAGCGTGCGCATCTCGTCCCTGGCGTCGATGTCCTCGAGGTGGGTCTTCAGGCGTGCCCAGTTCCAGGCGTCGCGCCAGCGCACCGGGAACACGTCGTCGTCGCCGCTGGCGTCGGTCGGCAGCGACAGCACGCGCGCCGCCAGCCAGGCCGCGCCGTGTGCTTCGATCTGGCCGGCCAGCTCGCGCAGCGCGGCAAACGCCGGGGCCAGCGCCTCGATCCGGCGCAGTTCGGCGAGCGCCCCGGCGTAATCCTGCATCAGCTCGCCCGCATCCAGGCCCGGCGCGCCCAGCGCATCCTCCACCAGCCGGTGCAGGTGCTGGGACACAGGACCGCCGCAGCCGGCCAGCGCCGACTGCAGCGCGGCCAGGCGGGCATTGGCCTCGGCCAGTCCGGTGCGCAGCAGGTGGCGGCGCAGTTGGCCGCGCACGCCTTCCAGTGCCGGCCGGCGGCCCAGCAAGTCCTGCACCGGCACCTGTTCGAACACCTGTTCCGCCAGGGAAGGCAGGCCGGCATCGTGGCGCATCGCCAGCGTATGCGCGCCACGCGCGGCCACCGTGATCAGTTCGATCGTGCGCAGCTGGCCGACGTCGGGATTGAGCACGGGCAGCGCCAGCAGTTCGGCGAACGCATTCCAGCGCACCACGAAGGAGAGCACGCGCGCATGCAGCCCGGCGAAGCGCTGCACGTGCGCCCAGTCCTCGCTTGAAGCCGGCGGCAGGCCGGCCACGCGGATGGCGTTGACATGCGGCTTGACGTCGCCGGCGCCGAAGCTGAACAGGCCGAAGGGCTTGCCGCCGTCGGCACCGCGCGCGATCGCTTCCAGCGCCTTCGGCAGTTCCAGCGCTTCGCGCGGGGCCGTCACCGGCTTTTGCATGAATTCGGCGCGTGCCTGCAGCAGCACGTCCATTTCGGTGAACAGGGCTTCCAGCGAGCCGCGTTCGGTGGCGAACTGCGGCCGGCGCAGGCGGTCGCGCAATGCAAACACCCAGTCGTGGCCCGATTCTTCGAGCGTGGCCTGCTGGGCGATCGCCGCATCCAGCGCCGCCAGCAGCGCGCGTGCCGCCTGCAGCACCTCCGGCGTGGCGGCGCGCAGCGGCAGCAGGGCGCCGCTGGCCTCGTCGCGTTCGAGTTCGCGCATCGCTTGCAGCGTGCCGTGCAGCTGCATGACGTCGGCGGCGGACGGCAGCGCATGCGAGGCGGGAATCCGCGCCTGGCAGTAGACCAGGTCGGCGCCGAGCCGGCGCCGGATCTCGCGCAGGCGCATGCCCTGTTCGTCCGGGAAGGGCGGCGCGTGTTCGGGCGCCAGCGACAGTTCGTCGTCGAACCAGCCGAACTGCGCGCGCCCGTGCACCACCAGTTCAGCCATCTTTTGCGCGCGCATGGCCACGCCGTCGACCTTGATGTCGGCCAGCTGCGCATGCGCGATCTCGTCGATGCGGGTGTCGATGCGCGCCATTTCCTCGTGTGCCCGATCGAGCGCGCTGCGGCAGGTAGCGATGCGCTCCTGCTCCACCGCCGGGTTCAGGTGGGTCAGGGTGTGGATGATGGCCTCGATCGCCGCCTGGAACTGGCGCATGCCTTCCTTGTCGCCCGAGAGCAGGGCGACGGTCAGCGGCCGGATCGCCTCCGGAATTTTTTGCTGCAGCACCTTCAGCGCCGGTTCGCCCTTGGACGTCACCAGGATGCGCTTGCCCGAGGCCAGGTAGTGGCTGATGATGTTGGCGATGGTGTGGGTCTTGCCGGTGCCCGGCGGGCCCTGCACCGCCACGCCGGGCGAGCGTTCCAGCTGCTGGATGATGGTTTCCTGCTCGCGGTTGTAGGGCAGCGGGAAATACAGTTCGCGCGGCTCGCCCCCGCCTCTGACGCCGGCCGAAGCACGGCCCGACAGCCCGCGGAAGGCGATCGGCGCATGCTCGATCACGTCTTTGCCGGGCGCGCTGACGATGCTGAGCGGTCCCTCAGGCAGGTCTTCCACGTCGCCGACGCGCTGCTTCAGGCGCGCGATGTCCTCGACCAGGAAGTGGCTGGCGCGCGGGCGCGCAAAGATCACCCACTCGTCGGTTACCACCAGTTCCGGGCCCGGCGCCGGGGCGGCATCCAGCTGGCTGTCGTAACGGGCACTGGCCGCGATGTTGCCGGCCACCAGCTTCAGGATCGGTTCGACGCTCGCCGGGTCGAACGGCGAGATGGCGATGCTGTCGTCGCCGGCGTCGCGATCGCGCAGCAGGCCGCGCGCGGCGCGCTCGACGTCGCCGGTGCCGGGCACGTCGCAGGCCGAGAAGGCATCCAGTTCCAGGCGCGGCTCCAGCTGGCGCGGGCGCAGCCCGATCGCGTGCGTCGCACCGTCGATGTCGACCTCCATCGCCTGCGTGATCAGGGGATAGTGGAAATCGACCTTGCCGATGCGCCAGGACGATACGCCGATGCCCCAGACCAGTTCCAGCGGCCGCACGGCTTCCTCGGATTCCAGGCGCGTCTTCAGCGCGAACAGGTCGGCATACAGGGCGATCACCTGGCGCCGCGGTTTTTCGCGCGCGGCCCACTCGGTCCAGCGCGGCAGGTAGATTTCCAGCAGCCGCCCGAGGCGCGCACGCCGTTGCTCGTCGCGGCGGGCGGCGCGTTCCTCGCCATCTATGCCACTGGCCTCGTGGTTGCGGATGCTGGCCAGCGCCGCTTCCTTGATCGCCGGCGGGCTGCCGGCCGGATCGTCGCCGATCACCAGGAAGGGTGCGAACTCGGGCTCGGGCAGCTGCGGGGCGCGCGTCGCTTCCAGGCGCTGCACGCGCAGCCACCAGCCGTCGCCCTCCGCGTCGTCGTCGCCGCGCACGTTGAAGTCGACCCAGGGCAGGGTGCCCAGGTCGGCGAAGGTTTTGCAGAAGTCGGCCAGCTTCGATAGGTTGAAAGCGGCGGGGTCGATGTCTCGGGCCTGTTCGACGAGGTAGTCGAGCAGGCCGCTCATGAGCTGGGCTGGGGTTTGCATGTGCTTGCCGATGGGCGATTCGATGGCGTGATACTGGGCAGTACTGTATTTCCGCACAGTATAACCAGTTTGCGGCTTTCCCAAGGGGCGCAAGCGTGCTCATCACCGATTTATTGCCTTGCTTCAAGAAAAAACCTGCATTCCTGTAGCAGGCCGGCCAAAATCGCCAGCCTGACAGGCCCAGCGCATCCGGATACCGATTGGTCGATGCCGAACCCGGCGCGCGCGACTTGACCTGGCCGGCGTGCATCGCCACCCTGCAGGACCGCTGAGTCGCCCGGCCAGTGCTGCGATCAGCGCCCGCTGGCCACCGCGCCGCTGGCAGCCTGCGCCAGCCGCGCGCCGCCGGGATTGCTCACGCTGCGCGTGACCAGGATATCGACCGGCGTGGCCGGCTGGCCGTAGTAGGCGCGGTTGCGGGCTTCGTCCACGTCGATCACGGTGCCGTCGACATTGACGCCGCCGTACAGGCCCTTCGAGCGCGTGTAGACGATCATGTCGGCGGTGACCGGGGCGCCGGTGCCGGCACCGATCGGGCCGGCCGCCACGCTGACGTCGCCGCCCAGCTTGAAGGTAGTCGCGAGCAGCGAGTTGAGCGCTTTGTCGGTCATCACCAGGGCCACCATTTCAGAGGCCTGGGCGCCGGCCTGCAGCCCGATGCTGCCCTGCGCCAGACGATAGAAGGCGGGACCGTTCCAGCCGCTGCCGCTGCGGTTGCGCGCGATCACCACCGCCGAACCGCCGGAACCCCCGATGATGAAGCCGGCCTGCACGATTTGCGGGCTGATCAGCAAGGCCTTGGCGCTGCCGACGTGGTCGCGGAACCAGGTCATGTCGGGGTCGCGCCTGAAATTCGCCAGGGTGGCCTCGGCCGCGTCGACGCGGCTCTGGGTGTCGTCCTTCGTCGGCGGGGTGGAGGCGCAGGCCGCCAGGCCGAGTACCGTGCATGCCAGGAGGGGCGTGAGCGCCATCCTTGCCGTGTTGCTTGCAATCCGCTTGAACATGATGACCTCGCAGGAAGCTAGTCGCGCGGGCGCGCTATGACAGACCTCGTGGGGAACGGATGGTTGCGCAAGAGCCCGGCTTGACGATGCGGTTGTTTGTGATTCATCAAAGTCTGTCCGGGTGAGCTGGTAGGTTTGCTTACCCCTTCCTACAATCGTCCTACTGCGCTATCGGAGGACATCATGTTCAACAAGCTTCTGGCCGAATGCATCGGCACCTTCTGGCTGGTGCTGGGCGGCTGCGGCAGCGCCGTCCTGGCCGCCAAATTTCCCGAGGTCGGGATCGGTCTCACCGGCGTCTCGCTGGCCTTCGGCCTGACCGTGCTGACGGCCGCCTACGCGCTCGGCCCGGTTTCGGGCGGCCATTTCAATCCGGCCGTGTCGGTCGGCTTGTGGGCCGGCGGCCGCTTCCCGGTGCGCTACCTGGCCCCCTACATCGTCAGCCAGGTGATCGGCGCGGTGGTGGGCGCCGGCGTGATCTGGCTGATCGCCAGCGGCAAGGCCGGCTTCGACGTGCAGGCCGGCTTTGCGGCCAACGGCTACGGCGCGCATTCGCCGGGCGGCTACACGATGGAAGCGGCGCTGGTGTGCGAACTGGTGATGAGCTTCATGTTCGTGCTGGTCGTGCTCGGCGCCACCCATGCGCGGGCGCCGGTCGGCTTCGCCGGCATCGCGATCGGGCTGGCGCTGGCGCTGGTGCACCTGATCAGCATCCCGGTGACGAACACCTCGGTCAATCCGGCGCGCAGCACCGGGCCGGCCCTGTTCGTCGGCGGCTGGGCGGTGCTGCAGTTGTGGATGTTCTGGGTGGCGCCGCTGCTCGGCGGTGCGCTGGCCGGGGTGTTGTACCGCACGGTGCTGCAGCGCGACCTGAGCGAACCGGTGGTCAGCGGCCAGCCGGGTCCGGATGTCGGGGTGCATGCGTGACCGGATGCCGCGCTCAGCGTCCGGGCAGGATCAGGTTCAGCTGGAAGCGCAGGAACCAGGTGCCGGCGCGCTCCGGCCGCACCAGGTTGTAGCCGGCGCCGACCACCGCGTTGAGCGGCAGGGTGTCGCGCGGCCGGCTGAGCGTCGACCAGGCCAGCCCGAGCGGCACGGTCCAGCGGCGGCCGCCATGGCGGTCCCAGTCCGCCGAGATGGTGCCGCCGTAGCCGATCGTGTGGCGCGGCGACAGGCGGTAGCTGGCGATCGGCTGCAGCTGGAAACCGCGCGTGCTCGGACGGTCGTCGGCACCGCCGAACGACCACGATGCCGTTACTTGCGCACCGTAGGTCCAGTCGCCCGGTTGGCGCACCACCAGCGCCACGGGGTCCAGGCCGGCCGCATGGCGCTCGTGGCGGCCGGGACCCCAGGTCCAGTCCGGACGCGCCGGTTCCGTCAGGGTGAGCAGGGCATAGCGGGTGAGGTGCCCGGTGATGGCGAACCGGGCGGGCGGGGCGATGTTCTGGGCCAGCGCCGCTGCCGGCAGCGGCAGCAGCAGGCTTGCCAGGATGCGTGGCAGGCGTGGCAGGCGTGGCAGGCGTGGTGCACGCACGGCGGTCTCCTTCGGAACGGCAGGCAGCCGGGAGTGCACGGCATGCCTGACGATGAGTTGGACCGCCGCCCGCCGGCGCGGTTCCTGCCGCACTGCCGCTGCTGCACTGCCGACGCTGCGCTTATGCCTGCGCAGCCTCCTCGGTGGTCGCCGGCAGGAACCAGTTCAGCAGCACCGCGCAGATGCCGCCGGTCGCCACCCCCGACTCGAGCACGTGGCGCAGCGCTTGCGGCAGGTGCGCCAGGAATTCCGGCACCTGCGAAATCCCCAGCCCCAGCGCCAGCGACACCGCGATGATCAGCAGCGCGCGCCGGTCCAGCGTCACGCTCGCCAGGATGTTGATGCCGGCGGCGGCCACCGCGCCGAACATCACCATCGCGGCGCCGCCCAGCACCGGCTCCGGCACCGCCTGGATCGCGCCGGCCACGCTCGGGAACAGGCCGAGCAGCACCAGGAACAGCGCGATCCACATGCCGACGTGCCGGCTGGCGATGCCGGTCAGCTGGATCACGCCATTGTTCTGGGCGAAGATCGAACTGGGAAAGGTGTTGAAGAGACCGGCCAGCAACGAGTTGGCGCCGTTCACCAGCACGCCGCCCTTGATGCGGCGCATCCAGACCGGCCCCTCGACCGGCTCGCGCGAGACCTTGCTGGTGGCGGTGACGTCGCCGATCGCTTCGAGCGAGGTCACCAGGTAGATCACGATCATCGGAATGAACAGCGACCACGAGAAGCCGAGGCCGAAGTGCAGCGGCACCGGTACCTGGAACCACGCGGCCCCGTGCATGCCGGTGAAATCCAGGCGCCCCATCGCCCCGGCCAGCGCGTAGCCGACCGCCAGCGCGATGACGATCGCGGCGCTGCGCAGCCACACCAGGCGCACGCGGTTCAGCACCACGATGATCGCCAGCACCACGCCGGACAGCATCAGGTTCTGCCCGTTGGCGAAGCTGCCATTGGCCATCGCCGCGTAGCCGCCGCCCATGCTGATCAGGCCGACCTTGATCAGGGTAAGGCCGATCATCAGCACCACGATGCCGGTGACCAGCGGCGTGATCATGCGCTTGACGAAGGGCAGGATGCGCGACACCCCCATCTCGATGAAGGAACCTGCGACCACCACGCCGAAGATGGCGGCCATCACGCCCGCGACCGGCGTGCCTTCCTTGATCATCAAGGTGCCGCCGGCGATGAGCGGGCCGACGAAGTTGAAGCTGGTGCCCTGCACGATCAGCAGGCCGGCGCCGAAGGGACCGAAGCGGCGGCACTGAACGAAGGTGGCGATCCCCGAGATGACCAGCGACATCGAGACCACCAGGTTGGTGTCGCGCGCCGGCACGCCGAGCGCCTGGCAGATCAGCAGGCCGGGCGTGACGATCGGGACGATGATCGCCAGCAGGTGCTGCAGGGCGGCCAGCATGCCGACCAGCGCGGGCGGGCGGTCTTCGAGGCCGAGGACGAGTTCCGGGACCGGACTGGCAGCGGTGGGCGGCGGGACGAGTGTGGTCATGGCGGGCAGGGGGCAAAGCGCGGATTTTACAATGCGTACTGTGCATCTGACATTTTCCGTGAACCTTTTTATATGCGCAATGTAGCTCGCACCATGGCCCGCGAAGGTGTGGCGCACGGTTGCGCCGCGAATCTGACCGGATGATCTGGATGTTCTAGAATGATTCTCAGCCAGTGCCATCGTCATGGAGACGACGCATGAACCTGCTCGAGACACTCGATTCACCGGCCGACCTGCGGCGCCTGCCGCGCGCACGACTGGCGCCGCTGGCGCGCGAGCTGCGCGGCTTCCTGCTCGATAGCGTGGCGCGTACCGGCGGCCACCTGTCGTCCAACCTGGGCAGCGTGGAACTCACCATCGCGCTGCATTATGTGTTCGATACGCCACGCGACCGTATCGTGTGGGATGTGGGTCATCAATGTTACGGCCACAAGGTACTGACAGGAAGGCGCGGCCGCATGCACACGCTGCGCCAGTCCGGCGGCCTGTCCGGCTTTCCGCGCCGTGCCGAGAGCGCCTACGACTGTTTCGGCACCGCGCACTCGTCGACTTCGATCTCGGCGGCGCTCGGGATGGCCGAAGCGGCCTGCCTGCGCAGCGAGGATCGCCACGCGGTGGCAGTCTGCGGCGATGGCGCGATGAGCGCCGGCCTCGCCTTCGAAGCCCTGAACAATGCCGGCCACCGCCACGACCTGCGCCTGCTGGTCGTCCTGAACGACAACGGCATGTCGATCTCGCCATCGGTAGGCGCCCTCGAGCGCTGGTGCGCGCGGCAGCGTGGCGCGGCGCCGTCGTCGTCGTCGGCATCCATGTTCGAGCAGCTCGGCCTGCGCTACAGCGGGCCGGTCGACGGCCACGACCTCGATGCGATGGTGGCGGCGCTGGAAGACCTGCGCGGCCGGCGCGGTCCGCACCTGCTGCATGTGCTCACCCGCAAGGGCCGCGGCTATGCGCCGGCCGAGGCTGCGCCGACGCTGTACCACGGCGTCGGCCGCTTCGACCCGGCCCATGGCCTGCCGGCGCCGGCGGCATCGGCCTCGCTCCCATCCTCGATGCCGGCACGCAGCCGGCTCACCTACACCGAGGTGTTCGGCGACTGGCTGTGCGACATGGGCGCCTGCGACGCGCGCCTGGTCGGCATCACGCCGGCGATGCGCGAAGGATCCGGCATGGTCCGCTTCCAGCAGATGTTCCCCGCGCGCTATGTCGACGCCGGCATCGCCGAGCAGCACGCGGTGACCTTTGCCGCCGGCCTGGCCGTCGAAGGCCTGAAGCCAGTCGTGGCGATTTATTCGACTTTCCTGCAGCGCGCTTACGACCAGCTGATCCACGACGTGGCGCTGCAAAACCTGGACGTCACCTTCGCCATCGACCGTGCCGGACTGGTGGGGCCGGACGGCGCGACGCACGCCGGCAGCTTCGACATCGCGTTCCTGCGCTGCATTCCGAACATGGTGCTGATGGCGGCCTCGAACGAAGCCGAATGCCGGCGCATGCTCAGCACCGCCTACCGCCACCGCGGACCGGCCGCGGTGCGCTACCCGCGCGGCAGAGGCCCCGGCGTGGCCGTCGCCCCGGACCTGGACACCATCCCGATCGGCCGCGGCGAGCTGCAGCGACAGGGAGCGGACACCGCGATCCTGGCCTTCGGCACGCCGCTCGCGGCCAGCCTCGACGCCGGTGCCGAACTCGGCGCCACGGTGGTCAACATGCGCTTCATCAAACCGCTCGACGTCGACTTGGTGGTACGCGTGGCGCGCACGCACGCGCGGCTGGTGACGGTGGAAGAGGGCGCCGTGATGGGCGGCGCCGGCGCGGCCGTGGCCGAGGCGCTGGCCGCCGCCGGCATCGCGCGGCCGCTATTGATGCTGGGCCTGCCCGACCGCTTCATCGAGCATGGCGACACGGTGTCGCTGCTGGCCGCCGCCGGCCTCGACGCAGCCGGCATCGCCGCTGCGATCCGGCGCCGCTTCGGACTCGACGCGCCGCTGCTGGCGGCAGGCGGTGCCTGACATCCCACAGCACGAGGTGCAGCGATGTTTTCCTCATTCCAGTCTGCCCAGGCGGCGCTGCCGTTGCCGCCGCAGCAGGGCGGCAGTTCCTTCCGCATGGCGCTGCGCCTGCTGCCGGCCAGCCAGCGCGCCGCCATGTTCGACATCTACGCCTTCTGCCGCGCGGTGGACGATATCGCCGACGGCGACGCGCCGCCCCGCGACAAGCGGGCCGGCCTGGAGCGCTGGCGCGACGGCGTCGACGCCTGCTATGCCGGCATGCCGGGACCGGCGCTGCAGGCCATGGCGCAGCACATCGCCGACTTCGGCCTGGCGCGCGCCGACTTCCATGCGCTGATCGACGGCATGCTGATGGATGCCCAGGACGACCCGCTGTGCGCACCGGCCGCAAGCACGCTCGACCTGTATTGCGACCGCGTCGCCAGCGCGGTCGGCCGCCTGTCGGTGCGGGTGTTCGGCCTGCCTGGCCCGGACGGCGAGCGGCTGGCGCACCACCTCGGGCGCGCGCTGCAGCTGACCAACATCCTGCGCGACATCGACGAGGATGCCGCCATCGGCCGTGCTTACCTGCCGCGCGAGCTGCTGCTGCAGGCCGGGGTCGACGCCGCCGCCTGTGCGGCCGGCGCCGCGGCGATCGCAGCCCATCCGGCGCTGCCGGCGGCCTGCGCCGGGGTCACCGCGCAAGCGCTCGACCACTACGATGCCGCACAAACGGTCCTAAGACGCAACCGCGGCAGCGGCGTCCGCGCGCCGCGCCTGATGGGGGCGACCTACCGCAGGCTGCTGGCGCGGCTCGAGCGGCGCGGCTGGCACAGCCCGCGCACGGCGGTCCGGCTCGGCACGCTGGAACGCATCGGCCTCCTGCTGCGCCACGGTATGGGATAACGGCCATGCGCGATACCCTCCACGCCAGCAGACGGACCAGCGGGCTTGCCCATGCGCTGGCGCGCACCCATGGCGGCGCGCTCGACGCCCCGCTCGACGCCGCACTCGCCCGCGCCCTGGACGCGGTGCTGTCCGAGCAGCGTCCCGACGGCCACTGGGTGTACGAGCTCGAGGCCGACGCCACCATCCCGGCCGAGTACGTGCTGCTGGTGCACTACCTCGGCGAGACCGCGGATGCGGGACTGGAAGCCAAGATCGGGCGCTACCTGCGCCGGCTGCAGGGCAGCCACGGCGGCTGGCCGCTATTCCATGGCGGCGCCTACGACCCCAGCGCCAGCGTCAAGGCCTATTTTGCGCTGAAGATGATCGGCGACGCGCCCGATGCGCCGCACATGGCGCGGGCGCGGGCGGCGATCCTGGCCCACGGCGGCGCCGAACGCAGCAACGTCTTTACGCGCCTGCTGCTGGCGCTGTACGGCGAGATCGGCTGGGACGCGGTGCCGGCCATGCCGGTCGAGATCGCGCTGCTGCCGGGCTGGTTCCCGTTTCACCTCTCGAAGGTGTCGTACTGGACCCGTACCGTGGTGGCGCCGCTGCTGGTGCTGGGCGCGCTCAGGCCGCAGGCGCGCAACCCGCGCACCGTGCGCATCGCCGAGCTGTTCGCCGCCGACCCTGCCGCGCTCGGCCAGGCGCCGCGCGCGCCGCACCAGTCGCGTCTGTGGTTTGCCTTTTTCCGTGCGGTCGAGGGCCAGGTGCGCACGCTCGAAACACGCGTCCCGGCGCGTTTGCGGCGGCGCGCGATCGAACGGGCCGCCGCCTTCGTGCGCGCGCGCCTGAACGGCGAGCACGGCCTGGGCGCGATCTTCCCGGCGATGGTCAATGCGGTGCAGATGCTGGATGCGCTCGGCGTGCCGCCCGACCAGCCCGAAAGCGCCGCGGCACGCCGCGCCATCGACCGGCTACTGGTCGACCGTGGCGACGAAGCCTATTGCCAACCCTGCCTGTCGCCGGTCTGGGACACCGCGCTGATGTGCCATGCGCTGCTGGAAGCGGGCACGCCGGCCGCCATCGACGCCGCCGGCCGCGCCCTCGACTGGCTGCGCCCGCTGCAGATCCTCGATACGCACGGCGACTGGGGCCTGCGCCGGCCCGGCCTGCGTCCCGGCGGCTGGGCCTTCCAATACGAGAACGCGCATTACCCGGACGTCGACGACACCGCCGTGGTGGCGATGGCGATGCACCGCGCCGACCGCCTGCGCGGCGAGCAGCGCTACCGCGCGCTGGTCGAGCGCGCCGGCGAGTGGGTGCTCGGCATGCAGTGCCAGGGCGGCGGCTGGGGCGCCTTCGAGGCCGACAACACCCAGCGCTACCTGAACAACATCCCGTTCGCCGACCACGGCGCGCTGCTCGACCCGCCGACGGCCGACGTCTCGGCACGCTGCCTGTCGATGCTGGCCCAGCTGCAGCCCGGCGCCTGCGCCCGGCCGCGCACGCCGGCGGCGCGCGCGCTGGGCTGGCTGCTGCGCCAGCAGGAACAGGACGGCAGCTGGTACGGACGCTGGGGCGTCAACTATATATACGGCACCTGGAGCGCCCTGTGCGCGCTCGGCGCCGCGGGACTGGGCACCGGCGCCGCCCCGGTCATGCGTGCGGCGGGCTGGCTCGGCGCGATCCAGAACCTGGATGGCGGCTGGGGCGAGGACGGCAGCAGCTATAAATTGGACTACCGTGGCTACGAACCGGCGCCGTCGACGCCGTCGCAGACCGCCTGGGCGCTGCTCGGCCTGATGGCGGCCGGCGCCGCCGAGACGCCGGCCGTCCGGCGCGGCATCGGCTGGCTGCTGGCGCAGCAGGAAGGCGATGGCCTGTGGCGCGAACAGCACCATACGGCGACCGGCTTCGAGCGCGTGTTCTACCTGCGCTACCACGGCTACGCGCGCTATTTTCCGCTGTGGGCGCTGGCACGCTACCGCAGGCTGCGCGGCCATGGCGGCAGCGCCCGGCCGGGCGCCGGGGACGGCGTCGGGATGTGACGATGACTGCGCGCGAACCATTGCGGGTGCTGGCGGCCTGCGGACTGGCGTTCGAGGCGGCGCTGGCGGCCGGTTCCGGCGTGGTGGCCGTGTGCGGGCCGGGGCCGGCGCGGCTGGCGGCCCGGCTCGATGCGCTGCTCGACGGGCTGCACGATGCGCGTGCTGATCCAAGGCAGGCCGAGCGGCTGAACGAAGGCTTGCACGCGCGCGTGGGGGTGCCGCCCGACGCCCTGCTGGCTGCACACTTGGCTGGCGATACCGAAGCGCGGCTGGCGCGCGCCGAACCTGCCTGGGCCGGCATCCTCAGCTTCGGCTGCGCCGGTGCGCTCGATCCCGGGCTGGCACCCGGTACCTGCATACTGGCTACCGGCATACAGACGGCGGACGGCTTCCTGTGCGCCGACGCCGCATGGCTGCGCAGCCTGGCACGGCGCCTGCCGCAAGCCGTCCAGGGCGAACTGGCCGGGCTCGACGCGCCGCTGCTGTGCGCGCGCGACAAGGCGATCCTTTGGCGCAGCAGCGGCGCCTGCGCCGTCGACATGGAATCGCACGCCGCTGCCCGCATCGCCCGGCGCCACGGCGTGCCGTTTGCCGCCTGTCGGGTGGTGCTCGACCCGGCCTGGCGCAGCGTGCCGCCGAGTGCGCTGGCCGGGATGGGCGGGGATGGCCGCACCAGGCCGGGGCCGCTGCTGCGGGCTTTAGCCGCGGCGCCGGGCGAGCTGGGGCCGCTGTGCATGCTAGCCTGGGACGCCTTGCGTGCGCGGCGTGCGCTGGGCCAGGTGCGCGCACGGCTTGGCGGGCGGCTTGCGGCGCCCTGAGGTCGCCGCAGTGACCTCCATGCCGTCGCCCGTCTTGCCGCTCACTTACTTGTTCTGCGCCGGCGGCGGCTGGTTGCCACCCTTGCTTTCGCTCTCGTAATCCGGCAAGGCCTGCTCCTTGCCCTCGTCGACCTGCGACTGGCGCCGGCCCAGGTAGCCATCGCGCACGAACAGGTAGCGGTCCAGCGCCGCCTGCTCCAGCAGGTTGGTCGCATTCAGGTAGCGCGCCCGGGTACTGACGAAGTTGGCGCCCCACATCGCATTGCGCCAGGCCGGATCCATGTAGGTGACCGGGGAGGCGTACTGGTCGACGCCGACGCCGACGCCGTCGCGGAAGCTGCTCGGTCCGAACAGCGGCAGCACCAGGTAGGGGCCGCTGGGCACGCCGTAGTGGCCGAGCGTCAGCCCGAAGTCCTGGTCGCGCTTGACCAGGCCGGCCAGGGTGGCGACGTCCAATACGCCCAGCAGGCCGAAGCTGGTGTTGACGGCGATGCGCATCATGTCGTTCATGCCGTCCCGGAAGCGCAGCTGCAGGAAGTCGTTGGCCATCACGACCACGTCGCCCAGGTTCGAAAAGACGTTCTCGACGCCGATGCGCAGCGGCCGCGGCACCACGCGGATGTAGCCGCGCGCGACCGGCTGCGCGATATTGCGGTCGAGGACGTCGTTGAAGCGGAAGGTGGCGCGATTGAGCGGCTCGAGCGGATCGGCCGGATTGCGTTGCGGTCCGCTGGCGCAGCCGCACAGCTGCGCCAGCAGGACGACGGACACGGTGGTTCGCACGGTGCTTCTTGGTAGCATTCGCATGGCGGTTCCCGATTCAGGAGGAGGAAGGGGGCGGGCGCGGCTTGCCCAGCAGGACCGGCTGGAAGAACACGGCGCCGATCAGCGTGCAGACCAGCGACAGCACCAGCAGCTTGCCCATGCTGGCGGTGCCCGGGTGGTTGGACAGCCACAGGCTGCCGAAAGCAATGCCGGTTGTGGCGGCGCTGAGGACGATCGCCTGGGTCAGCGGATGCGCCAGCTGCGCCTGGCGGCCACTGCGCCAGGCCATGATGTAATAGATCTTGAAGGCGACGCCCACCCCGAGCAGCAGCGGCAGGGCGATGATGTTGGCGAAGTTCAGCCGGATCCCGAGCAGCACGCAGGCTTCCAGCGTGGCCAGGCTGGACACCAGCAGCGGCACCATCGTCAGCAGCACGTCGCCGACGCGGCGGAAGGCGATCCACAGCAGCAGCGCGATCGTCAACACCGCCAGCAGCGCCGCCTTGATGAACGCGTCGACGACGAGGTCGGCGGCATGGCGCACCGAGATCGGGCCGCCGCTTGCGTCCGGCGCGGCGGCCTGCACCGCGCGCGCAAACGGACCCAGCGGCGTCTCGCGGCCGGGCATGCGCTTTGGGCTGGCGTCGACCAGGGCGCGGCCGTCGGGCGCGATCCAGTTGCGGCGCAGATCGGCCGGCAGGGTCTCCACAGTCACCGGCTGCGCCTGCAGCGCCAGCACCAGGGCCGCCAGTGCCAGCCGCAGCGGCGCCGCCAGTGCCTGTTCGGCGCGCGTGCGGGTGGCGGCATCCGCACGTGCCAGCGTGGCCAAGTCCTGGCCCAGGCGCCGGGCCGGTTCCGCCCCGGGCCCGGGATGATCGAGCGCCGCATTGCGCAGCGCCTGCGCCGCCGCCCGCAGCGCCGCCACGCGCTGCAGGTCGGTCGCCGGCGCCAGCGGGGCCTGCTCCAGCACCGGCAGCAGGCCGCGCGCCGCCGCGCCGATTGCCGCCAGCTTGGCTGGCTGCTCGTCGGGCACCAGGCTGGCCGCGGTGAGCGCGTGCGCCACCTCGGGCAAGCGCTCCAGGCGCGCCGCCACCGCCTGCGCCTGCGCCAGCGATGGGGCCAGCACCTGCACGTTGTCCAGGCCAATGTCGGTGCTGCGCGACAGTGCGGCCAGCGTCGCCATCGATTCGCTTCGGGGATTCTTCAGGTGCAGCGGGTCGAAATCGAACTCGAGGTGCCACAGTAGCGGCAGGCCGACCGCCACGATGCCCAGCGTTGCCAGCAGCACCGGCGTACGGTGCGCCTGCAGCGCGCGGTCGAGCGGCGCCAGGCGCGGGTAGCCCGGCGCGCGGCGGCTACGCGGCGGGTCCAGCACGCGGATGAGCGCCGGCAGCACGGTCAGGCAGGCCGGCAGCGCCACGAACAGGATGCCGACGCCGGCGATCTGCCCCAGTTCGGCCACCCCGCGATAGGCGGTGGGCAGAAAGGCGAGGAAGCCGAAAGCGGTGGCGGTGGCGGCCAGGCTCAAGGGCAGCGCGATCGAGCGGCCGGCGGCCAGCAGCGCCTGGCGCGCGCTGGCGCGCTGACGCCGGTATTCGCGGAAGCGCATGCCGAACTGGATGCCGAAGTCGACGCCGAGGCCGACGAACAGGATCGCGAACGCCACCGAGATCAGGTTGAACGCCCCGACCATCATCAGCCCGAGCGCGGCCGTCAGCGCCAACCCGCCGAGCATGGTGATGCACACCGCCAGCACCAGCGCGCCGGAACGCAATGCGCGCCACAGCAGCACCAGCACCACGGCCACGGGAATCGCGCCGGTCAGCGGCGAGCCCTCCTGCAGCGAGGCGAATTCGTCGTCCGACAGCGGAATCGGGCCAGTCAGCGCGACGGTCGCGCCATACTGCTCGCGCAGCCGCAGGTCGGCGGCGGCAGCGCGGATCGCGTCACTCGACGGCGCGCCCGGCAGCAATGCGCTGAAGTCGAGCACCGGCCGCACGTCGACCAGCGCCGGCGCCGCCGGCAAGTCCGGATCGGCCACCGCCTGCCACGACAGCGCGGCCGGGTGTCCGGCCAGCACGGCTTCGACGGTGTCGGCGCTTTTATTCAGCAGTGGCGCCATGTCGGCCAGCGTAATTTGTCCGGTCTGCAGCGGGGTCAGCAGGGTCACCGACAGCAGGTTGGCTAGGCCGCGCAGCGAAGGGTCGCGCGCGAGGGCATTCAGCAGCGGGCGCGCGTCCTGCAGGCGTGTGGTCAGGTCCTGCACTTCGGCGGTGGGCAGGTAGAGCAAGCCATGGCGGCGGAAGAACTCGTCACCGCTGCCGAGGCTGACCGCACGGAACAGGCGTGGCTGCTGCCGCAGCCGCGCCGCCAGCACGCGCGCCGCTTCGGCAGCCAGTTCCGGCGCCGGTGCGCTTACCACGGCCAGCGTGGTGTCGCTGCGGTTCGGAAACGCAGCGGTGACGGCAGCATCGCGCCGCGCCCAGGCGGCGCTCGCATCCATCAATTGCGTGACGTCGGTGGTAATCGCGAAATGGCGCACCACATAATAGATAGACAGCAGCACCAGCAGCGCGAATACACCGAGCACCGCCCACGCGTGGCGGGAGGAGGCATGGATGATCCTGGCGATCAGGGCAGTCAGCATGCGATGTTAGACAGGCGCGGAACGCCTGCGACTGCACGCGGTCTCATGATGCATATCGGAGAATGCGCATGAAGCCGACGATCCTGCTGCCCCTCACCTTGATGCTGCTGGCGGCGCCCTGTGCCCACGCCCAACCGGCGGCCGCGCCCGCCCAGGTGATCAAGACGGCCATCGACGGGGTGATGGACGCCGTCCACGCCGACCCGGCCGCCGCTGCCGGCGATCCCGACCGCACCTACGAGATCGTCCGCCAGCGCTTCCTGCCGGCCACCGACTTCATGCTGACTACGCAGTATGCAGTCGGGCCGGCCTGGGCCCAGGCCACGCCGGCCCAGCGCGAGGCCCTGTTCAAGGAATTCCAGGCGCTGCTGGCACGCACCTATGCGCTGCAGCTGACCCAGATCCAGGGCCAGGACACCCACTTCAGCTACGGCCCGCCGCCGCGCCTTGCCGCCGGCGCCAGCGACGCCGTAGTCAAGACCACGGTGCGCACCGGCGGCGACACGATGGCGATCGACTACCGCATGCGCCGCACCGGGGCCGGCTGGAAGATCTACGACATCAACATGATGGGGGCCTGGATGATCCAGGTGTACCGCCAGCAGTTTGTGGCGCAGCTGGCCAAGGGCGGGATCGATGGCCTGATCAAGTACCTGGCGGCGCATAACGCGCAGCCGTGACGGGCGCCCTGACACCGCCTCATGGACACAGCGCGCCGCCCGATGCGCAAGCTACCTACAAATTTATGGCTTGGATTCGGTTGACGAATTTCGCGTAAAAACTACCCTCATCCGTATAGGAGGAGGCGAAGGTGACTTCGTAATCCGCAAATTCCCAGTGACGGTCCGAGACGTCGGTGACAGTGCAATTGCAGCCGAGTGGCGAAGGTAAATAGAATCCGTCCTTCAACGTTACCTCAGTAAGTTCGATCCAGCCCACATCCTTCAAAAACAGGCAGATCCGGCTGCAGTTAGCAAAATCAGGTTGGTTGGGCACTTTAAACTGCTATGTACGATGGCGGCGCGCCTCGACCCACTGCCACGACAGCAGCGCCGGCACGCCCAGCGCCAGTTCGCGCATGCGCTTGACCAGCGCCAGCGACAGCGCGACCTCGCCGCCGACCCCGGCCAGGCGGCCGAACAGCAGCACCGCGGCTTCCTGTACGCCGAGGCCGGCCGGCACCAGGAAGCTGGCGTGGCGTGTAGCCTGGGTCAGCGCTTCGATCGCCAGCGCCGCCGGCACGCTGACGGGGTTGCCGAGCAGCGCCAGCGCGTACCAGGTCTCGAAGGTGCCGAGCAGGTAGGACAGCAGCATCAGGCCGCCCGCGCGCGCCAGCCGGCCGTGCTGGGCGAACAGCCGCTCCATGCAGGCGTCGAGGCGGATGCCATCCAAGTGCAGGACCAGCTGGTTGTGCGGTCCGAGCAGGCCCAGTCCCCAGCGCTCCAGCCGCGCGAACGGCGCGCCGTGGCGCAGCAGCCACCAGGCCAGCAACGGCAGCGGCAGCGACAGCAGCAGGGCGGCGCCGACGATCCAGACCTGGCCCAGTCCGGCGGCCAGGTGCGCCATCAGCACCACGCCCAGGCCGCAGAACAGGTAGATCACGACGACCGTCAGCAGTACTTCGACGATCACGCTGGCCGCGAGCGCGGTCGTGTCCGGGATGCGCAGGCGCGCCAGGCGCACCCCGACCACCTCGCCGCCGACGCCGGCCACCGGCAGCAGGCGGTTGACCGCTTCGCGCACGGTGCCGACCCACAGCAGGAACAGCGGCCCGGCGGCGCGCCCTGGATCGAAGGGATCGAGCAGCATTCGCCAGGCGCGGGTGTCGAGCGACAGCGTCAGCAGGCGCGCCGGCAGCACCAGCAGCAGCGGCCAGCCTGCATGGGCGAAGGCGGCCAGGATCGCCGGCCAGCCCTGGGCCAGGATCAGCGCTGTCAGCAGCGCCAGCCCGCCGATCGTGCCCAGCCAGGCCAGGCGCTTCATTGGCTGCGTGGCGTGAGTGACGCGTGCGGCGCAGCCGGTGGCACCGGCGCCGCCAGGTCGCCGAAGCCGCCGAAGCGGAAGCCCTGCACGCGTAGGCAGTCGCAGGCCCATGCGACCCGCGGCGACACCAGCGCTGCGAATTCGTCGGCATGGCGGTAGCTGCGCATCATTGGTGCGATTGCTGCGCCGGATTCCAGCGCCGGGTGGACATACAGCTCGCCGATGCCGCCCCGCGGCAATCCGTGCAGGGACTGCAGCAGGGCGGCGCTGTCGAAGCGGCCCGACCGGCGCATGCCAATCAGGTAGTCGTTATGGGCGATGCCGGCGGCCGCCAGCCGGGCGCGCTGCAGTGCCAGCCACGGGCGCAGCCAGAGCGGTAATCCGGCCTCGCGCGGCAGCCGTACCGCGCGCAGGCCGAAGCCGCGCCCGATGTCGATGATCAATCCCAGCACCGTCGGGTGCAGGTGAAAGTGCTTGTGGGCGTTGACGTGGTCGAGCGCGAGACCGGTGGCGGCGAAGGCTTCGAACTGGGCGCGGATCTCGTCGGCCAGCTGGCGCCGCACCCGCGGCAGGCAGAAAAAGCGCATGCCCTCGCGTGCCATGGCCGCCCCGGTCTGGGCACTGAAGCAGCCATTCTCATCGACCAGGTCCGGGATCGCAGCGGGCGGCAGCAGCGGACGCCCGTCGGCCAGCACCAGGTGCAGTCCCACGCGCAGGCGCGGCCGGGCGCGCGCGCGCGCCACCGCATCCGCCGCTGCGGGGGCGCCGACCATCAGGCTGGCAGCCGCCAGTACGCCGTCGCGGTGCGCCAGTTCGACCGCGCGGTTGACACTCGGATGCAGTCCGAAATCGTCGGCGGTGATGATCAGGCCCGGTCCGCGCATCGCCGCCGTCCCGCCGCGTCAGGAATGCGAGGCGCCATGGGCGCGCAGGAAGCGGAAGAACTCGACGCCTTCGCGCAGGCGCCGCCGCGTCATGTCCCAGCTGTGCAGCATCTCGCTGACGATTTCCCAGATTTTACCGGGGCGGAAGTAGAAGCTGCGGTAGAACGCTTCCACGCCATGGTAGATTTCCTCGCGCGACAGGTGCGGATAGCTGAGCGCCGCCAGCTGCACGCCGCTGTCGTTGACCAGGTGGATCGTCTTGCCGTCCGGGATCCAGCCGTTTTCCACCGCCTGGGCGTGCAGCCGGGTGCCGGGGTAGGGCGCGGCCAGGGACACCTGGATCGTGTGCGGATTGATTTCCTTGGCGAATTCGATCGACTTGGCGATGGTCTCATGGGTCTCGCCGGGCAGGCCGAGGATGAAGGTGCCGTGCACCGTGATGCCGAGCGCATGGCAATCGTCGGCAAAGCGGCGCGCGATGTCGGTGCGCAAGCCCTTCTTGATGTTCAACAGTATCTGGTCGTCGCCGGACTCGTAGCCGACCAGCAGCAGGCGCAGGCCGTTCTCCTTCATGATCTTCAGCGTCGAGTAGGGCACGTTGGCCTTGGCGTTGCACGACCAGGTCACGCCGAGTGCGCCGAGGCCGCGCGCGATTTCCTCGGCGCGCGGGCGCAGGTCGGTGAACGTGTCGTCGTCGAACATGATTTCCTTCACTTCCGGCATGTTCTCCTGGATCCAGCGTACTTCGGCCAGGACGTTGGCGGCCGAGCGGGTGCGGTAGCGGTGCCCGCCCACGGTCTGCGGCCACAGGCAGAAGGTGCAGCGCGAGCGGCAGCCGCGGCCGGTGTACAGGGACACGTATGGATAATTCAGGTAGCCGATGAAGTAATTGCGGAGGTTCAGGTCGCGCTTGTAGACCGGGGCGACGAAGGGCAGCGCGTCCATGTCCTCGATGATGGTGCGCGGCGGGTTGTGCCGGATACAGCCGCCGCGGTCGCGGAAGCTGATGCCGGCGATGTCCGCCAGCGGCAGGCCCTGGGCGACGTCGAGGCAGGTATAGTCGAATTCCTCGCGTGCGACGAAATCGATGGCGCGGCTGGCCTGCAGCGCGCTGTCGGGATCGACCGCGACGCGGGCGCCGACCATGCCGGCCAGTGCCGCCGGGTCGCGCTGCTTGAGCAGTTCCACGAAGCGCACATCGCCGGGAAAGGAGGGCGTGCTGGTGTGGATGATGACCAGGTCGTGGCAGGTGGCGATGTCGAGCGCCTGTTCGACCGTCATGCCCTCGGCCGGGGCGTCGAGCAGGCGGCTGCCGGGCACCAGGGCGGCCGGCTGGGCCAGCCAGGTCGGATACCAGAACGAGCGGATCTCGCGCTTGGCCTGGTAGCGCGAGCCGGCGCCGCCGTCGAAGCCGTCGAAGGAGGGGGCTTGCAGGAACAGGGTCTTCAGCATCTTGCTAGTCATGGTGTGGGCCTCATGATGGTTTGCCCGGCGCGTGCAGCGGCAGCACGTGGCGGCGCCAGCGGGTGGTACGGCCGGCAAAGGCGCTCAGCCACTCCAGCAGGAGCAGGCAGTCGCGCAGCGGTGCATGGACGGCATGTCCGGGCGCCGGGATGCCCGGCGCCGGCCGCCGCCAGTACAGCGCCAGGCGCGCCGCGCTGCCGGCCAGCGCCAGCGCCGCGTTCCAGACGGTCGGCGCCAGCCACAGGCCGAGCGCAAGCACGGGCAGGGTAAAGGTGATGAAGGAGAAGGTGTAGCCGACCGGGTGCAGCGAACGGATCGTCTGCATCCAGCGTCGCTCGCGCGCCCACAGGGCCGCCAGCGTGTCTTCGGTCACGTCGGTGCAGACCCAGACGTCGGACAGCACCGTGCGCAAGCCCAGGCGCCGGCTCAGGGCGCCCAGCCAGTAGTCGTCGGCCAGCCGGTCCTGCAGCGCCGCAAAGCCGCCGATTGCCTGCAGGGTGTCGGCGCGCAGCGCGATGGTGGCGCCGAAACCGAAGGCGCTGCCGCCGCCGCTGCTGGCAACCCGCACCGAGGGCGCGAACCAGGCGTCGATGAACAGGGCGCCGATGCGGGTCCAGAAACCGCCCTGGGCGCGCCCGTGGTAGAGGCAGGTGACGATGCCGACGCCGGCGTCGTGCAGCGGCGCCGTCACCCGCTCCAGGTAATCGGGGCCGACTTCGATGTCGCTGTCGGCCAGCACCAGCCACGGGTGCCGGGCCACGCCCATCATGTCGGCCAGGTTGCCGACCTTGCGGTTACAGCCGCGCGGGCGCGTCGCGTCGCCGGGCCCGATCACCAGCTGCATGTCGATCCAGGGGAAGCGCCGCATCAGGCGGTGGACGGTGGCGATGGCCGGGTCGCCGGGGTCGTGCACGCCGAACACCAGCTGGTACCGCGGGTGGGTCTGGAAACAGAGCGTGGCGAGATTGTGTTCGAGGCGCGGCTCCGGGCCGCACAGCGGCTTGAGCACCGTCACCGCGACCGGCGCCGGCTGGCGGCTGTGGAGCGGCGGCGTGAAGGCGCGTGCGCGGCACAGCAGGGCGGCCAGCGCGTACAGCGTGGCCAGCAGCGTCAGCACCGTGCCGGCGGTGGCGAGCAGCTGCGGGACAATGGCAGGCATCGGTGCACTCCGCTGACAGTCAGCGCTGTGGCGCCCGCCGCGATCCGGGCCCCGCGCCGCCGGCTGCCTTGCGCCCGCGGATCTCGTCGAGCTTGATCGCGACATGGCGCGCGTGCACGTACTCGGCCGGGCGCTGCCCGGCCAGCGGGATGTCCGGCGCCATCGGCCCCCGCGTGCGCACGCCTTGCAGGGCGACCCGCGCCGCCGCCAAGGGCCGCGCCATGGTATCGAGCACGGCGCTGGCTTCGTAGCCGCTGTGGACCATGCAGTTGGCGCATTTTTCGTAGCGCCCGGTGCCGTAGGCATCCCAGTCGGTGTCCTCCATCAGTTCGCGGAAGGTGGCGGCATAGCCTTCGCCCAGCAGGTAGCAGGGGCGCTGCCAGCCGAACACGGTGCGCGCCGGGTTGCCCCAGGGCGTGCAACGGTAGCTCTGGTTGCCGGCCAGGAAGTCGAGGAACAGGCTGGACTGGCTGAAGGCCCAGCGCCGGCCACCCTCGCCGCGGGCGAAAATGTCGCGGAACAGCTTGCGGGTGGCTTCGCGCGCCAGGAAGTGCTGCTGCTCGGGTGCGCGCTCGTAGGCATAGCCGGGCGACACGGTAATGCCGTCGACGCCCATGCCGCGCAGCGTGTCGAAGAAGGCGGCGACCCGCTCCGGCACCGCATCGTTGAACAGCGTGCAATTGATATTGACCCTGAACCCGGAATCCTTGGCGCGCCGGATCGCCGCCGCCGCGCGCCGGTACACGCCGGGCTGGCATACCGAGCGGTCGTGCATGGTTTCGTCGCCATCGAGGTGCACCGACCACACGAAGAAGCGGCTGGGGCGGTACTGGTCGAGCTTCTTCTCCATCAGCAGCGCGTTGGTGCACAGGTAGACGAATTTGCGGCGCGCCACGATGCCCGCGACGATGGCCGGCATGTCGCGGTGCAGCAGCGGCTCGCCGCCGGCGATCGACACCACCGGCGCCCCGCACTCGTCGACCGCGCCCAGGCACTCGTCGAGCGACAGGCGCTGGTCGAGGATCTCGTCCGGATAGTCGATCTTGCCGCAGCCGGCACAGGCCAGGTTGCAGCGGAACAGCGGCTCCAGCATCAGTGCCAGCGGGTAGCGTTTTTCGCCGGCCAGGTGCTTGCGCAGCACGTAGGCGCCGACCATTGCTTTCTGCAGGAAAGGGATCGCCATGGCAGTTCTCCCGTATGTGTCGACCCTCAGGCGGCGCGCCCGGCCAGTTCGGGCGGCAGCCTGAATTCGACATGTTCCTCGAGCCCGTCCATGGTCGACACCTCGACCGGCCCCAGCGCACGCAGCGCAGCGATCACATGCTCGACCATGGCCTCGGGCGCCGACGCCCCGGCCGTGATCCCGACCGTGACGGCGCCGGCCACCCAGGCCGGATCGAGTTCGCTGCCGTCGGCCAGCAGGTAACTCCGAATGCCGCTCTCGCTGCCGATCTCGCGCAGCCGGTTCGAATTGGAACTGTTGGCGGCGCCGACCACCAGCAGCACGTCCACCTGGCGGCACAGCGCGCGCACCGCGCGCTGGCGGTTCTGGGTGGCGTAGCAGATATCGCGCACGTCGGGGCCGACCAGGTCCGGAAAGCGCCGCTGCAGGGCGGCGATGACCGCCCGCGTATCGTCGACGCTGAGCGTGGTCTGGGTAATATAGGCCACCGGGGTCGCGGACGGCAGGTCGAGCGCGTCGACGTCGTCTTCGTCCTGCACCAGCAGCACGCGGCCGTCGATCTGGCCCATCGTGCCTTCGACCTCGGGATGGCCGGCATGGCCGATCAGGATCACGACGCGGCCGGCGGCGGCGTACTGGCGCCCCTGGATGTGCACCTTGGCCACCAGCGGACAGGTCGCGTTCAGCACGCGCAGGTCGCGCGCCCGCGCATCGGCCTCGACCGCGCGCGCGACGCCGTGCGCACTGAAGATCGTGACCGCCTGCGGCGGCACTTCGGCCAGCGCTTCGACGAACACGGCACCCCTGGCGCGCAGGCCGCCGACCACGGCCTTGTTATGGACAATTTCGTGTCGCACATAGACCGGCGCGCCATAGCGCTCGAGCGCACGGTCGACGATCTCGATGGCACGGACGACGCCGGCGCAAAAGCCGCGCGGCTGGGCGAGGATGACGTGCATGGCGGCCTTCGGGTTGACGAAACCTGTTTGATTACGCACACGCGCAGAGGTTCGCGACTGTGCACGTATCCGGCCGCGCGTCTAGAATGCGCGCAAGTGACAACGTTGCCCACGCGGGCTGGAGGCAGGCGATGAACAAGGACCTGATGCTGATCACGGGTGCGGCCGGTTTCATCGGTTCCGCGGTGGCGCGTGCGGCGCTGCATGCCGGCTATCCAGTGCGCCTGCTGGTGCGCGCGACCAGTCCGCGCCGCAACCTCGAAGGGCTCGATGCCGAGATCGCCGAGGGCGACATGCGCGACCGGGCCGCCATCGGCCGCGCCCTGGCCGGGGTGCGCTGGCTGCTGCACGTGGCCGCCGACTACCGGCTGTGGGCGCGCGACCCCGACCAGATCGGCCGCAACAACATCGAAGGCGCGCAGACGGTGATGCAGGCGGCGCTGGCGGCCGAGGTCGAGCGCGTGGTGTATACCAGCAGCGTGGCGACCCTGCGCGTCGATCCGTCGACCGAGTCATCGGACGAAGAGGCCCCGCTGGCCGTGCACGAGGCGATCGGCGCCTACAAGCGCAGCAAGGTCGAGGCCGAACGCCTGGTCGAGCGCATGGTCGCGTTCCAGGGGCTGCCGGCGGTGATCGTCAACCCGTCGACGCCGGTCGGTGCGCGCGATGTCAGGCCGACCCCGACCGGACGCATCGTCGTCGAGGCGGCGCGCGGGCGGATGCCGGCCTACGTCGAGACCGGGTTGAACCTGGTCGACGTCGAAGACGTGGCGCAGGGACACTTGCTCGCGCTGGAACGCGGGCAGGTCGGCGAGCGCTACATCCTGGGCGGCGATAACCTGATGCTGCGCGAGCTGCTGGGCGAGATCGCCGAACTCAGTGGACGCCGCGCGCCGCGGGTGCGGCTGCCGGTGGCGCCGCTGGTCCCGCTGGCGCACGCGGCCGAGGCGCTGGCCAGGGTGCGCGGCAAGGAGCCTTTCCTGACCGTGGATGGGCTGGCGATGTCGCGCAACCGGATGTTCTTTTCCTCAGACAAGGCCCGGCGGGAACTGGGGTACCGGCCGGGGCCGCACAGGGCGGGGGTGGCGTCCGCCCTGGAGTGGTTTGGACGCGCGGGTTACCTGAATTAAGGCGCCCGGCGTTTGCAGACCGGATGCCTCGATGTATGGAGCTTGCTTTCGATTAGGATAAGCGCTTCCGGCCCAGGCCGCACGACGATAAAGCGATGACGATGTTGGACGAATCACTCACCTTATGGCTGGAGGAGCGCGCCGAAGCCCTCGACGCCGATGCCGGACTGGCTGGTGCCCTGGTGCCGCGTCTGGCCCTGGCCGGGCTCTTCGAGATGGGCGTCCCGGCAAGCGAAGGCGGCACCGGCGCCCCGCCGAGCGCCGCGATCGGCGCCGTCGCCGACCTGGCTCGCTACTCGATGAGCGCGGCCTTCGTGTTCTGGGCGCAGCGCGCGCTCATCGAATGCGTGCTTGCCAGCCCGAACCGCGTACTGGCGCAGCGGCTATTGCCTTCCTTGCTGGCCGGTGCGCTGGCCGGCGCGCCCGGGCTATCGAACGCCATGAAGTTCCTGGGTGGCCTCGACCAGCTGCAGACCCGTTTCATGCCTGACGCCCATGGCTTCACCTTGAATGGCAGGGTGCCGTGGTCGACCAACCTGCAGCAACAGGGTTTCGTCCTTGCGCTGGCCGCCGGCAACCTGGAAGGCAGCGACACGTCGGTGTTCGCGGTACCGTCCGATGCGGACGGACTGACGCGCGAACCCGACTTCGACCTGACCGGATTGCGCGGCACCAGCACCGCGGCGCTGCGCCTGGCCGACGTCCGGCTCGGCGAGGACTGGCAGCTGCATCCTCAGGCGAAGGCATTCCTGCCGGGCGTCCGGCCGATGTTCGTCGGGATGCAGTGCGGGCTGGGCCTGGGGCTGGCGCGCGCCAGCCTGCGCGCGGCCCGCGAGGCGCTCGACGATACACGCTCGGTACTCCTTGGCGAACTCGATGCACTCGAGGAGCAGGTCCAGGACTGTTGGGAAGCATTGTCGACCGGGGTCGACAGCGGGCGGCTGCGTGAACGGCCGCCTGAGCTGCTCGGCCTGCGCATGCGCATGGTGGAGATCGCGACCGATGCCGTCCAGCTCGAGCTGCAGGCGCTTGGCGGGCGAGCCTACCTGCGCAGCGAGAATGGCGGCTTTGCCCGGCGCTGGCGCGAGGCCGCGTTTCTGCCGATCGTGACGCCGACGCTGGCGCAGTTGAAGACGGAACGCGCGCGGGCACAGGGAGCGGGTGCGGCGCGCTGACCGGCTGTCGGTGTCGCATCTTGCATCACGCTCCATGCGTAAGCTGATCGTGAGTCGCTTGCGTGCACTGGTTGAATCCATGCCCGCTTGCAAACCGATTGTAGCGTCGCTTTATGGCAGGATGACGTCGATCTCGACCAGCGCGCTGCCTTTCGCCGCATAGCCGAGCTTGGCTGCAGCCACGTACGACAGGTCAATGATCCTGTCAGAGAGAAATGGACCGCGGTCATTCACGCGAACGATGATCGTTTTACCGTTTTCGACGTTGGTCACCCTGACGTACGAGGGGATGGGAAGTATCGGATGCGCCGCCGTGAGCTTCATCGTGTCGTAGAGTTCACCACTTGAGGTCGGCAATCCCTGGTAACGGGTGCCGTACCAGCTTGCCACGCCACGCGCATGGTAGGGCACCAACTTGTTCATCGGCCGGTAGCTATTTCCCATCGCAACATAAGGCTTGAGCGTACCGGAGACAAACCGCTCTGTCCTGGGTACCGGCTCCGTGACCGCATCGATCTGCGCCTGCGTTATGCCTTTTGGCGGACCATCGTTGCGGTAATAGCGCCCACTGCCTTTCGTTGGCTGAACTTTTGTTGTCGAGCAGGCTACAAGAGACAGCGCCAGCGCAGCCACCAGCCATGATCTTGAACAGATAGGTAAAATGCTTTTCATCGTTGCTTTCCACACGTTTTCCATCGCGTCCAACGCCCTGCAGACTTGTCGCGATTTCAAGCGACTGCCTCGACATTCCTTGGCAAACGTTGCAAGGCTCAAGGCAGAGTTCGTGGATGATACATGTGGAACGGCGGAACAGGAAATTGTTCGGTCACGGCCGTGCACCAGCAAAATGATGGCTGTGCTTGGTCCGGGCATCGGCTAAGAACGATGGCTCGGGGCGACATACCGTCACGCTCATTTGCTCATCAATTTGCGCAGCATGCGCTGTTTCAGCGAAGCGCGCTCCTGTGGGGTGCGACCTTTGTGATTGGCGATCCGATCTGCCATGGCAGCTTGGTCATTGGCTGGCCTGTAGGCATGTCCATCCTTCCCCATCGACCAAACGTTGACCACATCGTTTTCAAGTGAGGGGAAGTGGGCATTCAGTGCTTCTGGCGAAGCACTCGCCAGCGCAGTGCGCTCGCGCGAGCGCCAACGCTGGTGCCAGGATTTTTTATCTTCGCTCTCACTGCGGCAGGTGGTAACGGCCAAGAAAGGTGATTTGCGGCGGCTACGGCTCATGATGGGCTCCACTGATGTAATGACAGGCGAAGGCAGTTTTATCATCGGCCTGCGTAGTTGAGGTCCTATTATGGTGTGCAGTGGTCGTGCAGCGGAAAACGAAGCGGTCAATGCACTTTGAACTGATCGACCTATTGTAGATGGTTTCTTATTATCCAACCTCAACCTTATAGTTCCCGCCTGACAGTTCCGCGAGACGTAAAAGCCCCTGGTCTATCGCTGTATCCCAATGTGCTGGAATAATGGCCAGTCGCTCGACTTGCAGTCGGCGCTTGCCCAAGTCGCTCAATTCGATGTCGATGCGATCATCGATCTTCCTTATCGACATGACACCGTGATGGCACCCGAATACCTGATCATCCCGTTCGATGTATAGACCGTCCAGTTGGAGATTTCTGTCCTGCTCGTCCGTTTGTAGGGGATATTGGAGCATCAGGTATTTCGCCGACCCTCCCTCATCAGCAGAGAATGCGAAAACCAAGGCTTCCTCGTTTTCCTCAAACGAAACGACGCTCGCTAAAAGTTCGTAATCCATGCAGGTGGCTATCCTTTCGAGTTTTGGCGGGGGCAGCCTGATCGAACCGCTATGCGCGGGCGCGAACGCCGGCCGGGGCCGGCGCCCACCGGCTCAAGCGCCGTCACGTGGGTAGCGCGACTTGGCTTCAATCTGCACGGCTCGCTTGATTATCGCATCGAGGAGGAACTCACCGGGCCGCAAACCGGCGATGTGCATGACACCCGTATCACATCAATCTGCCCTGCATCCCGGAAGCCGCATCAAGCGCAATGCGCAGCGCACCAGCCGCGGCATCGTCAGCGGGCGCAACAAGCGCTCGTCGTAGCCGGCAAAGCGCCGCGCGTTCTCGGTCAGGCACAAGGCCAGCAGCGCCCGTAGACCGATCCCATCGCCGGATACCGACTGCGCCCCATTCAAGGTGAAATTATTGTCCTGCGCGGTCGCAGCCGGCCCGGCATCGACCGCCCGCGCCAGCCCGATCCGTTCCCACGCCAGGAAGGCCCACACCCGCGCCACCTTGCACTCGAAGCGCAGGCGCCGCCACGGCGACAGCCGCGCCCGGTGCCACCCGGCCCAGTTGGCAAACAGCAGGATGTGCCGGCACTCTTCCTGCATCACCGGCTCGAAGGTGTCGACCAGCGCCGGTGGGAACAGGCTGGAGCGGCGCGCTAGCTCGAACAGGCCGAAGGCGAAGAAGCTGTCGATGCATTCGCTGTAGCCGGTGACCAGGTAGGCCCACTCCGGATCGGCCGGCATGGCAGGCGGCGGCTCGGGCGGCAGTGCGATGCCGTAGGCGGCCACCATGCGCGCCAGCACTTCCTTGTGGCGGTGCTCTTCCCAGGCGTTCAGGGCCAGCGCGTCGCGCATGTCGGGGTCGGGCAGGGTCGCGGCGTAGGCCGCCATCCGCAGGCGCGCCTTGCCTTCGGTCTGGACGGCGATGTCCCAGATCGGCAGCGACACGATGCGCTCGCGCACGTCCGGGGCCAGCACCGGCCAGTCGAGTACGGCGGGACGGTAGGGGTTGAAGGTGTCGCGGAACATCCGGCAGCTGGCTTCACGGTGCGCGTCGGAGCCGGGCACGAGCGGGCCGGGGACGGGGCTGCGCCAGCGGCGCATGGCGGTGTCCGCGGCGGCGACGGCTGCCGGATCGGCGGCCGCTCCGCCAGGTGCGACGGCCGGGCGCGGCGGCCGGAAGCCGGGGACCAGCCGTTCCACGGCGAAGGTGTCCAGGGTCTGGCGTTCCATGCGTCCTCCGCTGGCTATGCGCTCTGCATGCCGCGATCATATGTCGGCACCCGTCCGCACGGCACACCGTATATCATGTTCAACACGATTTTTGACACGGTAATGACTATGCATGCATTGACACGCGGCCAGAAAGCCGGACTCGCCGACCTCGGCCTCGGCAATCGCTTCGAGATCGGTATCGACGTACAGCCGACAAGCGGCAGCGCCGATATCTCGTGCTTCGGCCTGGACGCGGCCGGCCGCCTGTCCGACGACCGCTACATGGTGTTCTACAACCAGCTGTCGAGTCCCGGCGGGGCGATTGCACTGCGCCTGCAGCAGGGGCGGGCGTCGTTCCAGGTCGACCTCGCTGCGTTGCCGGCGTCGATCGCGAAGCTGGTATTCACGGCCGCACTCGACGGGCCGGGAACGATGCGCGACGTCAGCCAGGCCGTGCTGCGCCTCGGCGACGGCGCGCAGTTCGCGCTGGGCGGCGCCGACTTCGCGTCCGAGAAGGCCGTGATCCTGGGCGAACTGTATCGGCGCGACGGCGGCTGGCGCTTCGGCGCGGTCGGCCAGGGCTTCGATGGCGGCATGGCGGCGCTGCTGAAGCACTTCGGCGGCGTGGAAGCGCCGGCTGCAGCAGCCCGGCCCACGTCCACGTCCACGCCCACGCCCACGTCCACGCCCACGTCTGCGTCCACGCCCGTACCGGCGCAGAACAAGCCGGTCTCGCTGTCGAAGATCACGCTGGAAAAGCGCGGCGACAAGGTGTCGCTCGAAAAGCGCCGCGGCGCCGGTTTCGGCCGCATCCACGTCAACCTGAACTGGAATCAGCAGGCGCGCGGCGCGCCGCGCGGATTCCTCGCCAGACTGCGCGGCGCTGCGGGAGGGGCAGGCGGTACCGACCTCGATCTCGGCTGCCTGTACGAACTGGCCGACGGCAGCGCCGGCGTGGTGCAGGCCCTGGGGGAGCGTTTCGGCAGTTTCGAACACCGTCCGTGGATCAGCCTCGATGGCGACGACCGCACCGGCGCGGTGAGCGGCGGCGAGAACCTGCACGTCAACGGCGACCATTTCGACCAGATCCGGCGCGTGCTAATATTTGCCTTCATCTACCAGGGCGTCGCCAACTGGACCCAGACCGATGGCGTGGTCACGATCACGCTGCCGGACCAGCCGGTGATCGAGGTCCGGCTGGATAACGGCACGTCGCAGCGCATGTGCGCGATCGCCATGATCGAGAACACCGCGGGTGGACTGCAGGTGACCAAGCTGGCCGAGTACGTGGCGGAGCATCGTGCGCTCGACCAGAAATACGGTTTCGGCTTGCGTTGGAAGGCCGGATCGAAGGACTGATCGCTCAGCCGCCTGAGTATTTCGGCGGGCGGCTTCATTTGTCCTGCATGTTTGGTCCCAAGCGCTTGTATTTGCGCCATACTTGGCTGATCTGTCACTCGATTGCCCAGCCGATGCCGACACCCCAGCGCCTGTTCTCCTTCCTCGTCCTGAGTGCCGCGCTCAGCGGCGCTGCGGCACACGCCGCAGACACGCCACTTCGCGAACGCATCGCCTTCAACGCCGACTGGCGTTTCAGCAAGGGCGACCCCGCCGGCAGCCCGCAGCAGCCGGCCGAGGCCGATCTCAAGAACGGTTTGCCGGCCGCGCAGGCCGGTTTCGACGACGCCGGCTGGCGCAAGCTGAACCTGCCGCACGACTGGGGCATCGAAGGGCCGTTCAAGCAGGAATACCCGGGCGATACCGGCAAGCTGGCGTGGTGGGGCGTCGGCTGGTACCGCAAGCATTTCACGCTGCCGGCCGGCGATGCGGGGCGCCGCGTCTACCTCGACGTCGACGGCGCCATGTCGCATGCCGCGGTGTGGATCAACGGCCGCTACATCGGCGGCTGGCCCTACGGCTATGCTTCCTGGCGCGTCGACCTGACGCCGCACCTGAAACCGGGCGCCGACAACGTGGTGGCGGTCCGCCTCGACAATCCGCCCGAGTCGTCGCGCTGGTATCCGGGCGGCGGCATCTACCGCAATGTGTGGCTGGTCAAAACCGCACCGGTCGCGGTGGCGCAGTACGGCACCTTCGTGACCACGCCGCAGGTGAGCGCAGCCGCGGCCACGGTCGACGTCCAGGTAACGCTGGACAACCACGGCGGCGATACCAAGGTGCAGGTCGCGACCGAGATCTATGCGCTCGACGCGAACGGCCGCCGCAGCGGCGCGCCGGTCGCGCGCAAGGAAGCTTCCGGCGCGGCCAAGGTCGCCAACGGACGCCAGGTGCAGCTGAGCCAGGCCTTGCAGGTGCCCAATCCGCGCCTGTGGAGCCCGGCCAGCCCGCAGCGCTACGTCGCGGTCAGCACGGTCCTCGACAAGGGCCGCACGGTGGATGTGGTCGAGACGCCGTTCGGCATCCGCACCATCGCCTTCGATGCACAGAAGGGTTTCCTGCTGAATGGACAGCGCCTGCCGATCCAGGGCGTGTGCGACCACCACGACCTCGGCGCGCTCGGTACCGCGATCAATACGCGTGCGCTCGAACGCCAGCTCGAGATTTTGCGCGAGATGGGCGTCAACGCCATCCGCACCAGCCACAATCCGCCGGCGCCCGAGCTGCTCGATTTGGCCGACCGCATGGGTTTCCTGGTGATGGACGAAGCCTTTGACGCCTGGCGCGAGAAAAAGACGCCGAACGACTACAACACGCTGTTCGACGCCTGGCACGAGAAGGACCTGCGCGCGATGATCCGGCGCGACCGCAACCACCCGAGCGTGATCGCCTGGAGCATCGGCAACGAGATTCCCGAGCAGGGCCGCCCGGAGGGCTGGAAGCTGTCCGCGCGCCTGGCCGAGATTGCGCGTGGCGAAGACCGCACGCGTCCCGTCACCTCCGCCTTCAACCACGTGGCTTCGGGCTACAACGGTTTCCAGGACACGGTCGACGTGTTCGGCTATAACTACAAGCCGAACGAATACGCCAAGCTGCACGCGCATGCGCCGCACCTGCCGCTGCTGGGCAGCGAGACCGCATCGACCGTGAGTTCGCGCGGCGAATATTTCTTCCCGGTGAGCGACGACAAGTCGAAGGGGCTGGCCAACTTCCAGGTCAGCAGCTACGACCTGACGGCGCCGCCGTGGGCGACCACGCCCGACGCCGAGTTCAAGGGCCAGGACGAGAACCCCTTCGTGGCCGGCGAGTTCGTGTGGACCGGCTTCGATTACCTGGGCGAGCCCACGCCCTACGGCAACGACGCCACCAACCTGCTGAATTTTACCGATCCGGCGCAGCAGCAGCGCATGGCGCAGCAGCTCGAAGCCATGAAAAAGATCACGGTGCCCTCGCGCAGTTCCTACTTCGGCATCGTCGACCTGGCCGGCTTCAAGAAGGACCGCTTCTATCTATATCAGGCACGCTGGCGACCCGACTTGCCGATGGCGCACCTGCTGCCGCACTGGAACTGGCCGGAGCGCGTCGGCCAGGTCACGCCGGTGCACCTGTACACCTCGGGCGACGAGGCCGAGCTGTTCCTGAACGGCAAGTCGCTGGGCCGCAAGCAGCGCGGCCGCGGCGAGTACCGGCTGCGCTGGGACGAGGTCGTGTATCAGCCGGGCGAATTGCGCGCGGTGGTGTACAAGAACGGCAGGCGTTGGGCCGAGGACAAGGTCGCCACCAGCGGTCCGGCGGCGCGCCTGGCGCTGGAAGCCGACCGCAGCACGCTGCGCGCGGACGGCAGCGACCTTGCCTTCGTCACCGTGCGCATCCTCGACAAGGACGGCAGGCCGGTACCGCGCACCCACGACCGCATCCGGTTCAGCCTGAGCGGGCCGGGCGAGATCGTCGCCACCGACAACGGCGATCCGACCAGCTTCGAATCCTTCCAGTCGCGCGAGCGCAATGCCTTCAACGGCCTGGCGCTGGCGATCGTGCGCACGCGGGCGGGCGAGGGTGGGAAGGTGGTGCTGAGCGCTACGGCGGAAGGGCTGGGCGGCGCGCAGGTGATGCTGGAGAGCAAACAGTAGGCGAATATCCGTCGTCCCCGCGAAAGTGGGGACCCATGCTGAACGTTCGAAGTCGATATGCCTGGAGCATTGCCATGCTTCGGCTTGATCGAATCCTGTTAGTCAGTATGGGTCCCCGCCTTCGCGGGGACGACGGGGTTTATCCGTGAGTGGCAACAGGTTACGCCTTACTTCTGCTTATCCCCAGGCAGAATCGCACTCAGCACCTGGCGCGCTACGCCCGCCAGCATCGAGCCCTCGTTCGGATCGCCGTGCACGATCGTGCTCATGAACTGCCTGGCCTGCTCGAAGGTGATGTGCGACGGCAGCGGCGGCACTTCCGGATCGGTCTTGAACTCGAGGACGACAGGACGGTCCGAGGCCAGCGCTTCCACCCACGCGGCGCCCACCTGCTTCGGGTCGTCGCAGAAGATGCCTTTCAGGCCGATCAGTTCCGCAAAGCGGTGGTAGGGCACGTCCGGCAGGTTCTGGCTGGCCTCGAACTTGGGATCGCCCTCCATCACGCGCTGCTCCCAGGTCACCTGGTTCAGGTCCTCGTTGTTGAAGACGCAGACGATCCAGCGCGGATCGGCCCACTGGCGCCAGTACTTCGACACCGTGATCAGCTCCGCCATGTTACTCATCTGCATGGCGCCGTCGCCGACCAGCGCCACCACCGGGCGGGTCGGATGCGCGAACTTGGCGGCAATCGCGTACGGCACCGCCGCGCCCATCGAGGCCAGGCCGCCGGACAGCGAGCACATCATGCCGCGCCGTATCTGCAGGTCGCGCGCGAACCAGTTGGCGCAGGAGCCGGAATCGCTGGTGACGATGACGTCGTCCGGGACGCGCGGCGACATCTCGTAGACCACGCGCTGCGGATTGATCGGGTTGGCCGGGGCCAGCGCACGCTCTTCCAGCTGCTTGCGCGAATCCTCGATGCTGGACGAGATCTTCTGGCGCCAGGTGCCATCCTGGCTGTGGTTCAGCAGCGGCAGCAGCGCGCGCAGGGTCTCGGCGCTGTCGCCGTGCAGGTTGACTTCGCTGGCGTAGCGCATGCCCAGCATGCCCGGGTTGATGTCGATGTGGACCGCGCGCGCCTGGCCTTCCTTGGGCAGGAATTCGGCGTACGGGAAGGCGGTGCCGACCATCAGCAGGGTGTCGCAATCGTTCATCAAGTCCCAGCTGGCCTTGGTGCCCAGGATGCCGATCGAACCAGTCACCCAGGGCAGGTCGTCCGGCAGCACCGCCTTGCCCAGCAGCGCCTTGGCGCAGCCGGCGCCGAGCCGGTCGGCCACCGCGATGACTTCGTCGGTGGCGCCGAGGGCGCCGGCGCCGACCAGCATCGCCACCTTCTTGCCGCTGTTCAGCACCTCGGCCGCGCGCAGCAGGTCGGCATCGTAGGGGATCACGCGCGGGCGCGTGTAGCCGCTGCTGGAAAACACGTTGGCGTGCTTGCGCGGCGGGTCCTCGTACTTCATTTCCTGCAGGTCGTTCGGCAGCACCAGCACGCCGACGCCGCGGTTGGCGGTGGCGATGCGGATCGTGCGGTCCAGCAGGTGCCGCACCTGGGACGGCACCGCGGCCTCCTGCACGAACTCGGCGACGTCGGAAAACATGCGGTCCAGGTTCACTTCCTGCTGGTAGTGGGCGCCGCGGATGGTGCGCGCGGCCTGGCCGGCGATGGCCAGCACCGGCTGATGGTCCAGCTTGGCGTCGTACAGGCCGGTGATCAAATGGGACGCGCCCGGGCCGCCGGTCGACAGGCACACGCCCAGCTCGCCCGTGAACTTGGCATAGGCGGCCGCCATGAAGGCGGCCATCTCTTCATGCCGCACCTGGATGAATTCGATCTTGCCCTTGGCGCGCGCCAGGGCACCGATCACGCCGTTGATGCCGTCGCCCGGATAGCCGAAGATGCGCTTGACGCCCCATTCGGCCAGCCGCTCAACCACGAAATCGCCTACTGTCTTGCTCATATCCGCTCCATTTGCCGTGTAAGGTTGATGAGGTCAACCCTAGCACTTGGAACGGGTGGGCAGCGCACGCTATCTTGCCGGCCTGTATGTATGCCTCTGCTTCAGGGGATCCTGACCCGTAGCGGCATCGGCACCGGAATGCCATGGTCCGGCATCGGCGCACGGTCGGGCAGGTCCAGGCCGGTGACCAGGTCGGCGATCCTGACGGACTGTCCGGTCTCGAAGCAGCGGTTGGCGGCGATGCCGACCAGCGCCGACCAGGCGCCGGCGCGCTCGTCCGAGGCGCGCTTGTACGGGTCGGCGGGTGCGCTGCCGAAGATCTCGGCCAGCATGACTTCGTCGCCGCCGCCGTGGCTGCCCTTGCCGGTCCAGGGTTCGATCTCGCGCGCGGCGCCGCGCAGCGGGATGATGCGGGTGCTGACGCCTTCGCTGCCGCTCTGCACCTTGGCCGCGCCGGCGGCACCGGCCGACTCGACGATGCGGTGCTCGAGGCGGCCCTTGGTGCCGTTGAAGGCAATGTGGTAGCCCTCCCAGGCGTCGTAGGCGGACAGCGCGTACTTCAGCTGCACGCCGTTGTCGTACTTGACCATCACGTTCATGGTGTCCTCGATGTTGATCTCGGGCCGCCACACGCACTGGTCGCGGAAGTAGCCGTCGTATTTTTCGTTGTCGAGGTAGAGCGCCTTCAGGCCGGGGTCGGCGGCCAGGTCGAAGTAGAAGCTGCACTTCTGCTTTTCCGGGCAGGTCAGGCAGCGCTCGTGCGCGCCCTGCAGGCCCATGCGCTTCGCCGTCGCGGGCGTGTAGAACTGGCGCGAGCCGAAGGCCGCCACGCGCTCGGGCTGGGCGCCCAGCCACCAGTTGACCAGGTCGAAGTGGTGGGTGGCCTTGTGCACCATCAGGCCGCCGGAATTGGCCTTGTTGCTGTGCCAGCGGCGGAAGTAGTCGGCGCCGTGCACGGTGTTCAGCAGCCAGGTGAAGTCGACCGACAGCACGTCGCCGATCTCGCCCTGCATGAGCAGATCCTTGACCTGGGTGCGCGGCGGCGAGTAGCGGTAGTTGAAGGTCACGCGGATGTGGCGCCCGCTGCGCTTGACGGCATCCAGGATGCGCTGCGCCTTCTCGGACGTGGTCGTCATCGGTTTTTCGGTGATGACGTCGCAGCCGGCATCCAGCGCGCGCACGATGTAGTCGTCGTGGGTGGCATCCTTGGTGGTGACGATCACGAATTCGGGCTTCGTCTCGCGCAGCATCTTGTCGAAATCGGCCGCCAGGTAGGGGCGCGGCTGGCTGGCGCCGGTCTTCGAGATCGCCTTGACCGCGCGCTCGACGCGGCCGGCGTTGGTATCGCAGACGGCGACGATCTCGGACGTGTCGCGGAACTTGCCGGTGGCGGCGTCGGTGTACATGCGCGAGCGCGAGCCCACGCCGACTACGGCGTAGCGCTTGCGCGTCGTGGCAGTGGCAGCGGCGGCGTGCACATGGGCGCCGCCGGCCAGCATCAGGCCTGCAGCGCCCGCCGCTTTCAGGATGCCGCGGCGGTTCTTTTTGCCGATTTCGTTCATCTCTGTCTCCTCTTTTTAATGTCGCCCCGCAGCGGCGGGGTTGGCTTCATGCCCCCGTTCAGGCGGACAGCGTGGTGTTCACCTTCTTGCCCGCGATCGTCACGTTGTTCAACTTCAGGTTGCGCACGTTGTACAGGAACCAGGGCTTGTCGGCGTTGGACGGCGTGCCGAAATCGCAGTCGGTGATGGTGATGTCGCGTACAGGCAGTACCTCGGGACGCGGGTCCGGGCCGTTGTAGTCGAAGGCAACGGGTCCCAGGATCACGACCGCCTGGTAACTCGAGAACTGCTTGCCTTCCTTTGTCTTTACGTTGCCGACCTTGACGTTGGAGATATGGACGTTGCTGACTTCCGGCGGGCGGATGCGCACGTTGTCGGCGCGCGGGGTGTAGTCGCAGTCGAAGGTGATCACGCCGCCGGCCGCCGCGGCCACCGAGCGGTCCGGGATCGGCGAGCCGGGCAGGGTGGCATAGAACGAGGGCGTGGTTTGCACGCCGTTGGGGATGCTGACGTTGCGCACGTAGAAGTGGCGCAGGAAGCCGCCGCGGTTCATGTTGGTCTTCAGGCGGATCGCGATGTTGAGCGGATTGGTCCTCCAGTTCTTGTTCTGGAACACCAGGTCTTGCGCATACACGTGCTGGATCCCGGCCGACATCTCGCTGCCCAGCGTCACCGCGCCGTGGCCGCTGTGCATGATGCAGTTCTGGATCACGATGTTCTGCGACGGCCCGAATTGCGTATCCAGGTTCTTGCCGGCCTTGATCGCGATGCAGTCGTCGCCGGTGTCGAACTGGCAGCCGTCCACCAGCACGCCGTCGCAGGATTCCGGATCGAAGCCGTCGCTGTTCGGGCCGAGGCTGTTGGCGTACACCTTGCGGATCGTGAGGTCGCGGCAGGCCACCGGATGGTGCTGCCAGAAGGGCGTGTGCGTGACCTGGTAGCCCTGCAGCAGCACGCCGGTGCAGCCGACCAGGTGGATCATCGGCGGGCGCAGGTAGTGGCCGAGGCCGAACACGCGCTTTTCGATCGGCACGCCGGCTTCGGACAGGGCCGGCAAGAAGGCGTCGTCGGCGCGCCATTTGTCGCCCTCGCCCTGGATCAGGCGGCGCTTGTCGTCCGGCAGGCCAGGTGCGATCTCGGCCAGCGAGGTGGGGTTGTTCGGGTTCGGCTGGTTCTGGGCCAGCTTGCCCGGCACGTAGTTGGGCGACTTGTCCTGGGCCACCGAGTTGATGGTCATGTTCTTGCCCTTCCAGGTCCACCAGCAGTCGCTGGAGCCTGCGAACGGCACGCCGCCCTGGCCGTCGAGGATGGCGGTCCAGTCGTCGCCGGTGAGGGCGATGTTGTTCTGGTTGTGGGCGTAGATCATCGACGAGAAATTCAGGCAGTCGTTGCTTTGCCAGCGCGAGACCACCAGCTTGCCGTTGGCGCCGCAGTCGACGTCGCCGTACCTGGCGTAGTCGCGCGGGTCGTTGCTGAAGTAGACGTGGGCGCCGGCCTGCAGGTGCACGTTCACGTTCGACAGCAGGACGATCGGGCCGGCGCAGAACCAGTCGCCCTTCGGGATCACGACGCGGCCGCCGCCTTCGGCATGGCAGCGCGCGATGGCGTCCCGGAGCGGCGCGTAGCAATCCTTGCTATCCGGCGCCGGGGTCTTGACCGTTTCCTGCTCTTCGAACGAGATCCAGGCCTTGACCGGCACCAGGCGGCAGGGAGCGGCGCCGAAGTCGGTGATTTTATAGTCGACCTTGCGGAACTTGACCGGCATCTGCAGGCGGTCGGCGATGGCGCGTGCCTGTTGCCAGGGATCTGCGGGTTGCGCGGCGGCGGCCTGCGCGGCGGCGGCCTGAGCGGCGGCGGCACGGACCGCAGCCACTGGCAACGAAGCGCCCAGCAGCGCCAGGCTGCCGGCCGAGGCGCCGCGCAGGAAAGTGCGGCGGTGGTTGAAACGGGTGCTCATGCGGTCTCCATCATTCATTGGTGTTGTTGTATTCGCCGAGATAGATGTCGGCGGGTGCCGGGCGCACGGTTTCGCCCAGCCTGGTGACCGGATCGAAGCCGGCCTGCTGCAGGTTGTTCCACCAGTCGTCGGAACTGAACTGGGCCGGGCGGTGCGCCAGCGTGCCGTTGCGGTTCCATTCGGACCAGGGATTGTCCCTGACGATGTGGGCGCCGATGCGCGAATGCAGGATCACCGCCTTGCCGACCGCTTCCAGCGTGCGCTTGCGGATGGTGCCGTTCGGCGCCTTGTAGACGTCGACCTCGCCCAGGCTGCAGGTGTAGCCCTCGACCGGCACCCGGCCGTAGGGCGTGCAGCGCTGGTTGTGGAACCACTGGCGGGCGAAATAGAAGGCGGTGTCTTTCGCCTTGGCCGAGGGTTCGCCGCTGAAGCGGCAGCCGTTGAACACCATGCCGTACTTCGCGCGGCGGCTGGTGTCCGGCGCCAGCGCGTACGAGGCCGGGCGGCCGCCGATCTGGCGCACGTCGCAATCCTGGAAGTAGGCGATGGTGTCGCCGAAGATGAAGTCGACGTCGCCTTCGATCCAGGTCTTGTGGAAGAAGCTGCGCGTCGTATTCACGTAATCCTTCGAGCTGAGGAACAGCGTGTCCTGCAGGCCGAGCAGGGCGACCCCCTCGAACTGGGCGCGGTCGGCGCCGTCCACGCGCAGTGCCACCGCCTGGTGGTGCACGCGGCTGCCGCCGGTGGTGTCGGGGCAGTTGTCGCCCGTGCATTCGTTGTGCTTGACGCCGCCGTCCCTGTTATAGACGTTCTCGATGGTGAGATTACGTGCCTGGAAGCCGTCCGCCTGCACCCAGACGGTACTCGAGCCGTAGGTGCCCAGCGCAGCCAGGTCCTTCAGGCCGTCGTAGAGCGCGCGCACGCTAGGTGCGGCCTGCGCGAACTGGGCGGCATAGCGCTGGCGGTAGGCGGCGCCGCTCGTGGACGCATCCAGCCCGGCGCGGATGCGCGTGGCGCGCGGATCGGGGCCGTCGCCGTACAAAGTGATCGGCGCGCCGCCGGCCGGCACGTACACCAGCTCGTCGTAGGTGCCGGGCGCCAGGCGGATATAGATACGCTCCTTGCGGCCGGTGTCGAGGAGGGCGCGGCTGACCGCCGCCTGCACGGTCACGAAACGGGTCACGCCGTCGGCCGGCGCGCGCGCATCCACCACGTAGTCGGGACTCAAGCGCGCCTGCGTGACCAGCGGATCGGCCAGCGGATCCCAGGGCTCGACGCGCTCGCTACCGACCGGGCCGACATACTTCAGCACTTCCCGATAGTCGTAGGCGCGGGCCTGTTCGGCGCTGAGCTGCGGCCGCGCATTGCGTACCAGTTCGGCCGGAAAGGGCAGGAATTTTTCGCTGCACTCGATGTTGGCCGCGCGCGCTGCATTGATCGGCGTGCCCGACAGGCGGGTGTGGCCCATCATGACTTGCGGGTCGTCCTGCACCGTCACGTCGCTCAGCGCCAGGTTCAGCGGGTGGGCCTCGTCGTAGCCCTGCAGGCGCACGCGCGCCGGCCCCGGGCCGATGCTGCGCACGCGCGCCATGCGGATGTCGCTATAGGAAGGCGGCAGCTTGCCCGGCTGCCCGGCGTCTTCGTAGTGCGTGCTGATGTCGATCGGGGTCTTGATGCCGCGCATGCAGACATCGTGATACAAAATCCCGGCCACGCTGCCGCCGCGCGTATCGTTGCTCTTGATGCGCAGGCCCGACGTGGTGCCGTCCATCGCCAGGTCGTCGACCAGGACCTTGCGCACGCCGCCATTGGTCTCGCTGCCGATCGACATGCCGTGGCCGCTGTAGAAATGGTTGTGCAGGATCGAGACGTTCTCGGTCGGGCCGCCGTTGCCGGCCTTGATGGCGACGTTGTCGTCGCCGGTGCGGATCCAGGTGTGGGCAATGGTGACGTTGCGCGACGAGATCGGATCGATGCCGTCGGTGTTGCGGGCATCGTGCGGGGTATCGATCTTGACGGCCCAGGCGGTGAAACCGTCGACGTTGTTCAGGGTGACATGGAAGTTCGGCGAATTCTTCAGCAGGATCCCGTACATCGTGAAGTCCTGCGACCGGTCCACCTGGACCAGGCGCGGCACGTTCTGGCGCGTCTTTTCCTGTTGCGCGAGGCGGGCGATCTGCCACCAGCTGTCCTCCTTGCCGGCGATCTTCTGGCCCCCCTGGCCGTCGATGGTGCCGCGGCCCATGATGCCGCTGCCGCGCGTGTTCTCGGCGCTGATCAGCGGGCGGCAGCCCTTGCCCGAGGCGTCGTTGCTGCCGCAGGTGCCGGCGCCCTTGTCGAACAGGCGCGGATCAAGGCTGGCGTACAGCGTGGCGCTGGTGTCCACCACCAGCGTCACGCCGCTTTTCAGTTGCAGCGGCCCGGAGACGAAGCTGCGCTTTTCGTTGCTGGCCGAGAGCACCACCGCATGGCCGGGGGCGCATTGGTCGATCGCGGCCTGGATGCGTGCGGCGTCGTCGCGGCCGCTGCCGACGGCTTCGCCGAACAGCACCGCGCAGGCGGCGGGCAACTTCGGTTCCTGGACGTCGCGGCTGTCCTGTGCATGGACGGCGCAGGACAGGCTGCCCAGCGCGGCGGCGATGGCGAGCCGGCGCATCAAGGCGTGCCTCCGTCGATGAAATACGCGCGGGTTGCGGGAAGCGCCTGCACCAGCTCGCGCTCGACCATGCGCGCGAACAGGTCGGCCCCCTTCTTGCCCAGGTGGGTGCGGTCGAAGGCGCTCTTGGCGGCGCCCGCGACTTCCACTTTGTTCGGATCCGCCGGCGCGGCGACCGCCGGCGGCGGTGGCGCCATCGCCAGTGTGTCGGCTTCCTGCTGGCCCATTGCTTGCACTGCGGCCGCGCTGTCGGCGTTCAGGTCGAGCAGCGCGGCATGCTCCTGCCGGGCCACCTTGCGGATGGCGGCGGCCCAGGGCGCCAGGTCGTCGCGCAGCCATTGACCCTTGAAGCTGCGGCGCGTGAGCGGCGTCACCAGCACCGGCACGCCGCCAAGGGCCTTGGTCTCCTGCGCGTAGCGCGCCATGTTGGCCGGGAACTCGCTCACCAGGTCGGTCGAGCGCGGCGGCTTGCCGGGCTGGTCGTTGTGGCCGAACTGGACCAGCACATAGGTGGTCGCCGCGCTGCCGTCCTGCAGCAGGCGCCGGACTTCGTCCCAGCGTCCCTCGGCGCGGAAGCTCTTGGAGCTGCGGCCGCCGCGCGCCAGGTTGACGCAATCGACCTGCGGCGTGAAGCGGGCGCACAGGGCGTCGCCGTAGCCACTGTTGCTGGCCATGGTGGAGTCGCCCACCAGGATGACGCGGACCGGTGCCGCGGCGGCCGGCCCCGCCAGAGCGAGCGCCGCCAGTGCGGCAGGCGCGATGGTACGTAATTTCATTGTGCTCCTCGATGAAGGCAAGCCGATGCGGGATCGGCTTCCATCGGGCAGGGCGTGACCGGCGGCCGCGCCCTGCTCGTCGCTCAGCTAACCATCCCGGCGCTTACTGGAAGTCGTAGGTCACGCGCAGGTTATACGCGCGTCCGGTCGGATTCGCCGCGCTGCTCAGGTAAGCATAGCTGTACACCGTGTTGTTGGTGATCGGCGGCGCCTTGTCGAACAGGTTGGTGACGCCGGCGGTGACCGTCACCTGCTTCTGCGCGCGCCAGGTGCCGGTCAGGTTCCACACCGAATACGACGGGATGTCGCGGTAGTACTGCGGCGCCACCGCCACGTTGGCGTCGCGGTACTTGCTGTTGAAGTTGTTGGTCAGCTGGGCGCCGAAGTCGCCGTTTTCCCACGACAGGCGCAGGTTGTGCTTCCAGCGGTAGGTGATGATCGGGTAGCTGGAAGTGGTGCCGTTGCTGGCCCAGCCGAAGCGGCCGACGTTCGACATCCAGGCGCCGTTCTCTTCCAGCTGGTTGTCGAAGCGGGTCAGCCAGGTGCCGTCCAGGCCGAGGCGGAACGTGCCGAAGCGGGTGCGCGGCAGGTCCCAGTTGCCCGATACGTCGACGCCGCCGGCGATCTGGCCGCCCAGGTTCATCGTCGTGTTGTTGATGTAGGCGAGGCTGCCGTCGGCGTTGCGCACGAACAGGTTCTGGTACTGGGCGTAGTTGGTGAAGTAGACCGATTCCGGCAGGTTGGCCAGCATCTTCTTCATGTTGACCTGCCAGTAGTCGAACGACAGCGTGACCGCGCGGCTCGGCTCGAACACCACGCCGAGCGTGCCGCCCTTCGATTTTTCCGGCTCCAGGTTCGGGTTGGAACCGGTCAACTTGTTCAGCTTGGCATTGCAGACGTCGGCCGCGTTGGCGCCGGCGACGGCGGTGCCGGTGCCCGGAATGGTCGGGGTGCGGCTCGGGCACAGTACCGGATCGTCCCAGCGCGCCGCGGTCGTGGTGTTCGCGACCGTGGTGCGGTAGCCGTTCAGGTCGAACAGCGTCGGGGCGCGGAAGCCGGTGTTGGCCGAACCGCGGAACATCACGGTCTTGGCCGGCTGCCAGCGGAAGCTGATCTTCGGCGTCACGGTGCTGCCGACGTCGCTGTACCTGTCGACCCGGACCGCGCCGTTCAGGGTCAGGGTCTTGGTGACCGGCGCATCCAGCTCGGCGAACACGCCGGCGATGTTGCGCGCGCTGTCGCCATGGCCCGTCACCGACTTGGCGTAGGTGATGTCGGTGGCCTGGGCCAGCTTGGTGTCTTCGTTGGTGTCGCGGTGCACGTCGGCGCCCAGCGCCAGCGCCAGGTCGCCGCCGCCGATGGCCATCAGCGAGCGGCTGATGGTGCCGTCGATGCCGTAGTAGGCGGTCTTGGCGCTGCGGTTCAGCATGCCGTCGGCGGCGATCGAGTTCAGGTAGTCGCGGCCGGCCTGGTCCTGCAGGCCGAACGGATTGAGGGCGCCGTTGGCCAGGCCGTTGATCAGGCCGATGCCCGAGTAATAGCCGGACGCGAAGTACACCTTGCGCTGCGACAGGCCGTAGCTGGCGCCGGTCCGGTAGTCCCAGCCGCCGACATTGCCTTCGGCCGACAGCAGCATGCGCTGGTTGACCTGGTTGTCGCGGGTGACGGCGGCACCGTCGTCGGCGACCGCCCAGCTGACCGTCAGCGGCTGGCCGGTGACGCCGGCCATGGCCGGCACGCCGCCGCCGGCGCCCGGGTACCAGCGGCTGGATGCCGGCAGGATTGCCTGGCGCGAGCCCACGGCAAGCACCTGGGTCGGGTTCTTGTAGCTGTAGATCGATTCGTCGCCGCGCGTGTATTCGAGGCTGACGGTGTGTTCGCCGAAGCGCTTGGTCGCCTTGCCGTACATCGTCAGCTGCTTGTTCGGGTAGAGTGCGGTGCCGTAGGTGTCGTTGTCGAGCACGCAGGTGTTCTTGGCGCCCTGGATCGAGTAGGGCGCCAGGCAGCCGGCCGCGTAGTACGGATTGGCGGCGTTCTTGTTGGTCGGCGTGGTGAAGTTGGCCGGGGTGGCGTAGCCGCCGCTGGCGGCGCCCGGCGCCAGGCCGATCGAGGTCAGGGTGGCCGTATCCGGCACGAAGCCGGCGCGGTCCGACATCAGGAGGCGGCTGCGCTGGTGGAAGTCGACGGTGCCGTACAGGTTCCAGCCGTCGTTCTGCAGGCTGCCCTTGCCGAAGGTCAGGGTGACGCGCTGCTCGTCGCCGCCGCCGTGGCGTTCCGGCTGCACCGCCTGGAGGGTGGCCGAGACGCCCTGGACTTCGCGCTTGGTAATGAAGTTGACCACGCCGCCGATCGCATCCGAGCCGTAGATCGAGGAGGCGCCGTCGCGCAGCACTTCCACGCGCGCCAGGGCGCTGATCGGGATGGTGTCGAGGTTGGCGTAGCCGTCGGCGATCGCTTCGTTGGCCAGGCGGCGGCCGTTCAGCAGCACCAGCGTGCGATTCACGCCCAGGCCGCGCAGGTTGATGTTGGTGCCGGAACCGGCCTGCGACGGTGCCAGCGACGCCGATTGCGGCAGCGCCATCATCACGTCGGCCAGGGTGGTCATGCCCTGCTTGGCGAATTCCTCGGCCTTGATGGTGGTGACCGGCAGCGCTTCTTCGGCGGCCAGGCGCTTGATGCTGGAACCGGTGACTTCGACACGCTGCATCGAGGGGTCGGCTTGCTGCGCGGCGGCCTGCTGCGCCAGCGCGAACACGGCGAGGGAAATGGCGGAAAGGGCGATGGAATGCTTGTTACGCTTGGTTGGGTACTTCATGAAGCTGTCTCCTGGTTTTGATTCGATGCGACTCGATGACGTGGCGCCGTCGTTGTCCGCGGCGCCTTTGGTGTCGTTCCGGGCTTCTTGAAACTTGGTGCGTGTGGCTGCTCTGTGTAGGGTGCTCCGCTTGAATGTCTGGTCTGTCCAGTCTAAATTGGTTTGGCCAGTTTAACAACTGGTCCAGCCACTATTTGAACGGTTCCGAGCTGTTGTGGTTGGGAACAGACAGTCAGGGATGTTCGCGGTAGCTGGTCTGGCCGCCATCCTTGGGCACGAAGTGGTAGGTGCGCACCTTGTACTGGATCTCGAAAGCCGGGTTGGCCATCAGCTTGATCATCTCGGCGCCGGCCAGCAGGGTCGGGCCGTAGCCGTGCAGCGCATCCTTGCTGGCCGGGCGGTTGTAGTAATAGACCTGGTCGCCGGCGAAGGTGGTGCCGACGCAGGTGCCGTCGACCGCGCCGTCCTTGCCGATGCGCGTCGACAGGCCGGCCCAGCCGGCAATCGCGATGTCGCCGTAGGTCGTCGGGCTGATCCAGCCCTGGTTGATCGCGTGCGCGTAGGTATACACGAAGATCGCGGTGGCCGAGGTCTCCAGGTAGGAGTCGTTCCGGTCCAGCATCTGGTGCCACAACCCGCTGCCGGACTGCAGCTGGCCGATGCCGCGCAGCGCCTTGCGCAGCTGCGCCAGCACCTGCGGATAGCCCGGATGATCCTTCGGCAGTACGTCGAGCAGGTCGGACATGCTCAGCACCGCCCAGCCGTTGGCGCGCCCCCAGTAGAAGTGCGGCGCGTCCGGGTTGTTGGCGTTCCAGCCGTGGGTGTACAGGCCGTCCTTCTCGTCGAACAGGTAGCCGGAGAACTGCAGCACGTTCTTGACGGCGTCGTCGAAGTAGGCGCGCTTGCCGCTCATGCGTCCCAGTTCGGCCAGCGCCGGCACGCCCATGTACATGTCGTCGGCCCACAGCGACACCGCCTGCGGGCGCTCGCGCGCCAGGGTGCCGTCCTTCAGGCGGAACTGGCCCTTGGCCACCCAGTCGCCGCAGACCTTGATCTGGCTTGCCATGTCGGGACCGACCTTCGCTGCGCGCGCGCGCATCATGGCGGCGCACATCGAGCCGGCGTCGTCGAGCGAGCGCGGATCGAGGAAGCGCGCGAAGCTGTTGTTGCGCTCGAGGTGGAAGCGCGCTTCCTGGGCGCGGAAGTAGGGCAGGCGGTCGGCGAAGAACTGGATGTGGCGCGCGGTGAGATCGGCGAAGCGCCGGTCGCCGGTGACTTCCGCCGCCCTCAGCATGCCGGCATGGACCACACCCATCTCGTAGGCCTGCAGGCCGAAATCGGCGTCGGTGGTTGCCATCACCGCATCCGCCACCGGGGTGGTGAAGTCGGTGATGGCCGCGCCACCCTTCTTGTGCACCACGCGCGTCGGCGTATGCGACTCGATGTAGCCGCGCACGCGCTGCAGCGCATCGGTGATATCAAGCGCCGTCGGCTTCTTGTAGGGGACCGGATAGCTGCCTTCGGCGGGATCCTGGAGGTTCTTGTTGTCGGTATTGCGGAAGGGGCCGTCGGCGTGGGCCGAGGTGCTCAAGGCGAGGGCGATCAGGCTGGCGAGCAGCTTGGCGTTCAGATTCACCGTTGTCTCCGGTTGCATATCGTCGTGGTCGGCTGGCCGGATCTCTGGTGGACCGTGCTCATCCGCTTTATGGTCGGACCATTCTAAGTTGGTCTGGCCACATTGGCAAGGTGGACTAGCCGGATGTGTTGGCAGCGTGGCATACTGGACAAACCGCGTGGCCCTGGATGGCCGCGCTGATGACAACGAGGAGACGCCATGAAGCTTGTCCGCAATGCGATGCTGGTGTGCGGCCTGTGCCTGCCCGTGCTGGCGCTAGCGCAGTCTGCGGCACCTTTCACCACGCCCACGCCGACGCCAGCGCCGTACACCGCCGAGACCACCTACGCGAAACTGATCGGGAAGTACCCGTTCATCCGCATCGCCGGCAGCGAACTGCCGGCATCGGTGCGCATGGTCAGGGACATCACTTATATCGGGCGCGGCGGGCATGCGCTGCAGCTCGACCTCTACCTGCCGGCGCACAAGCCGGCGGCGCCCCTGCCGGCCGTGGTCTTCGTGCACGGCGGCGGCTGGCAAACCGGCAACCGGGCGGAATTCGCGCCGATGGCGATCCGCATGGCCGGACGCGGCTTCGCCACCGCGACCGTCAGCTATCGCCTGTCGCCGGAAGCGCGCTATCCGGCCGCCATCCACGACGTCAAGTCGGCGCTGCGCTGGGTGCGCGCGCATGCGGGCGAGTACGGGATCGATCCGGCGCGGATCGCGGTCGCGGGCGGGTCGGCCGGCGGGCAGATCGCGAGCCTGGTGGGCGTGACCAACGGGATCGCGCGTTTCGATCCGGACGGCGGGCCGGGGGCGGTGTCGAGTGCGGCGCAGGCCATCGTCAACATCGACGGCTTGTCCGACTTCACCTCGCCAGAGGCGCGCGCGAACGAGGACAATCCGGCCAAGCGGCCGACCGCGGCCGGGGCCTGGCTCGGCGGCAGCTATGCCGAAGCGGCGGACACCTGGCGCGAGGCGTCGCCGACGTTTTATGTGGGCGCGAACACGCCGCCGATCCTGTTCATCGGCAGCGCGCAGGCGCGTTTTGCCGTCGGGCGCGAGGCGATGATCGAAAAAATGAAGGCACAGGGCGTGGCGGCGCAGACCGTGCTGCTGC
>Ga0308170_10000300_pt1 | contig 72995 bp, 70 predicted proteins | sample PhyBR2_2_FD_202136 | JGI IMG/M metagenome (GOLD analysis project Ga0308170, IMG submission 202136) | Phyllosphere microbial communities from UC Gill Tract Community Farm, Albany, California, United States - DLSLSB.R2 | ecosystem: Host-associated > Plants > Phyllosphere > Unclassified | place... | reverse complement strand
TCGGACAACGTGCTGCGCGGCGGCCTGACGCCCAAGCATGTGGATGTCCCGGAACTGCTGCGCACCATCGACTTCCATCCCGTGGCCGTTCCCATGCTGGCCGCCGATAGGACGGAGATGGACCAGGAACTGTTCCGTCCGCCGTTCCGTGAGTTCCAGCTGCAGCGCATCGAGCTTGGCCCGGATGCAGGACCGGTCCCACTCGCGCAGGCCGGTGCTGCGGTGATCATCGTGGTGGCCGGCGACGTGTACCTGGACTCCCCCAAGGGCGACCTGGCATTGTCCCGGGGCGGCAGCGCGTTCATCCCTGCCGCCGAAGCTCCCGTTAACGTCCACCGTGCGGCCGGCAGCACAGGACCGGCCCTGGCCTTCGCCGTCACCACGGGCCTCTAACCGGCGCAACCACAACAAAAGGGCGACGACGGCACCCACCCAAGTGCCGTCGTCGCCCTTTTGTCTTAGCCCAGTCAGTTGCCCGGACGCAGTTTCCGGACCAGCGGGCGAACCCGCCCGGCTGCGCCTTTCAGCAGCAGACGTGCCTGCTGGAGACCCCTGCGGGCCAGCGGCATGGCCTTGGCGTAGGCGGGGTAGAACGGCGACAGCGGCTTCTCCCACGTGCCCAGCAGCATGTCCTCGTGCTTGGCGAACTGCTTCTTGAAATCGGAGATGCCGTCGTTAAGCAGGCCGTTGAAGTCGTACCGGCTGCAGCCGTCCTCGCGCATGGACGTCAGGGCCGCCCATTTCACGCCGTAGTTCACGCGCTGCTTCTGCCCCTCGGCGGACACGCCGCCGTACAGCTCGAACGCCGTGGTTCCGCTGCGCGACAGCCAGGTGAACGCCAGCAGCTGCTCGCCGTCGAACGCGCCAATGATCGGGGAGGCGTCGCCGAGGTTCCGGAAGATGTCGCGGTAGTACTGGTCCTCATGGATACCGAAGCCCGCCCGCTCCGCCGTGTGGTGGTAGATGGCCAGCACCTGTTCCAGTTCGGATTCGTTCTTGACCTTGCGGAATTCCACCTCGCTGCGCATGGCCTTGCGGATGTTCGCCCGGGTGGACTTGGACATCTCCGCCATGAGTTCATCGTCGGACCGGGTCAGGTCCAGGATGAGGGTGCGCGGGATGAGGACGGTGTTGGTGGATTCGCGGAAGCCGGCTGCGGCCACGGCGCCGGCATAGGCGGAATCGCGGTCCCAGTCCGGTTCGATGCTGAGGGCTACGCCCCGGTGGCGGAGGGCCGCGTGGTCAGCCAGCCGGTTGAGCACCTCCTGCGTATTCTCCACGGCACACATTGGACCGCGCGGAATGTAGACCAGTGCACGGAAGGGCGTGGGAAGCTTCCGGACCAGCAGCTGGGCAGCACCGATGGTCCGGTCCCCGGCCTTCACCAGGACCCTGTCCACGGACCAGCCGTGCATTGCCTTGGTTTCGCCCCAGCCCCAGAGCTGTTGCGGATGCCCCTGGAACTGGTCGACATTTTCGTCCCAAAGGGCGCGGTCAGTACAGGGCACAACAGCAGGAATCATGGCTTAAACCCTATACCAAGGCATTAACGGCAAAACCCCGGCACGCACGCGGCGTCCCGGGGCCTGACATCCTGCAGTGGCCGTGGATTAGCTCTTGCGGGCGTAGCCTTCCCACTTGTCGGCGCGGTGCTCGCCGTCGACAAAACGGATGGTGCCCGACTTGGAGCGCATGACGATGGACTGGGTGAGGACCTTGTCCTTGGAGTAGCGGACGCCCTTGAGCAGGTCGCCGTCGGTGATGCCGGTGGCGGCGAAGTAGCAGTTGTCGCTGGAGACCAGGTCATTGGTGGAAAGCACGCGGTCGAGGTCGTGTCCGGCGTCGATGGCCTTCTGCTTTTCTTCATCGCTGGTGGGCCAGAGACGGCCCTGGATCACGCCGCCCAGGGACTTGATGGCGCAGGCGGCCACGATGCCCTCGGGGGTGCCACCGATGCCCATCAGGGCATCCACACCGGTGCCGGAGCGGGCAGCGGCGATGGCGCCGGCGACGTCGCCGTCCATGATGAACTTGGTGCGCGCGCCGGCTTCGCGGATTTCCTCCACCAGCGGCTTGTGGCGGTCGCGGTCAAGGATCATCACGTTGAGCTGGTTGACCTTCACGCCCTTGGCCTTGGCGATCAGGTGCAGGTTCTGCTTGACCGGCAGGCGCAGGTCCACCATGTCCGCGGCCTCAGGGCCGGTGACGAGCTTTTCCATGTAGAACACTGCTGAGGGGTCGAACATGGAGCCGCGCTCGGCAACGGCCAGGACAGCCAGGGCGTTGTTGATACCCAGGGCGGTCAGGCGGGTACCGTCGATGGGGTCAACGGCCACGTCGCATTCAGGGCCGGTGCCGTCGCCAACGCGCTCACCATTGAACAGCATGGGGGCTTCGTCCTTTTCGCCCTCACCGATCACCACCACACCGTTGAAGTGGACGGTCTGCAGGAAGGAACGCATGGCGTCGACGGCAGCGCCGTCGGCGGTGTTCTTGTCGCCAAAACCCACCCAGTGGCCGCCGGCGATGGCCGCGGCCTCGGTGACGCGGACAAGCTCGAGGGCGAGGTTGCGGTCCGGCTCGTCGTGGCCCACCGCAAGGGACGGTGAAATCGTGGAGTACTTCTGGGTCATGGACGCTGGTGACACGTGAACCTCTTCTTCGAGTGGCGATCATTGAACCCGCCTGCCGGTGCAGCAGAACGGTGATTCCTCTGCTTCCGATCATAGTCGCGGCGCCGCGCCGGCGGCGGCCCGTGACGCTGCCCCGCAATGTACCCCGCGCGTGCACAGGCGTCCCCGCCAAGGCCCGAATGGCAGTGAGGCTGCGGGATGGGCGACTATAGAAGGGTGAATGACATGCAGGAAGCCACCAGTCCAAGCTCCGGCCCGGCCAAGCCCGAAGGGCGCACAGGCGCCGCCGGCAGCAGTGCGGATGCCCCGGTTAAGCCCGTCATTCCGGCGGCCGCCGCCAAGCGGGCCAACGCCTCGGTGATCGGCATGATCATTGCCCTGGTGCTCAGCATTGCGGCGTTCCTGCCCGTTGTGCTCATGAATCCGCAGCCAAAGACGGAAGGGTACCGTCCGGACATCGACGTCGCTTCGGTGGCCCGGAATGCGGCCGATGTGGCCGGATTCACACCCGTCGCGCCGGACACCGGCAACGCCTTCCGCGCGAACTATGCCCGCTGGGAGGCAGGCACCGGCAGCGGCGTCCCCACCTGGGAGGTTGGCTACCTGACCCCCAAGACATCCTTCATCGCCCTGGTCCAGACCAGGAGCGCCAACCCCACCTGGCTCCTCCAGCAGACGAAGAACGCCCCCGTCACCGGGTCCCGGAATGCCGGCGGCCAGGAATGGGAACTGCGGGACACCGGCAAGGGTGAAAAGTCCATGGTGCTGAACTACCGCGGCAGCACCGTCATCCTCTCCGGCGCGGCACAACTGGACGAATTCGCGGCACTGGCTGCCGCCGTCGTCGGCTCCCTTGACAGCAACCCGGCCGTCACAGTTTCACCCTCGGCGGCCCCCACGCCGTAAGGTGGGGCCGTGACGACTAACCTGACCCCTGCACTGGCCTGGCGCCGCCTGCGCGAAGGCAACGAACGTTTCGTAAACGGCGAGTCCTCCCATCCGAACCAGAATGCTTCGCGCCGCTCATCGCTGGTGGAGACGCAGAGCCCCTTCGCGGTGATCTTCGGCTGCTCCGACTCCCGGCTCGCGGCAGAAATCATCTTCGACGTCGGCCTGGGCGACGTCTTCGTAGTCCGCACCGCCGGCCAGGTGATCGACGACGCCGTCCTGGGTTCCCTCGAGTACAGCGTCGGCGTGCTGAACGTGCCGCTGATCGTCATTCTGGGGCACGACAGCTGCGGCGCCGTGACAGCCACCAAGGACGCCGTGGAGACCGGCGAAATGCCGGCGGGCTTCATCCGCGACCTCGTGGAGCGCATCACGCCCTCTGTCCTGACGTCCCTGCGCAATGACCAGCCCGAGGTCAACGACATGGTGGTGGAGCACGTCAAGCAGACGTCGCAGCGCCTCGCAGACAGCTCGCGTGTGATTTCCGACGCAATCGAGGGCGGCCGCACCGCCGTCGTGGGCCTTTCCTACCGGCTGGCAGAAGGCAGCGCCGACCTGGTTTACGGAATCGGCGAGCTCTAGGAGCCGCGTGCCGGCGGTCCCCCGGGCCGTCGGCACCACTGCCTTAACGGTTTTCGATGGGGCACCGGATCGCCCTAAGCTAGCCCCATGACTTCCACTGAAGAGTTCCGCATTGAACATGACACGATGGGCGAAGTCCGCGTCCCCGTGAACGCACTGTACCGCGCGCAGACGCAGCGGGCAGTGGAAAATTTCCCCATTTCCGGCAAGACCCTGGAGCGCACCCACATCGAGGCGCTCGCCCGGGTCAAGAAGGCTGCCGCCCAGGCCAACGCAGAACTGGGCGTGCTCGACGGCGAGCTGGCCAAGGCGATTGCAGGCGCTGCCGACGAGGTGGCTGCCGGCAAGTACGACGGCGACTTCCCCATCGACGTCTTCCAGACCGGCTCCGGCACCTCCTCGAACATGAACACCAACGAGGTCATCGCGGAACTGGCCACGCGCGCACTGAAGGCCGCGGGCAGCGACAAGGTTGTCCACCCGAACGACCACGTCAACGCGTCGCAGTCCTCCAATGACGTCTTCCCCACATCTGTCCACGTGGCTGCCACCTCGGCACTGATCAACGACCTCATTCCCGCCCTGGGCTACCTGGCCGAGTCGCTGGAGCGCAAGGCCGCTGAATTCAAGGACGTGGTGAAGTCCGGCCGCACCCACCTCATGGATGCCACTCCGGTGACCCTGGGCCAGGAGTTCGGCGGTTACGCGGCACAGGTCCGCTACGGCATCGAGCGCATCAACGCCTCGCTCCCCCGCGTTGCCGAGGTTCCGCTGGGCGGCACGGCAGTGGGCACCGGCATCAACACCCCTGCCGGTTTCCCGGAGCGCGTCATCGAACTGCTGGCCACGGACACCGGCTTGCCGCTGACCGAAGCCCGCGACCACTTCGAGGCCCAGGCCAACCGCGACGGCCTGATCGAGGCGTCCAGCCAGCTGCGCAACATCGCCATCTCGTTCATGAAGATCAACAACGACCTTCGCTGGATGGGCTCCGGCCCCAACACCGGCCTGGGCGAAATTGCCATCCCCGACCTGCAGCCCGGTTCCTCGATCATGCCCGGCAAGGTCAACCCGGTCATTTGCGAGGCGTCCATCATGGTGGCCGCCCAGGTCATCGGCAACGACACCGCCATCGCCTGGTCCGGCACCAACGGCGCCTTCGAGCTCAACGTCGGCATCCCCGTGATGGCCGCCAACCTGCTCGAGTCCATCCGCCTGCTGGCCAACACCAGCCGCGTCATGGCGGACAAGATGATTGACGGCATCACCGCGAACGTGGAGCGCGCGCGCTTCCTGGCCGAGGCTTCCCCCTCCATCGTCACGCCGCTGAACAAGTACATCGGCTACGAGAACGCCGCCAAGATCGCCAAGACCGCCGTCAAGGAAGGCCTGACCATCCGCCAGGCCACCGAGAAGCTGGGCTTTGTCGGTGAAGGCGACGGCAAGGTTTCCGAGGCGGACCTCGACAAGGCTCTGGACGTCACCACCATGACAGCCCCGGCGCACAAGGCGTAAGTCTCCACTTCCTCCTGGACGCCCGACGGCGGCCGGCACCTTTCGAACGGAAGGCGCCGGCCGCCGTCGTGCTTTATGCCCCAGGACTCGCCTGAGCGTGGGCTCATCCAGAAAGTTGCACTAATGATAATTCAGTGCAAAACTTTACTACGTGACTGATAGTGCAAATTTGGACTCCGGGCTGCGTCAGCGGAAACGTGCCGCCACGCGCGGCGCCATCACGGCAACAGCCAGGGCCCTCACGGCCGAACGCGGCCTCAACGGCTACACCGTGGAGGAAGTCTGCGACGCCGCGGGGATCTCCCGCCGGACCTTCTTCAACTACTTCCCCACCAAGGAAGACGCCATCATCGGCCACGCCGGGGATGATATTCCTGCCGACGTGATCGAGGACTTCATCGCCGGCGGGGCGGACTCTCCCGCCGGCGACATTTCCCCCACCCTGTTCCGCGACCTGGTCCGGCTCTCGCTCCGGCTTGCCGAGGGCATGACCGCGTCCGAGGAGGAAACCCGGCAGTTGATCGGCGTGGTCCACAAGGAACCGCAGCTCATCCTGAAGATCATCGGAGTCACCGAACAGCGTGAGGCCCAGTTCGCCCGGGATGTTGCCCGCCGTGAAGGCGTGGCCCCGGACCACCCCGTGGTGCAGATGGCCGTGGTGCTGCTCAGCACGATCGCCCGCAAGAGCAGCATGGCTTATTTCTCCGACGGCAACACCCGCAGCTACCCGGACCTGCTGCTGGAGAACATTTCCGCCGCCAGCGTCCTGTTTTCACAACCGTTCGACACCACGGATACCACCGCCGCAAAAGGACAATCATGAGTACCGCCACCGCCAAGGCGCCCGCAGGACCGCTCCTGCTGACCCAAAAACGCATCTGGACCATCTTCTGCGCATTGATTGCGGGCATGCTCCTCTCCAGCCTGGACCAGACGATCGTCTCCACCGCCATGCCCACCATCGTGGGCAAGCTGGGCGGCGTGGAAAACCAGGCGTGGATCACCACCGCCTACCTGCTGGCCACCACCATCGTGATGCCCATTTACGGCAAGTTCGGTGACATCCTGGGCCGCCGCAACCTCTTCCTGGTGGCCATCGCGCTCTTTACGCTGGCGTCCCTGGGCTGCGCCTTCGCCACCGACTTCTGGGGCTTCGTCATCTTCCGCGCCATCCAGGGCCTGGGCGGCGGCGGCCTCATGATCCTCTCCCAGGCGATCATCGCCGATATCGTGCCCGCCAAGGAGCGGGGCAAATACATGGGACCGCTCGGCGCCATCTTCGGGCTCTCCGCCGTGGCCGGCCCGCTCCTGGGCGGCTTCTTCGTGGACCATCTCACGTGGGAATGGGCCTTCTACATCAACATTCCCGTCGGCCTTGCCGCGTTCGCCATCGCCTGGTTCGCCCTGACGCTGCCGAACAAAAAAGCGGAAAAGCGGATTGACGTCCCAGGTGTCTTCCTGCTCTCCGCTGCCACCACCTGCCTGATCTTCTTCACCGACTTTGGCGGCAAGAAGGATGAGGGCTGGGATTCACCCCTCACGTGGGCCTTCGGTGCCGGCCTGCTGGTCTCGGCAGCCGCCTTCGTGATGGTGGAACGCCGGGCAGAGGACCCCATCATTCCGCTGAGCCTGTTCCGGAACCGGATCTTCATCAACGCAACCGCCATCGGCTTTACCCTGGGCCTGGGCATGTTCTCCGCCATCGCGTTCGTCCCCACCTTCCTGCAGATGTCCTCGGGCACGTCGGCTGCAGAATCCGGCCTGCTGATGCTGCCGATGATGGCAGGCCTCATGGGCACGTCCATCTACTCCGGCATCCGGATCTCCAAAACCGGCAAGTACAAGCTGTTCCCCATCCTGGGGGCTGCGCTGACCATGGCCGCCATGCTGTGGATGACCACCCTCGCGGCCAGCACGCCCATCTGGGTGATCTGCCTCCAGCTCTTCGTCTTCGGAGCCGGCCTGGGCCTGATCATGCAGGTGGTGGTCCTGGTGGTCCAGAACTCCGTGCCGGCGGACCAGATCGGTACCGCCACCAGCACCAACAACTACTTCCGTGAGGTGGGGGCCGCCATGGGTGTTGCGGTGTTCGGCTCGATTTTCACCACCCGCCTTTCCGGGGCGCTGAGTAACGCTTTCACAGGGGCGGGAGCTTCCGCCGAGCAGGCCGGACAGTCCACCCGGACCCTGGATCCGCAGGCGCTCAGCCGGCTCCCGGAACAGCTGCGGGACGCGATCGTGAATGCCTATGCCGATTCGCTGGCACCGGTGTTCTGGTACCTGCTGCCGTTCATCGCCGTTGCGCTGCTCCTGGCCATCACGCTGAAGCAGATCCCGCTGTCGGACACCGCCGGCATGGTGGCACGCGGCGAAGCCGTGGGCGGCGAGGAAGCGGAGCGGCTGGCCGCCGGGCTCGCCCGCACTGGTGCCGGCGACGTGGAAACCGGACGTGACGGTGACACTGTGAAGGACGACGACGGCGAGCTGGTTTCCCAGGGCCGCTGACACCTGTGCCGGTTCGGCGTCAGGGCTCGAAGTAGGCGGCGCCGGAGGGCGCAAGAGCCTGGCGGATGCTGCTCAGGTGGCCGGGCATGAGTTCGGGAAGGTCATCCACGCTGAACCATCCGACGGCCAGGGACTCATCATCGTTGACCCTAGCCTCGCCCGAGACGTAGCGGCACAGGAACACCACGTCCAGGAACTCACAGACATCGCCGTTAGGGTAGGTAACCGGACCCACGGCACCCACCGACACCACACGTTCCGGTTCGGCCACCACGGCTGTTTCCTCGAAGATTTCCCGGACAAGCCCCCGTGCAGGCTGCTCGCCCGGGTCAAGCATGCCGCTGACGAGGGCCCACTGCCGGTTGTCCGAGCGCTGGGCCAGCAGGATCTTTCCGGCGTCATCGACCACGACGCCCCGGACCCCGGGGACCCAGATGGGATCGTTGCCGATCTTCTTGCGCAGTTTCAGGACGTATTCGGGTGCAGGCATATCGCCACCTTACCGAATGGCCCCGGCCGCCTGTGGAAAACCTCCCTGCTGTCAGCCGGCCCAGAACTGGACCGTCAGGCAGGCAGCAGCATGGCCGCGGCGGCTCCGGCAAGCATGAACGGGCCGAAGGGTATCGCCGACTTCAGGGTGCTGCGCCGGGCCGCGAGGAGGGCAATGGACCACAGGCCGCCGAGCAGGAAGGCCAGGAAGGTGCCGGCGAACAGGTGCCCCCAGCTCAGGTAGCCAAGGTACATTCCCAGCACTCCAGCCAGCTTGACGTCCCCGAAGCCCATGCCGGGAGGGTAAATGAAGCGCAGGATGAAGTAGAAGAGCCACAGGATGGCGCCGCCGGCCACGACGCGGACGGCAGGTGCGGCGATGAGGCCGGCCGCCCCGCCGGCAGGTTCAGGGCTGGCCCATGCAAAGGCGGCGGCCGCCAGGAGGAGCGCTCCGGCCACGGCATAGGACGGGAAGACGATCCGGTTGGGCAGCAGGTGGTGCCGGACGTCGATGATGGTGAGCCGGACTGCCATCACCGCAAAGTACAGGCACGCGGCCAGGACCAGCCAGAAGGCGGGCGGGGTGTGCTGCCAGAGTTCACCGAGTCGTCCGATCACTCCTCGGATGCTACTGGATCTACCCATTCCCGCCGCAACGACGCCGCGTAAGATGTGGATATGTCCACCTGGGACTCCCGGCGCCGGCCTGTTCCGGGCCCTGCTGCCGGCGTTGCCGCCTCCGCGGACCCGGCCGCCACCTTCCGGAACCTGTGCCGCTCTTCCCCCTGGAAATGGCAGTCGCTGCGGTTTGAGTACTGGGACCAGCCATTCGATTCGGGCCCAACAGTGGGTGCACCCTTCGTCCGCGCGTGGCTCCGCCGTCCAGGTGCGCTCCGCCTCGAAAGCCCCGAAGGACTCGTCCTGCACAGCACCACAGGAATCAACGATTCCAGGGACGTCTTCTATGTGAGCGCCACCCGCAAGTCCTGGCTCCTCCCGCCCTCGTTGGTCACCCCGGTCTATGACGGCGAGGGCCTGGTACGCCGCCGGCCGGAAGCTGCCTATGGTGAGCCGGGGTTCGGCAACGGCCGGTTTTCGGCTGCACTGGACCCCGTGGAGCTTGCAGGCAACGCCCCCGTGCCCATCGAGTTCCCTGGCAGCAACGCCCTGGACCTCAGGGAAGTCCGGTACACCGAGCACGAGGGACGTCCTGTCCTGGAAGCGGTCGCAGTCCCCAACGTGGCCTACCGGCCCACGGACCCCGCCACTCCCCTCTGCCTTCCCGGCAGGTCCCGCCTCCGCCTCGACGCAGCCACCGGGGTCTGCGTGTCCAGCCAATCGTTGGAGCAGGCAACCGAAGAATACGGGCATTGGATCCGCATCATCGCCGTTGACGAGTACATGCTCGATGACCTCTTCCTGGCCGAGTCCATGAACCTGACGGACGTCCGCAGGCATATCAGCTGGGACATCCCGGCCTGAGCATGACAGATGCCCGCGGCAGTGATCGGCTAGGCTTCGCGGATGACTTCCATGAGCTCCATCTGGCCACTGTTCGACCTCAGGCTTGAAACTCCCCGGCTGGAGCTCCGCCCCATCACCGACCAGGACATCCCGGCGGCTGTTGCCGCGGCGAGGGAGGGAATCCACCACGCCGGCAAAAATCCGTTCAGCACACCCTGGACCGAACTGCCCCACGATGAGTTGGGCCCGAACATGGCCCGCTGGTACTGGCGCTGCCGTGCGGAGTGCAGCCCCGAAAGCTGGACCCTTCTCCTCGGGATCTGGCATGGGGGCCAGTTCGTCGGCTGCCAGGACGTTGGTGCCAAAGACTTCGCTGCCCTCAGGACAGTCAGCACCGGATCCTGGCTGAAGCAGTCCGTCCAGGGCCGCGGCCTGGGCAAGGAGATGCGTGCCGCCGTCGTCCTCTGGGCCTTTGACTGGCTGGGCGCAGACATTGCCGAATCGGAGGCAGCCGCCTGGAACCGCGCTTCCCTGGGCGTGTCCCGTTCCCTCGGCTACGAACCCAACGGCACCACCCGCAAAGCCTGGGGCACCAAAGTCGAAACACTCCAGCACGTCCGCCTCACCCCGGAAAAGTTCAACCGCCCGGAATGGCCGCTGAAAGTAGAGGGCCACGAGTCAGCGGCGAAGTTCCTGAAGGTGACCTGATCACAAGCCGGGTCACGGTCCTTCGCCGTCGCTTAGCGCGTAGGTCCCTTCCCCAAGGCTCGCAAGCTCGCCTCGGGGCCCTCGGAACGACGCTCACAGCACATAAAGCCGCGATGCGCTCCTACGAGAAGGGCCGTAACCCGGCTTGTGGGTGGGGCAGCCTTCCGGCAGCGTGCGTCAAAGGCGAGGAACGAGCCAGCACGCAGAGGAAGGGTGCCCCACCCACCCCCCGCTAGCCCTCCAGGAGTTCTGTCACCAGGGCTGCGATCGGCGAGCGTTCGGAGCGGGTCAGGGTGACGTGGCCGAAGAGCGGGTGTCCTTTCAGGGTTTCGACGACGGCGGCGATACCGTCGTGGCGGCCGACCCGGAGGTTGTCGCGCTGGGCGACGTCGTGGGTGAGAACGATCTTGGAGTTCTGGCCGATGCGGCTCATGACCGTGAGGAGCACGTTCTTTTCCAAGGACTGCGCCTCGTCGACAATCACGAAGGCGTCGTGCAGGGAACGTCCGCGGATGTGGGTCAGCGGCATGACCTCGAGCATGCCACGGTCCATGACCTCCTCCACCACTTCCTGGCTGACCAGGGCGCCAAGGGTGTCGAACACGGCTTGGGCCCAGGGGTTCATCTTCTCGGATTCCGAACCGGGCAGGTAGCCAAGTTCCTGGCCGCCCACGGCGTAGAGGGGCCGGAACACAATGACCTTGCGGTGTTCGCGGCGTTCCAGCACTGCCTCGAGGCCGGCGCAGAGGGCAAGCGCCGACTTGCCGGTGCCGGCACGGCCGCCGATGGAAACGATGCCGACGGCGGGATCCATCAGCATGTCGATGGCCAGCCGCTGCTCTGCGGAGCGGCCATGGAGGCCGAACACATCCCGGTCGCCCTTGACCAGGCGGACCTGCTTGTCCGCGCCCACCCGGCCGAGGGCAGAGCCACGGTTGGAAAGCAGGACCAGCCCGGTGTTGACGGGAAGTTCGGCTGCCGCGGGGATGAAGACGGGTTCGTGGCCGTAGAGGGTGGAGATTTCCTGTTCGTCCGCTTCGATTTCGGCAACGCCCGTCCAGCCGGAGTCCTTGACCAGTTCGTTGCGGTACTCGTCGGCGGTCAGTCCCATGGCGGACGCCTTGACCCGCATGGGCAGGTCCTTCGAGACAACGGTGACGTTCCGTCCCTCGTTGGCCAGGTTCTTGGCCACGGCGAGGATCCGGCTGTCATTGTCGCCGCTGCGGAAGCCCAGAGGCAGGACCTCTGCGGAGATGTGGTTGAGTTCCACCATCAGGGTCCCGCCCTCGTCCCCGATGGGAATGGGCTGGTTGAGCCCGCCGTGCTTGACCCGCAGGTCGTCCAGGAGCCGCAAGGCCTTGCGCGCAAAGTACCCGAGCTCGGGATCGTGCCGCTTGGCTTCGAGTTCGGTGATGACCACGACGGGCACGACCACCTCATGTTCGGCGAACCGCAGCAATGCCCGGGGATCGGAGATCAGGACCGAGGTGTCAATGACGAAGGTGTGGATGTCGGCTTCCCTTCCGGAGACAGCAAAACCGGCCACAGCTTCACTTGCTGCGCCGGTTTCAATGGGGGCTCGCTCGGCGCGAGAGGTAGCTTTTCCGCCCTGTCCAACCAGGACCTCGGGCAGTTTTTCAGAAGTAGCCACATCGACTCCAGCCCCGGGCACCAGCCCGGAATTGTTATTGGTGAGGCGGCTCGGCCAAGAGGCCGGGTCCGGCCTCCCATACAACCGGTGCGATGTTTCGCTCCATGTACTGGCCTCCCCGATCAGCCGGCGGTTTTGCCTGCTGATGGTTATAACGTAAATCCATTCGGGGTAATTTCCGCAACTATTTCCCGGCGATTTTCCTTGCCGGTGCATGAACTCGTCATGAACAGGGGGTTTCAGGCCCCGAAGCGGCGCTGCCGGCCCGCATAGTCCCTAAGGGCGCGGAGGAAATCAACCTTGCGGAAGGCGGGCCACAGGGCCTCGCAGAAGTAGAACTCGGAGTAGGCGCTCTGCCACATCAGGAAGCCGGAAAGCCGCTGCTCCCCCGAAGTCCTGATCACCAGGTCCGGGTCCGGCTGGCCGCGCGTGTACAGGAAGCGGGAGATGTCATCGACGCTGAGGTCATCGGCCAGCTTGGAGATGTCCCTACCCTTGGCCACGGCGTCGTGCAGGAGTTCGCGGACGGCATCGACAATCTCCCGGCGGCCGCCGTACCCCACGGCCACATTCACGTGGATCTTCTCCCGGACAGGGGTCCTGGCGGTGAGCTTGTTGAGCCGCTCGGCCAGGTAGTCCGGCAGCAGTTCGGGAGCACCCATGGCATGCACTGAGATGTTCGAGTCCTCGTCAAGCCGGTCCAACGTGTTGGCGATGATCCCCATCAGGAGGTCCAGTTCCTCGCTGGACCTGTTCATGTTGTCAGTGGACAGCATGTACAGCGTCACCACTTTGACGCCCAGCTCCTGGCACCAGCCCAGGAATTCATGGATCTTGTCCGCGCCGGCCTGGTGGCCCTGGCTGGTGGGGGCATTGAACTGCTTGGCCCAACGCCGGTTGCCGTCCACCATGACGCCGATGTGCCGGGGAATCCGGTCGCGCGGCAGGTCCTTGAGCAGGCGGCGCTCGTAGAAGCCATAGAGGAACCCGGGCAACTCCACGCGTCCACTCACCTGACTTTCCTGCCGTACGTACATCCACATCCTAGGCTACCGTCCAGGACGCCCAGGCACCTGCAGTGCGGTTCCGCCGGGCTTGTAAGAGGTTACCCGCCGGTAACTTACTGCTCCGTAAGTTATTCTGGTGGCATGAACAGCGACTCCCAGCAGGCCATTCCCGCGCCGCAGCCGGAGGACCCGGACGCGGGCACGGACCAGGAAACCAGCGCTGTGGATGATGCAGCCGTACGACTCGCTGAACTGCTGATGATCAAGCCGAAGTGGCGGGGCTGGATCCACACCGTCACGGCCCCGCTCGCCCTGGCGGCAGGGGTCCTCCTGGTGGCGCTGGCCCCCACGGCGGACCGCAGGATCACCTCCGCCGTCTATGCCGCAACAGGCGTTCTACTGTTCGGAGTCAGCGCCGTCTACCATCGCGGTAACTGGTCGCCCAGGGTGAAGCTCGTCCTTAAACGGCTGGACCACACCAACATCATGCTGGTGATCGCCGGCACCTACACCCCGCTGGCATGGACACTCCTGGAACGCCCGCAGGCTGTGGTGCTCCTGTGGGTTATCTGGGCCGGGGCCATCCTTGGTGTGCTGTTCAGGCTGCTGTGGACAGACGCGCCGCGCTGGCTCTACGTACCCATTTACATAGCGCTGGGCTGCGGGGCGCTGTTCTATCTGCCGCAGTTCTTCCAGGCCAGCATTCCCGCGGCTGTCCTGATCTGCGTTGGAGGCGTCCTGTACATCACGGGGGCGGTCTTCTATGCGCTGAAGAAACCCAACTTCAGCTATAGCCACTTCGGGTTCCACGAGCTGTTCCACGCCTTCACCGTGTTCGCGTTCGCAGCCCATTTCGTGGCCATCGCCCTGGCAGTCCTGAACTAGCAGGCCCGCACCCAAACCCGCCGGGGGGCATGGGTTGCCCACCCGCGCACTTACAACGCATGGGGTGAAGTACGCAGGAGGGAACGGGCTGTTACTCGTGCGGCCGCGGCGCCCCGCCTGCCGGGCCGTCCTCACTGCCGCCGGGCGCTGCCCGGTGCGTGCCGCCGTCGAACCCGTCCTGGCCGTCGAGCCCATCCTGCGCGTCCGCGGCATCCACGTCCGCCGCAGCGGCTGCTGCCAGGCGCTCCTCCTCCACCTGGGCGCGGTAACGCACCCGCCGGATGCGGCGCACCATGTCGACGATGAGCAACGCGGTGGCCACCACGAAGAATGCCGTCATGATGAATCCCAGCAGGCCCGGAGTGACCTGGTCCTCGGAAATCCCCTCCCGCAACGTGGGCGTGGGCAGCGGAGTGGGCGTTGTCGCGAGGCTGAGGAGCAGAGAATGCACGGTTGAAACCTTCTGGTGGAACGGATGCAGCAGGAAGCGGACGGGACCGGCCGTCGCCGCGCCTATCTTCTACACGGGATAGAAATAGCCTGCCGGGTCTATCTTAGCCCCGCGAACAGGTCCTTTTCGGGAAGCTCGGATGGCACCCGGGAATGGATCAGCGAGTAGTCTTCCCACGGCCAGGCGCGGCGCTGCATCTCGGGCGAGACGGCAAAGAAGAAGCCCAAAGGATCCACCTGGGTCCGGTGGGCCCGCAAGGCGTCGTCGCGCACCTCGAAAAAGTCGCCGCAGTCGATCTGGGTGGTGGTGGGATGCTTTGCCGGCGGAGGGGTGTGCCCTTCGGCGTCGGCCTCCAGCCATGCGGCCAGGCGCTCGGCGTACGGGGATTGCAGGCCCGCTTCCTCGAGCGCGAAATGCAGGGAACGGAACCGCTCCGGGCTGAAGGCGCGGTCGTAGTACAGCTTGCTCGGCTCCCAGGCCTCCCCCGCCTCCGGGTAGCGGTCCGGATCACCGGCGGCTTCAAAGGCTTCCACGGCCACCTTGTGCGCCATGATGTGGTCCGGGTGGGGGTAGCCGCCGTTCTCGTCGTAGCTGAGGATGACATGCGGCTTGAACGAGCGAACCAGCCGGACCAAGGGTGCTGCCGCCTGGTGCAACGGCAGGGTCGCGAAGGATCCCGGCGGCAGCGGCGGCAGCGGATCACCTTCGGGCAGGCCCGAGTCAACGAAGCCAAGCCACCGTTGGCGGATGCCCAGGATGTCTGCGGCGCGCTGCATCTCCAGCCGGCGGGCACCGGCCATGTCGCGCTGGGGGTGGGGTTCGCCTTCCACCGCGGGGTTCTGGATGTCGCCGCGGGATCCGTCCGTGCAGGTGGCCACCAGGACGTCCACGCCCGCTGCCGCATACATCGCCATGGTCGCGGCGCCCTTGCTGGATTCGTCATCCGGGTGGGCGTGGACCGCGAGCAGCCGGAGCGGCGCCTGGGAGTTGCTGGACGCTGTCATGGCGGAGACGGCTCCTTATTCTTCTTCTGCGGCTTGAGGCAGTTTGTGGACGGTGTGGTGCGGGTGCCCTGCAAATCCGGCGGCCGCAGCCACCGCAAAGCGACGGCGGAAAGGGCACTAAACTGGTCTGGTGACTTCCCCGGACCAGCCGGCCCATCCCGCGCCCGCAGACACTAGCCTAGCCAATCGGTATGGTGCTAAAAAGCGCCGGCTCTCCCCTGCCGCCGGCCGGGCTGCCATCGGCGTGGCACTGGTCGCCGGGATCGGATTCCTGGCATGGGTGACCACCTCGAACTCAATGTCGGGGGTCACGTTCAAGGACGTGGGCTACAGCACCACGGACGCCACCCTCGCCGAGGTGGATTTCCAGGTGACCCGGGAACCGTCCAACGCCGTCAAATGCGCGGTGAAGGCACTGGATTCCAAATTTGCCGTGGTGGGCTGGAAGGTGGTGGACATTCCGCCAACGGCTGCAGATGGGACGGCCGACGGCGGCAGGACAGTTGCCCAGCGCGTCACCGTGCGCACGGAGTCGGAGTCGGTGTCCGGCCTGGTGGACAGCTGCTGGATCGCTGAGGCGTCCTCCTGACATGTGATGTGCGACGCTTCCCTGTTGGGTTATCTCCAGAGGATTGACTACAATGGGGGGATACCTTTACCCCGCTGAGCTGGTTACTGTTCCACAAGTGGCCACCGTGGCGGGGTCTTTTGCATGTAGGACCACTAGAGGAGAAGTCCGTGTCTACCACCAACAGCGCATCTGCAGCCTGGCTCACCCAGGAAGCTTTTGACCGCCTGAAGGCAGAGCTGGACCACCTTTCCGGCGCAGGCCGGGCGGAGATCGTCCAGAAGATTGAAGCTGCGCGGCAAGAGGGGGACCTCAAGGAAAACGGGGGCTACCACGCGGCCAAGGAGGAGCAGGGCAAGATCGAAGCCCGCATCCGCCAGCTGACGGCGCTGCTCCGTGACGCCCATGTGGGTGAAGCGCCGGCCGATGACGGCATCGTGGAGCCCGGCATGCTCGTGGTTGCCAGGATCGCCGGCGACGAGGAGACGTTCCTGCTGGGTTCACGCGAGATCGCCGGCGACTCGGACCTGGATGTCTTCAGCGAAAAGTCCCCGCTGGGCGCAGCCATCCTGGGCCACAAGGAGGGCGAGACCCTCAGCTACGTCGCGCCCAACGGCAAGGACATCACGGTGGAGATCCTCTCCGCCAAGCCGTACGCTGCCTAGCGCCACCAGGCCGACACCACTGAAGCCGAATGCGGCGGCCGTCCCCTCGGGACGGCCGCCGCACTTCGTTTAACTACTGCCTGGGCGTCAACTGCTTTGCCCCCAGGCTCCTGCGCCGGGGCCTGCGGTCAGCTTCCCTGCACCACTGCGGTGTCCCGTGGACGAAGCAACAGGGCGGCCAGGATGCCGCCTGCGGCACCGCCCAGATGCGCCTGCCAGCTTACATAGCCGGCCACGAAGGGCAGGGCTCCCAGCAGGATGCTTCCGTAGCCCATGAAGAGAACCACCGCCAGCAGGATTTGCCGCCAGCTGCGGTTGAAGAACCCGCGCACCAGCAGGAAGGCGAAAAGCCCGAACACCAGGCCCGAGGCACCCACCGTGACACCATTCCCGATGAGCCAGACCGTCAGCCCGCTGCCCAGCCAGCTGAAGGCCAGCGCGGTGAGGAACACGCGGAGCCCGGAGAGGAACACCAGGAAGCCAAAGATGACCAGGGGCAGGCTGTTGGAGAGCAGGTGGTTCAGGTTTGCGTGCAGCAGCGGGAAGGTGAAGATGTCCAGCAGCCCATCGAGACTCCGGGGCCGCAGCCCGAAGGTCCGGATGAGCGCTCCCATCATCAGGCTGTTCACCACCTCGATGGCGAACAGCAGGGCCACGAAACCGCCCAGCACCACCAGGCCGACCTTCGCCCGGGAGGCAATGTCCTGGCGCTCCGGCCAGCCCTCACCCATCAGTCCCGCCACCGCAGCTCCTAGTGCACGACGATTGGCTGGAAGCCCTCGGCACGCAGCGCGCTGAGGACCTGCTCACCGTGCTGGTGGCCCTTCGTTTCGAGGTTCACGGTGATGGAGACGTCGCCCATGCTGATGGAACCGCCTACCCTGGTGTGGTCCAGGCCGGTGACGTTGGCATCGTTCTCTGCGATGATGCGGGCAATCGTTGCCAGTGAGCCGGGCCGGTCGTCAAGCATCATGCGGACAGTCATGTAGCGGCCGGCGGCCGAGAGGCCGCGCTGGATCACCTTAAGCATCAGCATGGGATCGATGTTTCCCCCGGAGAGCACCGCGACGGTGGTTCCGGGGTTTTCGATCTTGCCGTCCATGAGGGCTGCCACGCCCACGGCCCCTGCGGGTTCCACCACCATCTTGGCCCGTTCCAGCAGGAAGATCAGCGCTCGGGCCAGCGAGTCTTCGCTGACCGTGACGACGTCGTCGACGAGCTCCCGGATGATGCTGAAGGGCAGTTGTCCCGGGCGGCCCACGGCAATGCCGTCTGCCATGGTGGAGACTTTCTTGAGCGGCACCAGGGCATCGGCGGCAAGCGACGGCGGGTAGGCAGCGGCATTTTCCGCCTGCACCCCGATGATGCGGATCTCACGGCCAAGCTCCCTGGCGCGCGCCTTGATGGCGACGGCGACCCCGGCCAGCAGGCCTCCACCGCCCACGCCCATGAGCACGGTGTCCACGTTGGGAACCTGCTCGAGGATTTCCAGGCCCACGGTGCCCTGGCCCGAGACGACGTCCACATTGTCAAAGGGATGCACGAAGACCATGCCGGTTTCGTTGCTGTAGCGCTGGGCTTCAGCGAGCGCTTCATCCACGTTGTGCCCGTGCAGGACCACTTCCGCGCCGTGGCTGCGGGTTGCGGCGAGCTTGGGCAATGCCACGCCCAACGGCATATAGATGCGGGCCTTGATGCCCAGGCTCTTGGCGGCGACGGCAACGCCCTGTGCGTGGTTGCCGGCCGAGGCGGCCACCACTCCCCGCTTCTTCTCGTCAGGGGAAAGCCGCGCCATCCGGACGTAGGCGCCGCGCACCTTGAACGAGCCGGCGCGCTGCAGGTTCTCGCATTTGAAGTAGACGTCCCCGCCTACCATGCCGCCCAGCGCACGGGATGATTCCACGGGAGTCCGCGCAATAATCCCGTCAAGCAGCTTCTGCGCCTCAAGGACATCGTCCAGTGTGACGGGAAGGGTTTCAAGGATCTTCACGGACTACTCTCCTCTGGGATCTGCCACGGCGGCCTCCGCAGAGGACGAGCGGGCATCACGGTGTTCGGCTGCAGTGCCTGCCGCCCGGCCGTTCTTGGCGTCGGATGCTGACGGCGGTTCAACGTCCTCCACGGTGTTGTCCCCGCCTGTTCCGGCTGTGATGGGCCTTCCGGCAATAACCGGCACCTGTTCATGTTCCCACGTTCTGGCGGCGATGTAGCGAACGGCCGAGTTTGCTACGGCCAGGATGGGCACCGAGAACAGCGCTCCGGGGATGCCCGCAAGGTAGGAGCCGGCCGCGACGCTCAGGATCACTGCCACGGGGTGGAGGGACACTGCCTTGCCCATGACCAGGGGCTGAAGGATGTGGCCTTCGAGCTGCTGGACCAGCAGGACGACCGCCAGCATGATCAGGGCGTTGATGGGGCCGTTGGCCACCAGTGCCAGGAGGACCGCGACGACGCCGGTCACCAGCGCACCCACCACCGGAATGAATGAGCCGAGGAAGACCAGCACGCCCAGCGGGAGGGCGAGGGGGACGCCGATGATGGCGGCGCCCACGCCGATTCCGAGGGCATCGACGGCCGCCACGAACATCTGGATCCGGGCGTAGCTGACCATGGAGGCCCAGCCTTTGCGGCCCGCGCCGAATGTGGCGGCCCGGGCCTTGCGGGGAAGCATCCGTACCAGGAAGGCCCAGATCCGGTCACCTTCCAGGAGGAAGAAGATCAGGATGAACAGTGAGAGCAGCATTCCTGCGGCGAAGTGGCCTGCCGTGCTGCCGAAGGACAGGGCACCGCTGAGGATGCTGCTGCTGTTGTTCTGCAGTGCGTCGGTTACTTCCTTGACGTACTGGTCGATCTGCGCCGCAGTCAGGTGCAGGGGGCCGGCTGACAGCCAGTCCTGGACCTGTCGCACGCCTTCGAGCGCCTGCGAATAGAGTTCGCCGAATCCGACGGCGAGCTGCCTGCCCACCAAGGCCAGGGCACCGACAATGACGCCGATGAAGCCCAGCACAGTCGCGGCGACGGCAAGCCCGGCGGGCAGCCCGCGCCGCTTGAGCCAGGCGGCCACGGGGCTGAGGAGCCCGGCAAGGAGGGCAGCCACCATGATGGGGATGATCAACAGGGTGATGTGGCTGAGCAGCCACACCAGTATCCCTGCCATCAGCAGGATCAGTCCCAGGCGCCATGACCAGGAGGCGGCGATGCGGATGCCATAGGGAATGTCCTTGTCCAGCTCACGGTCGGTCAGGACCCGCAAGGGTGCAGCCGCAGCGGGTGCCTGTGCGGGGACCGGGCGGGCCAGGGTGACGTCATCCTCGTTTGGCTTCATATCCCAATACTTCCCCAGCCACGGCTCAATGGGAAACTACCCCGCCGCCGTCCCGGGACGGTAATCGATACCCCATTCCATGCTGAAGGACCCGCCGGGAGCCAGCCACCGGAGGCCATCGCCGGAGTTGAACGCATTCGCCGGCCCGGTCATGGGCTCCACCGCCACGGCGCGGGGCCGGCCCGGGTACACGGTGCTGACGTAGACGTGGACGTAGCCGCAGTTTTGGTCCTGCCAGAGCGACACCGCACTGCCATCAGCCGCAGCGAGGGTGTGCCTGGCCTTGCCGCCCTCGAACCGGAGATCCGTCAGGGCAACGTCCACTGCGAGGTCGGCGATGTGCCGGCCGGAACGGAAATCCGTGTCCCCCTCAACCGGTGCGGAACTGCGCGGAATCAGCCGCTCATCCGTCACCAGCCTGGTGCCGGCTGCCACGGTCAACTGCAGGTCCTCCACCGCCGCATCCCCCAGCCTGAGGTACGGGTGTGCACCCAGGACAAATGGCGCCGGAGCCGTTCCGTCATTGCTGAGGGTCTGGCGCACTTCCAGCCCCAGGTCCCCGGACAGCCGGTATTCCACCCGGTGCCGGACCAGGAAGGGATAGCCGTGCTGCGGGAAAACGGTGGCCTCCAGAGCCACGGAATGCTGTGACTGCCCCACCAGCGCATAGCCGGCGTTTCGGAGCAGCCCATGGCTTGCATTGTTGCGGGACACCTCGGTGATGTCGAGCTGCTGCTTCCTGCCGTCGAGGAACCACACCCCGTCCTCCACCCTGTTGGCCCAGGGCGCCAGCGTTATCCCGGCACCGCCCGGGGCAATCTGGTCATCTGCATAGGTCTCGGTCAGCAGGACGCCGGCCCGGCTGAAGGAGCGGAGTCCGGCGGCAAGTTCGGTGACCACCGCCACCGCGTCGCCGCGGCGAAGCTCGTATTGCCGGCCGGTGGCGCAGGAACGGGCGGATTCAGAGGCGGGAATTTCCTGTTCGGAAGAGGCTGTCATGGGCTTTACCGTACAACGGGCAGCTCCTCAGCTCCATCAGTCCACTGTTACTTTTTGTTGTTAACTATTCATTCTTGATCGTTTATGCGAAACTTTTGATATGACAGGGATTACCAGCACCCAGCTCTCGGACGGCCGTGAGCTGATCTACTTCGACGATGCACGCACCAGCACGTCGCGGGCAGACCACCTCACCACCGACCACCGGGGGCTCCCTCCACGTGGAGAACCCGGCGAGGTACGGTTCGACGCGTTGACCGGCGAATGGGTGGCCATTGCCGCGCACCGGCAGGCACGGACCCACCTGCCGCCTGCCGACCAGTGCCCCATCTGTCCCACCACCGCCGGCAACGCCACGGAAATCCCGGCCGCGGATTACGACGTCGTGGTCTTCGAAAACCGCTTCCCCTCCCTGGGCCCGGCACTCGGACCGGTACCCGACGACGCCGCATGGGGAACGAAAGGCCCTGCCTACGGCCGCTGCGAAGTGGTGTCATTCACGCCGGAGCACACCGGATCCTTCAGCGGCCTGAGCCCGGAGCGGTCACGGACGGTCATCGAAGCGTGGTCCCACCGCACCGCTGCCCTTAGTGCCATGTCCGGCATCAAGCAGGTGTTCCCGTTCGAGAACCGGGGCGCCGACATCGGCGTAACGCTGCACCACCCGCATGGCCAGATCTACGCCTACCCCTATGTCACGCCCCGGGCCGGTGTCATCGGTGCCGCCGCCCGGAAGTACTACGACGCAACGGAGGGCAACGACACGCTGACCGGTTCGCTCCTGCGCGCAGAGCGGGAAGACGGCAGCAGGATGGTCCTGGAAGGCACGCATTTCAGCGCCTACGTCCCCTTCGCGGCCCGGTGGCCGCTGGAGATCCACCTTGTCCCCCACCGGAAGGTACCGGACCTGGCAGCCCTGGACGGGGAGGAGAAGGACGAACTGGCGGAGGTCTACCTCAACCTGCTGAAGCGGGTGGACGCCCTCTACCCCACGCCCACCCCCTACATTTCCGCCTGGCACCAAGCCCCGCTGGACGACGTGCTGCGGCCCGCAGGCTACCTCCACCTCCAGCTGACCTCCCCCCGCCGGGCGGCCGATAAGCTGAAGTATTTGGCAGGGTCGGAGGCAGCCATGGGCGCCTTCATCAACGACACCACCCCCGAAAGTGTGGCGGAACGGCTGCGTACTGTCGCCCTGCCGCCGTCGACCAGTGCCGCCTCCCTGGCGGGCACTCCGGAAGGAGCCTCCGCGTGAGCATGCAGGATCATGGCATAACGGCAACGTCCGCCGGGCAGGATCTCAGTGCCCGTTTCGAACAGGAGTTCGGCAGCGCCCCGGACGGCGTGTGGCAGGCGCCCGGACGGGTGAACCTGATCGGAGAACACACCGACTACAACGAGGGCTTCGTGCTGCCGTTCGCCATCGACCGCACCGCCCGGGTGGCCGTGGCGGCCCGCCAAGACAACACCGTGCGGCTCCTGTCCACCTATGGCGACCAGGGCGTGGTTACAGCGTCCCTGGAGTCTGTGCGGCCCGGAACGGCCAAGGGCTGGACCAAATACCCGCTCGGGGTGATGTGGGCCCTGCGGGAGCAGGGCATCGACGTCCCCGGGATCGATCTGCTGCTGGATTCCAACGTGCCGCTTGGGGCCGGCCTGTCGTCGTCGCACGCCATCGAATGCGCCGTCATCACCGCACTCAACGACATCACGGGTGCCGGGCTGGAGGCCCAGGACATGGTGCTGGCCACCCAACGGGCAGAAAACGACTTTGTGGGCGCTCCCACGGGGATCATGGACCAGTCCGCATCACTGCGCGGCTCAAAGGGCAATGCCGTCTTCCTGGACTGCAGGGACCAAACGGCGAGCCTGGTTCCCTTCGAGACCGAACCCGCCGGCTTGGTTCTCCTGGTGATCGACACCAAGGTCTCGCACTCCCACGCGGACGGCGGCTACGCCTCGCGCCGGGCGTCCTGCGAGCTTGGGGCCGAGGTCCTGGGCGTAAAGGCGCTGCGGGACGTGGAGGTGGCCGACCTGGCAGAGGCCAGCGGACTGCTGGACGAGGTCACTTTCCGGAGGGTGCGCCACGTGGTCACGGAGAACGACCGCGTCCTCCAGGCCGTCGAGCTCCTGGCCGGCCCCGGCCCGGGCGCCGTCGGGCCCCTGCTCGACGCCAGCCACGCCTCCATGCGCGACGATTTCGAAATTTCCTGCCCGGAACTGGATCTCGCCGTCGATACCTCACGCGCCCATGGCGCCATCGGCGCACGAATGACCGGAGGCGGGTTCGGCGGGGCGGCGATTGCCCTGACGCCCGTCGCGGCCGAGCAGGAGGTGCGTGACGCCGTCGCCAAGGCCTTCGCCGGGGCCGGCTTCACCGCCCCGGACATCTTCACCGTCTCCCCTGCCGCAGGCGCCATGCGCATCGCGTAGGTTGCCCCCTAACGGCCGTGGGCCCCACCAGCATCAACTGGTGGGGCCCACGGTTTTGCTTTACGACGACAGCAGGCGCCTGGGCGCCTAGTCGTCCCCGCGCAGGATGGCCAGCAGGCGGATGATCTCCACGTACAGCCAGACCAGGGTGACGGTCAGGCCGAAAGCTGCTGTCCAGGAGAAGCGCTGCGGGGCGCCGTTGCGGACGCCCTCCTCGATGCTGGTGAAGTCCATGACCAGCGAGAAGGCCGCGAGTCCGATGGCCAGCAGGCCGATGAAGACGCCGAGCGGGATGCCAAAGATCTCAACGCTGGTGCGCAGGCCGAACGGCTCCTGCACGGCACCTGTCCAGACCAGCACCATGTTGATCAGCGAGAACACGGCGTAGCCAATGATCGCGATCATGAAGAACCGCATGGCACGGGGCGTGGCGCGGACCTTGCCGTTCTTGAAAAGGAGCAGCGTGACGGCGAACACGGACAGCGTTCCGATGACCGCCTGCAGCCCAACTCCCGGGAACTGGGTGTCCAGGATCCGGGTCAGCCCGCCGAGGAAGAGACCTTCCAATGCCGCGTAGGCCAGGATCAGGGCCGGCGAGGGCTGCTTCTTGAAGGTATTGACCAGTGCCAGGACGAAGCCGCCCAGGGCGCCGACAATCATGAGCAAGGACGCCAGCGGGAGTCCGACCGTAAGGGTGATGGCCGCGCCCACCAGCACTGCGCCCAGGCAGGCGGCGGTCTTCATGATGACATCGTCAAAGGTCATCCGTCCCGTGTCCGCTGGGCCGGCCGACGGCTGGTTGTACATCTGCCGCAGCTGTTCGTCCGTCATGGCCTGGGGCGGTGTGCCCCACCCCTGCTGGCCGTACGGTGCCTGGCCATAGGGCTGCTGGCCATACGGCGCCTGGCCGTAGGGTGCGCCATAGGGAGCCTGCGGGACAGGCGGTGCCTGGGTGGCTCCACGGAAATTCTTTCCGTTGAAGATCGGGTTGCCGCCAAGTGCCATTGCGGGATTCCTCCATGTGGTGCGGGTGATGAGCTCTTTGCTACGCTACCAATTCCCACGAGGGGCCTGCTGAAGAAGTTCCCGGCGGGCCCGGTTGCAACCGAACCGTGACCGTATACGTCCCGACATGCACCGGGACCCGCCGAGCCGCTACCCCACGCCCAGGTAGGCCTCCTTGATGGAGGGATCTTCCAGCAGCTCTTTCCCGGTGCCGCTGTGGGTGATTTCGCCGGTTTCCAGCACAAAGGCCCGGTGCGCCCCGGCCAGGGCCTGGTTGGCGTTCTGCTCGACCATCAGGACGGTGGTGCCCTGGTTGTTGATTTCCTTGATGATCCTGAAGATCTGGCGAATGAACTGGGGAGCCAACCCCATGGAGGGTTCATCCAGCAACAGCAGCTTCGGGTTGGACATCAAGGCCCGCCCAATGGCCAGCATCTGCTGCTCGCCGCCGGACATGGTTCCGCCGAACTGCTTTTCCCGCTCCTTCAGTCGCGGAAAGAGGTCAAAGACGCGGTCCAGGTCATTGGCCACGCCACTTCTGTCCTTGCGGCCAAAAGTTCCCATGTCCAGGTTCTCCATCACAGTCATCCCCGGAAAGATCCCGCGGCCCTCCGGGGCCTGGGAAATTCCCTGCACCACACGGATGTGGGCCTTCATCTTGGTGATGTCCTGTCCCTCGAAAGTGATCCTGCCTTCCGAGCAGTTCAGCAGGCCGGAAATGGTCCGCATGGTGGTGGTCTTGCCGGCGCCGTTGGCACCGATCAGGGCCACTACCTCGCCTTCCTCCACGGTGAAGGAGATGTCCCGCAGCGCCTGGATCCGGCCGTAGTGGACGGAAACGTTCTCAAGCTCAAGCAACGTCATCTTCGGGCTCTCCTAGGTAAGCGGCAATAACGCGGGGGTCTTCACGGATCTCCCGGGGCAAACCATCCGCGATCTTCTTCCCGAATTCCAGCACGACGATCCGGTCCGTCACGCCCATCACGAGTTTCATGTCGTGCTCGATGAGCAGCACCGTGTAGCCCTCATCCCTGATGGTACGGATGAGGGCCATCAGATCTTCCTTTTCCGCCGGGTTGAACCCGGCAGCGGGCTCGTCCAGGCACAGCACCTTCGGATCGGTTGCCAGGGCCCGTGCGATCTCAAGCCTGCGCTGGTACCCGTACGGCAACTGCCGTGAAAGGACATGCGCGTGGGTGCTGATGCCCACGAAATCAAGCAGGGCCATGCCGCGCTCGATTGCGGACTTCTCTTCCCTGGTGTGCGTGGGCAGGCGCAGCAACGCCCCGCCCACGCTGGTGCGGTGCCGGGCGTCCAGGCCAACCACCACGTTCTCCAGGGCTGTCATTTCCCCGAACAAGCGGATGTTTTGGAAGGTCCGGGACAGGCCCAGGCGGGTGATCTTGTGCTGCTTGATCCCGTTCAGGACCTGGCCTTCCAGCACCACCTTCCCGCTGGTGGGTTTGTAGACGCCCGTCATTGCGTTGAAGCAGGTGGTCTTTCCGGCGCCGTTGGGGCCAATGAGCCCCAGGATTTCACCTCGCTTGATGTTGAAGCTGATGTTGTCCAGTGCCACCAGGCCGCCGAACTTGATGGTGAGGTTCTGCACCTCCACGATGTTGTCGCCCACCGCAACCGCAATGTCGCGGTCCGGCGCCACTTTCTCGGCCAGTTCCTGGTCCACGCCTGCTTCGGCCAGGGCCTCAATGTCAATTTCTGGCGCAACAGCCGCGGAACCGTCCTGTGCCGGTTGCTCCTCCACGCTGCTGGAGCCGCTGTGCCTTTCCTCGGAGCTCATGCCTCCGCCCCTCTCTGTGCTGCAGCACCTGCATCGGAACCTGCCGCGGGCTTGTCCTTGTCTTTGGCTTCCATGCCGTCGCGGCTGATGACCTTGTTCAATGCCGTGCGCCCGTAGGCGAGCAGACGCTGGCGCGCCGGGAGCAGCCCCTGGGACCGGAAGATCATGATGAGCACCAGCGCAATCCCGAAGATCAGGTACTTGTACTCGGCAATTGCCGTGAATCTCAGCGGGATGTAGCTGACCAGGGCGCCGCCCAGGATGGCGCCAACCTTGTTGCCCGCGCCACCAAGGACGACGGCGGCCAGGAACAGGATGGACGTGGTGACGTCGAATTTCTGGTTGTTGACGAAGCCCACCTGGCCGGCGAACAAGGCACCGGAAAGGCCACCAATGGCAGCGCCGATGGCGAAGGCCCACACCTTGTACTTGAAGGTGGGAACGCCCATGATTTCCGCGGCATCCTCATCTTCCCGGATGGCGATCCAGGCGCGGCCAACACGGCTGCGCTCCAGGTTGCCCACCAGGAGGGTAATGATGATGATGATGGTCAAGGTCAGCCAGTACCAGGGCACTCCGTTTGAGTTGGAGAAGATGGGTGCGCCGTTGGGTTCGGTTCCCGGCGGGTGGCCCACGTTTTGGAAGCCCACCTGGCCCTTCATCGCGGGAATGATGGTAGCCAGGATGCGCACGATTTCACCGAAACCGAGGGTCACGATGGCAAGGTAGTCGCCCCGGAGGCGGAGTGTTGGGACGCCCAGCACCACGCCGAAGAACATGGTCACGGCCATGGCCACGGGAATGGTCCATAGGTACGGGATGTGCAGGAAGGGCGAGTCCGGGCTGGTCAGCATCGCCGCGCAGTAGGAACCCACGGCGAAGAAGGCGACGTATCCCAGGTCAAGCAGGCCCGCGTACCCAACCACGACGTTAAGGCCGACGGCAATGAGAGCGAACCGGGCCATGTCGAAGCAGGCCAGGGCGAAGTTGTTTCCAGGCTCCGTAGTGATGATGGGTGGATTGATCAGCGGCAGCAGGTAGGCCAGGACCACCACGATCACCAGGAATGCCCATTGCTGCTGGCGGGACAGGGCGTTCCAGCGGTCGGAGAAGTACCCGGTTTTGCGCCCCTCCCGCTGCCGGAGCGCGCTTTTGCCTGCGGCTTTCGCTGACGCTTCGCGTTCCTCAGCTGCCTGTTCCGCGGCTGCTGTCTCCAGCGGCGTCGGGCCGTCGGTCATGCTCATGCTTTGCTCCTTCCAAGGGAAGTTCCCAGGATGCCTTCGGGCCGCAGCAGCAGTACGAGCACCAATACCACGAACGCCACAACGTCGGTCCACTGCGAGTTGCCCAGCAGGATCTGGCCGTAGTTGCCGATCAGGCCGAGCAAAAGGCCGCCCAGCAGCGCCCCGCGGACGTTGCCGATCCCGCCGAGCACAGCCGCCGCGAACGCCTTGATCCCGAGGATGAACCCGCCGTTGTATTGGACACCGGACGGGATCTTCATGACGTAGAACAAGGCAGCGGCTCCTGCGAGCAAGCCTCCAATGACGAAGGTGGTAATAATGATGCGCTCTTTGTTGACGCCCATCAATGTCGCGGTATCAGGATCCTGGGCAACGGCGCGGATGCCGCGGCCAGTGCGGGATTTGCTGATGAACCTGTCGATGCCCACCATCATGATGACCGCAGCAATAATGATGACCAGCTGCTGGGAATCAATGATGGTGCCGAAGACATCAAAGATCGGCAGGGGCCGGAACATGGTCAGCGCCAATTCCGGGCTGGGACCGCGCCACAGGTAAATGAGGTACTGGATGGTGAAGGAAGCACCGATGGCGGTGATCAGGAAGACCAGGCGGGGCGCATTCCGTTGCCTCAGTGGCTTGTACGCGATCCGTTCCAACAGGAAGGCCGTTGCCGCCGAGGCAACCATCGCCAGGATCAGCGCCAGCAGCAGGTTCAGGATGATGGACCAAATGTCGAGCCTGGGAACCGAGGGGCCGAAGCCGAGGGTGCTGAGGGTAAAGAAGACGGCATAGCAGCCGACAATGAAGACTTCCGAGTGGGCGAAGTTGATCAGGTTCAACACGCCGTAGACCAGGGTGTAGCCGAGCGCTACGAGCGCGTAGATGGCCCCAAAGGTGAGGCCGTCAAAGGTTGCACTCCAAAAGTTCTCGGCCAGGGACGGAATGTCGAAGGTGATCCAGTCGTTTTCGGTGGGAAGTAAAGGGACAAGTGAGGGAAGCATGGGAACATCTCGATCCAGTTGAACGCGGCCTTGTGGGCCCGGCCGTGGGACTTGTGTCTAGTGACGTTACGTGGTTCGGGGCTGCTGCCAAGCGAAGAAAAGGCTGTGGGGGCCTGCTGATGCTGGCCCCCACAGCCGTTGTCTATTGCCGGGCTGCTACTCCCCGATTGGGCCGATGGGAACGATCTTCCCGTTTTCCACCTTGTAGCCGTACACGGTCGGAGCCTGGAGTTCGCCCTTGTCGTCCCACTTGTAGTGCTTGCTGAGGCCGTCCTTGTCGTAGGACTTCACCCAGGCGAGCAGGTCCGGGCGGCTCTGCTTGCCGGCGTCGATTCCGGACAGGAGGACGGTCGCGGCGTCATAACCCTCGATCGAGTATGTGCCGGGCGCTGCACCCTTGGACACGTCCTTGTAGGCCGAGGCGAAGTCCGGGATGAGTTCGCCCGGGAGGCAGGGGCACGTGAAGTAGGTGTTGTTGGACGCGTCGCCTGCCTGCTTGATGAACTGGTCATCCTTCACGCCATCAGGTGCCACGAAGGTTCCCGTGAAGCCCTTGCCAACCAGCTGCTGGTCGAACGGCGCGCCTTCCGGGTAGTAGCCGGCGTAGAACACTGCGTCTGCCTTGGCGTTCATGATCTTGGAGATGACGGCCGAGAAGTCCTTCTGCCCGGTGGTGACCTTCTCCGTGCCGGCCAGTACGCTGCCGAGACCGGCGGAGGTGGAGGTTCCCAGGCCAATGCCGTAATCGGAGTCGTCCTGCACCAGGTAGACCTTCTTGGCTCCGAGCTTGCTGGTAAGGAACTTGGCGGCAGCCGGGCCCTGGACGGCGTCATTGCCGAGGCCCCGGAAGAAGGTGGTCCAGCCGTTCTGGGTCAGCGTGGGGTTGGTGGCCGACGGCGTGATGTGGACCAGGCCCTTCTGCTCGAAGATGTTGCCAGTGGCCTTGGACTCACCCGAGAACGGGAGGCCGATCACACCCAGGATCTCCGGCTCGCTCACAAGCTGGGTGACGGGGCCCGTGGCCTTGTTGGGATCGCCTTCGGTGTCGAACTTCTTGAACTGGACCTGGCAACCCGGGTTGGCCTTGTTGTGCTGGTCGATGGCCAGCTGGATGCCGTTGAAGATATTGACGCCGAGCTGGGCGTTGGGGCCGGTCTGCGCACCTGCGTAGGCCAGTGTGGTGGTGGCCGGGCAGGTTGCCTTGCCATCTCCAGCGGGCAACACAGCGCCGGTGGGAACATCGACTTTCGAAATGGCGGGGATGTTCACTTTGCTGGACGAGCCGGAGCTTTCAGTGTTGCTCGGGCCGGCTTGGTTTGCGCAGGCCGACAACAGCATGCTGAACGTGGCTGCTGCTGCCAACGAAGTGAGGACTTTCTTTCGGTACATTAATCTGCCTTCCGAAACATGACCGGGCGATGCGGGTGCGGAACGGGCGCTTTGGCGCCTGGATCGGGACCAGGAATTCCTGATTTAGCTTCAAGCTAGTGCATAGATGCCAGCGAAACTAAGTGACTGAGGTCACAGCCTTATAACAGTAGTTTCCTGTGGGGAATTAAACGTCGAAAGCCGCCCCGTGAGAGGCGGCTTTCGAATGTCCGGCAAGGCGGCGCAGCCGGGACAGGTGTACCCCAGGTGGGACTCGAACCCACAACACGCGGATTTTAAGTCCGCTGCCTCTGCCAATTGGGCTACTGGGGCGCCGGGTCAATGGTATCCCGTCAGGAGCGGGGGCATGCATCCGTCCGGCGCATGCCGGACCGGGCGTGGGACTTACGGGAAACGCCAGGACTTGCCGGGATACGCCGACGGCGGCCGGCCCCGGAAAGGGGACAGCCGCCGTCGGACGCGTTATGCCCAGCAGAGCGGGCGGATGCTACTTGGCGTTAGCCGACACCGTTTCCTTCGGAGCGGACGCAGCGGTTGAACCCGAACCGCCGGCCGGAACAGCCGCAGCTGCGGGCTTCGGAGCCGGGGTGGCTGCTGCCACGAAGGCACCGCGCGGGTTGTCCAGGTCCACCAGCTGGGTGGTGTCGCGGCCTGCGAAGAAGCCGATGATCCAGTTCAGGATGACGCGGAACTTGCGCTCGAACGTGGGCATCGCCATGCCGTGGTAGCCACGGTGGGCCAGCCAGGCGAGTCCGCCCTTGAGGCCGATGCGGCCCAGGAGGTTGATGTTGGCAACGCCCTTCCATTCGCCGAAGCCTGCTACGGCACCAAGGTTCTTGTGCTTGTAGTCGGCCAGCGGCTTGTCCCAGCGGGAAGCCCACAGGTTCTTGGCGAGGCGCTTGGCCTGGCGCAGGGCGTGCTGGGCGTTGGGGACGCAGGTACCGTCCGGGAGGCCCTTGCCGGTGAGGTCCGGAACGGCGGCGATGTCGCCTGCGGCCCAGGCGTTCTCCACGATGCCTTCGTCGCCTGCGATGCGCAGGTCCGGCAGGACGCGGACGCGGCCACGGGGTTCGAGCGGGAAGTCGGTGGAGCGGACCATCGGGTTGGCCTGCACGCCTGCCGTCCAGACGAGGGTGTCCGCCTCGAACTCCTGGGCGGGGGTCTTGTCCGGAAGGTTGATGAGCTTCAGGGTGCCTTCGGCGCTGTCCAGCGAGGTGTTCAGCAGGACCTCAATGCCGCGGCTGCGCAGGTGCTCAACCACCCAGTCAGCCTGCTTGGCGGTGACCTCCGGCATGATGCGGCCCATGGCCTCAACCAGGACGAAGCGGACTTCCTCCTGCTTGATCCGGGGGTTGTTCCTGACCGCCGCGCGGGCGAGGTCTTCCATTTCGGTGATGCATTCGATCCCGGCGAAGCCGCCGCCGACCACCACGAAGGTGAGGGCCTTGGCCCGGGCTGCGGGGTCGGTCATGGTGGAGGCAACCTCGATGCGCTCCAGCAGCTTGTTGCGCAGTGCAACAGCTTCCTCGATGGTCTTCAGGCCGATTCCCTTGTCCGCCAGGCCCTTGATGGGGAACGTGCGCGTAATGGCGCCGGCTGCGAGCACGACGTCAAAGTAGGGAATTTCAAAGTTTTCGCCGCCATCAGCGGGAGCAACCACAGCCGTGCGGTTTTCGTGGTCGATCGAGGTGACGCGACCCTGGATCAGCTCCGTCTGCTTGAGGTGCTGACGGTGGGACACCACCGCGTGGCGGGCTTCAATGTTGCCGCCGGCGACCTCGGGGAGGAAAGGCTGGTAGGTCATGTAGGGCAGCGGATCGACGACGGTGACGATGCCACCGGCGTTTGCGATCTTCTTCTGCAGTTTCAGTGCTACGTACAGGCCGACGTACCCGCCGCCGACGACGAGTACCCTGGGACGGTCCTGGAGCTGTGGGGTGGTTGCCATAGTTTAAGGATAGCGCAGTTTGTGAAAATCTTCACTAACTTGGGCGGTGGTCTGTAACCTGCGGATTTTGGCGAGTTTGCACCCGGTCCACCACCCCAGTATCGGCTTCTTCCCTGGCAAGCGATGGGTTGCGGGCAGCCCTCCGGATCTGGATGGCGGCAGCCGCGATAATGGCCACGAACAGGGCTCCAAAACCAATCACGACGGCGGCGCCAATGGCACTGTCACGCTGCGAGGGAGCCTTGGCTGCGGGCACGGTGGCTTCGGGCAGCGTAGGTGCCGCGCTCGGCGCCGATGTTGCGGTGGGCACCGGGGTGGCGGGAGCCGCGTTGCCCCGACGATGCACCCGGATCCATTCCGCGATGGTGCCCAGCGGGTTGGCCGATACTTCCGGCACGTCGGCCTTGAGCGCGGCCTCAGCGTTGAGGATGCCGTAGCCGTAAAGGGGGTCCTTGCCCGGGGGGCCGGCGTCCTTTGCCGTGGAGACAATCCTGTTGATCACCTGTTCGGCGCTCATGTCGGGCCACCTGGAACGGATCAGGGCGGCGACGCCGGCAACGATCGGCGTGGAGCCGGACGTGCCGGCCCACTCCGCGTAGCCGCCTCCGGGCAGCCCGCCCAGGAGATTTTCGGCCGGCGCGGCCACGCCGATGCTGATGCCCTGGGAGGAAGCATCAACGCTGGCAAGGTTCTTCCGGTCCAGGCCCGCCACCGTGAGGACACCGGGGATCGTGGCGGGGGCACCCACCTGGGTATTGCCGCCCACGCGGTTGCCGGCGGCGGCAACGATGACCACGTCCTTTTGCTCGGCGTACAGGAAGGCGGCGTCCCAGCTTTGCGGCCACTGGGGAGTGGTGCTGCCAAGCGAAATGTTGATGACTTTCGCCCCGTTGTCCACTGCCCAGCGGACTGCTTCCGGAATCTGGTCCTGGTCGCTCTTTCCCGAGGGGTTCGGTGAGCCCAGCCAGGTGGAAACGGAGATGAGCTGCGCTTCCGGCGCCACACCCACGATGCCGTCCGGCGCCGTGCCCGCCGGCCCTGGGCTGGGGCTGGGGCTCGGGCTGGCCGGCTGGTGTCCGCGGCCTGCGAGCATGGTGGCAACCAGGGTGCCGTGTTCGGGTTTGGAGCCCACGCTCTTCTGGCCGTCCGGCTGGCCTGAGCCGGATGCGTCGTATCCACCGGAAACTGCACCCTTGAGATCGGGATGCTTGGCATCGATGCCGCTGTCAATGACTGCGACCTTCACGCCCGCGCCCTTGGACACTTCCCAAGCCTTGGTGATGCCGGAGTCGGCAAGCCAGTATTCCTTGTCGCGCCATTCGTCAGCCCGGGCGGCCGGCGCGGCGAAGAGGCCGGCACACACGCAGCATGCAGCCAGGAGGACGGACATGATGGCCGCCACAGCGCGGGGCACGTGCGGGGTGGATGCTGGAGTGGGGTGCATGAACCTAACCGATACTCAGTGCGATGCCGTCGAGGATGTCGTGCTCGCTTGCGGTTGCCCCGGTGATCTTCCCGTCGCTCAGCTCCCCCATGCGTTCCAGGATCCGCCGCCACACCAGTCCCCCGGCGCCGATAACGTCCACGCGGCCGGGGTGCATGTAAGGCAGGGCTGCACGGTTGTCCCGGGTCATCTCCAGCAGGTCGGTGGCTGCGGCGCGGATGTCCTCGAGGGGCAGCACGGTGCCGTGGATGGCATCCGCTGAGTAGGCGGGCAGGCGGAGCGCATGCGCGGTGATGGTGGTGACGGACCCTGCAACACCGACGACGGCGGTGGCACGTTCCAGCGGCACATCCAGCCGCGCGCGGTCCATCGCGTCGTCCACGTCGGCTTCCGCCGCAGCAACCTGTTCGGCGGTGGGAGGATCGTTCCGAAGGTGCCGCTCGGTCAGGCGGACACAACCGATGTCCACGGACTTGGCTGCGGTGACACCCGCTGCGGTGCCGAGGACGAACTCGGTGCTTCCGCCGCCGAGATCCACCACGAGTACCTGCTGGCCATCGAGGATGGGCAGGACGCTGCTGGCACCGGCAAAGGACAATGCTGCTTCCTCATCGCCGGAGATGACCTCAGGTTCCACTCCGAGCAAATTCCGGACGCCGTCCACGAAGACATCCCGGTTGCGGGCGTCCCTGCTGGCGGACGTGGCCACGAACCGGATGCGTTCAGCACCGTGCTCCTTGATCAGGCGGGCGTAGTCGGCGGTGGCGGCAAGGGTGCGCTCCAGCGCCTCCGGTGCCAGCTCCCCCGTGGCGTCCACGCCCTGGCCCAGCCGGACCACGCGCATTTCCCGGACGACATCGGTAAGTGCCGTGCTGCCGTTGCTGCCGTCGATGTCCGCGATCAGGAGCCGGATGGAGTTGGTGCCGCAGTCGATGGCCGCCACGCGGGTCATTCCGGGGCCTCCGTTGTGGCGGCGGACTTCCGTACCGGGGCGGGCCGGCCGACGATGTCCGGCAGGCCCTGCGGCCCGTGCCTGCTGAGGTCCCGGGAAGGGGCCTCCCCGGTGGTGTCCCAGGCACCGCCGCAGTAGCACTTGTCCGCGGTCCACCATTCGCTGATCATCGCAAGGGCCTGGTCACCGAGGGGGTTTACGCCGCTGCCGGCGGCCAGGGAGTGGCCCACCAGGACGTGCAGGCATTTGACGCGGGTGGGCATTCCCCCGGCCGAGACACCATCGATTTCCGGTACCGCACCGATCCCGGAACGGTGCCCGATGGCATCGCGGGCGGCAAGGTACTGCTCGTGGGCAGCCCGGTAAGCGGTGGCCAGTGCGGGGTCGCCGGCCAGTTGTTCGTTCATGCTGTTCATGACTCCCGCCGCTTCCAGCCTGGAAACCGCGGACGTGATCACCGGGTGGGTCAGGTAGAAGGTGGTGGGAAACGGAGTGCCGTTGCTGAGGCGGGGGGCGGTGGCGGCGACGAGCGGGTTTCCGCAGACGCAGCGCGCCGGAATCTCCACCACGTCGCGGACGGGACGTCCCAGCTGCCTGCTCAGTACTTCAAGGTCGTGTGCTGTTGGTTGGCGGGACTCATCCCGGGCGGCTGCCGTGTTGTGTTCCACTGTCGCGGGCCGTCCTTCCTGTGCGGTTCAGTCTGTGGCCGCGCGCCTGATGGACTCCCACAGGGAATCCACCCACGGCAGATCGGCGGGGTCTTGTGCTGCTGCGGCGGGGCTACTGTTCTGTCCGGCCGGCTCGTCACTGCCGAAAACCCAGTAGCCGGTTTCGCCCGGCATAACCATGTTAATGCGGTCACGGGCCTGCTGCTTGACGTAGTTGGGGTCCTGCCAACGCGAAACCTGCTGCCGGAGGGCGTCTCCCTCGGCCTGGCGTGCGGCGATATCGGCGTTCAGCGCGTCGATTTCAGCCTTCTTGTCGAAAAAGATTTTCACGGTGGGCGCGAGCATGATGGTGATCGCGACCATCACCACGGCCAGCGCCAGCATGCGGCCGGAGAACGCTTTAGCCGGGACGGGATGGTGTTCCTCTTCAGGGCTGTGGGCATCTTTGCCGTCCACGGGACTGCTGCCCTTGCCCCCCGCGGATGGCTTGGGCGTTTTGGCCTCCCCCGCTTTTCCGGCGCGCTGGCCTGCCGTTCCACCACGGTGGTTGTTGTCCTTTGCCGGTGCGGCAGCTGCCGCGGACCCGCCCTTGGCTGGCCGGAAATCCGCCCGGATGACCTCCGCGCCGCCGGAGGATCCGTCGTCGGCCGTTTCCTTGGCTGGACGGGTGGGGGCGACCTTGGGAACTTTGGGGCGGCGGGTAGCCATGACACTCCTGAAACGCAGCCTGCCGGGGCCGCCACGATCTGTGCTGGACGAACAAAGCTGACGAACACTGCTGCTGCAAACAACAGCGGTGGCTATGGTCTTTCAACCATAGCCACCGCGGCAGGGTTTAGGCGGTTACTAGCCCTTGAAACGCGGGAACGCGCTGCGTCCTGCGTAGCGTGCGGCGTCATCGAGTTCCTCTTCGATGCGCAGCAGCTGGTTGTACTTGGCTACGCGCTCGGAGCGGGCCGGGGCACCGGTCTTGATCTGGCCGGCGTTGGTTGCCACCGCGATGTCAGCGATGGTGGTGTCCTCGGTTTCGCCGGAGCGGTGCGAGGTGATGGTGGTGTAGCCGGCGCGCTGGGCCAGGCTGACGGCGTCCAGGGTCTCGGTCAGTGAACCGATCTGGTTGACCTTGACCAGCAGGGAGTTGGCGGTCCCGGTGTCGATGCCGCGCTGCAGGATGGAGGGGTTGGTGACGAAGAGGTCGTCGCCCACCAGCTGGACCTTGTCACCGATGGCGTCGGTGAGGGTCTTCCAGCCGTCCCAGTCGTTCTCGTCCAGCGGGTCCTCGATGGAGACCAGCGGGTAGTCGGCAACGAGCTCGCCGTAGTAGGCGCTCATGTCGCTGGCGGAGAGGGACTTGCCTTCGAACTGGTAGGCGCCGTCCTTGTAGAACTCGGAGGAGGCGACGTCCAGGGCCAGGGCAATGTCCTTGCCCGGGGTGTAGCCGGCGTTCTTGATGGCCTCCGTGATGAGGTCCAGGGCTGCGCGGTTGGACGGCAGGTTGGGGGCGAAGCCGCCTTCGTCGCCGAGGCCGGTGGACAGGCCCTTCTGCTGCAGAACCGACTTGAGGTTGTGGTAAACCTCAACGCCCCAGCGCAGGCCTTCGGAGAAGGTCTCGGCGCCGATGGGGGCGATCATGAATTCCTGGATGTCGACGTCGGAGTCGGCGTGCGATCCACCGTTGAGGATGTTCATCAGCGGCACGGGCAGGACGTGGGCGTTCGGTCCGCCGAGGTACTTGTAGAGGGGCAGGTCGGCCGAGGCTGCGGCAGCGTTGGCAACGGCCAGGGAGACGCCCAGGATGGCGTTGGCGCCCAGCTTGCCCTTGTTGGGGGTGCCGTCCAGGTCCAGCATGGCCTGGTCGATGCTGCGCTGGTCGGTGGCGTCGAAGCCGGTCAGCGCGGGAGCGATCTGGTCGATGACGGCGTCGACGGCCTTCTGCACGCCCTTGCCCAGGTAGCGGCCCTTGTCGCCGTCACGCAATTCGACGGCCTCGTGCTCACCGGTGGAGGCGCCGGAGGGAACCGCGGCGCGGCCGATCTGGCCGTCCGACAGCAGGACTTCAACTTCAACAGTGGGGTTGCCGCGGGAATCGAGGATCTCGCGGGCGTGGATGGCATCGATAAGCGCCATGAATTTGCTCCTTATGGGCGATTAACGGGGGGAATCAGGCAGAAAACTCAACGTACTCGTCAGGGACCAGCCTAGTCGAGAGTGCTGCGGGTTACTCAAACGGGGTCAAGGCCTGGACGTCATGATGGCGCGTGGCCGCTTTGGTCCCTCTGGTCACGCTGGTAGCGGCCGACGGCGGCACGCAGGGCCCGCTCTGCGTCCATGCCGTTGTCCCGGGCAGACCGGACGACGGCGAGCAGCAGGCTTCCGAGTTCCTCCTCGCTTTCAGGCACGGGAAGGCCCGGGGGAAGTCCAAGACCCGCACGTGCGGCACGGTCCAGCGATTTCTGGGCCCTGGCCAGCGCCGGAAGTGACTGCGGGATACCTTCGAAGGGGTCCTGCCGTTCGGGCTTTTCGGCCCGCTTGACGGCATCCCACTTCTGCTCGATCTCCGCCACGGTGGCCGGGAAGCTGTCCTGCAGGGAGCCGTCAGGCCGGAAAACATGGGGATTCCGCCGGACCATTTTGGCACCCAGGCCGCGCGCTACGTCGTCGAACGTGAAGGCGCCGCGTTCCTCAGCCAGGCGGGCGTGGAGCACCACCTGGAGCAGCACGTCACCGAGCTCGCCCTGCAGTTCAGCGTCCGGGTGGCCTTCCTCGATGGTCTCGGCCACTTCGTAGGCCTCCTCCAGGAGGTATTCAACCAGTGACGCATGCGTCAGGGCACCCATCCAGGGGCAGTGCATGCGCAGCTGGGCAATCCGGTCCAGCAGTTCTTCCGTTGCAGAACTGCCGGGCCGGGAATCCGGATCAGCCAAGGTTGGCGTAGGCGTCGTTGATGTATTCCACCAGCGCTTCCTTTTCCTCCAGCGGCAGGAAGGACGCCTCGGCAGCGTTGAGGGTCAGCTCCAGCAGGTCATCGAGGTCATAGTCGAAGGTTTCCACCAGGAGGTTGAACTCGTCCGTAAGGGTAACGCCGCTCATCAGGCGGTTGTCCGTGTTGATGGTGACGTTGAAGCCCAGCTGGTAGAGCATGTCCAGGGGGTGGCTTTCGATGCCTTCGCCGAATTCGGCAATGGCGCCGGTCTGGAGGTTGGAGGACGGGCAGATCTCCAGGGCGATGCCGCGGTCGCGGACCCAGCTGGAGAGGTCGCCGAGGGTGACAAGGCCCACGGTGTCCCCTGCTTCCTCGTCGTCGTCGAATTCCACCATGATGTCTTCCGCGATGCGGACGCCGTGGCCCAGGCGGAGGGCGCGTCCGTCCACCAGGGCGGACTGGATGCTCTCGAGTCCGGCGGCCTCGCCCGCGTGCACGGTGGCCGGGAAGTTCTGCTGTGCGAGGTAGGTGAAGGCGTCCCTGAAGCGGCTGGGCAGGAAGCCGTCCTCGGCACCCGCGATGTCGAAGCCCACTGCGCCCTTGTTGCGGTGGCGGACGGCCAGTTCGGCGATCTCCTGGCCGCGGTCCGCGTGCCGCATGGCCGTGATCAGCTGCCCCACCTGGATCTCGCGCCCTGACTCGGATACGGCTTCGACGCCGGCTTCCAGGCCCTCCTGCACGGCTTCGACGGCTTCATCGAGGCTGAGGCCCTTCTGCAGGTGCTGCTCGGGCGCCCAGCGGACCTCGCCGTACACCACTCCGTCATCGGCAAGGTCTTCGACGAATTCCTTCGCCACCCGGAACAGGCCGTCGTAGGTCTGCATGACGGCGACGGTGTGGTCGAAGGTCTCCAGGTAGCGGACCAGCGATCCGGAGTCGGCTGATTCGCGGAACCACTGGCCCAGGGCGACGGGGTCGGTGGACGGGAGCGTGTGGCCCACAGCTTCAGCCAGTTCGATGATGGTGGCCGGACGGAGTCCTCCGTCCAGGTGGTCGTGAAGGGAGACCTTGGGCAGGCTCTTCAGGTCAAAATCGATGGCAGGGGCAGCGTCAACAATGGGCTCAGTCACGTTCCCACCTTAGGGTGGGGCGCAGTTCAATGCCAGCCGTTCACAGCGGGCCGCTACTTGGCGGCTGGACCGGCCTTTGCCGACGGCACCACGAGGGCCTGCGTGACGGTCCTGCCATCTTTTGCTGAAGCGGTGGTTTCGTCGCTCCGTTCGTCCGTTTCCGGTGAGTCGTGGCGGCCCAGCCGTTTATGCCACCAGCGCAGCAGATGATCGATGACCACGCCGAGGACGATGGCGAACACCACGGCGATGCCGGCGCTCAGCAGGGGGTTGTGGTGAAGCCACGGGAACGAGCTGGCCAGCAGGCCAATGCCAAGGGAGTAACCCACCCATGTCACGCAGGCGAAGGCGTCGAAGACGAAGAACCTGCGGTGCGAGAATCCGGTGCTGCCCGCCACATAGTTGACGGCCACCCGGCCCCAGGGAATGTAGCGGGCGGTGAAGATCAGTACCGCGCCGCGTTTTTCAAGTTCATAGCGGGCCCAGGCGAAGACTTTCCGGACCTTGGGCCGGCGCATCCATCCCCACCGCTCCAGGCCGATCTTGCGGCCGAGCATGTAGGCCATGTTGTCACCGGCAATGGCACCCACCAGGGCCGTGATACCGAGGATCCACAGGTTGGGTTCGCCGCTGTGCCGCGCGAAGGCTGCGAGCGCCACGATGAGGGTCTCGCTGGGGACCACCATGGCGAAGCCGTCCACGAAGAAGAACACCAGCAGGATGGGGTAGATCCACCATTGGCCCGCTGCATGGAGCACGGCCTCATTAATAAACTCCACGCGGTGTTGCTCCTGTATAAAAAATGACACAGCCAAAGTGCCGCAGCCAAAGCGGAAATCGTTCCTAAGTGTCCCATGAGGGAGGCGCAGTACGCTACGCCTCCCAGCCGGGAATTACTCCTTGAACGTGCCGGTCACGCCTCCGGTTCCCGGATCCGTTCCACCACGTTGGGTTTGCCGCGGACTTTGTTGATGATCAGGTCCACAACGATGCCAAGCGCGACGGCGCAGACGATGGCTATAGCCGCGCCGAGGAGGTGGTTGTCCTCGAACCACTGGCCGAAGAAGAGTCCGATGGCCACAGAGTAGCCGGCCCACAGGGTGGCCGACAGGATGGTCAGGCCGACGAACCGCAGATGGGGATAGTGCGTGACACCGGCCGTGAGGTTCACCGCCACCCTGCCGATGGGCACGAAGCGGGCCACAAGGATCAATGACGCCGGGCGCCTCCGCAACTCGCGGCCTGCCCAGCGGAACGCGCTTTGCATCCGCGGTCCGCGCATCCAGGCCCAGCGGCGGGTACCAACCCGCCTGCCCAGGAGATAGGCGATGTTGTCGCCCGAAAAGGCGCCCGCTGCCGCCACCAGAGCCAGGAGCAGCGGGTTGGGAACGCCTGCCGTGGCGGCAACAGCTGCCAGGCCCACCACGACGGACTCGCTGGGGATGGGTGGGAAGAAACCGTCAATGACGCAGCACGCCAGTACCAGGACCAGCACCCACGGCTGTCCGGCCGCGGCGAGGATGAAGTCATTGATGGCCTGCATAGGTCCCTACGCGATGCGGTCGATGATGAGCTGCTGGGCAGGCCGGGAGCCTTCCGGGGCGATGACGACGGCGTGTTCCAGGGCTTCCCGGGCACGGGCGAACCGCTCCGGGGTATCGGTGAGCAGCGTCATCAGCGGCTCCCCCGCCCGGACGGTGGCGCCGGGCTTGGCATGCATGCGCACCCCGGCCCCTGCCTGGACTGCATCCTCCTTGCGGGCCCGGCCGGCACCCAGCCGCCACGCAGCCACGCCGACGGACAGGGCGTCCAGTTCCACCAGTACGCCGTCCGCCGGGGCGTAGACAACATCGGATTCCCTGGCAACGGGGAGGGCGGCGTGGGGGTCGCCGCCCTGGGCAGCGATCATCCGGTTCCAGACGTCCATCGCGCGGCCGTCCTTGAGCGCGGCGGCGGGCTCGGCGTCGTGCACGCCTGCGCAGGCGAGCATCTCCTCGGCCAGCCGGACAGTCAACTCCACCACGTCATCCGGGCCGCCGCCGGCCAGGACCTCCAGGGATTCCTCCACTTCGATGGCATTGCCTGCGGTGAGGCCCAAGGGAGTGTTCATGTTGGTCAGCAGCGCCACGGTGTTGACCCCGGCGTCCTTGCCGAGCGCCACCATGGTTTCGGCGAGTTCGCGGGCCCTGATTTCGTCCTTCATGAACGCCCCGGAGCCCACCTTGACGTCCAGGACCAGCGAGCCGGTGCCCTCGGCGATCTTCTTGCTCATGATGGACGACGCGATCAGCGGTATCGCTTCCACGGTGCCCGTGACATCGCGCAGCGCGTAGAGCTTCTTGTCCGCTGGGGCCAGGCCGGCGCCGGCGGCACAGATCACCGCCCCCACGTCCTGGAGCTGGGCCAGGATTTCATCGTTGCTGAGGTTCGCCCGCCAGCCTGGAATGGATTCCAGTTTGTCCAGGGTCCCGCCGGTGTGGCCCAGCCCGCGGCCGGACAACTGTGGGACGGCGACGCCGAACACCGCCACCAGCGGGGCCAGCGGCAGGGTGATCTTGTCGCCCACGCCTCCCGTGGAGTGTTTGTCTGTGGTGTACTTCAGGCCGCCGTCGGGACGCCGGAGGCTGGAGAAATCCATCCGCTCGCCGGAGGCGATCATGGCTGCGGTCCAGCGGGCTATTTCGGCGCGGTCCATGCCGTTGAGCAGGATGGCCATGTTCAGGGCTGCCATCTGCTCATCAGCAATGGCTCCGCGGGTATAGGCGTCGATGGTCCAGTCGATTTGCTCGGGGCTCAGCGTCCCCTTGTCCCGCTTGGTGCGGATGATGTCGACGGCGTCGAATGCTTCGGCTTTGCTCTCGGTCACCGGGTCTCCTCCAGGTGTTCGGGACCAAAGGCGTCGGGAAGCACCTGGTCCATGGTTTTGATGCCGCCGGTGGTCATGAGTTGCATGTCCGGGGCGCGGAATTCGTAGAGCAGCTGCCGGCACCGGCCACAGGGCATCAGGATGTTGCCGGCCCCGTCTACGCAGTAGAAGGCCCGGAGCAGCCCGCCCCCGGTCATCTGCAGGTTTCCCACCAGAGTGCACTCAGCGCAGAGTGTCAGCCCGTAGCTGGCGTTCTCCACGTTGCAGCCGGTGACAATGCGGCCGTCCCCGGTGAGCGCGGCGGCGCCCACCGGAAACTTCGAATACGGGGCGTAGGCGTTCTTCATGGCTGCGACGGCGGCGGATTCCAGCGCGGCCCAGTCCACGCTCTGTCCCTGGGCGGCAGTTGCCTTGTCCATGGCCGTCAACCCTTGACGTAGGGGATGCCGTCGGCCGCTGGCGGCCTGGACCGCCCCACCAGGCCGGCAACCGCGATGACGGTCAAGGCATACGGCAGCATCGCCATGAACTGGCTGGGAACGGGCGAGCCGATGATCGTGATGATGCTCTGCAGATTGTCCGCGAACCCGAAAAGCAACGCGGCGAGGAAGGCCCCGATGGGATTCCAGCGGCCGAAGATCATGGCAGCAAGCGCGATGTAGCCGCGGCCGCCGGACATGTCCTTGGTAAAGGCGTCCACGGATACCAGGGTGAAGAAGGAACCACCGATGCCGGCGATCGCGCCGCCCATGAGGACGTTGATGAAGCGGGTCCTGTTGACGTTGATGCCCACCGTGTCGGCGGCCTGCGGATGTTCACCTACGGCCCGCACCCGCAGGCCCCATTTGGTGTGGAACAACCCTACGTACACGACGATGACGGCCACGTACATCAGGTAGCCGACCAGGGACTGGCGGAACAGGATGGGGCCGATGACCGGGATGTCGGCCAGGAACGGGATATCCACTGCCTGCAGCCTGCCGGGCTTGTTGAGGTGTTCCGGGTCCGCGGTGAGCAGCGTGGAGAACAGGAAGCTGGTGAGGCCGCTGATCAAGACATTGAGGACCACGCCGACGATGATCTGGTTGACAAGGTATTTGATGCTCACCACGGCGAGGACCAGAGACACCAGCGCGCCGGCGACGGCCGCTGAGATGAGGCCCACATAGACGTTGCCGGTCACGGTGGCGACGACGGCGGCGGAGAAGGCACCGAGCAGGAGCTGGCCTTCGATGGCGATGTTGACGACGCCTGCCCGTTCGCACAGCACACCTGACAACGAGCCGAACACCAGGGGTACAGCCAGCGTCACGGCGCCGGCCAGGAGGCCGCCGAGGGAAATGGATGGTTCAGGGTCGCGGCCGCCCGCGACGATCCAGATCATGAACCCGACGAGGAAGACCACTGCGAAGAGACCGCCAAGCCATCCGGGAATCCGCCGCCGCTGCACGGTCAGGAAGCAGGCGTATGCGGCCAAAGCGAGCAGCAGTACTGAGCAGATCCAGCCCAGTGCCATCGAAGGCACTGTAATCTTCTCCACCCTGGCGACGCCCAAGGCGGCCAGGCCCAGGACGACGACCGCAGCGATAGTGGTGGCGGGAATCCAGCGGTCCACTCCCCCGCCCTCGCGCCGCTGGCTGATCCAGCGGTAGCCAACGTAAGCGGCGGCTGCCAACGCCACGGCCAGGGTGATCCACGCCGCGGTGGAGGAGGCGTTCGGATCGCGGGCCTCGGCAATCCGGAAGCCCGCGGATTTTGTGTTGGCCAGGAACCCGAACAGCACGGTGCCCAGGATGGCGAGCAGGCCCAGGCCGATGCCGGCCTTCCAGCTCACCAGTTCTGTCTTGCCTGCCGGGCCTCCCGCGCCCTTGGCTCCGGGTGTGTTCCCGCTTCCCTTCCCGGTGCCGGGCTGCTTGCTGGCGGGAGATTGTGTCGTGGCGCTCATGCTGCCGCTCCGCTCTTGACGCCGCCGGTGCGTGAACCGGCGGTCCCACTCTTGGTGGTTTTCTTCTTACGGGGGTTGAGTCCGAATATCGCACGGACCAGCGGCGGTGCTGCGATGAACAGCACGATCAGGGACTGGATGACGAGCACGATGTCGATCGGTGTCTGCGTCTGGGCCTGCATGGCGACGCCACCTGCCCGGAAGGCGCCGAACAGCAGGCCGGCGAAGAAGGTTCCCCACGGCGTCGAGCGTCCCAGCAGTGCGACCGTAATGGCATCAAAACCGATCGAGGCGGCGACCCCGCCGGAAAGGTACTTTTCCGTGCCGGACACCTGGGCCACGCCGGCCAGGCCGGCCAGCGCACCGGCGATCGCCATTACCAGGATGGTGCTGCGGGCGACGTTGATGCCGGCGGTGCGGGCCGCGCTGGGGTTCGCACCCACGGCGCGGAACTCAAAGCCAACCGTGGAGCGGTTCAGCAGCCACCAGACAAAGGCAGTGGCCGCTATGGCGACCAGGAAGCCGGCGTGCAGGCGGAATTGCGGTCCGAGCAGTTCAGGGAACAACGCGGTGGAGTCAAGGAACGGTGAGATCGGGTTGGTGGAACCCTTGCGCTGGAAAGCCGGGGTGGTGAGCAGGAACAGCAGCAGGAAGCTGGCGATGTAGTTGAGCATGATGGTCACGATCACCTCGTGCGCACCAGTCCGTGCCTTCAGCAGGCCCACGATCCCGCCCCACACCGCGCCACCGACCAGGCCGGCCAGGATGACGACCAGCAGGTGCAGGCCAATGGGCAGGTGCCAGGCGAAGCCGACGTAAGCGCCCAGGAGCGCGCCGAAGATGATCTGCCCTTGGGCGCCGATGTTGAACAGGCCGGCGCGGAACGCCAGCGCGACGCCGAGCCCGGCGCAGATCAGCGGGGTTGCCACGGTGAGGGTCTCGGTGATCGGGTACAGCTGGGCGGCCAGGTCGGCGCCGGCCCAGTTGAAGATGGACCCTTGCACCAGGGCAGCGTATGGACGAATGACCTCGGTCAGCAGGTCCCCGGGCTGGGCGAAGAAGTAGCCGGCCGTGACGGCAACCTTGGGGTTGGTCACTGCCATCAGGATGCCGCCGAGCACGATGGCCAGCAGCACGGAGAGGAATGAGACCATGGCGTTGCCGGTAAAGATCCGGTGCAGCACGGACCCGCCGCCCTCCCCGTCATGGTCCCCGCCGCGCCGCTGCGTGGCTGCCGGAACGGCGGACGGCGGCATCTGGCCGCCTGCGGTGTCCAGAACGACGTCGGAGGCCACAGCCTCCGGGGTGGTACCTCCGGGCCCCTGGATCTCCACGGGTTCCCCGGCGTCGTCCCGGCTTGCGGCCTGCGGTTCCGGGGTTGTCTTCTCAGACATGGGGTTCTCCTTCAAGGCCGGCAGGCTCCGAAACAGCCGCCGTGGTCGTGCCGCTGTGGGCGTGGGCGGAGGCGCTGGCTTCGGCTTCCGCGGCCGGGACACCGGCCATCATCAGTCCCAATACGTCGCGTGACGTTGTGGCCGGTACGATTCCCACCAGGCGTCCGCGATAGAGCACCGCGATGCGGTCGGCCAGCTGCAGTACTTCATCCAGTTCGGTGGACACGATCATGACCGGCGTCCCGTGGTCACGTTCGGCGATGACGCGCTTGTGCACGAATTCAATCGATCCGACATCAAGTCCGCGCGTAGGCTGCGAAGCGATAAACAGGCGCAGCGGACGCGAGAGCTCGCGGGCCAGGACGACCTTCTGCTGGTTGCCGCCGGAGAGGGTGCCCACCGCGGCGGAGACGGACGGCGTGCGGACGTCGAATTCTTCAACCTTCCTGGTGGCATTCTCCGCGATCACACCCGGCTTCATTCCCACGCCGCGTGCGAAGGGAGCCTTGTCGTAGAGGTCCAGGATCATGTTCTCCGAGATGCTGAACGCGCTCACCAGGCCGTCAATGGTGCGGTCCTCGGGGACGAAGCCAACACCGGCACCGAGGACATGCTTGACGCTCTTGCCCAGCAGTTCCTCGCCGTCAAGCGTGATGGACCCGGTCACGTGCGGCTGGACGCCCAGGATCGCCTCTGTCAGTTCCGTCTGGCCGTTGCCCTGCACGCCGGCGATGGCGAGCACTTCGCCCTTGGCGATGTTGAACGAGAGGTCATCGACCACGTGCTGGCCATTGTGGTCCGTCACCGTCAGGTGATTGACGTTGAAGGTCACGTCACCGGTCCTGGCCGGCGCCTTGTCGAGCGTCAGGCTCACGGTGCGGCCCACCATGGCGGAGGCCAGCTCCGTGGGAGAGGCCGTGGGGTCTGCCTGGCCGACCACCTTGCCCCGGCGGATCACCGTGATGGTGTCCGAGATGGCTTTGACTTCACGGAGTTTATGGGAAATGAACACGATCGACTTACCATCGCGCTTCAACTGCCGGATGATGTCCAATAGTTCATCGGTCTCCTGCGGCGTCAACACGGCGGTGGGTTCATCAAGGATGAGGACCTCGGCATCACGAACCAGCGCCTTAATGATCTCGACGCGCTGCTGCACACCGACGGGCAGGTCTTCCACCATGGCGTCGGGGTCGACGTCGAACCCGTACTGGTCAGAGATGCTGCGGATCTTCTCGCGTGTGGCTTCCAGGTTGAGCAGTCCGGCGGCTTTGGTGGTCTCATTGCCCAACGCAACATTCTCGGCCACGGTAAAGACCGGGATGAGCATGAAGTGCTGGTGCACCATCCCAATGCCGGCCGCCATGGCCTCGCCGGGGTCCTTGAAAACGACGGGCTTGCCATCGACCAGGATTTCACCCTCGGTCGGATCGTACAGGCCGTAGAGCACGTTCATCAGGGTGGATTTCCCTGCGCCGTTCTCTCCCAGGAGGCAGTGCACCTGCCCCGGTTCGACCACCAGGTCGATGTGGTCGTTGGCTACCAGGGACCCGAATCGCTTCGTGATCCCTTTCAGTTCGAGTTTCAAAACCCCAACCAATCTGTGTGTGTATGGATCTGCTTCGACGCGCTGTCGGCGGCAAGGCAGCGGGTAGTCCCAGCCTAGTGTCACGGGTGGTTCCTGGGCAGGGCAGGGAACGGGCAAAAAGTGGCCGCCGGCATGGGGGCTGACGGCGGCACTTCGCAAGCGAAACAGAACGCGCCGCCCTCCGGCCGTGGTAACGGATGAAGGGCAGCGCCAGCGGGTTCTGTGTTTACTTGGTGGGGCTCGACTTCGACTCGACCTTGACGGTGCCGGAGATGATGTCCTTCTTGAGCTGGTCCAGGTCGCCCTTCAGATCTGCCGGCACGGCGGAATCAAGATCGTGGAAGGGAGCCAGGGCCACACCGCCGTTTGCAAGGGTTCCGATGTACGGCGAGGCGTCGAACTTGCCGTCCTTGTCGTCCTTGATGACCGTCTCCACAGCAGTGGACATCGTCTTCTGGACGGAGGAGAGGATCACGGACTTGTAGTCCGGGGCAGTCAGGTAGCCATCCGAGTCAACCCAGATGAGCTTCGCGTCCTTGCCCTTGGACTTGGCGTCCAGGATCGCGCTGCCTGCGCCGCCGCCGACGGGTCCGGCCACGGGGAGGACGATGTCTGCGCCCTGGTCAAGGAAGCCCTGGGTCAGGACCTTGCCTTTGTCCACCTGCTTGAAGTCGCCGACGAAGGTGCCGTCCTGCTTGTCCTTGTCCCAGCCGATGAGCTGGACGCTCTTGCCCTTCTTCTCGTTGTAGTACTTCACGCCGTCGGCGAAGCCGTCCATGAAGATGGTGACTGTGGGGATGTTGATGCCCCCGAACGTGGCGACTTTGCCGGTTTTGGAGGTGCCTGCAGCCAAATAGCCGGCGAGGAACGCCGCCTGGGCCGTGTCATAGACGATGGGCTTGACGTTCTTCGGGAATGTGGGGTCGTTGTAGTCGATGATGGCGAAGTGGCTGTTCGGGTTGGCCGTGGCGATCGACTTCGTAGCGTCGCCGAGCAGGAAACCGACGGTCACGGTGAGCTTGCAACCCTGCTGGACCATGGAACGGAGGTTGGGGTCGTAGTCGGTGTCAGCCTTGGACTGGACGTGCTTCTCCTGGATGCCGAGGTCCTTGACAGCGCTCTGGAGGCCCTCGAAACCGGACTGGTTGAAGGACTTGTCGTCGAATCCACCGGAGTCGGACACCATGCATGCGGTGTAGTCGGACGCGGTGGCTGAACCTGAGGGGCCGGACGAGGAGGGGGCGGCCCCGCAACCGCTGAGCAGCAAGGCGGACGCACCGAGGGTGGCCACACCGGCCATTGAACCGCGCTTGAAGCCGGCACGCAGTGATTTCTTCAATTTTCCTCCAGGGATGATGCGGGTGGCACTACGGGCTTGGAATTCAATGAGTGTCCGTTTCGGCGCTGAAATTCTGTTTTCACTGAAGGCACGCAGCACTGCGCCGGAGCGCACTGATGGCACTTACTTTAGTGGCCTGCGCCACGTCCCCATAGCACGGCGGGAGCCCATCCGGGAGATTGTTTACAAGTTGTTACCAAGCAGTAGGGGCACCGCGCAATGCGGTGCCCCTGCTGCTGGTTCCTGGCGCAGCGGACTACAGGCGCACCAGCATCTTGCCGGTGTTGGCGCCGTCGAGGAGGTCCATGAAGGCCTGGGGAGCGTTCTCCAGCCCGTCAACGATCGTCTCGTCATAACGGATGGTCCCGTCCGCCAGCCAGCCGGCCATCTTCTCCGCGAACTCAGCTGCGTGCTGCCGCTGCCCGCCCACCAGGAAGCCGCGCAAGGTCAGCTGCTTCCCGATTGCCTGCATGAGGTTGTGGGGGGCGGGGGTGGGTTCCGTGGAGTTGTACTGGGCGATGGCGCCGCACATCGCCACCCGGCCGCCGACGTTCAGGACCGCCAGGGCGGCTTCGAGGTGTTCGCCGCCCACGTTGTCGAAGTAGACGTCGATGCCGGCAGGTCCCGCTGCCTTCTCCAACTGCTCGAGGACGGGGCCGTCGTGGTAGTCGAAGGCGGCGTCGAAGCCGAGTTCCAGGAGCCGTGCCACCTTGGCCGGCGACCCGGCCGAACCGATGACGCGGGAGGCCCCCATGGCCTTGGCGATCTGGCCCACCAGGGAGCCAACGGCGCCGGCGGCGCCGGAAACGAACACTGCGTCCCCGGGCTTGAATTCGGCCACCTTCAACAGGCCTGAGTAGGCGGTGAGTCCGGTCATGCCCAGCGCGCCGAGGAAAGCGGAAGCAGGTGCCAGGTCGGTGCGGGCAGGCGTGGTGGCTGCGCCGTCAACCACGGCGTACTCCCGCCAGCCGAGGGAATGCACGACGACGTCGCCCTCCTGGTGTGCCGATGAACGGGACGCGATCACCTCGCCTACGGCGCCGCCGTCGAGTGCCTTGCCAACGGCGAAGGGGGCGGAGTAGGACTTGACGTCGTTCATGCGGCCCCGCATGTAGGGGTCCACGGACATGAAGAGGTTGCGGACCAGGATCTGGCCGTCCCCAAGCCCGGGCAACGGGGACTCGGCGAGTTCGAAGTTGGCACTGGAGGGACGCCCCACGGGGCGCGAGGCCAGGCGGATTTCACGAGTGGTGGTTGCAATGACGGTGCTCATGCTGCGTACTCCAGGATCTTGAGGTCGACGGCGATGTTGCCGCGCGTGGCATTCGAATAGGGGCAGACTTCGTGTGCTTTGGCCACGAGGTCTTCAGCCGTGGCCAGGTCCAGTGCCGGCAGGGCGATTTCCAGTTCGGCGGCCAGGCCGAAGCCGGCGCCGCCGTCCAGCTGTCCAAGGTGGATCCTCGCTGCCACTGCCGAATCCGTAAGGTCGGCGCCTGCCTTGCGGCCAACCAGGCGGAGGGCTGAATGGAAACAGGCGGCGTATCCTGCGGCAAAGAGCTGTTCGGGGTTGGTGCCCTGGCCGCTGCCGCCGAGTTCGACCGGGCTGGCGAGGGCCACAGCGAGCTTGCCGTCGTTGCTGCGGGCAGCGCCGTCACGGCCTTCGCCCGAGGCCAGGGCCTCTGCGGTGTAGAGAGTCTTCACGAAAGATATCCGTCCTGTTGGTGGGATGGTGCAGTATTCGGGTTCACAGTGATTCGTGCAGTGCGGCCGTGAGCTTGCCGAGCGTCGTCCGCAGTTGTTCAAGTTCTTCCAGGGAGAGTCCGGCGGCATCGGCCAGCCGCTGCGGAATGGCACTGGCCGGGCCGCTGAGGTTCCGTCCGGCGGGTGTCAGGTGGATCGCAACGCGGCGTTCGTCCTCACCGGACCGCCGCCGTTCCACCAGCCCCAGTGTTTCCAGCCGCTTGAGCAGCGGCGACAGGGTGCCGGAGTCGAGGCCAAGTTCCCCGCCAAGTTCCTTCACGCCCCTGGGTTCGCTTTCCCACAGGACCAGCATCACCAGGTACTGCGGATAGGTGAGTCCCAGTTCATCCAGGACCGGCCGGTAGACGGCGGTGGCGGCGCGGGACGCCGAATACAGCGCAAAACATACTTGGCGGTCCAGGCGGGGTGCTTCGGTCATGACATAACAATAACGCACAACTAAGTTGTGCACAACTTACCGTAGCTAAGGCTGCTCCGGTTCCCCGCCGCCGTCGTACTTCTCCTGCTGCCCTGGAACTGCAGTGCCTGGTATCCCCGCCGGAGAGCGGGGAATACCAGGCCGGTTTCTCAGGAAACCGCAGTCTGCTCCAGGTCACGGATGGTCCGCAGTGCCGCTGCCGTCAGCACCCGGATGCCAAGGCTGAGGGAGCGCTCGTCCAGGATGTAGTCGCCGCGGTGCAGGTCGTAATCCTCACCGCCCGGCGTCTTGGTGCCCAGGCGCATCATAGCCCCGGGGAGCTCGGCGAGGAACCATGCGAAGTCCTCGCCGCCCATCGACTGCGGGGTTAGGACCACGGCACTTTCACCGATTTCGGCGCGCGCGGCCGCCTCGATGATTGCAGTCTCATGCTCGGAGTTAACCACCGGGGGCACACCCCTGGTGTGCTCCAGGTGGACGTCCACGCCGTACGGCGCGGCCACCTGGTGGACCACTTCGTCAAGAAGCTCGCCGGCGGCATGCCAGGCATCCCGGTCCAGGCAGCGCATGGTCCCCGCCATGTAGCCGCTGCCGGGAATTGCGTTCGGTGCCGAGCCCGCCGTGATCTGGCCCCAGACCACGGACACGCCGCTGCGGACATCCACGCGGCGGGAAAGGACGGCCGGCACGTTTACCGCAATCTGCGCCAACGCGAACACCAGGTCCTCGGTGAGGTGCGGGCGGGACGTGTGGCCACCTCGGCCCGAGAGTTCGATCCGGATGGTGTCCGAGGCCGAGGTGATGGCACCGATGCGGGTTCCCACCTTGCCCACTTCGATGCGCGGATCGCAGTGCAGCGCCAGGATGCGGGGCACGCCGTCGAGGACGCCCTGCTCAATGCAGGAATGCGCACCGCCGGGCATGGTTTCCTCGGCGGGCTGGAAGATGATGCGGACGGTGGCACCCAGGGGTGACTCCTGGTGCATCCGGTGCAGGACCAGGGCGATGCCCAACATGGTGGTGGTGTGCACGTCATGGCCGCAGGCGTGGGTAACGCCGTGGTTTTTGGACGCGAACTCCAACCCGGTTTCCTCAATGATGGGCAGGGCGTCGATGTCGCCGCGGAGCGCCGTGGCAATGGGGCCCTCCCCGACATCCACCGTGAGCCCGGTACCTTCCAGGCGGCGGGGGCTCAGTCCGGCGGCCTCCAGCCGCTCGGCGAGCTTGTCGGTGGTGCGGAACTCCTTGAAGGACAGCTCCGGGTGCGCATGCAGGTCGCGCCGGAATTCGATCAGTTCCGGCAGGAGCGGTTCGAGCCACGGAGCCACCAAAGCAGTGGGCTCGGTTTCAGTCGTGTAATTGCGCACTGCTTCACTCTAGCGAGGGAGTTGGGTTAAGCGCCCATTCACTGACGCCGCATTACAAACGGGTCCTGCCGGCACGCGCTGCGCCGGCAGGACCCGTTTGTAATGCGGTTGGTCAGAGGACGTCCGTGTCGCCGCTGGCCTTGAGCGCGTCCACGGCCGCCTTCACGCGCTGCGAATTTGCCATGGTCGTCACCAGCAGGGCGTCCGGGGTATCAACAATGACCACGTCCTGGATGCCGATCAGGGCGATCACCCGCTTGGTGTCCGTAACCACGACGCCGCTTGAGTTCTCGGTGAATACCCGGGCGCCTTCGCCGAGGACGGTAACGTCATCCACTTCCTTGGCACTGTTCAGTCGGCCCACCGAGGCGAAGTCGCCGACATCGTCCCAGCGGAAGGTCCCGGGAACGACGGCGACGTCCCCGGCTTCGGCGGCGGGCTCGGCCACTGCGTAGTCGATGGCGATTTTCGGCAGGGTAGGCCAGATCCGGGCGGTGACCTCGTCACGCTGGGGAGTGTCCCAGGCCCGCGCGATTTCCTGCAGGCCCTGGAACAGCTCGGGCTGGTTTGCCTCAAGGTGCTTGAGCATCAGGGACACGGGCGCCACGAACATGCCGGCGTTCCAGACATAGTCACCGCTGTCCACATACTGCTGGGCCACCACTTCATCGGGCTTTTCGACGAATTCCACGACGTCGTGGGCACTGGGCGCACCCTCAATGTTCAGGGCCTTGCCGGAACGGATGTATCCGAAGCCGGTTGACGGGTGGGTGGGTTTGATGCCGATCGTCACGATCTTGCCGGCCGCCGCCGTATGGATGGCTTCGCGGACGGCCTCCTGGAACAGCTGGTCAGGGCTGATCACCTGGTCGGCGGCGAAGGAACCCATGATGGTGTCGGGATCGCGCTCGTGCAGGATTGCGGCGGCGAGGCCGATGGCAGCGCCGGAATCCTTGGGCTCCGACTCAAGGACGAGGTCGGCGTCATGGACCTCGGGAAGCTGGCGGCACACGGCGTCGCGATGGGCCCGGCCGGTGACCACCAGCATCCGGTTGCCCGCGAGCGGGTGCAGCCGGTCATAGGTGGCGCGCAGCAGGGTGCTGCCCGATCCGGTGAGATCGTGAAGGAACTTGGGAGCTGCTGCGCGTGACAGGGGCCAGAGGCGGGTCCCCACTCCGCCTGCCGGAATCACCGCTATAAAGCGGTCAAGGGGTGAAGCCGGGCTTGTCACTTTGTCTGTACTCATCAGGGCCTACTTTAGCCGACGGGCCGCAACCGTCGCCCTTGGCGGCACGGAGGGGGACGATTCCCTCCACTCCCACGCCCAAAAGGCCGCAATGATGTGGCGTTCGTCTCATTTCCCCGGAAAATCCGCTCCAGTACTGGGCGCCAACAATCACTGAAATTGAATAAGCTGGTAGCGAAGCCTAGATTTAGGCCTGAGCTACGAGTGCTCTCGCAGCAGGCGTTCCCCCCGCATGGATCTCATGCCAGCGCCGCTGTGTTGCAGGGAGGTTTATCAGTGCCGACAAAACCAGCTGGCACCTTGTACCGCGGCCGTGAAGGCATGTGGTCCTGGGTAGGACACCGCATTACCGGTGTAGTGATCTTTTTCTTCTTGTTGGTCCACGTCCTGGACACCTCCTTGGTGCGTGTGTCACCGGAGGCCTACACCGCCGTGATCGGCGCCTACAAGAACCCCCTGATGGCGCTGGGCGAGACCGGCCTCGTTGCCGCCATCGTCTTCCACGCCTTCAACGGCCTGCGGATCATTGCCGTCGACTTCTGGAAGAAGGGCGCCAAGTACCAGCGGCAGATGCTGTGGGCAGTCCTGGCCCTGTGGGTCGTGACCATGGTCGCCTTCTCCATCCGCCACCTGTCCCTCGCCCTCGGAGGTCACTAAGCCATGACTGCAACGATCGAGAGCCCCCGCAGCGGGCGGATCGCTCCCCAGTACCGCCGCAGCAGCGGCTCCAGGGGCAACTTCGAGATGATCGCCTGGCTGTTCATGCGTCTGTCCGGCGTGGTGCTGGTGGTCCTCATCTTCGGCCACCTGTTTGTGAACCTGATGGTGGGCGAAGGCATCCACGCCATCGACTTCGGCTTCGTGGCCGGCAAGTGGGCAGACCCGTTCTGGCAGGTCTGGGACCTGGCCATGCTGTGGCTGGCCATGCTGCACGGCACCAACGGTGTGCGCACCATCATCAACGACTACGCCGAGAAGACCTCCACCCGCCGCTGGCTGAAGACCGTTCTCTACGCGGCCGCCGTCGTCATCATCCTCCTGGGCACCCTGGTCATCTTCACCTTCAACCCGTGCCCTGTAGTGAACGGCGTTGCCCTTCCGGGCGGATTCTGCCCTGCCTAGCACTGGCACAACCCCGGGCCCGCGGGCTTTTCCGCGGGCCCTGTTTTGCGGAGCAGGCAAAGCCGCCCCGTTGTTTCATAGCGAATTTTGAGAGAAAGAGCGTCTGGTATGCAGGTCCATAAGTACGACGTCGTCATCGTCGGTGCCGGTGGCGCTGGCATGCGCGCCGCGATCGAATCCGGTCAGCGCGCGCGCACAGCAGTACTGACCAAGCTCTACCCCACCCGCTCGCACACCGGTGCGGCGCAGGGTGGCATGTGCGCAGCCCTTGCCAATGTCGAGGAAGACAACTGGGAATGGCACACGTTCGACACCGTCAAGGGCGGCGACTACCTGGTTGACCAGGACGCGGCCGAGGTCATGGCCAAGGAAGCCATCGACGCCGTGCTGGACCTGGAAAAGATGGGCCTGCCCTTCAACCGCACTCCGGAAGGCCGCATCGACCAGCGCCGGTTCGGCGGCCACACCCGCGACCACGGCAAGGCACCTGTCCGCCGCGCGTGCTACGCCGCGGACCGCACCGGCCACATGATCCTGCAGACCCTGTACCAAAACTGCGTCAAGCACAACGTTGAGTTCTACAACGAGTACTACGTCCTGGACCTTCTGACGGTCGAGGAGGAGGCTGTCCGCGAAGACGGCACGCCCTACAAGCAGAAGCGCGTGGCCGGCGTGGTCTCCTACGACCTCGCCTCCGGCGAACTGCACGTGTTCCAGGCCAAATCCGTGGTGTTCGCCTCCGGCGGCGCCGGCAAGGTCTTCAAGACCACCTCCAACGCCCACACCCTGACCGGTGACGGCATGGGCATCGCCTTCCGCCGCGGCATCCCCCTGGAGGACATGGAGTTCTTCCAGTTCCACCCCACCGGACTCGCCGGCCTGGGCATCCTGCTCTCCGAGGCCGCCCGCGGTGAAGGTGCCATCCTGCGCAACTCCGAGGGTGAGCGCTTTATGGAGCGCTACGCGCCCACCATCAAGGACCTCGCGCCGCGTGACATCGTGGCCCGTTCCATGGCCAACGAGGTGCGCGAAGGCCGCGGCTGCGGCCCGAACAAGGACTACGTCCTCCTGGACCTGACGCACCTGGAGCCGGCGCACATCGATGCCAAGCTTCCGGACATCACGGAGTTCGCCCGCACGTACCTGGGTGTTGAGCCGTACACCGAGCCGGTGCCGGTGTTCCCCACCGCCCACTACGCCATGGGCGGCATCCCGACGAACATCGAGACCGAGGTCCTGCAGGACAACGACACCGTGGTTCCGGGACTCTTCGCCGCCGGTGAAGTTGCGTGCGTTTCCGTCCACGGCTCCAACCGCCTGGGCACCAACTCGCTGCTGGACATCAACGTGTTCGGCAAGCGCGCCGGCATTGCCGCCGCGGAATACGCAAAGACCGCGCCGTACGTAGAGCTGCCGGAAAACCCGCTGGCTTACACCACGGAACTGCTTGACATTGCCCGCAACGGCACCGGTGAGGAGAAGGTGGCCCAGATCCGCAAGGAACTGCAGGACACCATGGACGCCAACATGCAGGTGTTCCGCACGGCGGATACCCTGAACCAGGTGCTGCGGGATATCGCATCCTTCGAGGAGCGGTACAAGCGCATTAACGTCCAGGACAAGGGCAAGCGCTTCAACCTGGACCTGCTCGAGGCCGTTGAGCTCGGCTTCCTGCTGGAACTGGCCAAGGTCATGACCGTGGCCGCCCTGCACCGCGAGGAATCCCGCGGCGGACACTTCCGCGAGGACTTCCCTGAGCGTGACGACGAGAAATTCATGAAGCACTCCATGGCGTACAAGGATGACCATGCGCCGGCTGACGGATCGGCGGAATCAATCGCCGGCATCCGGCTGGCCACCAAGCCGGTTGTCTTTACCCGCTACGAGCCGATGGTGAGGAAGTACTAAGATGTCCGCTGAAATCGCTGAGCCAGCCTCAAAGGTTGAACTGCCTGCCGGCGTCGGCGGGGGCGGGGAAATCCCCACCTTCGATGTGCACCTTCGGGTCCGCCGGTACAACCCGGAAGTTTCCGCGGAAGCCACCTGGGACGACTTCCACCTGACCATGTATGGCACGGACCGTGTCCTGGACGCCCTGCACAAGGTCAAGTGGGAGACGGACGGAACACTGTCCTTCCGCCGCTCCTGTGCCCACGGCGTCTGCGGGTCGGACGCCATGCGCATCAACGGCCGCAACCGCCTTGCCTGCAAGACGCTGCTGAAGGACCTGGACACGTCCAAGCCCATCACTGTCGAGCCCATCAAGGGCCTGCCGGTGGAGAAGGACCTCATCGTGGACATGGAACCTTTCTTCCAGTCGTACCGCGAGGTCATGCCCTTCCTCATCAACAAGGGCCACGAGCCCACCCGGGAACGCCTGCAGTCCGCCGAGGACCGTGAGCGCTTTGACGACACCACCAAGTGCATCCTGTGCGCTGCGTGCACGTCCTCCTGCCCCGTGTTCTGGACCGACGGGCAGTACTTTGGACCGGCCGCGATCGTCAACGCCCACCGCTTCATCTTCGATTCCCGTGATGACGCCGGCGACATGCGCCTGGAAATCCTCAACGACAAGGAAGGCGTGTGGCGCTGCCGCACCACCTTCAACTGCTCCGAGGCATGCCCCCGCGGCATCCAGGTCACCCAGGCCATCGCGGAGGTCAAGCAGGCCATCCTGGCCCGCAAGATCTAGGCAGTTTCACCAACAGCTGTAACGGCCGACGGCGTCGCTCACCACGTGTGGTGGCGGCGCCGTCGTCTTTTCGCATCAAGCACCAGAACAACCAAGGCCTTACGCACGAAAGGGGACCGCATGTCCCGCGCCGAAAAAGTGACCTTCGCCGGTTCGACAGGCGAGATACTGTCAGGAATCGTCGACGTGCCTGAAGGGCCGGTCAAGGGCTGGGGAGTGTTTTCGCACGGATTCACCCTTGGCAAGGACAGTCCGTCCGCGTCCCGGATGTGCAAGGCACTTGCCGACAGCGGAATCGGGATGTTGCGCTTCGACAACCTGGGCCTCGGCGGCTCCGCCGGGGAATGGTCAGCGGGTTCGTTCAGCCACAAAGTAGCGGACACTGTGAAGGCCGCAGAGTTCATGCGAAGCCAGGGAAGGGAGATCTCCCTGCTGGTGGGGCACTCGTTCGGCGGCGCAGCGGTGCTGGCAGCCGCACGGGACATTCCGGAGCTCGATGCCGTGGCCACCGTAGGTGCGCCCTTCTCCCCCAAGCACGTGGCCCACGTCTTTGACGCGGCGCTGGACAGGATCCTCAGCGAGGGCAGCGCCGAAGTGGACCTGGGCGGCAAGCGGGTGGAAATCCGCCGGCACTTCGTGGAGGACCTGGAGAACGCGGACCTGACGGACTGCATCCGGCAGCTGCACAAGCCGCTGATGGTGCTGCACTCCCCCACAGACAACACCGTGGGAATCGAGAATGCCAGCACCATCTTCCAGACGGCGCGCCATCCCCGGAACTTTGTATCCCTTGAGGGAAGCGACCACCTGCTGACCGGCAAGGGCCAGGCTGCCCGCGCCGCCCGGATCATCGCCGCCTGGGCGGACCAGTACCTCGACGCAGGGCAGTAGCTGCTCCTCCCTGTTTCGCCGAGGGCCGCCTTGCCTGACGCCCCATGGATCCGGCCTGCCGCTTAGGTCTGGGGCGTCGCCCGCCGGGCACCCAGTATGGTCTTGCGCGGGGCTCCTCCTGACTCCAGGTCCGCCTCGCGGACCGCTGCCCAGCCAGCCGAGACAAGGTAGACCTGGCTAACCAGGTTGAACCAGATCAGCAGGCCGATGATGATGGCGAACGAGGCGAGGATCGGGTTGCGGCTGGCGCCGGCCAACAACTCGGTGCTGAAGATTTGCAGGACCGTGGTGCCGACGGCCGCCAGGACGGTACCCTCCAGCAGCGCCTGCCTGGACAGCTTCAGCCCGGCCGCCAGGCGGTACATGATCAGCGCCGTGACCCAGTTCAGGACCAGCGGCACGACGATCTTGACGGAGGTGGTCAGGGGCCCGGCTACGGCATCGCTGAGATGCAGGAATCCCACCACCCAGCCCGCCAGGGTGCCGAAGACAAGGGAAGCGCCCGCGCTGATCACCAGGGCCAGGCCCAGGAGCAGGAGCGTTCCGGCGTCGCGCAGTTTCAGCAGGATGGGGTTGGCCACGAGCGGTGGAAGTTGCAGGACCCCGCGCAGGCCGTCCCTCATCCCGTTAATCCAGCCCAGCGAGGTGATGATGGTGACCACAGCGGCAATCACCGCCGTCCAGCCGAGGCTGCCCGGGTTCAGGAGGTCTTTCGGGTCCACCAAACCGTCCCCGTTGCCGACCTTGAGGAGGCCGGGGGCGCTGTGGGCCACCGTGGCAACAATCGTGTCAAGGAGGGCCGGCTGTCCGCTGAGGACAAGCCCGGCAATCGAGAAACCTGTGGTTAGAAGCCCTGTGATGGAGAAGAACATTCGGAAGCCGATGCCGGCGCTCAACAGGGGCCCGTGCTGCAGGTTGTAGTGCTGGAACGCCCGCATGGGGCGGAACGTGTTGAGTTTTGCCAGCAGCCATTGGATCAGTGCCATACCGCCGGGCACCCCGCCGCCACCCGCTCTCCTGGTCTTTCCCCATTCCATGCGCTTCTGGATGACGGCCAGCTTCAGCTGGGCGTGCTCGGTTGGCAGCGGTTGCCGGTCAGCGGCCTTCGTTTGTGGTGTCCGCGGCAGCGTCCGTGCAGCTGGTGCCGGTGTGGTTGTCAGTTTCGGTCCCAAAGTCCAGCTCTTCCCGTAGCTGCCAGATGCCGTCGGCATCATGCTCATAGAGTCCCATGCTAACCACGGGGAAGGTGGCCTTGTAGTTCTTCAGCACCGTTTCGGCCTCATCCAGGCTTTCCGGTGCCACATCGTGGGCGATCGTGACGTGAGGATGGTAGGCAAAGCGCAGATCGCGCTCCAGCGGGCCCCGCTGGAGCTTGTTGTGGAGGTCCACGCAATCCTGGAAGCCGTCTTCGACGTTGATGAAGACCACGGGCGACACCGGCCGGAATGTCCCGGTCCCGGCGATGGTCACCATGAAGGGGCTCTGGCAGCGGGCAACCTCGCGGACGTGCTGCCGGGTGGCTTCCCAGTCGCTGGTGGGAGTGGTGGTGACCAACGTAATGTGCGCCGGCACCACCTCCGCGAGGGGGTCGCCGAAGGACGCCCGCCAGCGCTGCAACTCCTCGGCTATCTCGGCAGGAAAGCCCAGGATGACGCCCACACTGATCTCATCGCTGCGGTCAACGTCCTGCTTCTCCGCCGCATCCCGGCCGGCCTGTTCTCCGAAGCGAGCCGCAAGGGTCCGCTCAGCCTGGGCGGCCGGGCGGGCACCTCCCCTGGCGGTGGCGTTTCCCGACGACATGGCGCTAGCGGACCCCTGCGAGGCTGTGGGACGGCAGGAAACCCATGCGCTCATACACCTGGCCGAGGGTTACGGAAGCGATCTCGCGCGCCCGTTCTGCGCCCAGGGCCAGCAGCCGGTCAAGCTCGGCGGGGTCGCCCATGAGTTCGTTGGTCCGGTTCCGGAGCGGCGTGATGAAGTCCACCACGATCTCGGCCAGGTCCACCTTGAGGTGGCCGTACATCTTGCCCTGGTACTCGGCTTCGAGCTCCGCCACCGCTTTGCCCGTGAGGGATGAGTAGATGGTCAGCAGGTTGGACACCCCGGGCTTTTCCTCGGGGTTGAAACGGATATCGGTGCCGGCGTCGGTCACCGCTGACTTGATGCGCTTGGCCGCGATCTTGGGATCCTCCAGCAGCTGGATGGCACCGTTGGGCGACTCACCCGTTTTGGACATCTTGGCGCTGGGGTTCTGGAGGTCGTAGATCTTGGCGCTTTCCTTGACGATCGTAGCCTCGGGAACAGTGAACGTGTGGCCAAACCGGGTGTTGAACCGCTGCGCCAGATTCCGGGTCAGCTCCAGGTGCTGCCGCTGGTCCTCGCCCACCGGGACAAGGTCGCTCTGGTAGAGCAGGATGTCCGCGGCCATCAGCGTGGGGTACGCGAAGAGGCCCAGCGTGGCGGAGTCGGCACCGGACTTCTGCGTCTTGTCCTTGAACTGGGTCATCCGTGAGGCCTCACCGAAGCCGGTGATGCAGTTCAGCGCCCAGGCGAGCTGGGCATGCTCGGGGACGTGGGACTGGACGAAGAAGATGCTCTTGTCGGGGTCGATCCCGGCGGCAATGTACTGGGCCGCCACGATGCGGGTCCGCTTGGCCAGCTCTGCGGGGTCAAAGTCGACGGTGATGGCGTGCAGGTCCGGGATGAAGAATACGGCGTCGTACTCGGCCTGCATGTCCACCCAGTTGCGCACTGCTCCGATGTAATTGCCCAGGTGCAGGGAATCGGCGGTGGGCTTTGCGCCGGAGAGGATGCGCTTCTTGGCGGTGGGGGAAGTCTGGGTGGTCATGGAAAAAACTTTCGGGGCTTAGAGCTGGTAGTCCACTACCAGCGGGGCGTGATCGGAGAAGCGGGTATCCCAGGTGGCTGCACGGTCAACAACTGCCGAGACGGCGGAAGCGGCGAGTTCGGGGGTGGCCAGGTGGTAGTCAATGCGCCAGCCCGTGTCGTTGTCGAATGCCTTGCCGCGCCAGGACCACCATGTGTACGGCCCGTCAACGTCCCCGGACAGGTTCCGGTGCACGTCGTGCCAGCCGATGTCCTCGCCGAAGAACCGGTCAAAGTAAGCGCGTTCCTCCGGCAGGTGCCCCGCCTTTTTGAGGTTGCCCTTTGAGTTCCTGATGTCCCGGGGTGTGTGGGCAACGTTAAGGTCCCCCACCACCAGGGCGTGGTCGCTGTGCTTGGTCAGCTCCGGAAGTCTGGTGGTCATGACGTCAAGGAACCGGAACTTGTCATCCTGTTTGGGTGTTCCCACTTCACCGGAGTGCACGTAGGCGCTGGCCACGGTGAGCTGGACGGGGTTTCCGGCGGCGTCGGGGACGCGGAAATCCGCTTCGACCCAGCGCCCGGCGGTGGCGAAGTAGTCATCACCGATGCCGTTCCGGGTGTCGAGGGGTTCCTGGCGGGAGGCAATGGCGACGCCGGCCCGGCCCTTTGCTTCGGCCTCGGCGTGCAGGATGTGCCAGTCATCCCCCAACAGCTGCCGGACGACGGCATCGGGCGCGCGGACTTCCTGCAGGCAGAGGATGTCCACTTCGCGCGGCTCCAGCCATGCCGCCATCCCGTTCTTGTAGGCAGCCCGGAGGCCGTTTACGTTAACGGATGCGATGCGAAGGTGGTCCTTCTTCAATGCCGAGCTCACCCGCTCCACTCTAGTCGATGATGGTTCCGGTCACCGGCTCTCCGCTACCGCCCGACGACTTGATCATGTCCCGGGCGTTGGTGGCCGTAATCTCGATGGTTTCGAGTGCGCGGTTGATGGTGTCCTGGTTGGCGGCCGCGCCCTTGGCGCGTTCCTCCTCCACCACGCGGACCTGGACCTGGACGATCTTGAAGGAATGGTCCAGCTTCAGGTCGCGCACCTCATCAGCCTGTGAGCGTTCGTGAAGGACCCGGGTGCCGCCGTGGTCAGCAGAAGCGTGCGACGGACCGCGGCCGGCCGCCGTGTTGAAGGCATCGTGGGCTTCGGAAAGCTTGGCCCCGGCCTTCCGTGCAGCCTTCTGGATGCTGAAGACCACGAAGAGCGCCAGGGCAAGCCAAAAGGCGGCGATGACGGCAACAACCCAGCCAACGACGTCGTTCTGGTTCGCGGCGAAGATCACGGCCACCACAAACGCCGTCACCAGGACCATCAGGCCAGGCCCGCTGATCCGGAACATCGAGAAACCGCCCCTGGCGGGTTTGGAGGATGACGTGGAGCTGCCCAAAGTTCGCATGCAGCCATTGTCTCAAACGGCGGGCTGTGCTTCCGCCTCCTTCCACCCCCGGCGAACGGCCCGGAGGCCGGCGGTTACTTCTGCCGCCGTTCTCCGCTGCGCAGAACCTCCAGCCGTTGCCGGAATTCCGTCTCGTCGACCTCGCCGCGGGCGTAGCGCTCGCGCAGCACGCCTTCGGCCCCCTGGCCGGCCGCCCAGTGCTGGTTCCTGCGCCAGGTCCGGCGGGCCACGAAGATGAGCAGCACTATGACCAGGATCCAGAACAGCGGAATCAGCAGGAACCACGGTGAAAAGGCGCCGTGCCACGGTCCGTAGACGACCGTGTCGGCTGGTAGCTGCGACGCGGCGGACAACGCTGCAGCGGATATTGCGGTGGTAACGGAAGCGAACATTTCATTTCTCCAAACTCTTTCAACCGGCCGCGGTTCGGCCTGGTATCGAGTCTTGTTCGCGGGGCCTTCGGACGCGTCCGGCGGCGGGAGTCACCTGGAAGGGAGCCCGTACTCCCCAGGGAGTCCGGCGGGTGCACCAGGTACCGGCTTCAGCCTGCCCAGCCCGGCCGGACCAGGCCGGATTCGTAGGCAAGCACCACCAGCTGGGCCCGATCCCGGACCATCAGCTTTGCCATGATCCGGGAGACGTGTGTTTTGGCCGTGAGGGGTGTGATGAACAACCGCTCAGCGATTTCGGCGTTGTTCAAGCCCTCCCCCACAAGCTGGAGGACTTCCCGCTCCCGGTCAGTGATGCGGTCCAGCGCCACGGGCCGTTGGGCGGCACGGGAGTGCCGTGCCAGCTGGGCCATGATCCGACGGGTCACCGAAGGCGAAAGGAGCGCGTCGCCGTCGTGCACAATGCGGACTGCGCGCAAAAGCTCGGCGGGCTCGGTGTCCTTGACCAGGAAGCCGGCGGCGCCGGCCCGCACAGCCTCCGCAATGTATTCGTCCAGCTCGAATGTGGTGAGCATTACCACCCGGGTACCGGACAGCGCAGGATCGGAGAGGATCTGCCTCGTGGCGTCAAGGCCGTCGCCATCCGGCATGCGGATATCCATCAGGACCACCTGCGGACGGTATTGGCGGGCCAGGCGCACAGCCTCCCGCCCGCTCCCGCATTCAGCCACGACCTTCATGTCCGGCTCCGCATCCAACAAAGCCCGGAAGCCTGCCCGGATGAGGTTCTGGTCGTCTGCCAGCAGGATGCTGATCACTGGGGATCCATCCTTGGACGGTCTGGCAGCGGTAGGACCGCGCGGACCCGCCAGCCGGTACCGGAGGGCGGGGTTCCCAGCTCAAGCCGGCCGGCGAGGGCCGCCACCCGCTCCCGCATGCCGGTGATGCCGTTGCCTTCGGGGGCTGTGGCCGCCCCGGCGCCGTCGTCGTCGATGGTGACTACCAGTTCTGCTCCTGCCGCATCGATGGAAACGTCGGCCGTCTGCGCCCCGGAGTGCCGGACGGCATTGGTCAGTGCCTCCTGGATGATCCGGTACGCCGCTTCCTGCACTGTAGCGGGAACCGAGTCCGCAGCCGGATCGGCCTGCAGCCTGACGTTCAGCCCGGCGCGCCGCGCGTTTTCCACGATCTCCGCTACTTGGCCCAGGCCGGGCCGGCGGGTGGGGCTCAGTGGAGCATCCTCCCGGAGCACGCCGAGCAACTGCCGGACTTCAGCCAGGGATTCTTTGCTCGCTGCCTTGATTGTCTCCAGGGCAGGCCTGAACTGGGTGGGATCCCTCTCGCCCAGGTGCAGCGCCACCGAGGCCCGCACGTTGATCAGGGACAGCGAATGGGCCACCACGTCGTGGATGTCCCGCGCCAAAGCGAGCCGGTACTCGTCGCGGGCAGCCTGTTCGGCGGCGGCCTGCTGGCGGTACCGTTCGGCAACGCGTTCGCCCCGAAGCCGCGCCCCTTCTCCGATCAGGACCAGGACGGCCAGCCATGAGGACCCGGCAAATGCCCGGATGAACGTCGCTTCGTCGCCGCTGCGTGCGGCGCCGAGAAACAACACCAGTGTTCCCAGTGCCGCCACGGACCAGGCAACCGTCCGTTTTCCGGCCGCGGCGGTGAGGATCAATGCCATGGCGAGGGACAGAACCACAGGGCCCCATGCGTAGCCGAGGGCAAGGTAGGCTGCGGTCGCGCCGGCAGCAACGGGCAGCATCACCAGGGGCGCGCGCCGGCGGAAAGCCAGTGCGGCCGGGCCCAGCAGCAGCAATACCAGTGCCACGGCATCAAGGGGCGGGTGGCCAGGCTGCCGCGAGGATGCGAACGCCGACCCGGCGACTTGGATCACGGCGACCACCACGACGATGACGGCGGTGGGCGGTCCCCGGAAACGGCGCTGCATGCTCCGAGCCTATGCCCGCCGGCGTTGAAAGTCGCCGGATCGCCGGCGTAGTGCCCATACTCCCCGGGGAGTACGGGGCGCGCCCACGTTGCGGCCCGTTTTAAGACGCCGACGGCGGCACCACGCCTCCCAAGCGGAAGGTGCGGTGCCGCCGTCGTACTTTTCGTGCCCGTGCCCGCTGTCCAGGTTCCCAGTGCAGGTGCTCGCAGTCCAGGGGCTCTGCGCGGTGGCGGGCTATGCGTCCACGCCGGCCGCGCGTTCGGCAGCCTCCACCACGTTGGTCATGAGCAGCGCGACAGTCATGGGTCCCACACCGCCGGGGTTCGGCGAGATCCAGCCGGCCACCTCCGCGGCTGCCGGATCGATATCACCGTAGACCTTGCTCTTGCCCGTCTCCGGGTCGGTCTCGCGGGTGACCCCAACATCCAGCAGGGCCGCGCCGGGCTTCACGTCGCCGGCCTTGACGATGTGCTTCACGCCCGCCGCGCCCACGATGACGTCCGCCTGGCGGAGCAGCTCCGACAGGTTGGTGGTGCCGGTGTGGGTCAGGGTCACGGTGGCGTTGACGTCCCGCCGCGTCAGCAGCAGGCCGATCGAGCGGCCGATTGTGACACCGCGTCCCACCACCACAACGTGCTTGCCGGCCAGGCTGTACCCGTTGCGTTCGAGGAGCTCGATAACCCCGCGGGGAGTGCACGGCAGCGGCGTGGTGATCTTGTTGTTGACATTCAGCACCAGCCGGCCGAGGTTGGTCGGGTGCAGGCCGTCGGCGTCCTTGGCGGGATCGATCCGCTCCAGGATTGCGTCGGTGTCAAGGTGCTTGGGCAGCGGCAGCTGCACAATGTAGCCGTGGCAGGCGGGGTCCGCATTGAGTTCGTCAATGAGGGCCTCCACCTGTTCCTGGGTGGCGTCGGCCGGCAGCTCGCGCTGGATGGAATTCATCCCGATCTGCACGGACTGCTTGTGCTTCATCGAGACGTACAGCTGCGAGGCAGGGTCGGCGCCCACCAGCACAGTGGCGATGCCGGGAGTGACGCCCTTGGCCTTGAGTGCGGCCACGCGTTCGGTCAGCTCGGCCTTGATGGCGGCGGCGGTGGCCTTGCCGTCAAGGATCTGTGCGGTTGTGGTTTCAGTCATTGGTTACCACTGCTCGTGCTGCGGGTAGAGCGGGAAGTCGGCTGCCAGCTTGTCCACGCGTGCCTGCAGGGCTTCGACGTCGGCGCTGTTGCCGGCCTTGAGCGCGGTGGCGATGATCTCGGCCACCTCGGTGAATTCGGCGGCACCGAAGCCGCGGGTGGCAAGCGCCGGGGTGCCGATGCGCAGCCCGGAGGTGACCATCGGCGGGCGGGGGTCGAACGGCACCGCGTTGCGGTTGACGGTGATGCCCACGGAGTGCAGGAGGTCTTCTGCCTGCTGGCCGTCCAGCTGCGAGTTCCGCAGGTCGACCAGGACCAGGTGCACGTCGGTGCCGCCGGTGAGGACCGAGACTCCGGCCTCGGCGACGTCTGCCTGGTTCAGGCGGTCGGCAATGATCCTGGCGCCTTCCAGGACGCGCTCCTGGCGCTCCTTGAATTCCTGGGTGCCGGCGATCTTGAAGGCCACGGCCTTGGCAGCGATGACGTGCATCAGCGGCCCGCCCTGCTGGCCCGGGAAGACGTTGGAGTTCAGCTTCTTGGCCCACTGTTCCTTGGCCAGGATCACACCCGAGCGGGGTCCGGCCAGGGTCTTGTGCACGGTGGAGGTGACGACGTCGGAGTAGGGCACCGGGCTCGGGTGCAGGCCAGCTGCAACCAGGCCGGCGAAGTGCGCCATGTCCGTCCAGAGCAGCGCGCCCACTTCATCGGCGATGGAGCGGAAGGCGGCGAAGTCCAGGTGGCGCGGGTAGGCGGACCAGCCGGCGATGATCACCTGGGGCTTTTCCTTGATGGCCTGCTCGCGGAGCTTGTCCATGTCCACCCGGAAGGTGTCCTCTTCCACCTGGTAGGCAGCCACTTCGTAGAGCTTGCCGGAGAAGTTCAGCTTCATGCCGTGGGTCAGGTGCCCGCCGTGCGCCAGGGACAGGCCCAGGATCTTGTCGCCGGGGGTGATCATGGCGGAGAGCGCGGCGGCGTTGGCCTGGGCACCGGAGTGCGGCTGGACGTTGGCGTACTCGGCGCCGAAGAGTGCCTTGACCCGGTCGATGGCCAGCTGCTCTGCAACGTCGACGTATTCGCAGCCGCCGTAGTAGCGGCGGCCCGGGTAGCCCTCGGCGTACTTGTTGGTCAGGACGGAGCCCTGGGCCTCCATGACGGCGCGCGGGGCGAAGTTCTCGGACGCAATCATTTCCAGGGTGCCGCGCTGGCGGCCAAGCTCCTGCTCAAGGACTGCGGCGATTTCGGGGTCGAGCTCAGCCAGCGGCTGGTTGCTGACTTCGGTGGTTGAGGTGGCTGTAGTAGTCACGAAGAACTCCTGGCTAGGGATACGGGCACTGCTTAGGTCAGGCTACCGGCTGGCACGCTTTCGCACCGCGTTGATGACAGGGCGCGAAAGCACGGCAAGGCGCTGCTGTCCTGACGCGGGCGCAGCCCCATTTCCGGCAAAACATGACCCTCGGCCCAGGCGTACGATCCGTGGTCTTCGTGATTGCCGCTCCCTGGTGGTTCGCCACCCAACGCCAGTTGCGACCCTTCCAGCCTATCAAAACCCCGGGCCCCCGCGCGGGTAGGCTATTACGCGTGAATGAACAGCTGCTGAACCAAGCGTACGTCGTAACCCTCTCGTGCCCCGACCGCCCCGGCATTGTCCACGCTGTGGCGGGAGCCCTGCTGGTGGCGGGATGCAACATCACGGATTCGCAGCAGTACGGCAGCCCGGCAACCGGCAACTTCTTCATGCGCGTCGAGGTGACCACGGCAGCGGCGAAGTCCGAGCTGCGGGCCGCCCTGGAGCCCGTGGCGGAGGCCTTCTCCATGCAGTGGAACCTTAATACTGTCGGCGACAAGGTCCGCACCCTGGTGATGGCCAGCACCTCGGCGCACTGCCTCAACGACCTGTTGTTCCAGCAGCGTTCCGGCACCCTGCCGATCGAGATCCCAGCCATCGTGTCCAACCACCAGGACCTGGCAGGGCTCGCGGAGTTCTACGGCATCCCGTTCCACTACATCCCCGTCACCAGGGACACCAAGGAGCAGGCGGAGGACAAGCTGCGGGCCATCATCGCCGAGCACGACATTGAACTGACCGTCCTGGCCCGCTACATGCAGATCCTTTCCGATGAACTCTGCACCGACCTGACCGGCAAGGCGATCAACATCCACCACTCGTTCCTGCCGTCCTTCAAGGGCGCCAAGCCGTACCACCAGGCGCACGCCCGGGGCGTGAAGCTGATCGGTGCCACGGCACACTACGTGACGGCTGCCCTGGACGAGGGCCCGATCATCGAACAGGAAGTCATCCGGGTGGACCACGCCCGCACCCCGGAGCAGTTCGTGCAGATGGGCCGTGACGTGGAAGGCCGCACGCTGGTCCAGGCCGTGCAGTGGCACGCAGAGCACCGGGTGCTGCTGGACGGCAACCGGACGGTGGTCTTCAACTAAGTAGCAGTAGATGCCGTATTGGGGCCCCAAAACGGCATCTACTGCTACTCAGTTGGGTGCAGGGGTGGCTTAGGGTGAACCCATGGCTCCTCTCTACCCTTTTGCCGGCGACTCCCCGGCCGTCCATGAAACAGCGTTCGTAGCACCCTCAGCGTCCATCATCGGCAAGGCCACCCTGGACCAGGACTCCAGCGCCTTCTATGGCGTCTCCGTCCGCGCCGACACCGCGGCCATCACCGTGGGCGCCAGAAGCAACCTGCAGGACAATGTGGTGCTGCACGCCGACCCCGGCTTCCCCTGCACGGTGGGCCAACGGGTCAGCGTGGGGCACGCCGCCGTCGTGCACGGCTGCACCGTGGAGGACGACTGCCTCATCGGCATGGGCGCCACCGTCCTCAACGGCGCGGTGATCGGCGCCGGCTCGCTGGTAGCGGCCGGCGCCGTCGTGCTCGAAGGAACGGTGGTTCCGCCCCGGTCACTCGTGGCGGGCGTGCCCGCCAAGGTGCGCCGTGAGCTCACCGATGAGGAATTCGACGGCGTCCGCGCCAATGCTGCCAGGTACGTGGAGCTCGCGGCGAAACACCGCGAACTTCACGCCTGACGGATCCCGCCTGACTTAGTCCAGGCTGATTGGGCCGAACTCGTCCAGGAGGTCGCCGGGGCCGGGGTTGCCGGCCGCGGATGAGCCGCCCAGGTGCTTCACCACGCCCCATACGGCGTTCAGGCCCGTGGTGACGGCGCCTTCGGCCCAGCCTGCGGTAAAGGAGACGTCGTCGCCGGCCAGGAAGATGCCGCGCTGGGACTCCGGGAGTTTGTCCTGCTTGAAGTGGGAGAAGAGCCGCTGCTGGTAGCGGTAGTGCCCGGGCAGGTTGGCCTTGAAGGCACCCATGAAGTTGGGGTCCGCTTCCCAGGACACCGTGATGGGCTGGCCCACGATGTGCCCGGCGATGTCCACTCCGGGATAGATCTGCTCGAGCGAGTGCAGCATCAGTTCCACGCGCTCGTCGGCGTCAAGGGCCAGCCATTTCAGCGCGTCATCGTTCCAGGTGTAGGAGAGCAGGATGACGGCGGGCTGGTCCGGGCCGTTGTCCAGCAGGTAGGTGGCGCGGTTGAGCCGGTCGGTCAGGGTCATGGAAAGGACCTCGTTGCCCGTTTCCGGATCGATGTCCTTCCAGAAGGGCCGGTCCACCATGACGAAGGTCTTGGAGGACTGCATGTAGTGCGATTTCTCCATGGCGGTCCACAGTTCGGCGGGGAACAGCGCTTCTTCGGTGTGGATGCGGGTGGACAGCAGCCATGACTGGCAGGTGGTCACCACGGCCGGGTAGCTGGCCTCCCGGCCCCACCGTTCACGCACCCGCAGGTTTCCGTCCGGGTCCCGGCTGATCTTTCCGACCGCGCCGCGGGGCGAGCCGGAGTGCAGAGAGGCCAGGGAGGTGCCGGCGGGCCAGTGGACCAGGTCCGACGGCGCGTGCTGCCACAGTGCCTCGGGCAGCCGCTGCGCTCCGCCGCGGATGAGCCGGTGCTGGTCGTCCGCGTCGGTGTAGACCACGCGGAGGATTTCCAGGATGGAGTTGGGGAAGTCGGTGTCCCAGCCGCCGGTGCCGAACCCCACCTGGCCGAACGCCTCCCGGTGGGCGAACCCTGCCTTCCTAAAGGAGTCGCTGCCGGCGATGAAGCCGTAGAACGTCTGCTCGTCCATGAGCGGCAGCAGTTCGTTCCAGAGGTCCTTGATGCGGGCCATGTCCCGCGAGCGGATGGCTTCCTGCATCTCCACGAACTTCGCACCGTCGTTGACCGCCGCCTTCCAGGCGTCGGCCACCTCGCGGAAGAACGGGGGAAGGTCGCTGGGCTTTTCCGCGTAGTGCTTCTTCCCGGCCAGTTCGATCACGGTGCTGGAGGTGGCTTCGGCCAGCGGGTTGGGGAAGTCCTGGGTCTCAAGCCCCAGCAGGTCCACGTAGTGGTAGAAGGCCTTGCCGGACACCGGGAAGCGCATGCCACCAAGGTCGGCCACCACGCCGGGCGCCGCGGGGAAGGCTGCGGTGCGGAGCCGGCCGCCGATCTGGTCGGCTTCGTAGACCACGGGCCGCAGTCCGAGCTTCATCAGTTCGTAGGCGGTCACCAGGCCGGAAAGCCCGGCACCGATAACGGCCACTTCCGTGCCGTACAGCTCCGGCGGAACAGTGCCCAGTCCGTCAGGGTGGGCCAGGTAGTGGTCGTAGCTGAACGGGAAGTCCGGGTTCAGCATGGTGATGGGCGCTGCGTGCGCACCGGCATCCCGCCCGGACGCTTCGGCCGGCCTGGTGGAAGTGCTGGAGGGGTCGAAGGCAGGCAGTTCGGTGGCGATGGTCATGATATTTCGGCTTTCACAGGTTCCTGGCTTGGGGCCTTGGCGGTCAGTTCACGGTAGTCGGGCTCGCTGAGAGCCGCCACCTTCGAGTTCCGGCGTCCATAGCCGAAGTAGATGGCGATCCCGACGAGCATCCAGGCGCCAAACACAACCCAGGTATCGGCGCCGAGGTTCGCCATCAGGTAGGCGCACATCAGCGTCCCCAGTACGGGGGTGGCGGGGTACAGCGGGACGCGGAAGCTTCGTTTCAGGTCGGGGCGGTTGCGGCGCAGGTAGATGACGGCGACGTTGACCAGCGCGAAGGCGAAGAGGGTCCCGATGCTGGTGGCGTCGGCCAGGGCGCCGAGCGGGACCAGGCCTGCGGTCAGGGCGACGGCGATGCCCACGATCAGGGTGCCGGCGGCCGGCGTGCCGGTGCGGGGTGAGACCCTGCTGAAGACCCCCGGCACCAGTCCGTCCCGGGACATCGACATGAGGATGCGGGTCTGCCCGTAAAGGACGGTAAGCACGATGCTGGCGATGGCGAGGACTGCGCCCACGGAGAAGACCAGCGCGATCCACGGTTGGTGCGTGGTCTCCTCGAGGATCTGGACCAGCGCGGCTTCGGTTCCGTCGAACCAGCCCCAGGGGCGGGCGCCGATAGCGGCTACGGCCACCAGGACGTAGATGCTGGTCACGATCACCATGGACAGCAGGATGGCGCGGGGCAGGTCGCGCTTGGGGTTCCGGGCTTCCTCGCCGGCGGTGGACGCGGCGTCGAACCCGATGTAGGAGAAGAACACCCGGGATGCGGCGGCGGATACGCCTGCAGCGCCCATGGGCATGAGCGGCTCGAAGTTTCCCGCGTTGAAGGCGGTAAAGGCCACGGCGCAGAAGAAGAGCAGGATGCCTATTTTGACGACGACGATGGCGGTGTTGATCCAGGCGCTTTCCCTTGCACCGCGGACAAGCAGGATGGTGGCAAGCACGACGATGGCCATCGCCGGAACGTTCACCAGGCCGCCGTCGCCGGGAGGCTGGGACATCGCGTCGGGCAGCACCTGCCCGAAGGCGGCGAGCGTCTCGTTGACGTACTGGCCGGCACCCACCGCCACGGCGGCCACGGAGACGGCGTATTCGAGGACGAGGCACCATCCGCAGATCCAGGCCATGCCCTCCCCCATGGTGGCGTAGGAATAGGAGTAGCTCGAGCCCGCGGCCGGAACCAGCCCTGCCATTTCGGCGTACGACACCGCTGACAGCAGCGCCGCCAGGCCGGCAATGACGAACGAAATCCAGATGGCCGGGCCGGCCAGCGGAACTGATTCGCCGAGGATCACCAGGATGCCCGTCCCCAGGGTGGCACCCACGCTGATCATGGTCAGGTGCAGGACACCGAAGCTGCGCACCAGGCGGGCTCCCCCACCGGCACCTTCGGCTTCGCTGACCATTTGTCCTATCGGCTTACGCCGCAGCAGCTGGGCCCGGAGGCCGGGCCGTCCGACGCTTGGCGCAATGGGTTTTTCGGTGGTCACAGGCACAGTCACCGTTGACGTCCCTTCAGAGTAGTTGTCGGTTTCCCCTCATCAAGGGTGGCATGTGAGCCAACTCTCAACCCGGTGCAAAATGACTTATAGTGATCCACCATGAGACTTTATGCACAATCGCAGCGGATCCGGCAATCCGGCCTTTGCGGCCGCCGGGCGCACTCATGACCGTTGAGCCAGCAGAGTCGGGACGGCTGAGTTTCGTTACCCTCCAGCAGTTCCTTGACCAACTGCCGCCGGTGTTGAAGGCCCTCCACGACGGCGGCAGCGGCGACCGGCTCCTGCGCTGGGTTGAGCCCAGCGAACTGGAGGACCCCACCCCGTATCTGCCGGAGGGCGAGTTCCTGCTCACTGCGGGCCTCCCATTCCTTGGCGACGGCGGTTCACCCGCCCACGTGGACGCGTATGTACGCCGGCTGGTCCAGGCCAAGGTGGCGGCCCTGGGCTTCGGGGTCCGGCCCTACTTCGATGCCGTTCCCGAAGTAGTTGCCGAGGCGTGCCGGCGCCACAACCTCACCTTGTTCGAGGTGCCGGAGTCCCTTCCGTTCGCGGCGATCGGACTGCAGTTCTCCCAGCTCCTGGAAACCGACAACGCCCGGGTCTTCCGGCAGTTGGCGGAGACCAACCGGCAACTCATGCGCGCCGTCCTCTCGCCCAAACCCGAGCACGAACTGCTGGCCGCACTGGTGCAGCGCGTGCCGGTCTGGGCGGTGATGGTGGGGGCGGACGGCCGCGTCCGGGCACGCGGCACCAGCGCCGGCGGCAGCACCGCCGTCGACCTGGCTTTGCTGGAGCCCATGCTGGAACGGCTGCTGTCCGGCAGCGGCCCGCGCGTGGAAATGGACGGCTTTGACCAGCCCGGTTCCGCGCTGGTGGTGGGCCACCCGCTTCGCAGTACCCGTGACGCCAACCTGGGCGCTCTGATCCTGGGTTCCGACGTCCCGCTGACGCCTGCGCAGAACAA
>Ga0308170_10000294_pt1 | contig 74008 bp, 62 predicted proteins | sample PhyBR2_2_FD_202136 | JGI IMG/M metagenome (GOLD analysis project Ga0308170, IMG submission 202136) | Phyllosphere microbial communities from UC Gill Tract Community Farm, Albany, California, United States - DLSLSB.R2 | ecosystem: Host-associated > Plants > Phyllosphere > Unclassified | place... | reverse complement strand
TAAGTTCCACCTACAGTTGGTGTACCTGTAATTTCTCTTGTTGCAGTATTAAAGTTTAATCCCGGAGGAAGACCTGTTGCTAAATAAGTATATGGTGCTGTACCGCCTGTTACAGCTGGTAAAGTTTGCGTTGGATATGCTGTACCCACTACACCGTTTGGCAGGGTTGCACCTGGTAACGATAATACACCAATTACTTTCAGTGCATATGTATTACTTGCAGTTCGGCCCTCGCTATCGGTAGCTGTTACACCAATCGAGTAATTTCCGGCTTGTGTAGGTGTGCCAGAAACAGTTCTTGTTGCAGGATCGAAAGTTAATCCGGCAGGTAAGTTAGTACCAACATAAGTATATGGACCAACACCACCTGTTGCTGCTGGTAAAGTTTGTGTGGCGTATACCGCTCCCTCTGTTCCATCAGGCAAAGTTGCTGCTGGTAACAATAAAGGATTAACTACCGTAATCGAATAATTGGTTGTTGCTGTTTTTCCATCAGCATCGGTAACCGTTACCGGTACAGTGAAAGTTCCTGCAACTGTTGGTGTACCTGTAATTTCTCTTGTTGCAGGGTTAAAGGTTAATCCGGCTGGAAGACCTGTAGCTGCATACGTGTAAGGTGATGATCCGCCTGTGGCCGATGGAATAGTTTGTGTTGGGTAAACTGTTCCGGTAGTTCCGTTAGCTAAAGTTGCTGCAGGTAATACCAGCGGATCGGTTACTTTTAAGGTATAACTTGAAGTAATGGTATTGCCATTGGCATCAGTTACGGTAACCGGTATGGTAAAGGTTCCAATTTGTGTTGGCGTACCTGTAATTTCTCTTGTTGCAGGGTTAAAGGTTAATCCCGGAGGCACACCTGCGGCCGAGTAGTTATATGGGCCCGTGCCACCAGTTGCAGCCGGAATTCCGTTTGTGGTATAAGCCGTACCTGTTACACCATTAGGCAATGCTCCAGGAGCCAAAGCCAGGGCAGGTGTTGCCGTTAAGGCGAAAGTAGCTGTTGCAGTACAGCCTTTGGTATCGGTAACCACCACATCAAAAGTTGGGTTGCCCGTTGCTGTTGGTGTTCCGCTTACTAAACCACCTGATGATAAAGTTAAACCAGCTGGTAAAGTACTGCCTGCCGCCAATGCATAAGTATAACCTGGTGTACCACCTGTTGCAACCGGAAGTTGTTTGCTGTAAGCCGATGCAATTGTGGCATTGGTTAAAGTTGTACCTGCAAATACAATTGCCGGGTTAACAGTAACCGTTACCGGTACGCGCGTAGTATTTGAACAGCTGCCTTTGCTTACCTGTACATAATAAGTGGTAGTGGTGGTTAAAGCCGGAGTAGTAAAGTTTGCACCGGTACCAACCTGCGTGCCACCTGTTGGTGCATCGAACCAGGCTAAAGTAGTGCCACCGTTTGCTGTTGCACTTAGTGCTGCGGTACTACCCGAGCAAATGCTTTGTGCACCCGAAATAAAGGTTGGGTTTGGATAAACTACAGTTGCGCCATAAATATCCAAACTGCTCAATGCCGAAACTACAGCACCAAAGCTCACCTGTACCCTATCGAAAACGCCACCTGCTGCAACAGTCGCTGCAAAACGGTTAGCCGATAAAAGTTGAAGGTTTAATAATGATGAACTGATTTGTGTTGTTTTTACAACAGTTGTTCCATTGTATACGGTAACAGTGATGTTGCTTAATAAGCCTACATCGGCCAAACCGCTTGGTAAAGCTAAATCTAAACGAATGCTATCGGTAGCTACACCTGCTGCTGGGAAAATTAACTGTTGGTAACCTGTTGCACCTACACCTACCGCTAAGTTGATTCGGGTAAAGTTAGTTGCATCAGCATCAGTAGAATTTCCGGCACCGGTAATTCCGCACAATAAACAAATTCCGTTTATGCCCGAATTTTGTGAGTTTGCAGCATTACAAGCTGTTCCGCCTGCACCGTTAATTACGTTTACAGTTACAGCTACACGACTTGCGCTTTTACAACCGCTTGAGCTGGTTGTTTCAATATAATAAGTTTTGCTTGCTGTTAAAGCTGGGGTGGTGAAAGAGTTTCCTGTTCCAACCTGTGTTCCTGCTGTTGGTGCATCGAACCAGGCAATAGTATTACCAGCATCGGCAGTAGCCGTTAATGTTGTGCTTTGACCCGAATTGATATTCTGGTTATTGGTAGTTACTGTTGCTAAAGTAGCTGGCGGATTAACCGAAACCGAAACTGATGTTCTGGTACTCACTGCTGTTCCGGAAACGGCTTCAACATAAAATACTGTAGCTGCGGTTATTGCCGGCGTTACAAAAGTACCGTTGTTGTTGGTTGCCAATGGCGTGCTGCCAGTTGAGGCATACCAGTTATAAGTTACGCCTGGCTGCAAATTGCTTACCGTTAAAGTAGCCGTACTGCCCGAACATACTGTAGCAGAAGCTACAACCGGAGCATTTACTCCCACTGTTATAGCGTAAGTTGTAGTGGCTTTGTTTCCGTTTGCATCTGTAGCAGTTAAAGCCACATTATAAGTACCACCCTGTGTAGGTGTTCCTGTAATTTCGCGAGTAGCCGGATCAAATGTTAATCCCGGAGGCAGATTGGTTGCCGCATAAGTATATGGTGAAGTACCACCTGTTACTGCAGGTAAAGTTTGGGTTGGATAAGTTGTACCCACCACGCCATTAGGCAAAGTTTTGGTTGGCAAACTCAATGTTCCGTTTACTTTAACCGGATAGGTATTACTTGCTGTTTTACCCTGACTATCGGTAACAGTAACACTAATGGTATAATTACCTGCCTGTGTTGGTGTACCTGTAATTTCTCTGGTAGCTGGATTGAAAGTCAATCCTGCCGGAAGATCAGTAGCTACATAAGTATACGGACCAACACCACCTGTTGCAGCCGGTATAATCTGTGTAGCATAAGCCACTCCTTCAGTTCCATCAGGTAAAGTAGCTGCAGGCAACAATAAAGGATTGTTAACCGTAATACTATAATTGGTAGTTGCTGTTTTACCATCAGCATCGGTTACGGTAACAGGTACCGTATAAGTACCGGCAGTTGTTGGCGTACCGGTAATTGCTCTTGTTGATGGATTAAAAGTTAAGCCCGGAGGAAGTCCCGTTGCTGAATAGGTATAAGGTGTAGTACCTCCTGTTGCAGCTGGTATAATCTGTGTAGTGTAAGCTGCTCCGGTTGTCCCATCAGCCAATGTTGCTGCTGGTAACAATAATGGATCAGTAACTTTTATGGTATAGTTAGAGGTAAGCGTGTTGCCATTGGCATCAACAACCGTAACCGGGATCGTATAAATTCCAGGTTGGGTTGGTGTTCCGCTAATTTCTCTGGTGGCTGGGTTAAAGGTTAAGCCCGGAGGAACACCTGTAGCCGAATAAGTATAAGGTCCTGTTCCGCCTGTTGCAGTCGGAATGGTTTGTGTGGTATACACCGTACCCGTTATACCTTCAGGCAATGCACCTGGCGTAAGTGCCAAAGTTGCCGTAACCGTTAAATTATAGGTTGCAGTTGCGGTACAATTTTTAGTGTCTTTTGCTACAACAGAAAAAGTGTAGGTATTTGCCACACTTGGTGTTCCGGTTATTGCACCGCTTGCCGATAAACTTAAGCCAGCTGGCAAAGTACTGCCGGCAGCTAAGGCATAAGTATAACCCGGTGTACCACCTGTTGCCACATCCAGTTGTTTAGCATAAGCAAAACCTGCAGTGGCATTGGTTAAAGTCGATCCATTAAAAATAATTTGTGGGTTTACCGTAATTACTACAGGTACCCTGGCCGATTCGGCTGTACAACCTAGTCTGCGCGCCGAAACATAATAAGTTTTATTGGCGGTTAATGCCGGAGTGGTAAAAGTACCGTTATAGGCTACCGTTTGTAGCGCAGTTCCACCCTCTACTACGTCGTACCAAATTAATTCGTTGGTACTTGGTGTAGTAGCCTGTAAAGCTACGGTAGTATTATAACACGCAGCAATGGCATTACTTGCAGGAGCAGTAAAAGTTGGTCTGCCTGCCGAACGCGTTACGCCGTATACATTAATGGTTTGTGTAAGGTTTAAAGTAACCAGCGAGCCCAGCGTAACTTTTACACGATCGAAAGCAACACCTGGCGAAAATGGTACTGAGACCACTTGCCCGCTATTAAGCAAACCAAGCAGATCTAAATTTATGGTTGAGGCTACGTTGCCCGAATAAACAGCAGTGCCGCCATTATATGCGGTAACTGTAATATTTTGCAATACTCCTGCTGTTAATAAAGCTGATGTAGAATTAAATCTTAGGGCAAAATCATCTCCCGTGTTTGAAGGGCTATCAAAATAAAAATTTTGGCTAATGGAAGATCCCACGCCAAGTATGCCTAAACTGAGTTGAGAAAAATTATTCGGATCGGCATCAATTGCCCTTTCGCTGTTGGTAACGCCTGAGCTACCCAACTGAAGTGCATCGAGCGTGATGCCTGTTCCTTCGTAACCGGTGGCAAAGGCCTGGGCACAAGGATCAGTTCCGGAAGTATAAAATGCATAATACACTTTAGTATTGTTGGTTGTTCCTATTAGTAAAGCATTGGTTACATCTTTTATATACACCCTATCATAAGCCTGTGTAGGCGTTATGGCTATATAAAAGAAACCATTGGCATCTTTAACCAGCCTTAGGTTATCCGATGAAAAACCATCAACACTATTACCGCCTAATGGAGGTACGGCTGTGGCACCGTTACGGGCACCAACCTGGAAAGAGTGGTTACCCAGAATAACCGTTCCACCTACATTGGCCAGTAAACCTCCTAAACTACCGCCCAGTAATCTGTTCAGGATATCACCATCAAAATCTATTCTGATATATGAGGTTACTCCTGCAGAAACTGCTGCCGGATATTTGAGTTCCAACTCTCCGCTATAGCTCCCTATACCAACGGCTATACCACCGTACGAATTAACGGTAGCAAAGTTGTTGTTATTTAAAGTTGCATTGGTTGCATTATCTACACGACTCTGTGCAGATACGGTATTTGCAAAAACTTTTGTTTGCGCATACGATTTGGAGTAGAAGAGCGTTAATAAAATGATGATTGCAACACAAGTATTGCGAACTATCCCTATTCGGGACGAAAAAGTACGGGTTTTCATCATGTCAGGCGTTTTTAGAAGACTTACTATGAGCAATGCGACCGTTAGGTAAATGTTTTTATAGGTGCATTATAATCATGACAAATCTAAATCTTGAATAGGTTGCTATTTTATCCATTGCTATTCATTTTCGTCAAACTGGTTCCATTCATTTTATTCATAGCATGCATTCTTCGTGAATAGATTTCCTCAATTGTGAAATTTTGATGACATTAGCGCTAGTCATCCCCATACGTTAATTCATGAATGCTAACGATCTCCTTATTGAACTTAGGAAGTTTGTCCTTATAAAATCAGGTTTGAGAAATATCGATCCTGCCCATTGTAAGATCATTTCTGAGTATGTATTTCAGGAAACCAAAAATTATGTAAGCGAAACCACCATCAAACGCTTCTTTGGCTTCGCCAACACGTTACATAAATTTTCGCTTTTTACGCTAAACAGTTTATCGCAATACATTGGTTATAATGACTGGGATTCGTTTTGCAAAGACAAGGAAAATCAGACAACCTCTGTACAAAGTATCTGGCAGGATTTGAAATTAAAAACACATGCCATTACAGAAGTATCGTTAATTGCCAATAAAAACAATTCGGGGGTTCCCTTTAATGCTACTGCCAACCGGAGTTTCTTTTATCCGGATTTCGATTACTTCTTAAAAAATAATTATCAGTTTACTACCGTAAGCGCACAACCTGGTCAGGGCAAATCGATATTGTTAACCCATATGGTTGAGTATTTTTTCCTCTCAGAAAATGCCCTTTATAAAAACGATATCGTTTTAATGGTTAATTCGACCAGCATTAACACCATTATACAAACCGGAAGTACTTTACAGGAATGGTTTTTAAAAGAATTTAAATTTAACAGTCTTAGCGAGCTGATTGGCTTTTTTAAAAAGAACCCCGATAAACGCGAAGGACGTTTTGTGATCATTGTGGATGGCATTGACGAACATTTAGCCAAAAGCAATTATTTTAAAACCTTTATCGATTTTTTATATAGTATTGAAGAGAACAATTTTGTTAGACTGATTTTCGCACTGCGAACGAATAGCTGGATTAATCTCCAGCCCGCCATTTACGGATCGGCATCGTTAACCAAATCGTGGTATACAGGCCTCTTTTACGATGACGATACCCTAAGCAACGTCCCCTCGCTCAATACCGAAGAAGTACTCTACACCCTAAGTAACATCGAAAATAAAGCCATCAACAAAGCTGATGTTAGCCCTCCCCTCTTAGCCCAGTTTAAAACCCCTTTTTGGTTACAGGTTTATTTTAAGCTTAAAGATGAAAACCACCATCTCGAACTCAATAATCCTTTGCTGTGTTACGAGCTGATTAACTACTTTTTAGAAAGAAGGGTTTTTCTGGCCAAAAAAAGTACCGAAAAAATATTCCTGCTTAAGAAAATAAGCGACTCCATTTCCGAAGGCAGTAAAAAACTAAGGGTATCGAAAGAAAAAATACTCAGCTACATCAACTGTTATCCCGATGCCTACGAAGAACTTTTACATGCGGGGATTATTATCGAGGAAAAACGCTTAAGTACTGCCATCCCGACCGAAATTGTCCGTTTCTTAAATGATGATATTTACACCTATTTTCTGTTTATCCAGATCACAGATAAGTTTGCCTATAAGCCCGATAAATCATTTTTTGAATACATTTTAAATAACTTCGCTGTACAGAGCAGCCTCCGGTACCACATTTTAAACTGGTCTATCCGCTTCTGCGTTAACCGGAACGAAATTGCAGCCCTTAAAAATATTTTAAGGTTGCCATTTAGCAACAGCGAAAAAAATAATGCTTTCGATTTTATCTGCTATGTTTCTAAATTCGAACTGGGCAAAGCCAATTCAAACTTTAACAAGTTAAGTATTGGAATGGATTTTATCGATATTATGGTTACCGGAAGAACCATGAGCAGCCTGTACAAGGAAACGGTGAAAACAATTTCTGAAAATGTGCTCAACGAGGATATCCAGATTATGTTGCATGTAATTGAATGTAATGTTAACCTGATCGATGTAGATAAAAACGCCCTCGCCAATACCATGCAATCGCTTAAAAGAAATTACAAACGGTTAAATGAGCTTTTTCCTATCAACCCTTACGATTTAATTCTTTATTTCTACAATAACTTGTCTAATAAACCTGGCGACAGTAAAACCCTCGAAGATAAAATTATCAGGCTTTGCCAGGATATAGACCGCAGCACACCACGTAAAAACGAGGAAATAACTTCAGCAGAAATATTGAGTTACCGCATGGTGCTGATTTCGTTGTTCTCTCAAAAAAGCTATGCCGAATGCCACCGTTTTATAATGGCCATACTCAGTAAATACCCGAACCTTTTTTATGTGCGCCACTCGGTATTTTCGCCGTTTTTACTTATTCACCTTGGGCAAACCTACATTAAGCTCAATTACTTTAAAAAGGCACAGCGCATTATACAGTTTGTAGATAAGATTATTAGCAGCGATTACACCTATTATACCAATTTTATACTGGCCAGTTTTAGTGTTTTTAAAGCTAACTTTTACAGTGCCACGCATAATTATGAACAGGCACTGGCTGAAGCTAACATTGCTCTTGAATTAACCAGCAAGAATGATTTTAAAATGTTTGAGATTTCGCTCCTGCTCAACAAGATCGATACCTTGAAACACACCGAAGACTCGGAAGAGGTATCGAATGTGATTAAAGAGCTGCTTAATTTTTTAACCGTACACAAGCTTTCAATGCCCGATTACGCCAACCTGAGTGGCAGCGAATTTGAGCATACCTTTAAAATCTTAAAATCGTACCGCCGCCATCAAAACCTGTAAATTGGCTTAACAAGGTTAATTGAAACAAAAAATCGGTTAACTGTATGTTGCCAATCAGTTAACCGATGCTCAAATTGAGGCTTTCGACTCGATAATTTATTTAATCAGGTTGTAAAGCTCGTCCAGTTTAGGCGAAAGTACAATCTCGATCCTTCTGTTTTTACTTCTTCCGTCGGCATTTGCATTTGAACCCAATGGCTGAAACTCTCCTTTACCGGTTGCGGTCATCCTTACACTTTCCACCTTTTCATTTTCGGTTAAGAAACGCACCACCGATGTTGCCCTTAATACACTTAAATCCCAGTTATCTTTAATCTGCCCCAGGTTGTTTATTTTCTGGTTATCGGTATGGCCCTCTACAGCAATATTAATTTCGGGTTGTTGTTTTAATACGTTTGCGAGTTGTGCGAGCGCCTGTTTACCTTTTTCATCAATAATGATACTTCCAGATGGAAACAGGAGCTTATCTGTTAACGATACATAAACCTTTCCGTTTTTAATCTCAACCGTTAAGCCACTTTTGGTAAAGCCCAGTAAAGCCTGTTGTAGTTTTTCTTTCAATGCATTGGTAGCTTCATCGCGTTTGCGCAATACTTCTTCTACTTCTTTTAAGCGCTTTTCGCGGGCAGCCAGATCGCCTGATAGTTTTGTAATTTCTGATGATGAATTGCTTTTAAGTTTTTTGTAATTCGCATCAACCGTGTTGTAACTGTTCTGCAAATCGCGAAGCTCTTCGGCCATCAGCGTCGTATCTTTTTTCAATCTGCTTACTTCTTTTTCGAGGTTTTCAATTTTAATTAAACCTTCGTTAAAGGCAGTATACAGCGAATCTTTTGTGCCCAATAAAGCTTTATACTTTTTAGGCGAGAGTACTACACAGGAAGTGAGCGAAGAAATAAGGAGGAGAAAGGCAAAGGCAAGAAAGGTGTGTTTCATTTTTTTATTTTCAAGAGTAAGGTTATTGAGTATTAGGTAGCAAGTATTGTGTAGCAAGTGTTAAGTAGCAAGTATCAAGATTACTGTTTTTTGATAATTGTTTATTGGTAACTGTTAATTGTTTACTGGTAACTGTTAATTAACTACTGTTCAATCGCGTTCCGTAAAAATGCAACTAAAGGTTGTACTGTTTTAAAAGAACTTATCAACTTATTAACGAGCTTAGGTTTAAAAAATTCTTCATCGTCGATTTTCATTGTAGCCTCAAAGCTTTTTAACTTCAAAAACTCGATATTCGGATCGGCCGGATCGTAACCCTTAGGCGCATTTTTCAATGCATTATCAACACCAAGCATAAAGTTTTTCTTAAAATCCTTTTCGTTAATAATCGCCTTAAAGTCTTCGGCATTATAATCTATTTCCTGTCTAATTAACTTTAAGTGTGGTACATCAGGCATCCAGTAGCCTCCGGCTAAAAAGCTTTTTCCCGGCTGAATGTGCAGGTAATAGCCAGGCTCGTTGCCTCCTTTTTTAGTAGAGAACCACATGCCGTAATTATTTTTATAAGGGTCTTTATTTTTACTGAAACGCACATCGCGGTAAATGCGCAAAAGCGTTTTTTTTGGATCTGCCTCTGCTGAAAGGATCGGGTCTATTTTAGCCAGTTCAGATATAATTGCTGCTGCCAGGGCTAAAACATCTTGCTTTGCTGCTTCGTATACATCCTTGTTAGCTGCAAACCACTCGCGGTTATTGTTTTCAGCAACATCTTTTATAAAATTGAGGGTCTCTTTTTTAAGCATACTTTGAGGTTAACTAGTTAATTGTTTTAATCGGTTAATCGTAAGGTCGGGTAGGGGTCTAAAAACTATTTAGTTAATTGTTTAATCGATAACCTAACAATTAACCAGTTTATACAATTTAAACGATTACCCCTAGTTATTTATCGTAATACGGCTTATACTTAATATTTGGCGATAAAACGTGAAGTAATATGATCCTCGAATATCGGTAATTAAAGGGATACAGGATAAAACAGCCTGTAAAAATTACGATGAGGTAATGCCAGAAAGTATTGTCGGTAAGGGGGCCGAAGATTAAATAGGTAATGAAGCTCGCCACCAGCATTTCGATCACGTTCATGGCGTAGCTTACATACATGGCCGCGTAAAAATAGCCTGGTTCTATTTCAATCCGCTGTGCGCAATGCCCGCAAATTTCTTTGGTATGTTGGATATTCCAGCCATACATGCTCCCGGTAAAAATATCTCCCCTACGGCAATGCGGACATTTACAATGCACAATGGCATAAAGCTTAGACGTAGTGCCAGACATGCTCTTAATTTAAATTAAAAGGTTCTCTTTTCATATTGAGGTGGATATTTTTTTTACGGTACTTTTTATACCACACCACCCCCACAATAAGCGCCATTAAATACGGAATAGCTAAAAGATACAGCACCCCTGTATTTAAACCTGCTGTCTGTGTATTACCGTTTTTAACGCCTTGCTCGGCATTAATGGTACACATCGAACATTGTGCTTGCACATTAAGATTTACCGTAAACGTAAGTGCGAGTATAAACAGGATAAAAATTGCTTTCTTTTTCATTCGCTACAAATATAAGCATAAACGGCTGGAGGGGTTTAAAAATTATGTCATAAAAAAGCCCCCAGAAATTCCGGAGGCTCCATTAGAGATGTTAATTTATTATAAAATAACCAATTTCAAGCTTTCATCAGCATTGGCATAATAACCATTCGGGTAAGTAGCTGTTGCCGCTTTAAAGGTTAATTGCTTAAATGTTATGCCATCAACAGTATATTCCTTAAAACCATCAATTCCAGTATCTGTTGGCCTGAACGAATAGTTATTGCTTCCTGCCGTTAAACCGTTATACACCCCCCACGATACAGCAGTGGTTTTAGTTGGTGTTACAAAACGGAAAGAATTTGCAAAGTAAAAGCGGTTAAAAGAAGCTCTGTAACTGGCAATTAAAGCAGGTACGCTTGCCGCGTTTCCAGGTACCGGTACCATAACCAGAGTAGTGTTTCTTTTTCTACCTTTTAAGATAACTGAATCGGCATTGGCTTTTACTACCAAAAACTCTATATCACCTCCTAACCCAGTATCAGAAGGGCCTAAGTTGTTAATAAGTGCACCTGGCAAGGCAAAGTAGTCCAAAACAGAATTGTAGGTATCAAAAGTTAATATTGGACCTGCACCAGGATATACTTTATAAGAGCTGGTAACATTCCCGGTTGAATAATCAGCCTGAATATTTACATCAGTAGCAGAGGTAAAATTAACAAATAAATTAACCCCACCGTATGGCGCGTTAGCACCTGGAAAATATTGAAAAATCCAGCCATTGGGTTTACTTCTTAAAATATTTTGCGCATTAGCCACTGCCTGGTTCAATCGTACTGTTGGGCTTTCATCAAAAACCCTGTCTTTTTTCTTATCACATGCTGCTAAAAACAGAAAACAGATGATGGTTAACAGATAATAATTTCTTTTCATAATATAATAGATTATAATGAAGTTTGATTAAAATTAGGCAGGTCAGCTATGCGAGCCTGGATATTTGCCCTTAATACATCCATATCAATATTCCACACCGTTAGCATGTAATTTTTCACCAATATCAACTTATTGTTGATAATTGTTCTACCTGCAGCGGTACTTCCGGTAGCGTTTAACCTGGCATCCCACTGGGTAGCTGACAAGGTTACATAAAATGAATACAGTTCTGCAAAGTCTTCTTTATCAGAACTACTTGCGTACGGTGAAATGAAACCGGCTGCGATTGCTGCGCCGTCATTAGCCCAGGCAGTTACCCAAACATCATCTACATAAGAAGTTCCGGAAATTGTTCTAAAACTACTTGGAAAATCGGTAGTTTGGTTTAAGATATGCTGAAACTCATGGTGAATGGTATGAAAATAACTGTCGGTTAAAAAGTTTGCATTAACCCCACTAGTCGCATTCAATCTGTTCACCTCGTAAAGCGTAATCTTTCTGGCACCTTCGGCTGTACCCAATATTCTGGTACCATTGTTTCTGTAAGCCGCTTCACCGATATAGTTAATCAGTTTTGGAAAATAACCTTTGATAAAAGATTTTCCGCCCGTTACGGCATCATACGGTTCAAAGCCCAGGTATTTTAACAACTTGGTCATTCTTATCGAGCTGTCATAATTCGCGGGAACCAGATTATAATTCTGGTCAGATTCTTTATCTACATATTTATATAAAACATCAATATTATAATCCAATACTAAATTATTGTAGATGTAATTATCCAGTGCATTTTTTTCGATCGTCGAATCAACAAAAACACTATTTGGATCCAACTTTTCCTTTTTGCAGCCGTTAATTACCAATGTTACTGCCAAAAGAAATAAATAAATTTTATTAAATTTCATGTCTATCTTGGATTAGGGGTTAAACCAGAAGTGATTACATCTTGCGGCAATTGTATTGCTCTTCTATTATCTCTTACTACTAATGTATTGCTGCTAATTGGACCTGGTGCACCAGCAACAATTGTACGCCTGGTAACTTCTATACCGTAACGTTTAACATCAAACCAACGTAATCCGGTAAGTAATGTTTCTATCCTTCTATAATACAATACCGCCTGAAGCATATTTTCTTGTGTACCTGCTTCAATAGTAAATTCAGTATTGAACTTTTTCCTTGGTGTTGAAGCTGCAGGTGTTGAATAGGCAAATGATGTAGCCCATGTATCAACCCTTGCCTGTGTTACAGGTACAGATGAAGTAAAAGTATTGCCTACGAAAAGATTAATATCAGCTAAGGCTGCAGTATAATTTTTCAACTGAATATAAGCCTCAGCACGAGTAAGTAAAACTTCTTCTAAAGTAAAAGGTGTAAAAACACTATGAGTATAGCCAATACCTGCAACCGGATCGGTATATTCAAATTGGTAAGAAACATGAGGTAACAATACCTTATCTAAATTTGCACCTGAATAAGTATAGCTTCGAACACGGTAACCAGGATTACCTGAATAAGTTCCATTAGGTGTATTTCTTACTAAAATTGACTCGCTACCTGCAATGTATGCTCCGTGAGAATACCTGCTTCCAGTATAATAATTACCAAAATTCAATGCGGCAGATGAAGTCGGTGTACTGATTAGGAAATTTGCCTTTATACTACTAGAGTTGTATTCTCTTGTTGTATTAGCAAAGTTCGCACTAAAAGTGGCGATGTAAGTATAATCTCTTAAATAGGTAGATGGTGAATTGTTGAATGAAGCTGTAGCGTAGCTTACTGCTTTAGCCCAATCTCCTTTGTAAAGAAATAACCTTGCTGCAAAAGCATTTGCAGCTGATTTGTTAAAGTGATATTTAGCAACGTTCGAGTTTGAATAAGAGGCATCATTGATCAACGGAATACCCTCTTCCAGATCTTTAATCATCATGTCGTAAACTTCTGCTACAGTATTGCGCTGATATTTAGGATCAAGCGTAGATTCTGGCTTGGTCATATAGGTTATACCTAAATCTGATGCTGATTTTGATGGAGAATAATGCTGTGCAAACATATTTACCAATATAAAATGACCATATGCCCTGGCCACTAAGGCTTCTCCTCTTTGTGGAGATAAATTTGCGGGGTTACCTTGCGTATTAATAGCATCTAGGGCAGCATTAGCACTGGCTATTGCACTATAGCAACCGCTCCATACCCTATCAATACCATCATTATTAGTTTCGGTGATATCCTGCCAATTAAATGCCTGTGTTGAAAACCTATCATAGTTTGGGTTTGAATCTCCATAATCATCAACATTATCTGAAGATAACTCAGACACCAATACATACGAATTTGCAGGATAGGCTGATACCAGCATTTTAGCTATTTTTTCGGTATTATTAAGCTCTGCTCTATTATCTGGCAATTCATCCAGATATTTCTTACAAGAAGAAAAACCGGAAATAATAATTGCGCTAAATACGAGAAATAAATGTTTATTTTTCATTGTAAGTTTCATTAATTAAAATCCAACTCTTAAAGTTAAAGTATATTGTTTTGCTAAAGGCAATGCTACACCACCTGCATTTACAAATTCAGGATCCTGGCCATTCAGATTTTTATCTGCATAGATTAACCATAAATTGGTAGCATTTAAGCGTAACGAAGCAGCGCTAAGACCAATCCTCGACAACATTTTCTTGTTAAAATCGTAAGAAAGTGAAATATCTTTTAAACGAACGAAATCTCCTTTTGCAATATTTGCTGATGAATAGTTATAAGAGTTGTAAGCAATACTATAATTACTGTTATTTCTAATATATCTTGTATCCAGGATAACAGGAATATTTGTTCTCAACTCATCTCCGGGAACTGTCCATGCATCATAAAATTCTCTTGTACTAGCATTAAGATCAGTATAACCTGTTTTGAAAGCAGGATTTAAGCGTACTACATTACCGAAAGAGTAGGTAACAAAAACATTTAGTTTAAATGCCTTGTAGCCGAAAATGTTTCCTAAACTTCCTAAATGGGTAGGTTCGGTAGTTCCTTCGTATTTTAGGAAATCTACATTATCTCTATTTTGAAGATAAACTCCCGTAACTGTTTCACTACCATCACTGTTGGTAAAAACTGGTAATCCATCATTTTGTAACTTAACAAAAGGTATAGAGAATAAAGAACGAGCAGGATAGCCTTGTAAACCATAGCCCGTACCCGTAATCAAATCAATAACGCGGGCATTATTTTCAGAATTAGTTACTTTATTCTGATTGTGGGTGTAGATAAAATTCGCTGTCCAAGAGAAATCGTTCTTCTTAATTACTGTACCGGATACACTTACCTCAATACCGCTTGATTTCATGTCGGCTACATTACCATACTTTGTAATTTCGCCTCCCAATCCTTGCGTATTGATAATACCTATCAAATCAAAATTGTTTCTTTTGTACCAGTCTACATCTACCGCTAATCTATTTTTAAACAGGCCAAAGCTGGTACCAAGATTTAGCTCATGCTTTTTCTCAAACGTAAGTTGAGAGTTCTCTAAAGTGTTAATTTGTAACCCTGTTTCCCTATCAGCGTTAGTTGGTCTCCAAGGATTGTAACTACTGTAGATCGCCTTCGAGTTCGTTACATAACTTGGACCTCTATCGGCTGATAAGCCATATGAACCTTTGAATGTTAAGCTCGAAAACGGTGTATTTAGGTTCTGAAAGAATTTTTCTTCCATAACATTCCACAATCCAGACACGCTCCAAGTTGGCAACCATCTGGCTGAGGCGGACCTGCCTAATCTGTTGCTTCCCTCGTATCTTCCGGTTGCTTTAATGGTATATTTCCTATCATAAGTATAGGCTGCTTCACCGAAGAAAGCTACTTCCTTACTTCTGGTATTACCTACTGTATAATAATTAGTGTTTTCTTCTGAAGCTCTTTTAAATACACGATAATCTGTGAATGGAATTTCGCCCAAATCATATTGCAATCCCCAGCCTCTAAAGAAATTATTATTTCTATAAATTTCACTTAAGGTAGATCCACCAACGATATCGATATTATGCTTATCAGCAAAAGTTTCATTATACTGAGTAACAAAACGGAAATCGTTACTGGTAAGCTTATTATCTACGCGATTATAAATACCTCCTGACGGTAGGATTGAAACAGGCACAGCATATAAGATACTTGGATCGGTATACAGATATGGATTGTTATCCCTGATGATCGTAGTTCCCATTGCCCGGTATGCCGATGCTTGGTTTGAGCTATCTTTAATATAATGTTGTTGTGATGTTTGGTTATACCTTGTCGAGGCAAGAAAACTGAAGTTTAAAGTTTTTAGTGCTTTCCAGCTCAATTCTCCCTGAAACTTAACGTCAGCCACATTAACATCCATATAGTTGTTCTCTAACTCATGCAAGATATTAAATGGAGCATAGTTTCTGGTGTAGAAAGTATTCTGATCTAATGTTCTGGATGTATTTAAGGCATAGGAATATGGGTTAATATCGAAATTACGACCTACCGTACCAAAAACCACATCCGTAGATTGGCCTAAGGTTCCTGGAGCTCTTTGATCTCTATATGATCCATTTGACAAGATTGTTAATTTTAAATTATTACGCAGGTTATAGGTAGCATTAAAATTTGCAGTATATCTTTTTACTCTGCTTTGCTTCGTCCAACCTGGGTCATAAACGGCACTTACAGATGAATAGTATTGTGCCTTCTCTGTTCCGGATGACATACTGATAGAGTGATTTTGCATAACGCTATTGTTAAATAGCAAATCAAACCAATCCGTATTTCTGTATTCCGCTTCTCGTAAATAAGCGTTTTTAGCGGCTTCGGTATTTTGCAATTGACCAGAGTTGATGAGTTGATACATTTTTCCGTACACACCACTGTTTGAAGCATTGGATACACTTGAATTATTTAACCAACCTCTTTGCTCTAACATTTGGTAAACTCCCATTTGTTCCTGAGAATTCATGATGTTAAAATTATCATAAGAGAATTTTGAGCGCGTGGTGAGCTCTGATACATAATTAAAGCTATTTAAGCCAACCCTACCTCTTTTAGTGGTAATTACAATTACTCCACCTTTTCCTTTTGCACCATAAATTGATGTAGCCGCTCCATCTTTTAAGATTTGGAAACTTTCAATATCATTTGAGTTTAAGCCTCCAACAGCCGAGCTAATTAGGGTGAGTGCATCTCCAGATGATAAATCATCAGAACTGATATCAGCAACATCTTCCAGAATTACTCCATCAACAACCCAAAGTGGTTTTGAGCTCCCGTAAATAGAACTTGCTCCACGAATTCTAATTTTTGGGGCAGTACCAAAAGTACCTGTCGTATTTTGAACGGTTACACCTGCAACGCGACCGTCAAGCATCCTGCTAGGATCAGGCAAACCTCCAATTTCAGCATCAGATACTTTTACATTTGAGGTAGCTCCGGTAAATGTCCGTTTGTCAACCTGAGTACCCATACCGGTAACTACAACTTCATTTAGTTCAGCTGCATCTTCTTCTAAGGTTATATTTATACTTGTGCGACCATTTAGAGGTACCTCAACGGTCTTATAACCAATATAGCTAAAAACTAGGGTGGCCTTTTCATTTACACTGATAGTGTAATCGCCTGAAGAGTTTGTGGAAGCTCCATTTGCTGCACCTTTCTCTTTTACACTTACTCCAGGCAGTTCGTTGCCGTTCTTATCCCTCACCTTTCCCGTTACTTTTACGGCTGCAAAATAATCAACAACCTTACTAAACAGCGATTTTTGTTTAGGTGTAATCAGGATAGTTTTATCTTCTATTGTATAGGCAAGATCCATTCCTGAAATGATTTTCCCCATCACTTCTTCAATAGTAGCACTGTTGAAATCGGCATTAATTGTTGTGGTACTACTTATTTTATTGGTAGAGAGCAGTACATCATAACCAGATTGTTGTCTGATTTCGCGGAACATTTTTTCGAGCGTTACATTTTTTTCTTTTAATGTAACCAGCTGGCCAAATGAAGCTGCACTAACCTGCATTAACGAGGCAAGCAGAACGACCGTAATTAACTTCATCATTAATAGCAATTTAGGTATGTAGCGGCGATGCGTACATAAAATTCTAATATAAATTTTGTACATTTAATAGTCTGTTTTTTGTGCGGAACGCAAGAAAGTTTAGACGCCAAAAAGCGTTTCGCGGTTATCCAAGAAATAATTGATTTTTAATCGATTCCGGTTTACGGAATAGCTAAACAGATCATAAAAGGGGGTGTTACAAGCACTCCTTTTTTTATGCGTTCAACTTTTGGATCGTCAGGAGCTTTGTCGAAGTTTTTTCATGGTTGTTAGGTTATGAGTTGATTAATTTGTTATTTCTTTTTTATAGATAAAGATTAGTTACTCCTTCATCTCTTCTCGTTTATTCTTTATAGACAATTAGTTTATTGCCCTTAATATCAAAGCGTACTTCGCCGGTTTGTTCAAGTTTTCTCAGCACTTTTGATATCTTTTCGAAACGGCTTACCGTTCCGTAATACATCACTTCTTTGGCTTCAGGATCGGCATATTCTATTTCTACATTATACCAGCGGGCAATTTTGCGCAAAATACTTTCCTGTTTTTCATTATCGAACATGAAATAGCCGTTTTTCCAGGCTATAGCCTCATCGGTATTTGCATTTTTAATCGTTAATCCGCTGTTAGATAATACCGATTGCTCGCCTGGTTTGAGTACCAGCATCTCAGTTGAGTTTAAATCGGCAACACGCACACTCCCTTCCAGCAAAGTAGTCCGGGTTACATTTTCGTTAGCGTAGCTGTTGATATTGAAGTGTGTGCCTAAAACTTCCAGTTCTTGTTTTGAAGTTTTAACGATAAAAGGGTGTGCTTTATCTTTGGCTACTTCAAAATAGGCCTCGCCGGTTAATTCAACCTTACGCTGTTTTGATGAGCCGATATTTAAAGAGTATTTTAAAGAAGAGGCCGCATTAAGCCATACCACCGAGCCATCAGGCAACCTGATTTCCCATTCGCCCCCATTGGGAGTAGAAATGGTATTTACTTTCGAATCGTCTATATTACCTGCTGTTTTTTCGATATGATATACTAACTGGCCATTTGCGGTTTTAGAAACCGATATTCCGGCCTGCTCAATCACATCGCCGTTTGCGGCATCACTTAGTGATATTTTCCGTCCATCAGCTAACGTTAAAATGGCTTTATTTTTACCCGGCGCCACATCTGAAGCAAAAACATGCTCTTTCTTTTTATTTAGCGATAGGTATGCCGTAAAAGAAAACACAACCAACACGGCTGCTGCTGCGGCCCATTTTAGCGGGCGAAGTAAAATGCTACGCGGTGTTTTTTTAGGTTTATCGGTAGCCAGAACATTATTTAACACCGTTTCCCATTTTTCAGTTTCGGTTACTGCTGCAGCTGTCGCCTCTTCGGACTCAATCATTTTTACGATTTCATCGCCAACTGAAGATGCAGGATCACTAGCCAATGCCAAAAGCTCCTGCTTTTCTGCCGGGCTCAATGCATCTGCCGTAAACTGTTTTAATAAGTAATTTATTCGTTGTTCCATAATGGGGCTACAATACTAAGAAGCAGGTAAAGGGAATTAGGACTATTGGTTTTTTAAAAAAAATTTATTTTATTTTAAAAAAGAGGAAAACAAAAGGGAAAACGAAAGCAATTCCGTGTTGATCGAGGTAGAGGCGGATAGATTTTAAGGCCGATACCAGGGCATTTTTAACGGTATTTGGCGATAAGTGGAGGATTTCAGCAATTTCGGGAATGGTTTTACCATCGCGACGGCTCAGTTGGTATATTTTACGGCGTTGATCGGGTAATTTTTCAATCGCAGCAGCAATAATTTTAGTTACCTCGTTCAAATTAATGGTTTCGATGGTGTTATTGTGGCTATCACTTTGTTTAGCCGTAAAAGCGTCCACCATTTTATCGGTCTTAAGCTTTTTACGCAAATAGCTTAAGCATTCATTTGATACGTACTTATACAAATAAGCTTTTACGTTCTCCACTTCGGCAAGTTTATCGCGGTTAAGCCATACCCTTAAAAAGGCATCCTGGATAATCTCTTCTACAGCATCGTCTGATTTGGTAAATTTTGTGGCGAAAATTTGGAGTACAGGCAGGTATTTGAAGAACAATACAGAAAACGCCTGCTCATCCCCCACTACAATTTTTTCTACAAGCTTTAAATCATCTTCCGTCTTTGCTAGCGCCATACTTAGTTAACCTACATCCCCGCATTTAGAATATCAGCATTATGCTGGGCGATATACTACACATAAAAGTGAAAAAAAAAACGGGTTTAAACAAATAACTATTGTAACCAAAACAGTATATAACTAAAAAAGCCTTACATTTTTAAATATAAGGCTTCAATGATATTTTTTATAAGGGATCTTAATACTGGTAATATGGCGAAATCATCAGGTAAACCACTACGCCGGTTATCGCTACATATAACCACAAAGGAAAAGTAATTTTAGCGATCTTTTTGTGGCGGTCGAAACGCTCTGCCAAAGCCCTCACGTATGTAACCAAAACCATTGGGATAATGGCAATGGAAAGCAGAATGTGCGTTAAAAGAATAAAGAAATAAACATATCTCACTGTTCCGTCGCCGCCAAATTTAGTAGAAGGGGTTGTCATGTGGTAAGCGATATACATCAGCAAAAACAACAAAGAACAACCAATGGCACTTTTCATTAAGTTCTGGTGCAAAGTAATTTTTCCGTTCTTAACTGCCCAAACAGCTACAACTAAAAGTATGGCTGTTATACCATTAATAGTTGCATATATTGGCGGCAAAAAAGGAAGCGGGGGTGCATCAATACCTAAATCTTTTAATTTTACTACAAATAAGACCGCTACAGCAACGGGAATTAAAATGGATAGGATAATGATCCATTTGTTATATTTTTTCTCAATTGGGCTATTTTCCATGAGTTTCTAAATCTCTTTATTTTTTATGAATAAGTTAACCGCCACAGACTCCCGACTAAAGACTGTGGACTGAAGACTAATTACCTGCCGTCTTTAACGTTTCGCAAATACTCTGCAATCAATACTTTGATCTCATCTTCCAGCCTGGCATTGGCCTCCTTGTTATCGGCTTCGTAAATACCGCGAATGCGGTGCAGGTTATCGATAAGCAAAATTTTATTACTGAAAATGAAGCTTGGCTTTTTCCGCGTATCATCTTCAACTACATCGAGCAATAAACCATTTTTAATTAGTGGATAGGTTTGCGCGGTATCGCCTGCTAAAAAATCCCATTTACCTACTATTGCTTTAAAACTGGCAGCAAAATCTTTAATCTTACTTTGATCGGCCGGATCTACGGATAAACTTAAGAATTTAACCAAAGGCTTTTGTTCGTAGCCATCAGACAGTTGTTTGATGTATTGGCTTGCCTGCTGCTTGCTGGCTCCTGTATGGAATAAGTTTAAAACTACAATCTTGTTCTCCAGCGATTTCCAGCTGATGGTATCGTTATGCTGATTAACAAGTTTAAAATCGGGGATTTGGTGATAGATCGTATCCGGAATTTTCTTTCCCTTTACACTGTGAAAGGTAGTGGCTACAATCTTTTTGCCGAAGATGGGTAAACTCTTATACCGGTTTTTGGCAAAGTGTGGCAATAAGTAAAAAAATAAAAATCCCGGTATAGCTAAAATGCTTACCAGGATTAATACCTTTTTTATAGGGCTTCTTTTCATTAATGGCTCATCATGTGCAGGTTTAAAAACCCACCTTCTATTAGCATTAAAACAATAAAGTAAATAATGAAAATGAATGAAACCGTTAATGCCAATTGCAGGCCAAGTTTCTCATACTTTAAGTGCATGAAATAAGCCACAATATAAAAAGCCTTTAACAATGTTAAAACGATATAAACATAGTTACCGATGTGTTGTGTCATGTATCCTTTCGGAATTAATACCAACGCAATGATAAACTCAATTACAGTAATTAATAAAAGGATTCCGAAAACTTTCCAGATTTTACCTTTTGATAAACCTGCGTGATCGTCGTGTCCGTGTTCCTCTGTTGTATGTGTGTGCTCTGACATAAAAATATTTTTATAATATGATAAATTAAACCAAATAGAAGAATGTAAATACGAACACCCATACTAAATCTACAAAGTGCCAGTATAAACCAACTTTCTCAACCATTAAATAGTGCCCTCTTCTTTCGAAAGTTCCGTTAATCGTCATGATTAAGATAATGATGTTAATGATTACACCACTAAATACGTGGAAACCGTGGAAACCGGTAATGGTGAAAAATAAGTTTGCAAATTGTTGTGCAGCTACTAAAGAAACATCTTCAGGTTTAAGGAAGAAGTGTTTTAACTCTTCAGCAGAAGGGATATGACCCCACCAGAAACCATCGTGGTGTAAGTGCGTCCACTCAATTGCCTGACAGCCTAGGAACATAAAACCACCTACAATGGTTGCAACCATCCAGCCGATAACTTCTTTTTTAGCACGTCTGTGTCCGGCTTCTACAGCTAACACCATCGTTACCGAACTCATGATTAAGATAAAAGTCATGATACCCACGAAAACCAATGGTGCACCGTGCTCGGCAATACCTGGAATAGATTGGAAAACTTTATCTGGAGCTGGCCATGTTAATTTAGAAAAACGCTGAGCGCCGTAGTAGATCAATAATGATGAAAAGGTAAAAGCATCTGATAATAGGAAAAACCACATCATGATTTTACCATATTCTACCGACCACGGAGAACGACCACCATTCCATGGTCCGGTTTTAACTTGATCTAATTGTGATACTGCATTCATTTGGAAATAGTATAATAGTTTGTTAACAAATTTAACGGTTCAAAAGTAAAAAAACATATAGATATATCCATAGGATATCTATAAAATGCCAAAAAATAGAAGCGATTTCCATTCTATACTGGCTCTTAGCGGCAGGAATATTCTTATAACTACCTAATAAAGCATTAATAATAAAGCCTACACCTGCAATAATGTGCAACAAGTGCATACCCGATATTACGTAAATAAAAGAAATTGCGGCGTTGTTACCTACCAGCGTAGCTCCCGTTCTCACCATACTTCCCCATGCATTAAACTGCATAATACCGAAAGCTATGGCTAAGATTACGGTAACCCAAAGCAGGTTACGTTGCAAGCTAAAATTAAGTTTTTTCAGGGCCCTTGCCGCTAAAAATAAAGTAATACTGCTGGCTATAATTACCATGCTCGAGTAAATAAACGCATCGGGCAATACTAAACCATGCCCTTTACCTTTTGATGCGGCAAATACCAGATAATAACTGGTAAAGCCCCCAAACATAATGGTAGATGATACTACGAATAACCAAACAATAAACTTTCTGGGTTTTGGATCAAATGTATCCTGGATTTTTTCCATTGTGATAACCATCAGTTATTTTGCTATAAAATTTAATAATAAACCCAGCTGTACAGCAGGGATGTAAAAAAACGAACAGAACATCACGCGCTTCGCATCAATCATTTCTCTGTTCATTAAAAGTTTAAACGCTAACCAGCTAAAAATAAAACCAGCTATTAGCGATAAGCCCGCAATGTAATAACCGCCAAAGCCATAAAAGGTTGGCAGTAAACTTACAGGTATTAAAATCAGGGTACTTAAAAACGTAAGTAAAGCTGTTGCTTTATCGCGTTTTTTGGTAGGTAATAACCTAAAACCCGCTTTTTTATAATCATCATCCAGTACCCATGCAATAGCCCAAAAGTGAGGGAACTGCCATACAAACTGGATCAGGAACAATATACCGGCAATATAATAATCAATTTCATGGAACATTTCAGCTTTTAAACTGCCAAATGCTGCCAGGTAACCGATGAGTGGTGGCAATGCTCCCGGAATAGCACCAACAAAAACTGCTATCGGCGATTTCCTTTTTAACGGTGTATAAGCAAATGCATATAATAAAATAGAGAATACAGATAATAAACCCGTTTCTAAATTTAATTTACCCAATAACCAGGTGCCTACAAACGACATAAATACACCTAAAATCAACCCTTGTCCGGTAGTCATCCTACCCGCTGGCATTGGCCTGTCTTTGGTGCGCGACATAAGTTTATCCAAATCCTTTTCAATAATCTCGTTAAAGGTATTGGCTGCAGCAGTAACCAAAAAGCCACCTGCAATTAAAATCAGCCAGTTTCCCCAATCAATACTGGGAATATGGCCCCTGCCAACCTGCATTTTCTGTCCAATCAGAAAAGAGATCGATGCAGAAAATACTACCGTAAACGATAGCCTGAATTTGATGAGTTTAGAAAAATCTGAAATAAATTGTTTCAATTCCCTTAAATATTATTGTTTATATGTACTGGTACGGTAAACCAACAGGTACAAATAAAATTGTAAACTAAACAGCAGCGTTGAGAACAAAATATGTAATGCCTGCGCCACTGGTGGAAAAGCAATGTATGCCAAAGCTAAACCACTTAACAACTGAACTAAGAGCGTAATTAAAATAAACCGGGCAGTTAACAACGGAGCGGCTTTACCACTAAAACGATCGATAACCATTTTATAAACCACACCATTGGTGATCACTACCAGTATAGCCAAATCGCGGTGATAAGAAAAAATACTGCCCACCTTCGAAATCCATGCTGCTTTTCCACTATACGCTAGAGATTTTGCAATCACATCTACCGCTTCCCTTACATCAGTACCAATAACAATCTGTACAAGACTAATAATTAAGGTAAAGAACAAAAATCCTTTAAGCCACAATATGCGGTACATAATTACCGAAGGAGCTTTATTTAGCTGCTTGGCGTAATTATAGGTATAAATGGAAATAGCCAGAATAACCAAAGCCAAAAGCATGTGTACGGTTACTACCCATTGCGCCAGATTAGTTGAAACCACAATTGAACCCAACCACCCCTGATAGCCTACTACAAAAATGTTGAGTATGCTTAATACAATGATGCGTTTAGCTGTTTTCCGATAAGTAAAAGAACAAATGGCTGTTAACAGTAAAAAGATACCTGCAGCTACTCCCGCCAATCGGTTCAGATATTCCGTCCAGGTTTTAGCCGGATTGAACTCTTCGGGGATAGTAATGCTTTTATCATGCCTGATGCTATCTGCCAGTGCTACTTTGCCCATACTTTCGAGGTATTTGGCAAATTTTTCGTTTTTCTTTAATCTGCCGGCAACATACTTTTCTTTGTAATTGGCCGGAAGCTGCGATACATCGGTAGGTGGAATGTAACGATCGAAACATTTTGGCCAATCCGGACAGCCCATACCAGATCCTGTACTGCGTACAATACCACCGGCAAGTATAACCAATAGCGTAACTACGATGGTTATCAGATTAATTTTAATGAAACGTTGTTCTGATCCGCTGACCATATATCTATTACGATGAAAAGGGTATCCGGATAAGCAGAAACTTAATCAGATACCCCTTCTAAATTTTATTTAAAGCTTAAAACTAGCCCTTATTCTCTTCAACCGGATTGGCTAATTCCCAATCTTGTTGAATTTTTTCTGCTTCAGCATTTCCTTCAAAATCGTGAGGCAAGTTAGAGCTCATGGTTTGAGAGAAAGGAACAGTTTGCGGAATGAAATCTGCATCATGTCCTGGTTTGCTATAATCGTAAGGCCATCTGTAAACAGTTGGAATTTCTCCTGGCCAGTTACCATGTAAGTGCTCTACTGGTGCAGTCCACTCTAATGTATTGGATTCCCAAGGGTTTTGAGGAGAAACTTTACCTTTAAAGATCGAGTAGAAGAAGTTAAACAAGAACGCCACTTGTGCTAACGCAGCCATAATAGCAGCCCAGGTAACAAATACGTTTACGGTTAACCATTTTTTCATAAACTCGAACTCAGTAAATGCATAGTAACGACGTGGTACACCATCTAAACCTAAGAAGTGAAGCGGGAAGAATACCAAATATGCCGCGATGAAAGTTAACCAGAAGTGTAAATATCCCAGTTTAGCGTTCATCATTTTACCGAACATTTTAGGGAACCAGTGATAAACACCTGCAAGCATACCAAAGATAGCTGCTGAACCCATTACAAGGTGGAAGTGGGCAACTACAAAATAAGTATCGTGTAAGTTAATATCTAAAGATGCATTACCTAAGAAGATACCGGTTAAACCACCAGAGATAAAGAATGATACTAAACCGATAGCAAATAGCATAGCCGGAGTAAAACGGATATTACCACGCCATAAAGTAGCAAGGTAGTTAAATGTTTTTACTGCCGATGGTACCGCAATAATTAAGGTAGTGATCATAAATACACCACCCAACAACGGGTTCATACCCGTAACAAACATGTGGTGACCCCATACGATGAATGATAATACGGTAATACCGATTAGTGAGTAAACCATTGCGTGGTAACCGAAGATCGGTTTACGTGAGTTTACCGAGATTACTTCAGATGAAATACCTAAAGCAGGCATAATTACGATATATACCTCAGGGTGACCTAAGAACCAGAATAAGTGTTGCCATAAAATTGGCGAACCACCTTCGTTTGGTAAAATATCAGTACCCATTACGATATCTGATAAGTAGAAACTTGTTCCGAAACTACGGTCGAAGATCATTAATACCACACCCGCAACCAATACAGGGAATGATAAAATACCTAAGATAGCGGTTAAGAAGAAAGCCCAGATAGTTAATGGCATTTTCCAAAGGTCCATACCTTTAGTACGCATGTTTAAGATTGTACTTACGTAGTTGATACCACCCATTAACGATGATGCTACGAAAAGAACCATACTAATTAACCACAAGGTCATACCCAGGCCTGAACCTGGCATAGCTTTAGCTACTACAGATAGTGGCGGATAAACGGTCCAACCACCAGATGCAGGTCCGGTTTGAATAAAGAATGATGACATCATGATCACACAGGCCATAAAGAAGAACCAGTATGAAAGCATGTTTAAGAATGGCGAAGCCATATCCCGTGCACCAATTTGTAAAGGAATTAATAAGTTACTAAATGTACCGCTCAAGCCGGCTGTTAGTACAAAGAATACCATGATGGTACCGTGAATGGTTACCAGTGCCAGATAAAAATCGGCTTTAATACGACCGCCTTCAGCCCATTTACCTAAAAATGTTTCTAAGAAGGGGAAACTTTTATCTGGCCAGGCCAATTGGATACGGAATAAAATAGATAAGCCCATTGCTATTACCGCCATAATGATACCGGTAATTAAAAATTGCTTGGCAATCATTTTATGATCCATACTAAAGATGTACTTTGAAATCAAAGTCTCTTTATGATGCCCATGATCAGCGTGATCGTTATTGTGTTCGTCGTGTAATGCTATTGTTGACATAATTCGTTCGCTCCTGCTTAATATTATTTATTTAAAGCCATTTGGTTAGTTTTCACAGCAGCTGAATCTGTAGCTGCTGAATCTGCTTCTGATTTTACAGGTGCAGGTGCCACTGGCAAATTAAATTGTTTTCTTAAATCATCGTTTAAGTATGTTTTCTGTTCAGCTATCCAGGCTTTGTAGTCAGCCTCAGAAACTACACGTACCACCTTTTGCATATTGTAGTGACCAGCACCACAAATTTTAGCACAGAAGAAAAGATACTTAAAGTTAGGATCGTTTGTTTCTTGCTGCATCTCTGCAGTTGTTTTTGTAGGCGTAAACTCAAAATAAGTTTTCATACCTGGTACAGTATTTAACTGAACCCTGAAATGTGGCATGTAAAAACTGTGAATTACATCTTTACTGGTTAAGATTAACTTAACAGGTTTTCCAACCGGAATAACCATCTCATCAGCCATCTCATCATCACGAGAGTTCAGATCTTTAAAATCGATACCCAATGGGTTGGTAGCTGTTGTTAATTTGTAGTTTTTTGTACCTACAACACCGTCAGCTCCAGGGTAACGGATAGACCATTTAAACTGCTCAGAAGTTACTTCAATTTGTAATGGTTTGTTATTTGGATCTTCAACTTTATAGAAAATTGATCTCCAGGTTAAGAAACCCATTAATACCAACACGGTTAGTACTAAAGCCGGAACGATAGTCCAGATTTTCTCGATCGTATTGTTATGCGGATAGTAGTAAGCTTTTCTTTTTGCAGAGTATTTGTAGATATAAGCAAAGCCGAATAATAAGATGTGTGTTAACACAAACACGATTGTGGTGATGATCAATGTTAAATTGAACATCTCATCTATTTTCTTACCATGTTCTGATGCTGCATCAGGAAGTAACATTGCACCGTGCACTGTATATTCCCAATATACACCATATAAACCCAACACTAAAAACAAGGCAAATAAACTTGCATGTACCCTATTCCAGTTAATGCCTACAGGCTTACCTTGTGCTTCGCGGCTTAATTCATATACCCTTATCGATTTACCGATAATTGCAATGAATAAACATACAGCAAGGAAAATCAGCACATAAAATATTACCGATTTATAAACATCGCCCATATCAACCTTCGGTGCCGCGGCAGCACCTGCTGCTGCATCTTGCGCAAATACGCTAGTGTTTGCAAAAACAGTAAGTAATACTGCTAAAGCTGCGGTCGTTTTATTCGTTATAAACTTTCTTAAACTCATTTTCTTAAAAGTAGTACGCTGTACTGCTAATTATAATAATAACTAAATATTTGCTCTATCTTATCACCATTACAATTGATGATGCAAACTTTCTTGTAATAATGGGTGATTCTTGGCAATTAAAGGTTTTTTACTCAATGCCGATAAAACGGTAAAGGTAAACAATCCTACGAAACCTATTGCAATTCCGATTTCTATAAAGCTAAAACCGTTGTGGCCATCTTCTACTGCACCTGGCATAATCATTTGGTAGTAATCTACCCAGTGACCTAGCAATACCACGATAGAAACGAATAATAACTTGGCATCGGTTCTTTTGTTATCTCTATCCATTAACAATAATACTGGCGCTAAGAAGTTCATAGCCAGGTTTAAGAAAAACCAGAACTTGTAATATTCAAAGCGTTTGAAGAAATATACAGTCTCCTCAGGCATGTTTGCATAGTAGATTAATAAGAACTGAGCAAACCATACATAAGTCCAGAAAATAGAGAAACCAAAAATAAACTGTCCTAAGTTGTGTAAGTGGCTATTGTTAACCCACTGCATGTAACCAGCTCTTCTTAATAAGATCAGGATAATGGCAATGGCTGCTAAACTGCTTACCCACATAGCTGCGAAGTTGTACCAACCAAACATGGTTGAGAACCAGTGTGCCTCTAATGACATCACCGTATCGAAAGCAAAAACAGGTGTTGTAAATCCGTAGATAACTAAGAAAATACAAGCGTTTTTGAAGCTTTTTCTGTAAGAGTTTAAACCACCTGCTAAATCTTCGTTGTAAGAAAGTTTAACAAAAAGCATCGAGAAAATGCTGTAAACACCTAAGAAGATCACCTGACGACCTAAAAAGAAAGGTACGTTAAGGAATACCGATTTACCAGCAATGATCGAATCATAGTGCGGGCTGTTTGGATCAGTTAATCCTTCTGCATTCCAGTGGTGGTATAAGTTATGTGTAAATAAACCTGCCGAAATAACTACAACAAGTATTACAGCTGCCAAAGGCAAAGTTTTTGCCATCGCCTGTGGTACACGTAAAATAGATGCAGACCATCCTGCCTGCGCTACATATTGAACAGCAAGGAAAAATGTACCCGACATACAAACGCATGCGAAGTAATATGCCATAAGCAACAGGTTGGCAAAAGTACGCTCGTGCATTACTTTATCGCCGGCTAAGAAACCGAAAAGAACAGCTGCTGCACCGATAAGGATACCAACTATGCTTAAGGTTTTTACTTTTCCTGTAAACTCAAACTGTTCACTAAAATTAATATTGTGAGTTCCCATTTATATTCTGCTTTACTTATTGTTGTTTTTGTAATTCCTGAACATACATCACCACTTTCCAACGATCTGTCGGAGAAATTTGTGAAGCATGCGAGCCCATATTATTTACACCGTAGGTAATGGTGTGGTAGATTTTTCCGGCAGTAAGTGCTTTCATATCTCCACCTCTTGATGAACTTCCTGAGAAGTACGAAGGTACACCACTAAATTTCTCAATTTTAACCAGGTGTCCTTGTCCGTCCCCTTTAGTTCCGTGGCACGGGCTACAGAAAACGTCGAACAAATGCTGGCCCTGAGCTAAATTTACAGTATCAACAGGTAAAGGGTTAACCATGCTCACACCAGCTGCCTGATATCCCTCAAGGGTATTAGGAAACTCATCATACTCTGTAAAACCTACTGGTTTAGTATGTGCTGGTGGCAATTGTGCCGTTTTACCATCTTTAAAATTCTTGTTTGGCTGGTCCGGATTGTAAGCAATCGGATCATACATGTTTCTGGCATATTCTAAACCAGTACTGCGTTTATCTTTACAAGCAGAAAAGGTAGCTGCAAAAGCGATAGCTAAAAACGCCGTGTAAACAAATTTATTCTTATTCATAGCTAATGTACTTCCTTTCATTGTACTTTATTTCTAAAGCACCTGCATCTTTTAATAATCCATCAATTACAGTGTGAGCTGTATTGTCCTTTGCATCAACTGCAATTACAAAACGATCATCGGTAGCACGTAAATCCATCACCCTTGGTGCTCTTCCCGGAAATAAGTGTGTAGAAGCATAGTAAGTTAACACCATACCGAAAGCACAGAATAATACCGTAAGCTCGAACATTATCGGAATAAAATCCGGCAATGCAAATGATGGTTTACCACCTATGTTTACTCTCCAATCGATAACTGCGCAGAAATAAATTAAAGCGAATGCACAGCAAGTACCGGTAATACCAAAGCAAAATGCTGCGATATCGATTCTAGATCTTTTAATTCCTAATTTGGCTTCTATTCCGTGTATAGGCATTGGGGTATATACATCGTGGATACTGATGTTATTTTCCTGAAGCTTTTCGATGCCATGCATCATTTCATCAGGATCGCCAAAGCTGCCTAAAATATATTTGATATCACTCATTGTTATATTTTTGCGTAATCTTCTTGTTTAACACTATCAAATTTTTCTAAAGACTCTACGTATTCAGCAACGTATTCTTTATTCTCGTGCCCTTCTTTAATCTGTTTCATTTTAGCTTGCTCACTTGCAGATTTTAATAATAATTTAACCTCTGCGATAGCGATTGATGGCAATACCCTTAAGAACAATAAGAATAAGGTAAAGAATAAACCAATTGAACCTACGAATACACTGATATCAACCCAGGTTGGATAGAACATAGCCCAGCTTGATGGAATATAATCGCGGTGTAATGAAGTAACGATAATTACGAAACGCTCGAACCACATACCTACGTTTACTACGATTGATAAAATCCAGGTAGCTTTAATGCTTAAACGGATCTTTCTGAACCATAACAACTGTGGAGAGATTACGTTACAAGTCATCATCATCCAGTACGACCACCAGTAAGGACCAGTAGAACGGTTGATGAAAGCATACTGCTCGTACTCAGAACCTGAATACCATGCAATGAAGAACTCAGTTAAGTAAGCAACACCTACGATTGATCCGGTTAAGATGATGATTTTATTCATCGACTCGATGTGGAACATGGTGATATAATTCTCTAAACCTAATACCTTACGTGCAACCAATAATAAGGTTAACACCATCGCGAAGCCCGAGAAAATCGCACCTGCTACGAAGTATGGAGGGAAAATGGTAGTGTGCCATCCCGGAATTACCGAAGTTGCAAAGTCCATTGATACAATGGTGTGTACCGAAAGTACAAGTGGTGTAGAAATACCTGCTAAGATTAACGACACCGCTTCGAAACGTTGCCATGTTTTAACACTTCCACTCCACCCGAAAGAGAAGATAGAATAGATTTTTCTGCGGGTACCTACTGCACGGTCGCGGATAGTTGCAATATCTGGTAATAAACCTGTGTACCAGAATAATAATGATACAGAGAAATAAGTTGAGATCGCAAACATATCCCATACCAATGGTGAGTTAAAGTTTACCCAAATCGAACCGAACTGGTTTGGTAAAGGTAAAACCCAATAGGCTAACCATGGGCGGCCCATGTGCGATACTACATAAGTTGCGGCACAGATTACGGCGAAGATCGTCATTGCCTCTGCGGAACGGTTGATTGAGTTACGCCAGTTCTGACGAAAAAGTAATAGTACAGCCGAGATTAGTGTTCCGGCGTGACCAATACCTACCCACCATACGAAACCGGTGATATCCCATGCCCAACCTACTGTTTTATTTAAACCCCATGCTCCGATACCATTCCAGAAGGTGTAACTTACAGCTACTACCCAAAGTAAAGCACCTAATGAGGCAACAATGAAACCAATCCACCAAGCTTTGTTTGGCTTATTTTCTACCGGGCTCAAAATATCATCCGTAATTTTTGCATACGTGATATTATCGCCGGTAATTAATGGTTCTCTAAGTATTGATTCGTTATGTCCTGACATAATTTGTATTTTCTTTATACTAAAGCTTACGCTTGTACTGTTGTATCTGTATTTCTAATTTTTGTCATGTAGCCGATACCTGGTTTCACATTGATCTCTTCTAATACGTAGTAGATACGCTCAGAACGTAATGCTTTTGAAACCTCTGAATTTGGATCGTTTGCATCACCAAATACGATTGCATTTGCTGAACAAGCTTCCTGACAAGCCATTTTAATATCGCCATCTTTTAATGGACGTTTCTCCAGTTTAGCTTGTAATTTGCCACCTTGTATACGTTGAATACACATAGAGCATTTTTCCATAACCCCTCTTGAACGTGTAGTTACATCAGGATTTAAAACCAATTGGGTAAACTCGTTATTTAAATAGTTATCGAAACGAGAATCGTTCCAGTAGTTGAACCAGTTAAAACGACGTACTTTGTATGGACAGTTGTTTGCACAATAACGTGTACCTACGCAACGGTTATAAGCCATGTGGTTTAAACCATCACTTGAGTGTACTGTTGCCAATACCGGACATACAGTTTCGCAAGGTGCGTGGTCACAGTGTTGGCACAACATTGGTTGGTGAACAACTGAAACGTGATCTAAGTCTTCTAATTTTGCAATTTCTTTCTCTCTTGTTACATCGCCATCTTTAGTTTCGTAGCTATAGTAACGGTCGATACGGATCCAGTGCATCTCACGACGACGACGAACCTCATCACGGCCTACAACCGGAATGTTGTTTTCTACGTTACAGGCAACAATACAAGAACCACAACCCGTACAAGCATTCAAATCGATTGCCATAACCCAGTTGTTACCTGGTTTTTCATATTGATCCCAAAGGTCGTAATCTTTGTGCTCACCTTTTTCGTTACCAGCACCAGCATTTTTTAAGTACTCTTTAAAAGTAGCTTCTTTAATTACTGCACGGCCTTCGAATGAGTGGTGAGTTTGTGTTTGAGCCAGTTCGTAGTAACCGCCAGTTGGGGTAATGGTTACAGAAGTAGCATATTGCATTGTTCCGTTAACAAAAGAAACAAAAGGGAAAGCATTTTTACCTACATCGTTACCAGCTTTACCAGTTTTGGTACGGCCATAACCTAATGCAATAGATGCTGTTCCTTGTGCTTGTCCTGGCTGGATCAATACCGGAAGGTCTACCGAATATCCGTTGCTTCCTTTTACAGTTACAACATCAAATTCTTTAACTTTTAATTTTTCGGCAAATTTTGGTGCAATGGCAACAAAGTTATCCCAGGTTACTTTAGATACCGGATCAGGTAACTCTTGTAAGAATGCATTGTTTGCATTTTTACCATCACGCATCGGGATGTTTTCGTAAACCTGTAACTCTACCTCTTTAGCCAAAGATTTGCTGCTGTTGGCAATTGAAGTAGCTACTGCAGCTAACGATAGAGTGAAGCTGTAAGTACCGGCGGCTTTCGCAGCTGTGGTAACTACACCTTTCTCCAGTACCTCTTCCCATTTCAAACCTGCAGCTGGTAATACTTTAGCTTCCCAGTTGCTGCGTACAAACTGATAGTAATCTTTAACAGGAGCATCAGCCCAGGTTAATAAACTTTCTTCTGCCTGACGGCTATTGAAAACCGGGTTAATGGTTGGCTGAACGATAGAATAGTATCCTTCGTAAGCGTTAGCATCACCCCACGATTCTAAGTAGTTGTGGTTAATGGCAATTGCATCACAAAGCGTAGCTGTTTCATCAGCACGGTCTGAGAATGAAATTTTTGCCGGAACTTTGGCTAAAGCATCAGTAAATGCTTTTGCATTTGCAGCATCGTAAGCCGGGTTGCTGTTTAAGAATAAAACTGCACCAACTTCGCCACGTCCCATTTCAGCAACCAAGCCATTAAATTCGGCATCGTTACCTGCGTATAAGTAGCAAGGGTTATCTAAGTCGATAGTAGTACCATAACTTCCGATAGCGGCGTTAATGGCATTTACTAAAATTTGAGTAGAAACATCGTTCGAACCACAAACTACTAAACCTTTACCTTTATTCTGTAATAATTCTTTAGCAACTAATTTAATTACTTTATCAGCAGTTGCATTGTTACCTAAAGTTCCACCTGGTAATGCCTGACCAGTAATTGCATTGTATAAAGCAATTAAAGCCGGGCCTTCTTCCGATAATTTAACCGGAACACGGGTATCGGCATTGGTACCGGTTAAGCTCATTCCACCTTCGAACTGAATGTGGCGGCTCATTTTTTTATTTTCTAACGATTTGTAGTTACGGTTAGCGGTGTATTGTGAAGTAAATTCTTCACCGCTAATCCAGGTACCTAAGAAATCGGCACTGAAACTTACAATTAAATCGGCCTTATCGAAGTTATACTTTGGTAAAACAGCTTTACCAAAACTGTTTTGGTTAGCCTGAATAATACCAGTGTATGAAACAGCATCGTACTGAACCAGTTTGGCAGCAGGATATTTGGCAACAAACTGTGCAATTACTGCATTAGTTGACGGGCTGTTTACTGTTGAGGCTACGATACGGATTTTTTTGCCTGAAGCCTGTGCTTTTGTCAACTCGCCTTTTACAAAGCTGTCGATTTTTGCCCAGGTAGTTTCTTCAGTCTGACCACCTTTTACTAAAGCTGGTGCTTTTAGTTTAGATACATCGTATAAATCTAATACCGAAGCTTGCGCTCTTGCATCTGTACCACAATTGTATAAACCTGCATTTGGATTCGGTTCAATTTTAATTGGGCGACCCTCTCTAGTTTTAACTAAAATACTCTGGCCGTTGAAGCTTGAAGTATAAAAGTTAGGAATACCTGGCGTAACCTCTTCAGGTTTTACTAAATAAGGGATTGATTTTTTTAACGGTGTACTTTGGCAGGCTGCTAATGTAACCGCACCTAAACCAAAGCCTAACGCCTTTAAAAAGTCGCGGCGTGGGGTAACGGTACTTAACCCTGCTTCATTTAAAACATCTTCTATTGGAAGTGGCTCGGCGAATTCGTTTTTGTTATTTTTAACAAAATCCGGTGTATTGTTATACTCCTCTAAGCCTTTCCAGTATTTTTTATTGCTTTCCATTTAAGCTATATTACTGTGTATCGAACGTTCTTACTAAACTCTAATCTATTAATAGTGGCACTTACCACACTCTAAACCACCCAATAATGCCGGGGTAATTTTCTCGCCTTTTTTAATTTTTTCGTGCGCTTCGATAACCTTAGCGTAGAAAGCATTGTTTTTCTGACCAGAAATATCTGTTTCTTTATGGCAGTTAATACACCATTTCATGGTTAACGGAGAATATTGATAAATTTCTTCCATTGTATTAACCGGACCATGACAAGCGAAACAAACAGGTTCATTTGGTTGTAATCCTTTTGCTTTACGAATTGCATCTTCTGCAACTACCACGTGTTGAGAGTGGTTGAAGTAAGCAAAATCAGGTAGATTGTGTACACGAACCCACTCCATTGGTTTCGATTTACTCTCATCGTATTTCTGTGTTTCAGGATCGTAACCTAAAGCACTGTAGATTTTTTTGATCTCAGGAGAAATCTCGCCGTCATATTTATCCCTTGCCTGTACCGCTTTGTGGCAGTTCATACAAACGTTTAATGATGGAATAGATGCATTTTTAGACTTAAATGCTCCGGAGTGGCAATACTGACAATCGATCTGATTGATACCAGCGTGCAGCTCGTGAGAGAATTTAATTGGCTGAACTGGCTGATAACCTGTGTGAACACCGGTATTCCACATGCCCATCCAACCGAACGAACCTAAGCAGATAATTAAACACAAGATGAAGAACATTACAAATTTCTTGTTTTTGAACATCTTGCGCACGCCTACTTTTAACGGCACATCTTCTTCAATTTCGATACCTTGTTTTTGTAGGATCAAACGCTCTAGTAATTTAGATGCGCGACCTAAAATTACAAGGATAACAATAGCTACAATTACAATAGCTACGATACCTGCAATTGATAAACCTGAAGTAGATTCATCTTTAGCTGCAGCAGCACCACCAGCAGGAGTAGCTGGTTTAGGTTCGCCTTCCTGAATGTAAGCTAAGATATCTTTTACTTTTGCTTCATCTAACTCAGGGAAAGTAGTCATTGGTACTTTACCATTATCGTTAAATAATTTAACAGCGGCCGGATCGCCTGCAGCAATCATAGCTGCGTTGTTTGGAATCCATTTTAACAGGAACGCTTCAGGGTGACGATCGCTTACTCCAGCTAATGCCGGACCAACAACTTTGTGATCTAACGCGTGACACGAAGAACATTTTGCTTTGAAAAGCGTTCTTCCTTCTTTAGCATCCTGCGCATTTACGGTAGAAACCGCTATTACGGAAATTGCTGAAAACACGAATAACGACTTCCAAACGCTTTTTAAAATCATCGAGATATCTCTCATAATGAACACTTTATACTTATTTAATTTACTTTTTGTTGTGAAATTGATGCCTGAGCCCAGATAGCCCCATCAAACTTTGAACAAAAGTATAACTTATTAGTAAATCCCATGACATAATAGTGACTGGAAATACAATTTATAATCATTCTAAACAAATGCTGATTTGAGCCACTGAGGCAATAAAAATGCCCATTTTTGATACAAAATCTCAAATGGGCATACCAAAAACCAATTTGGTTTATTTATTTCTTGCAATTATTGTTTTAATATCCACGCAAACATTAGCGGTGCTACAATTGTTGCATCACTTTCTACGATAAATTTCGGCGTATGGATATCCAGTTTACCCCAGGTAATCTTTTCGTTCGGCACAGCACCCGAGTACGAGCCATAAGATGTGGTCGAATCAGAGATCTGGCAGAAGTAACTCCAGAAAGGAATATTCTCCATTTCCATATCCTGATATAACATCGGTACTACACAAATCGGGAAATCGCCGGCAATACCTCCACCAATCTGGAAGAAACCAATTCCTTTACCACCACTGTTGGCAATATACCAATCGGCTAACCAACCCATGTACTCAATGCCACTTTTCATGGTAGTTGCCTTTAATTCACTTTTCATTACGTAAGAAGCAAAGATATTACCCATGGTCGAATCTTCCCATCCTGGTACTACAATTGGTAAATTCTTTTCAGCCGCAGCCAGCATCCACGAATTTTTAGGGTCAATTTCATAATACTGCTCCAAATCGCCGCTCAAAAGCATTTTGTACATAAACTCATGCGGAAAATATCTTTCTCCGGCTGTATCTGCATCTTTCCAGATTTTGTGAATGTGTTTTTGTAAACGACGGAAAGCTTCTTCTTCCGGAATACAGGTATCTGTAACGCGGTTGTAATGGTTCTCTAATAAATCCCATTCATCCTGCGGACTTAAATCACGGTAGTTAGGTACACGTTTATAGTGAGAATGCGCAACCAGGTTCATAATATCCTCTTCCAAATTGGCACCTGTACAAGAAATAATAGCCACTTTATCCTGGCGAATCATTTCAGCAAGTGAAATACCCAGTTCTGCAGTACTCATTGCACCGGCAAGCGTGATCATCATTTTTCCACCCTCATCCAAATGCGTTTCGTATCCTTTAGCCGCATCCATCATTGCCGCTGCATTAAAATGGAGGTAATTACGCTCCATAAACTGAGATATTGGTCCTCTAGTATTGCTCATTTCGTTTTGTATTGTTTGCCGCAAAAATAGGTATTTAGGCCGAAAGGTTAAAACCTAAATGCGTTTAGGGTTTTGCCGGCTGCACTTGGCGCTTGTTAACCGGTATAAGTTCGCGGTGTCCTCAACCCTGTTCCGATAGCGAACGGACTCATTTCAGGATCTCTGGCTTAAATAAGTTAATGCCAATTTTCAGAAAAGCAGAAACAGCAGCATTTATTAAAGGTAGCCCGGCTTTTTGGTACAAGTCCTCGCCCGATAAAGAATCGGGATGCGGGCTTTCCCCGCCAATCCGGTTTAAGTGGCAATAGGCAGATGCACCTATCCCCTCGCGATCGTCATCCTGAGCGGAGTCGAAGGATCTTTTTCGTAACATTATATAATCAAGATACACCTATATATATACAATAACCAAGCACCAATTATCAATAACCAAAGACCGGACACTAATGAACGAATCAGTTTTCAGTGGGCAGTTTGCAGTACCAATGAACCAATCAGTTTAGAGTTGGGCGTTTGGAGTCAGTTAACCGATTAACCATAATACAGTTTGCAGTTTTCAGTGCGCAGTTTGCAGTACTGATAAACAAATAACGAATGAAGCAACCAGTTTGCAATGGGCAGTATGCAGTACTAATGAACAAATGACCAGTGAACGAATGAACTATAACTAAATTTCCTTTTCTTTGCACCAATGAAAAAATATTATCTAATTATTTTACTTGCATTCGTTTCAGGAAGTTCTTTTGCACAAATGAAACTGATCAGGAAGATGCTCTCGAACGAAAAAGATACTACACGTAAAGCCAGTTTTTTACCTTTACCTGCATTTGGGTATAGTCAGGAAACCGGATTTGAGTTTGGTGTTGGCGCCATTTATTCCTTCTATATAGATCGTAAAGATACACTGAACCGCAGCTCCAATTTTGCGTTGAACACCACCTACTCTACTAAAAAGACAGCAAACTTTATGCTGAAGGGCGATATGTGGACCAAAGGAAACAAATACCACTTTATTGGTGATATCCGTTTCAAAAACCAACCCTTTAATTTTTATGGTATTGGCAATAACGCTACAAAGGCTGATGAAGATAAATTAGATCAAAGGGTTTTTAAAACACTTTTCGATGCGGAAATGAATACTTTACCAAAAGCTTATACTGGTGTTTCATTAGGTTTTGAGAATTATCATTTTATCGACAAGCAAGCCGGAGGCATTTACACCACTAATCCACAAATTTTAGATAAAGATGGTGGTTCCGTGGCGTGGATTGGTGCATCGCAGAGCTATGATACCCGCAATAGCAACAATTATCCAACCAAAGGTTTCTTCGGGAGGGCAACCTATCAGTACGCACCTGATTTCTTCGGTGGCGAAAGTTTCAATGGTTCGCAGATTAAGCTCGATCTTCGTGGTTTCTTTAGTATAGCACCCAAAGTGGTTTTGGGTGTACAGGGAATTTATTATACCATCCAAAGCAAAAGCACACCATTTTATTTATTACAGCAATTAGGAAACGACCAAATGATGCGGGGTTATTATAGTGGCCGTTACCGCGACGAAAATTTAATGGCAGCACAGGCCGAAATCCGCTACCGCTTTATGAACCGTTTCGGTATTGTAGCTTTTGCAGGCACAGGCAAAGTATTTAACAATGGCCAGTTTAACGGCGACGGACTAAAGCCCAACTACGGCGTTGGTGGCCGCTACTTTTTTGATCCGGCAAAAGGCCTCAGCGTAAGGCTTGATTACGGCATAGGTGAAAAACTACCGAATGAAAAACGCCAAAGCGGGTTTTACATCAGTTTGGCTGAAGCGTTTTAAAAGTTATAAATTGGAATGATATAAGATGGATAATAGGACAAATCGCAACAGCCTATACTAATCTCGCATGTACTTAAATGCCTTAGAAAGTAAAAAACTATGCTACCTGTTCTGCGCTAATCACCGAAATCTGCGGGCTAATTTTAATAACCATTTAAGTTTCATACTAATCCAAATAAGCTTTAAATGTGCTTGCCTGTCTTAGATGGTAAACGTATGCGGATTTTACTAACCTAATTATTTCTCCTCCGCTCATCCTCATTCCCTTGTTTAATTTCCTGCCGCTTAATTTTTTCATTGCCAAAATTATAGCGTACAGAAAATCTTAGCTGCCGGTTATCATAATAATGGTTATATACCTGATTAATACCATTTACCAAACTGCTAAAACGATAGCGATCTGTTTTTAAAATATCAGTTGCCGCCAGGGCAATTTGCAATTTTTTATCCAGCCATAAAGTTTTAAAGCCAATATCTAGATTGTATTGACTCCGGCTTTTGTTTACCCCATCAACTGCAGGCCATGCATACCAAAAACTGATATCCCCAAGCACAGTTTTCGAGCGGTTTAAAATAAATTGATTTGTACTTGCAAAATAAGCTCCAAAACCCTTTAAACGGCTTAAGGTTTGCGGCAAGGAAGAGTTAGCTATATTGTAAAAAATATTCAGCTGGTTGGTACTCTCCCAAGCTTTTAAAGAATTAAGTACAACGGAATTACTTAGCTGATAATGATAGCCCGTAACAAAATTAACAGGCTTTGATGATTGGGTATTGGAAAGTGAATCAACAAAATTTAAATCGTTATAGCCGTCAGCGGTTTTGCTAAACGAAAAAGTGGTGGTAAATACCTGTTTGTAAATATGCATCAGGCTTATATTGTTATTGTACGATGGTTTTAAAAACGGATTGCCTTCTGTATAAACATATTGGTTGCTGTACCAACGAAACGGATTGAGTTTACGGTAAGCAGGGCGGTTAATTCGCCGGCCATAATTAACTGACCAAATGCTTTGCCCGCTTGCCCGGTAATTAATAAAAGCAGTGGGAAATAGCTGGAAATATCGATTCTGATTGCGTTCATTTACCGAAACACCATCCATCTGACTATATTCTCCCCGCAAACCGAATTGGAAATCCCAGCGTTTAATATTTTTGCTTACGTTAAGGTACAGCGCCTGGGTATTTTCCCGATAATTGAACAGATTACTTTGTTTTTCATCTAACACATAAGTACCTTCTCCTCGTTTAAAGAAACCAACATCACTCTTATTCTGGATAAAGCTAATTTTTCCACCAACCGCTATCTTCAAAAAAGGATAAGGCAAATCGAAATCAGCCTTTACCGTATACAAAGCTGTTTGCTGTTTACTTGCTGATAAATACTCGGCAAAGGAATCAGGAACAGGTTGGTCGTTTGGGAAATAACTGGTATTATCAAAAAAACGGTTTTTATCATCATTGTACCTAAACCAATCGGCATTGAACGTAAATGTTTTACCGGCGGTATTGAGCAATTGCTTTAAATACATATTGGCCGAATGGTAATGCGATCTTATTTTAGCATTGGCATCGGATTTTAGCATCGAATCTATCTGCTCTTTCTCATTAAAAACAGTAGTATTAATTTGTTCTTCAGAATGAAAATTGGTTAATCCACCAGCATACGAAGCTCCGAAAGTACCCCGTTTCGAGAACTGATAATCGACGCCAAACTGCCCGCTGGGTACTGTTCGAAAGTTACGGTCTTTATTTACCACCTCCCACTGCTGCGTGGGATAGTAAATGTTACTTTGCTCTACAGGCACCAGCGATCCTTTTCTGAAATTAAGATTGGTATAAACTGTAAACTTATTTTTTCGATAGTTCAAATTACCACCGGCAACTGCAGTGGCATAAGTGGCTTGGTTTATTCCCGCGATTACCGAAACTTTAATGCCATCGCCTAAAGCTTTTTTGAGTACGATATTAATTAAGCCATTATTTCCCTGCGCATCATACTTAGCTGGTGGATTAGTTATAATTTCAATCTTACCAATATTATCCGATGAAATTGATTTGAGGTAACCAGATAAATTATCGCCTGATAGTTGTACCAGCTTATCGTCGATCATTACACTCACACTCCCCTTCCCTACCAGCGAAACTTTATCATTTAAAACCCTTACTCCAGGTACTTTGGCCAGCAGTTCGAGTGCATCGGTACCAATTGCAGCTATACTATTTTCAACATTGAAAACAGTGCGATCGATTTTTTGAGTGATTAATGGCTGTTTTGCATTTATTTGTACATCGGTGAGTATTTGCGCGTCTGCAGCAAGTTGTATGTTAATGATTGTATCAGCTGTTAAATTTAAGCTTCCGGTTGTAGTCTTAAAATTAAGTGCTGAAAAAATAACCGAATACCGGCCTCTAAGCAGGTTTTTCAAATGGTAATTACCCAGGCTATCGGTCTGGGCATAGCTAATTCGGTTTTGAGGCCCCGATATTTTAACCGTAATAAAAGGTAAAGCGTTAAAATTCTGGTCTGTTATTTTGCCTAAAATGCTAAACTGTGCCCAGGAGGGTAAAGCAGAAAAAAACGCAAACAAAAAGAAAGAAAATCGCAACATTTAGTGGTTAAACCCAGCGCCATATAATTTGGACTTTTCTGTATTTAAATCAAAAAATAAACTATCTGCCTTAATAGTTTTATTATCCCATGAAATCATAGTTGCCTTATTAACCATTACTGATTTTTCTTTATTGTTGTAAACAATTTTGGTTCCAGACAAGGTAACTCCATTATAATTCAATTTAGCATTTCCGAATAGCGATATAACAGATTTATCGCGGCTTACCTGAAGCGAATCTTGCGCACTATACTGCACCTTTGAATCATCATTATTAACTCTCCGCGAAGAACTCACCAATTCGTCAAGATTATTACAAGTCTTCATTTCTCCATCGCCACTATCAAAACTAAACCCACCACTTTTTAGATTAAAAGTAATGAGATTAGATTTCAACCGATAATTATTTCTAGAGTTTGTAAACGTTGCATTTTTTGCAACCATTGTACCATTTCTTTCATCCAGCTCAACATATTTAGCCTTTAGCCTGTTATTATTAATATCAATCACGGCATTTTCCATGTACGATTTCTTTTGTTTTATATCACCAGTGCTTTTGGAAAAGGAGATGATTTTAGGCTTAACTGGCTTTAAAATTTTGCGATTATCTCCTAGGTTATTAGAAACAACGAATTGCAAAGGTATTTGGTCGGCTTTTTCTTTAATTTCTGTTGTAACTTTGGTTACTTTCATTTTTTTAGGTTCTACAATTATAACCGGATATTTACTATCCTGCCAAACATCAACCTTGTTGACAATTACGCCTAAATTATCGCCTGGATTTAAGGTTAAAGTTCGCATAATTTTGGGCTCTATATAAACGCGGTAGCGTTTTTGGTCAACTTTTAATAACACCCCATCAGCTATTTTGGCTACACCAAAATAATGGACTTGCTCAATTATTCCATTTATTTTTTTCCCTTTGATACGATTTGCTTCTGATAAAAGATTTGCATACTTAGGTGATTTTTTCCATGTATTATAATCTTCATATTCGAATATTATATTGCCATCCATATTTTTTATTGCTTTTGGCATATAAGTATTTTCGAATTTCTTAAATCTATCCGCATCTCCAATTGGCTTTGGAGGTATAATAGTGGGTACTATAAAAACACTTAATTCATCTCCAATTTCAATTTTCACATCAACAAATCCTGATGATATTCTATAAATCCCATCTATGGTTTTTAGTGTAAAAAATACTGCCTCAAGATCTTTAGGAGTTTGCACAATTACACCTTTAACCCATTTTCCATTTGAATCAAGGTGCAATTGCTTATTTTCAAGCTTATTGGTAGGTGTAACATCAACATAACTAACAGTAAAGCTATATACTAAGCTCAACACTATTGGTAATACCAATACATAGATTAACTTTTTCATATTCTTAGATTTAGAATGAAACAGCATTTTAATCCGATCCTTAACCGGGCTTTTTACAAAATTGTGGATTAGTGCATTGTTGGTTTTGGTTACCGCAAGCTGAAGTAACAAACCCGCATAAGCCTGATTGCCGAAACTGGCCGAAGTAATTTCATCAGCTTCATATTCGTGCACCTGCTCCAAAGCTTTATCGTACAAATAAATTACCGGGTTAAACCACAACAGGGCTTTAGCAATCATAAGCAATATTTTATCGGCCGAATGATACTGGCTGGCGTGCACCTGTTCATGTTTAAGTAAAACAGCCAGATCGGTTTCGCTCAGTTTATCTCCGTCAATAAAAACATAATTAAAAAAAGAGCAATTGGTAAATCCAGTGGTTTTAGTAATCAATTTTAGGCCATCACCATTTTTAGTGTAACGCCAGGTATGTTTTAAAAGGCTCAGCAATCGCCAAAGGCAAACAAACAGCAAAACCGACACTATAACGGCATAAGCATAAGGAATTAAGCCTAACCAATCTATCTCACGTTGCGCTTCTGGCTGGTACTCGACCATTACAGGTTGAATAAGCTGTACAGGTTCGTCAGCAGTTTTTACTTCAGGTAGGTTGGTAACCAGATCTGTTTCAGCTGCCACCATTTCGCGTTTAACCTCGAACTGCAAAGCCGGAATAACGAAACTGATCAATAAGGTAACCAGCAGGTAATAACGGTTGATTTTAAAGAAAGTAAGCTTTCGCAGTACCAGCAGGTAAAAACCGAAAAACAATACCGTACAGGCGGCAACTTTAAGCAGATAGGTTAAGGTTTCCATAACTTCGTTTATTTAGCAGCCGCGTTTCGAAAATTCTACAAATCCGTCCAAAATCAGATTGCTCATCCTGCGGACATTTTTCTCCTGACTAATGTATTCCAGGCTTTTCTCGTCAGCTATATTGCCCATTTCGATTACCACTGCAGGGACTTTCGATTCGCGTAATAAATAGAGGTTGGCTTCCTTTAAGGCTCCCCTTACCGGCAGGCCTTCCAGTGTATTCAGTTTACTTAAAATGCCTGTACCAAACTCTTCTGCAACTTTAATATTTTTGTTCAATTTAGAAACATATACTTCTACGCCGTTAAAAGGAACCTGCTCGCCGTTTTTTACACCAGCATTGTGATGAATAGAAATAAACGCTGTTACAGGTTGCTGAGGCAAGCGATCGTGAAGCGAAAGGTATTCATCCTTATCTCTGGTGAGTAATACTTTTATCCCTCTTTTTGCAGCTTCTTCCTTTAAAATTTTAACTGCTCTTAAGTTCAAATCTTTTTCTTTCTGCCCATCTACAGCCGTTGCCGCAGCATCTTTACCACCATGGCCCGCATCAACAACCAATACCACTTCTACCTCTTTAAAGGCACCACCGGTATTGTGCTTCATAACCAGGTTGTCTTTAAGGTAATTCATGGCATAAACATTGGGTTTGCGCGGCGCATCGGATGGGATTTCGGCACCGGCCAGTGTTTTTTCTACAATAATTTCTTTCCTGTTGATAAATGCCATGCAGCAGATCAACAATACAGGCACTACGGCTAAATAAGCGAGCCTTTTCAGTTTTGTATTTGGTTCTTTGTACAACATGATAATTCTATTTTTTAAGGGTAACTTACTGAAACAATGGGTTGCAAGGTTTTTTGAAGGCATAGCCAGGTTGAGCAAAAGCGAAGCATAAACCTTTTTATCTGCTACGCGCGATGTTTCGCGATCGGCCAAAAATTCGTGATTATGATCAATAGCATTGCGCCAGAAATAAATAACGGGATTAAACCAAAGGATAGCCGTTACCAGATTCGCAAATAACTTATCTAAGGCATGCAGTTGTTTTACGTGCACCAACTCGTGCCTGATCACCAGCTCGCGCTCGTTGACAGGCAGAGAAATATCGACCACAATACGGTTAAGGAAAGAACAGTTTTTAATCGCCGAATTTTTACCGACCAAAATAATAGCATTCTCCTCTCCTAACCTGTTTTTACGCAACTGATGTTTAATGCGCAGTATCATCAAAAACATCCTGCACGATAAAAGAACCAGTATAGCAAAGTATGCGTAAACAAAAACCGATTCCCAATTCACATTTAAAGCGCTTTGAGTAGTATTATCTACAAAATCATGCTCTACAAAACCATCATTGGCAGCATAAGCAACCTGACTCACCTTTTGTTGGACAGGCACGACTATTTCTTGCGTGCTTTCGATAGTTAAGGCAGGCACTATAAAACTAAACACCAGCATTAGCAGTAAGTAAACCCTGTTGAGGTTAAAAAACGTAAGCCTGGCCAGCAACAAATGATAAACAGCAAAAAACAATGCTGTACATGCCGAAACCTTGAGGAGGTACATTAAAATCATGGCCTGCTGTTTTGGTTAATTAACTGTTTAATTTCTTCTATATCTTTTTCGCTTAGCTTTTCTTCTTTTACCATAAATGATAAAAGGCTGGCTGGAGAATTATCGAAATATCCCGAAAACAGCTTCGAAAATGTAGTTTTGGCATACTGGTCTTTACTAATTGCCGGAAAATACTCGTAGGTTTTACCGTAAGCTTTATAATTTACATAACCTTTCTTTTCGAGCAAACGCACAATTGATGAAATGGTATTATAAGGTGGCTTTGGCTCTTCATCCAGCTCATCAATAATATCTTTTACAAATGCTTTTTGCAGTTTCCATAAAACCTGCATAATGCGCTCTTCTGCTTTGGTTAATTCTTCCATAATCAAATCTATAACTTATTTTTCAGTTTTACAACTTAAAAATAAGTTATACGACTTAAAAATCAGTTTAAAAAACACAACACGCTGATTTACAGAAACAAAAAAATAAAACATCAATATCAAAAATCAGACAATACGGAAAACCAACAGCCCGATCATACAGTTGCGTCGGGATTTGGTTAAAAACCTATCTGGCCTTAAAGCAAGTGTAAGGTAAGCTATATGTATGCCTCAAGAATAGATAAAGCGTAGATAAAGCATAGATACAGTATAACAATAGTATTAAAATCAACTTTTAATAAATGCCATAATTGGGTTACAATGGCTACTTACTGAGCCCTGCAACCGCATTGATGGTAAGCGCTACAATTACAGTATTGAAAATAAAGGCGATTAAACTGTGGAGCAGAGACAGTCTCCTGATGGTACGGTCAGAAATTTCGACGTCCGAAACCTGGAAAGTCATGCCCAAAACAAAAGAGAAATAAGCGAAATCGATAAAATCGGGTTCATCATTGCCCGGAAAGTTCAGGCCAAAACCTCCTTTTGTTGATTTTTCTTTCCGCCTGTCGCCATAGTACAAATGGGCGTAGCGCATGGTAAAGGTCGTATGTACCAGAAACCACGACAAAAACATCCCCAGTATAGCAATTACCAAATCAAGTGGTTCAATATCTTTGTTAATGAGCAGCAAAATTACCGCCAGCAAACCGGCAAAAGTAGAAACCAATACTATGGCAAAAATTTCGCCCCGGCTTTCATCCTGCATTTTGGCTTTTAAATGGGTTTCGGCAGCAGAAGTATGAAAAAACATAAACCAGTGGAGGCTAATCAGTACCAGGCAAAACACATCCCACCCAAACATAATGTGCGTGAGGGCATCCATTTTACAAAAAAGCGAAAGCAGATATGCAGCAATTCCCGAAAAGAGGCTGAGCAGCAGAATAAAGAGTGCCGATCGTTTTAAAATACCTGCTAATTTCGGTTCCTGCATCGGTTTAAAACTTAAGTTTAAAGTGTTCTTTAGCCTGCCCCTTTTTAAAATAAACCAAACCGATCCAAAATAAATCGATGGTTACGGCAACATCAGGGTGGTTTTTAATTTCTGTCCAGGCCTCTTTCATACCTTCGCTCCAATAAATATCGTCAAAAATGAGTAACGAATTTTCGGTAACTTTTGGCAGGCACCATTTAAAATAATTAAGGGTTGCATCTTTCCGGTGATTCCCGTCAATGTAAACAAAATCTAAAGTGGGCTGTCGGGCAATAATGTCGGGTAAAATTAAATCGAAGTTGCCAACATGCAGCTCTATATTGTTCAGCCCCAGGGCTTCAAAACTCTTTCTGGCCACTGCGGCAGTTTGCGGGCAGCCCTCTATAGTAATAATCTCAGCATTGGCATCTGTTTTAGCCAGGTAAGCGGTGGTAATGCCCAGGCAAGTACCCAACTCAATGGCACTTTTGGGCGCTGTATTTTTAGCCAGGCGGTAAATGAGCTTAGCCAGTCGCGGACTTTTTAACGCATTTTTAGCAATCTGACTAACTTTCTTGGTGCGGTTTTTATTGAGCTGAGAGCCCGCTCCCAGGTCGGTAACAGTGATTATCGAATCGTCATTAAAAAGTTTTTTTCGCTGCTCCTCTATGTTTTTGTATTCAGATTTGTCGTTAAAATCGTAAATTACCTCATCGGCGAGCTTATACACAAATGGCGAATGCGTACCATGCCTGCTCTTAGCTGTTAAACGGTGTTTAAGGTAATCTGTAATAAATTGAAATAGCATAATATTGCAAAAGTAATTAATCGCCGCAAACGTATGTATGTTTTATGGAAAATATCGCAGAGATAAGTGCTTTAGTAAAGTTGTTGGATGATCCGGATGAGGAAGTGTACCAACATGTAGAGAAAAAACTGCTTGAATATGGTGGTGAGGTAATCCATTATTTAGAAAATGCCTGGGAGCAATCGTTTGATGGCCTCATGCAGGAACGCATTGAAAATATTGTTCATCAAATCCAGTTTAAAACGGTTAAAGAAGATTTAAACCTTTGGTATTTAAGTGGCGCTTTCGATTTATTGCAGGGCGCTTTAATTATAAACCGTTACCAATACCCTGATTTAGATGAGCAAAAGGTAATCAATCAGATTGAGGATATAAAAAGAGATATTTGGCTGGGCTTGCAGTACGAAATGAGCTCTGTTGAGAAAGTAAAACTGATTAACCATGTTTTATACCAGCAATATGGTTTTGGTGGCAATACTAAAAACCACCACGATCCGCAAAATTCTTACCTGAACCAGGTTTTAGAAAGCAAAAAAGGCAACCAGATTTCGCTGGCCATTATTTATTCTACATTGGCCCAAAAGTTAGATTTGCCTGTGTATGGAATTAATTTGCCGCAGCATTTTATTTTAGGTTATATAGATGATAGTAAGCAGGAAGGTACTGAGTATGGTGTGCTTTTTTACATCAATGCTTTTAACCGCGGTAATATCTTCGGCAAACACGATGTAGACCAGTTTTTGCGTCAGCTTAACCTGGAAGCTTTACCCGAGTATTACAAACCCTGCAGCAATACGGATATTATCCGCCGCGTAATCAGAAACCTGATTTCGGCTTACGAAAATGCCGGAGCGACAGAAAAAGTAGCCGAATTAAACGAGTTACAAAACATTTTAGCAGAAAAATAGCCTTTTAATCCCCCATCCTGTGTACAAAAAAATCGGTAACCTATCCAAAATTTGCCTGTTAATGGCTTTCATGCTTTTCGCTGGCAGCCTAAGCGCACAAAAAACAGTTAAACCAAATGTAATTGCTTACTACACTGGCCAGGGAGGATCGGTTATTGATAGTTTTCCTGTTGAAAAACTAAGTCATTTGATCTACAGTTTCGGACATTTGAAAGGCGATAGTTTAAACATCACATCGGCTAAAGATTCGGCGCTAATCTCGAAAATGGTTGAGCTGAAAAAACGCAACCCAGATTTAAAGGTGATGATAGCCATGGGTGGCTGGAGTGCCTGCAGGGATTGTTCGGAAGTATTTAGCAGAAAGGAAGGCCGAAAAACTTTTGCCAAAACCACCAAAGCACTTTTAGATTTTTTTAAAGCTGATGGTATTGATATGGATTGGGAATACCCTGCTGTTTTGGGTTATCCGGGCCATAGGTACACACCCGATGACAAACATAACTTTACTTTATTGATTAAAGAATTACGCAGCAAACTCGGCAAAAAAGCAGAAATTAGCTTTGCAGCCGGAGGTACACAAAACTGTATCGACTCTTGCTTTGAATGGGATAAGGTAATGCCACTGGTAAACCGGGTTAACGTAATGAGTTACGATTTGGTAAGTGGATATGCCACAGTAAGCGGGCACCACACACCCTTATATTCTACTGATAATCAACAACTTTCAGGTGATTATGCCATAAAATCGTTAATTAATTTGGGCGTGCCTGCAGACAAAATAGCCCTTGGCGCTGCATTTTACGCCCGGGTTTTCGAAAATACAACCGATGCAAATCAGGGCTTGTACCAACCTACCAAATTTATTCGTGGTGTTTCCTTCAAAAACTTTAAAACTACTTTTACCGAAGCTGAAGGCTATACTTATTATTGGGATGAAGCAGCTAAATCGCCTTATTACTACAACCCCAAAAATAGGCAACTGGTAACTTTCGATGATCCTAAATCAATTGACTTAAAAACCCGGTATGTAATCGACAAAAAATTAAACGGTATTATGTTTTGGGAGCTTACCGACGATGCTTACAGCAATGGCTTGCTTGATGTTATTGATAAAACGATGAAGGGGATTTAAGCTTTAAATCAATTTTGAATAAAGGAATTTACACCAACTTAATGATCTTAATGATGTGAAGTGAAAGGATTCCCCTTTCTCTACCTGCGTATTAATCATTCAGTCTGACCGCTAGCGCGAAGCACCGAAAGCTACTACCCAGTAATTTTGCACCATACCTGAACCTGCTTGTTTACTTTTAGCATCCATCATAGCTTTACAATGGCTTGTACTATTTTTCCATGCAGCGATTACCTCATCAGCCCTGCTATAACCCTTTGCTAAATTTTCTGATCTAAATTCGCCTGTATAGCCCGCGCTAACCACCCGCTCTTCCGGGGTACCACCTTCGGGAGATAAATGATCGAAATAGTTTTTCTGCGCCATGTCTTTGGCGTGCGTGTTTGCCGCAGTCTGTAAACCTATATTTACCGATAAGGGAGCTACAGGAGGCATATATTCAGTACCACAGTTACAACCACTTTGCCTTAACAGATTAATTTTATCAACCAGCAGCACCACTTCATTTTCGGGCTGGCCTACTTCATCTTTTTTGCACTGTACCAATAAAATGCCAGACAGTAAAAACCAACAAATAATTAACCAGTTTTTCATTTCAATTAATTGCAACAAAGGAGGAAACACTATAGCTTCCTCCCTGAATAAATTTTCGATTAATAAATTAGAAAGCCCTTTCCCTGCCGAGGTAAATATTCTTGCCGGTGTATAAGGTATTGCCACCCGGGCCGGGAGATCCGCTATCGCCCTCCATTTGCATATTGATGATTAACCACATGGGTTTATTTACCGAATTGCTCATGGTATGTTTGGCCACCCAAACATTATCAATGTAGTAATGGCAATCTACATCGGTTGCACTTACTTTATTGTACCAGCATTTATAGTTGTGGTACGAACCGGCATTAGAAACTGCGGTAAGTTTATTTTCCCAGCCACCATCGTAGGTATTTTGCCAATTGGTGTTACTGCCTTTAAACTCCATAATATCACTCTCAGGTGGCCACGAATTAACGCCGGTAATCCAAAAAGCAGGCCAGGTACCCCTTACTGTTGGCACGGCAAAATCGCCCGATATGGTATAACTCGGAAACTGATCGTTAATTACTACCTGTTGCTTGGCATAACATGCACCCGAATTGTACCAGATGGCTACATTGGTAAAGCCATTAGCTGTGCTGTTTCCGGGCGAGGTAGCCAACCGGGTTGCCTTAATGGTAAGTACACCACCACTTAACGAAATCTGGTTATGGTTTGAAGTACTTCCTACCATACGTGCCGAACCGTTATGATCGGTACCCCAGGGATAGTTGTAATTCCATTGCGCCTCAAAATTAGCATAGCTGGCAAAAGAATTGCCATCTATTAATGTCTCCCAGGCTTTAACCTCACCATTTTCTGATTTAACTTCAGCCTTATCTTTTTTACAAGATAAAAACCCGGTAAACAGGCATACCACGAGCAGGCAGCATTTCATTGTTTCTTTTCTCATTTTTTTTGAATTAGGTAAATATTTGGTTAATTGTAAAGACTTCTCTCCTGACCTAAACCGCATAAAAACCTGAAATACAACAACATTTACAGTAAACAACTATAAACCTGCATGTACGCTAATTAGGTAATTTGGTTAGATCACTTGCAACATACCGGGATTAATGTCGACGTGCTTGTAAGCAAATATATACAGACAAATACTAAAAAATGAGGGACTAAATCGTAAAAATAGAGTGGTAAAATGAGCGCTTTAGCTTGTTTTAGGGAAAAGCAATATAAAAACAAAAGCCTGACCACAAGTGAAGTGAACCCCAAAAGTTGTTGTCCAACTTTTGGGGTTCACTTCAAGCGTTATGATCAGACTTTTAACAAATTGTTTAAAATCTATTTGCAGTTATAAGTTAAACTTAAAGATGCAGAAGATTCGTCTATTGCCCCTCCGCCCATTTTAGTTTGGTTTTTAATAACAATTGAAGTTGCATTTCCCTTAGCATCAAAAGTGTAAACATATTCCTGTGTATCCACACTGGCCATGTTACTAAAACTTGTAACTGAGTTTTTAAGCACATTTTTCGATGCTTTACCGAAATAATTACTTGGCAAAATCAGGTATTTCACCGTTTTTTGCATGGTTATTTTAGATTAAGAGGTTAAAATACCAGGCATAGATATTAAAATTTCTCCTTCTTTATCCAGTTGCTCAATAAGTTAAACCAATCTACATCCGAAGTTTTATTGATCAGTCCAAATCCATGTCCGCCGTTTTCATACAAATAGATGTCGGTATCGACCTTATTTGTCTTTAAAGCTTCGTTCATTAAAACACTATTGGCATAAGGCACGGTCTTATCATCTTTAGCGTGTACAAAGAAAACCGGTGGTGTTTTCTTGTTCACATTTTTATTGGCTGAGAAATAATGTTTTAAACTATCAGCCGGATTAGGCCCCAACAAATTTTTCATGGTACCGGTATGTACCGATTCTTCAAAACTGATTACCGGATAAATTAAGGCGGCAAAGCTTGGTCTCAGGTTTATTTTTTCGGGATTGGCAATTTTAAGATCGCTGTAATGGGCCACCAGCGTAGAAGCAAAATGTCCGCCTGCCGAAAAGCCCATTATGCCCACTTTGTTGGCTTTAATTCCATACTTTTTTGCATTTTTCTTCACCAAGTATATCGCCTGTTGCGCATCCTGCAGCGGTCCATAAGTCTTATCAACCATAATTTCATCGCTTGGCAAACGATATTTCAATACAAAGGCGGTTACACCAATGGCATTAAAGCGTTTGGCAACATCGGTTCCTTCATGACTAAAAGCCAAAGCTCCATAACCACCACCCGGGCAAATAATTACGGCTGTTCCGGTTGCGGTTTCTTTCGGGGCAACAAAAACAGTCATAGTAGGTACCGATACTTTGGTAATACTCAGTGTACCATTGCTACGCACCTCGGTATGCTCAGTATAGGTTGCAGGTGTAGGTTTTGCACCCGGAATATCGCCCGAGTACAACGGAATGACCTCCTGTGCGCCTGAATAGTTTACAGCCATGAACAATGTGATGATTAAGGTGAAAAACTTTGTCATTTTCTTAAATTAAAACTCCATTAAATATGCTTTTAAAAAGTCGTTGATATCGCCATTCAAAACCGCATCAGGGTTAGAAGTCTGGTAATTGGTACGGTGGTCTTTTACACGTCTGTCGTCCAAAACATAACTCCTGATCTGCGAACCCCACTCTATCTTTTTCTTCGATCCTTCTACAGCAGCAATGGCTTCGTTACGTTTGCGTTCTTCGATTTCGAATAACTGCGATTTAAGCAAACGGATGGCATTTTCCTTATTCTGCAACTGCGATCGCGACTCCTGGTTTTTAATAATAATGCCCGATGGCTTGTGGTATAAACGCACTGCGGTTTCAACCTTATTTACGTTTTGTCCGCCGGCGCCACCAGCCCTAAAAGTTTCAAATTCGATATCGGCCGGGTTAATGTCAATCTGGATGGTATCATCAACCAAAGGATAAACATATACAGATGCGAACGAGGTATGTCTGCGGGCATTCGAATCGAAAGGTGATATCCGCACTAAACGGTGAACCCCGTTTTCGCCTTTAAGGTAGCCATAAGAAAAATCGCCATCAAACTGAAGTGTTACCGATTTTATACCGGCAATCTCCCCTTCCTGACTATCCTGTTCGGTAATTTTATAGCCGTTTTTCTCACCCCACATCAGGTACATGCGCATGAGCATGTAGGCCCAGTCGCAGCTTTCGGTACCACCGGCACCCGCAGTAATTTGCATAACTGCAGAAAGCTGATCTTCTTTACTGCGCAGCATGTTTTTAAGTTCGAGATCTTCTACAGCTTGTTTACTGATTTCGAACTGATCTTTCAATTCAGCTTCTGAAGCATCGCCGGATTGAAAAAAATCGAACATTACAGCTCCATCCTCAACCGCATTATGGGTTTGGTTAAAGCCATCAGTCCACTTTTTCTTTGCACTTATTTCAGCCAGAATTTTTTCTGCTTTTTTAGGGTCGTCCCAGAAATCGGGCGCCATGGTTAATTTTTCTTCTTCGCGAATGGCGTAAAGTAGCTCATCAACGTCAAAGATACCTCCTTAGAGACGTTACTCTGTCTCTTAAATCCTGAATCTGTTCTTTGGTCATGAAACAAATATAGCAACTTTTTAATCTCTCTTTTGCAGTAAAAGATTGCTATATGGTTTCATTGTTGAATTGTTGGGTATATACAAGTAATAATGGAGCAATTTAACAATCCAGCAATAGTAATACTCTCCTTCAAGAATTGCTTTATGGCTGTATTGTTCAATTGTTAGGGCTTCTACTAGTAACAATAGAGCAATTTAACAATGAATCAATGATAAAGCAGTTTGCAATTGCCAATAATAGATTAGAGATCCCTCATCTCGACTGAAGCGTAGCGAAATGGAGATCACGTTAAGAGTTTAGCATTTGAAGTCAGTTAACCGATTTAAACAATTAACCGGTTAACCCATAAAACATTTTGCAACTGGCAGTTCGCAGTTACTAATGAACCAATGAACAACTTATTTCTTCATCCCCATATAATCAAGGGTAAGGTTAGCCAGTAACTTCACCCCTAGCACAAAACCACTTTCATCAAGGTAAAAATCAGGCGTGTGGTGTGATGGTGCTTTTAAAGGATCTTTCCCTTTGGGCATACCACCTAAAAACACAAACAAGCCAGGTACTTTTTCCTGAAAGAAAGAAAAATCTTCTGCACCTGTAACCGGTGGTTTTAGTTTTACATGTTCTGTTCCGGCTGTTAACTGCATACTGGGCAGCATTTTTTCGGTAAGGGCAATATTATTAAAGGTAACGGGATAATGATTGCTGTATGGAATTTTTACTTCGGCAGTTGCACCTCCAGCCTCAGCCGTTTTGGTAGCGATGGTTTTAATCCGCTCGATAAACATGGCCTCATCTTCTTTGCTGAAATTGCGTACAGTACCCAGCATTTCTACCTTTTCGGGAATAATGTTAGAGCGTACACCACCATTAATTGCTCCTATAGTAACCACGCCGGGATTTTCTGTGACATTTAAATTGCGGCTAACAATGGTTTGCAGGTTACTGATAATTTGTGCCGATATAACCACCGGATCGATACTGCTCCAGGGATAAGCCCCGTGTGCTTGGCGTCCGGTAACGGTAATTTTCATGTCGTTTACTGCGGCCATGGTCCCACCCGGGCGATAAGTTACCTCGCCAACCTCAGTTTGTGAATTGATATGGAGACCAAAAATTACATCTACCTTAGGGTTTTCTAAAACGCCTTCCTTAATCATCAAAGCTGCACCACCTTCATCGCCTGCAGGTACACCTTCTTCGGCCGGCTGAAAAATAAATTTCACCGTACCCTGAATATCTTTTTGCATGCTGGCTAAAACCTCGGCAACGCCCATTAAAATAGCCATGTGGCTATCGTGCCCACAGGCATGCATTACCCCAACTTCCTGCCCGTTATATTGTGTTTTTACTTTCGATGCAAAAGGTACATCTACCCGTTCGGTAACAGGTAAGCCATCCATATCGGCTCGAAGTGCCACAACCGGACCAGGTTTTCCACCTTTCAAAATACCTACAACACCCGTTTTGGCTACTCCGGTAGTTACTTTAATACCTAAAGATTCCAGATGTTTAGCAATAATACCTGCTGTTCGCACTTCGGTATTACCCAGTTCGGGGTGTTCATGAAAATCACGCCGCCAGTTAATCACTTTCTGTTCCAACGCATCGGCTTTTTTAGCAACTGTGGGGCGTAGCGCTGTAGTTTGAGCAGCAGCATTTAAGGCAAATAACGAAAGGCCAATCAGGTATAGTTTCTTCATGAAAAAATGGTTTAAGGTTTAGCTGCCCTAAGCTAGTCAATTTTAAGGAGAGCTGGAATGGAAACGCAAAAGTGGTTCTGAAATAGAACGACTTTGCTGGAATAACATTCACGATAGTGAAGTCAGCTGTTACCAGCTGACTTTGAGTAAAAAATCAAATTTCGTGTCCGATAGAAACATCAGACACCACAGGAATTGTTTAGTTAAACATCCCCTTCAACTTATCCATAATCCCGCCTTCACCCGCCTGACCACCTTGTTGCGATTGTCCGCCATTGAACATGCCAATCACATCGCTGACGTCAAACTTGCCATCGTCGCCACCTAAACTGCCTAAAACATCTTTGAGGTTAAACGAACTATCATTCGGATCGTTGGTTTTTTGGGTAAACTTGGCTATCAGACCTGGAATAATGCTTGATGCCAGCGATTTTGCAGTATCGGCATTAATGCCCAATCCGCTTAACTTATCAATAAAACTGCCCGAAGCCTGCTCAGCTACCTGGGTACCTTCGGCCTTATTTCCATTAAAAATATCGGTGATTGCACCAATATTGCCTGATGAAAGCTGGTCTTTCAAAGAATCGAAAATAGATCCCGAAGCAGCCTGAATAACCGCTTCATTTTTTTCATTTGGAATAGCGGCATTGTTTACAACGCTTTCCTGTACGTTTTCACGTACCATTTCATTTAAATTTTCTAACATAATGGTAGAGTTAATGGTAAAACAATAGATGGTTAGTTAACAGGGACGTTGTATTAAAGTTACATGCTTTATTCGAGATTTAAAATTCTTAATGATTTTTGAACATTAAAAAGACCATTTTAAATTTTTGCTTTATTACTTTTACAAAAAACCCAAAATTATGTTACCTAAAGTAAATTTTACCGAAACTGAGGCTTACAAATACCTGGCCGATCATTTTATAGATATTAACCAGAAAAGCATTAAAGATCTTTTTGCTGAAGATGCAGATCGTTTCAACAAGTTTTCTGTTTTTTTTGAAGATATTTTACTCGATTACAGTAAAAACCGCATCAGCGACGAAACTTTAGCACTGTTAATTCAGCTGGCACGCGAATGCAAGCTGGATGAAGCCATTAAATCGATGTACAATGGCGATAGAATTAACGAAACGGAAGACCGTTCGGTACTACACATTGCTTTACGTAACCTGAGCAATACACCAATTTTGGTTGATGGTAAAGATGTAATGCCTGAGGTTAATGCAGTACTCGCTAAAATGGAGAAATTTAGCAATAGCATTATCAGTGGCGAATGGAAAGGTTATACCGGCAAAGCCATTACCGATATTGTGAACATTGGTATTGGTGGTTCTGATTTGGGCCCTGTAATGGTTACCGAAGCTTTAAAACATTATAAAAACCACTTAAACATTCATTTCGTTTCCAATATTGATGGTACACACATTGCCGAAACCTTAGCCGGTTTAAATGCTGAAACCACTTTATTCCTGGTAGCTTCTAAAACATTTACCACACAAGAAACCATGACCAATGCACATTCTGCACGTACCTGGTTTTTAGAAAAGGGTGGTAAAGAAGGCGATATTGCCAAACACTTTGCTGCATTATCAACCAATGCAAAAGATGTAGCTGCCTTCGGTATTGATACGGCAAACATGTTCGAATTTTGGGATTGGGTAGGTGGCCGTTACTCATTATGGAGTGCCATTGGTTTATCGATCTCCCTGAGCATCGGTTTCGACAATTTTAAACAATTACTTGCCGGAGCACATGCAGCCGATAACCATTTTAAAACAGCTGATTTCGAAAGCAATCTACCCGTAATATTAGGCTTACTGGGCGTGTGGTATATTAATTTCTACAATGCCGAAACACAGGTTATTTTGCCTTACGACCAATATATGCACCGTTTTGCAGCTTATTTTCAGCAAGGCGATATGGAAAGCAATGGTAAACATGTGGATAGAAACGGTAATGAAGTGGATTACGAAACTGGTCCGATTATTTGGGGCGAGCCAGGAACAAACGGTCAGCATGCATTTTACCAATTGATACACCAGGGCACACGGATTATCCCTGCCGATTTTATTGCACCGGCACAGAGCTTAAATCCCCTTGGCGATCATCACCCAATCCTTTTGTCTAACTTTTTTGCTCAAACTGAAGCTTTAATGAATGGTAAAACCGAAGAAGAAGTGGTTGCTGAGCTTAAAAAAGAAGGCAAATCGGAAGAAGAGATCCAGAAAATTGCCCCATTTAAAGTTTTCGAAGGTAACCGCCCAACCAACTCTATTTTACTGAAAAAAGTAAGTCCATATACCTTGGGTAGCTTAGTTGCCATTTACGAACACAAAATATTTGTACAGGGCATTATCTGGAATATATTCAGTTTCGATCAGTGGGGTGTTGAGCTGGGTAAACAATTGGCGAAGAAAATCCTTCCTGAGTTAAATGGAAATGAAAAAGTTTCGAGCCATGACAGTTCTACCAACGGACTGATTAATCAGTATAAAGCCTGGAGATAGGATAAAAAAACATTTTTTGATAAGGTCCCCGACGTGTAAAAACGATCGGGGACTTTTTTTTTGCAAAAAAATATGGTTTTAGGGCAACCTTTCTAAAAACCTGGCCGTAATACAGCAAAGAAACTTAATTAACAAAACGTGCCATTAACCCATTATCCGGTAATTAAAGCCTCCGCTAGTAGCAGCTTTAATCAATAACCTTTGATTAAGGCATGCCAAAGAAAACAGATTGATTACTTGCTAAATCACCACTATGAGAAAAACAACCCTTTACTTATGCATTACTGCGTTCTACTTAACGCTTTTTGCATGTTCGAAGAAACAAGCCGATGAGCTTACTGAAAGTAATCCGAACGGAGTAACCACTGATAATGTGAGCTATAACAATTATGTAGGTGCACTTTTAACCACAAAATGTAACAATTGTCATGGGCCGGGTGGCACAGAACGGGCATTTTGGACCTTTAACGGAATTCAATCGGTTACTTCCGAACCACGCGTAAAAACCAATACACTGGTAACCATGACCATGCCTGTTGGCGGGAGCTTAACAGCAAGAGAGAAGCTATTATTAACTGCCTGGTACGATAGAGGAATGCCAGCAAACTAAACAGGAAAGCCATGAAAAAACTACTCATCACCCTTATTCTGGTTTCTGCTTTTGCAGCCGTACAAGCACAAATGCTCATCAGCAAAGATGTAACCACTTCATTCTTCTCTAAGGCGCCGATGGAAGATATCGATGCAACCAGTAAAACAGCCGCTTCCGGCATCAATGTTAAAACCGGTGAAGTAATCTTTAAAATTAATAACAACAGTTTTCAGTTTAAAAAGAAACTGATGCAGGAACATTTTAACGAGAATTACATGGAAAGCGATACCTACCCTGTTTCCGAATTTAAAGGAAAAATAATTGACCCTGTTGATTTTTCGAAACCGGGAACATACACCGTTGCGGTGAAAGGCAATTTACAGATCCATGGTGTAACCAAAACCTACCAAACACAAGCTAAAATTACAGTTACAGCCAATACTGTTACCGCAAGTACAGCTTTTAAGGTTAAGCTCGAAGACCATAAAATTAAAATACCAACCATTGTAATTGCGAAAATTGCCGAAGTAGTTGACGTTAAAATTAATGCAGTTTATCCCTCAAAAAATTAAGTCATGATGAAAATTTACAGCACACTAATAATCATGGGCCTGGGCCTGTCATCAACAGTCTTTGCACAAGATTCGTTGGAAAAAGCATTGCAAATGCCGGTAACCAAAACCAGGGTAAGCGCAACTTTTAAATCGCCGAAGTTGATTAATATCCAAACCAACGAAACCATTTTTAAAAATGAACTCGATTTTAGGGTAGATCACCGCTTTGGTGATATCGCCGGACAAAGTGGAGGCATTAAAGATTTCTTTGGACTGGATCAATCTACCGATGTTCGTATTGGTTTCGAATATGGAATCAGTGATGATCTTTCTGTAGGGCTTGCCAGGGCTAAAGGCGCCGGGCCGGCTACCCAGCTCTATGAAGGAAACCTTAAATACCGGTTGTTAAAGCAAAGCAGCGATGAAAAAATTCCAGTTAGCGTTACGCTTTTCGGCAGTACTACGGTATCGGCTGTAAAAGCCAGTACCGATCCTGCTTCGGCAATTGCATACGGCGATTTTCAAGACAGGCTTGTATATGTAGTGCAAGGTGTAATTGCACGTAAGTTTAGTCCTAATTTCTCAATGTTAATCATGCCATCTTATATACACCGGAATTTTACTGTTTTTGGCGATCAGAACGATCTCTTTGCCCTTTCGGTAGGCGGTCGTATCAAAATCACTAAACGTATGGCATTTGTAGCCGATTACACCTTGCCATTTAGGGACGATACCAAAAAAGCTTACCTCGAAAATCTTTGGGGCAACAAATATTACAATACCCTGGGTGCAGGTTTAGAATTCGAAACCGGCGGGCATATTTTCCACCTCAATTTCACCAACGCAACGGCTATACAAGAATCGCAGTTTATAACCGATACCAATACTTCATGGACCAAAGGCCAGTATCGCTGGGGTTTTAGTATCGCAAGAAGGTTTTCTTTTGATAAGAAAAAAGAGAAAGCTCAATCAGCTAGTTACCACTGATAAACATTGTTAATCTAAAATAAACTAACTAAAAAATTATGGAACGTAACGAATTTATCAAATCTTTAGGCCTTGGTGTTGCCGCTGTGTGCACCGGAGCCTGCTTTTCTGCTTGTGGCAAAAAGAGCGATTCGCCCGAGCCCGGCAAACCAAATGGTGGCGGGGTTCCGCCAGGTACAACAGCCAGTGTTGATCTGACTACACAGCTGCTTACTGTAGGTGCATCAGTTACGGTGAGCGGGATCCTGTTTATCAGAACAGCAACCGGAAACGCAACCACTTCATTTGTGGCCACGCAGGCGGCCTGTCCGCACCAGGGTGGAGCATTAAGCTTTATTCAGGCCAGTAATTATATACAATGTGCTTTACATAGTTCGAGATATACCACATCTGGAAGCATTTTAGCCCAACCTAATGATGGAGGGACTACAAGTGCATTAAAAGTTTATGGGCTAACTGTTTCGGGTAATACGCTTAGTGCAACCGCGTAAAGCCTTATTTAAGTAGTAGTATGTTTCACTCTGCTAACTTACAAATCTGTCCCGTTGAGCCTGTCGAAACGCTATTCAAGGTATTTCGGCAGGTCTTTCGACGACATGTTAAATTATCGGGAATTCTATAATTTAGTGCATTCCTCTTGTATGGCGCAAACCAGGCTTAAACAGTTACATTCTGGCCTTTAACATCGAAAGCATCGCGCAGGCCTATAGCCAGCACATTAAAAGCATAAACTGTAAGCATAATGGCCAAACCAGGTAAAATGGCCAGGTATGCAGCATCCATGATAATATAGCCATAATGCTCTTTAATCATGCTCCCCCAACTTGGCATGGGCGGTTGTGCGCCAAAGCCTAAAAAGCTTAAGCCTGTTTCCAATAATATAGCTGAGGCGAAATTAGAAGAAGCTACAACGAGAATAGGCCCTGCTATATTGGGCAAGATATGTTTGATTATTATCTTACTTGTACTAAAACCCAGCGCTCTGGCAGCCTCTACAAATTCAACTTCTTTTAATGCCATAACCTGCCCGCGCACCAAGCGGGCAACATCTACCCAGGTAGATAAACCTACCGCAATAAAGATTTGCCAGAAACCTTTCCCAAGGGCAAAAGAAATGGCTATAACCAAAAGTAGTGAAGGTAAAGACCATACCACATTCATAAACCAACTGATCGCAGCATCGATACGGCCGCCAAAATAACCAGCGATCGCGCCTAAACTTACACCAATAAAAAGCGAAATGAGCACTGCCATTAAGCCCACTGATAAGGAAACACGAATACCCAAAATTACCCGGCTTAATAAATCGCGACCATAAATATCGGTTCCTAAAACATAAGTCTGTTTGTAAATATTATTTTTTTCGAATAAAGCTTGCGGGCCGCCTATTTTAGAGGGAAAGGCACAATCTGGGCATAAATCGCTTAAGGCATATTCGGTTGCTTTTGCTTTTTCATCATCACCAATATATTCCTGAACTAAAACATTTTGCCCCACTATTTTATAGCCGGTAATTGGAATACTTTTAAAAGTTGGTGTTTGGCCGAAGAGCATTTTTTCGAAAAAATTTACCTTTTCTACCTTTGGGTTTCTGCTGGTAATTAGAAAGGTAAAAGTGCTTCCGGGTTTCTTTTTATTGAGTTGCAGCGTTTGTACATTGGCATCCGGCGAATCGTCGGGCATAATTGCATAACCCAAAATACCCATCAACATCAACAGTAAGATAAAAACAAGCCCGGCGAAAGCAAATTTATTCCGCTTAAATTTTAACCATACTTTTTTTGATGGGCTGTTATCCATTATCTAACCATTCTGCCTTTCCAGTTGTATTTTCCGCTGTTGCCGGCAATGCCGATGTACACCATATATAAAATGTGCAGCACATTTAACACCGGGATTAAAATGAGCAAACTACGCCTTTTGGCAAAACCTGTCACATCCCATAAAAATAAGGTTTCTAAAACCATTTTAACCAATAACTGATAAAATGTGACGGTTAAAAATCCAGGGATAAACAATCCGGTAATAAAGTTGGAGAGTATGCTGAGATTAAAAATCCAGATGAGTACCCCCAACACAATAATTCCCTTGTTTTTATAACGGGTACTTTTTGAAGCCCAACGTCTGCGCTGTTGAATAAATGCGCTTAAATTTTCTTTGGCATGCGTGTATACAATCGCCTCCCTGTTTTTAAGGAAACCAATCTGGTCGGGATATTTGGCCGCAATTTTATGTAATAACAATTCATCGTCGCCCGAAGCCAGGTCGTCAATCCCCTGAAAACCGCCAACTTCGTAAAAAGTTGTTTTCTCGTAAGCCAGGTTTGCACCATTACAGGTAGAAGGTTGTTTATTGCCAATGGTAGATGCCCCCAAGCCAATCAAATATAAAAATTCAAGCGATTGCAATCTTTCGAAAAAGCTTTTTTCCTGAAAATAGGCTACCGGAGAGGAGATCATTTTATATTTTTTCTGTTCAAATAGCTGTACAATTGTTGCCAGCCAGGTTTCACCCATTCTGCAATCGGCATCGGTAGTAACAATCAAATCTCCAGAGCAGGTTCCTATGGCTGTTTGTATGGCTTTCTTTTTGTATGAATTTAATGCACGATCCTCGTTTAGTTTAATTAACCGCACATTTTTATCGGCGTAACTAAATACAATCTCTGCAGTACGATCGGTAGAGTGATCGTCGATAATGATAATTTCGGTTAAAACCTTTGGATAGGTCTGGGCAATCAAATCGTCGATAGTTTTGGCAATGTTCGCCTCCTCATCACGCGCTGCTACAATAATCGAAACCTTGGTCTCCGGATCAGACTTTTCGGGAATAAAATAAGTTAAATGATGCCATCCCCTGATAAAATTAAGCACCAGAAAAGCATAAATGAGTGTTAATGCAGCGGATAATAGACTAATTAGATTTAAGATTTCCAAAAAAGTTGAGTTTAAAAACGAAATAAGCGCCTAATATAGCAGGAATTATAATATTTATGAGCCAAATACTAGCAGTACATGCAATAACGGCCACATGCTGATCGGTAACATGTTTAAATAATTCGACGGCGGTAACACTCCTAATGCCTACATCAAACAAATCTAACGAAGGCAAAGCCGATTGCACCAGAAACAATAAGCAGGTCATCATTACAATATCGGCATAATGCAAACCAGGTATTAACCAAATAAACAAAATAAAGTATTGCGAACTAAAAACCAGGTACCTGGCGAGGCAATAACCAATAATGCGGAGTAATTCTCTCCGGCGATAACGACCCAGAATACTGTAAAACTTTTTGTATTTGCGGGTAAATTTAAAGGATAAAAGAATACCGTTTAACCATTTAATATTGAAATAAAAAACAATAAAAAACAGACAGAAAAATACGGCCAGAAAAACTACGGCAATAAACAAAACCCTATCAATAGGTATAAAGCGATAAATAAAAAAACAGGCTGCTATTGCACCAAAAACATTGGTTAACACCAGCTGGCCAATGCTGCCAACACTCATGGCAACAACGCCTACAATGCGCCTTCTGGGTGAAAGGAAAAATACACGGCCACCGTATTCACCCAGGCGGTTCGGAGTGAAAATAGCCAGCGTTAAACCACAAAAAACAGATTCTACGGCCTTGTAAAAACTAATGGCTTCGATGTGGCTCATTAAGTATTTCCATTTTGCGGCCTCGAGTAACCAGTTTACAAACATCAGAAGTACCACAAACCCGATTACCGCAGTAATTTCGAGCTGATCGATATCTTTTAACAAAGTACGGAAATCGCTCAGGTTTTTATTGGCAACAAGCTTATGGTAAATAAACCAAAAGGCGAACAGCACAATGGCAGCTTTTATAAGCAGTGATAATATTTTTTTGTTCTTGCCTGTCAAACTTGTCTTTTTAGATTGCAAATATGCTTAATATTGCTGTAATGTTGAACGAAAAAAAGGAACGGGTTATTATGGGCATCGACCCGGGCACTGCGGTGATGGGATATGGTGTTATTTTAGAAAAGGGAAATAAAACAGAACTGATTAGTATGGGAGTGGTAAAAATGACCCATCTCGACGATCCTTTTCTTAAGCTTCAACGCATTTTCGAAAAAACCGTTGTTTTACTTGATCAGTATAAACCTGATGTATTAGCCATTGAAGCCCCTTTTTATGGCAAAAACATCCAGGTACTTTTAAAATTAGGTCGTGCACAGGGAACAGCCATTGCGGCTGCCTTATCCAGAAATATTTCTGTAACCGAATATTCACCCCGAAAGATTAAACAATCCATTACAGGCAGCGGAAATGCCACTAAAGAACAGGTTGCGGCCATGCTGCAAAGGTTATTAAATTTTAAAGAAACACCCGAATTTTTAGATGCTACCGATGGTTTAGCTGTTGCCGTTTGCCATTCGTTTCAGAAAATTACCACTGGCGGAAAGTCTAAAACTTACTCAGGCTGGGAATCTTTTGTGAGTGATAATAAAAGTAAGGTTACAGGGATAAAAAAAGCTACAGGCAAACTTAAGGGGTAGTTTAAATGGTCTGTGCAGACACAAACCATTAGGAAAAAGTGGTTCGTGAGGACACGAACCACGGAGAGCGAAAAATGAAATAGGAAATAGATAATCAGCCGCGCAAGCTCAATAGGCACGTATATTTGTTGTTAATATTCCGTGAGTTCGGTGTTTCCGTGGCAAGAGCATTTGCGATTCAATAATTGTTGCCTACATTAACGAAATGAGCCTTTATCTTTCCTGGTCTATAATTTTTCTTGTAGCCAGTTCCATAGCCAATCTATTTCTTCTGATCAGGTATCTCGTTACAAAAAATACGCCCACACCAACTAGTATCAACATCCATAGATTAGAAAGTGCGAGGATAATTTCTTTAAAAATGGTCCAACCGTTTACAAGGCCTAGCCAAAAGCGATCGGCAAAGCCGGGTTTGTAATCGTACACGTTATCGTTGGCTACAATCATGGTTTTAACCGTATTATCCTGATAAAAATTAAGGGTAATGGTACTATACTTTACCCGGTTATCAATCAGCAGGTTTTCAATTTTCCGGTCAACATAATCATCTTTGATAAAAAGCGATGTTTCTACATTCGGACTTTTCTTCGTTGCCATTTTGTTAATGCGTTCAACAGCCTCTACCCTATTGTTGGCCTTGAGTTTGTTGGCCAGGTAAGCGATGCTTTGATCGTCCATTTTCATCGATTGATTATCTACAAATACTGCCATTTTAGCAATGGCATTGGTAAAATCGTCGAGCTTTTCTGATGGCACTTTGGCTACCAGATACCCTTCAGTACGATATGAGGTAATTTCTTTAAGCGAATCGACCGATTGTTTAACTTTCTGACTTTCCTGAATTACGCTTTGGATAGAGAACTCGGCTACAGTGCCTCCCTGCGCTTTAATGGTTTGGCTTAATTTTTCTTTGGTGTTTTGCACATCCTTAACACGGAAGCGCATATCGGCAGTCTTAATAATTTTTGGGGCAGCCGTACTGGAACTATCAGTTGCACTGATTTCCTCGGTTGACGCTACTGATCCATACTTTTTTTCAGCATTTTGGCAGCCGAACAAACATGCGGCTACGGCCATAGCAATAATAATCCTTTTCATGATTTAGTGGTTCTAATGGGTTAATCATTTGTGTGATATTATCTTCGCTGGCCAGTGAAGTTGCGGTAAATTTTCTTTTTTGTACCGCGTTTTTATCTTTATACCAAAATTGGTTTAAGGTAACCCGCCTTAGTTTAGTGCCATGCGTTAAGTGTTAGGCGGGAAGGCTAGAAACAAGTTGTTTCAGCTTTAAAAAGCGCTATTTACTTAAAAAATATTTTTTTTTCTGAAAAAGATAAAAACAAAAAAAGCCTGTCATGAGTGAACAAGACAGGCTTTATTATTTAGAGAGAAAATAGGTTATGCGTCTAAAATTTTGAATACGCCTTTAATGGCGATAATTGCACCGATAAACAAAACGATCCACGAGGCTAATGATACTTGCCATGAATCGTAAGCGAAACGCGCATAAGTACCAACCATGCAAACCAGTACACCAAAAATCATTAATTTATAAATTCCTGGCTGGTTAGCCGTTTGCATACTTTCTGTATTGTGCTTTAATTCGTTGTTCTCCATAATGTTCATTTTTATGATGCAGCAAAAGTAATACTTATTGCTGAATAATTACATAAACTTAGTAACTTTTTAATCGTTCTAAACGTTGTTTCGCTTTATCCTTATCCGATAGGTTTTCACCCTGATACAAAGGCTTTTCCCAATCGCCGTACATGGGGTTGGGCAACACAATAAATTTATCACCAAAAAGCTTCTGGTTTAGGTTCACCTGCTCACTTGTGTTTTTATTTTCACGATAAAAAATATTCGAAAAATCGCTCAGATTATCACCACATAGCATTAAAATGTTATGTGTTTCGGCTATTTTTTGTCGGCGGGGTTCTTTATTTGAAGTACCTTTCGAAACCAGTAAATGTGCATCATCGGCATAAGGAAAGCCAAATTTTTGCAGATTTTTTAGGGTTGCGCTATAATCCTTTTCATCGCGGTTGCTGAGGTAAAAGGTTTCGATGTTTTTGCTTGCCGCAAACTTTAGAAAAGCAAGTGCCCCCGGAACGGTATCGGCTTGAACTAAATTAGTCCAGGTAGTCCAGTCTGCAGGGTTATAACTTAATCCTTTCCTTATCTCGTGCCCCTGAAAAGCCGAATTATCCAACACTGTTTCATCAATATCTACAATTACACAATTGGGTTTTGCACTGGTGTCAGCCCATACAGCCTCTTTTAGTGATAAACGGGCAAAGTTATAGGCCTGAAAGCATAAAGCCCGGTATTCGCCCGATGTTTGCTGCCAAAGCACTGCGTTGGTATAATCTCTTGCCGGATTTTGAGCCAGCGCAAAGATTGGCATAAGCGATAGCGTGATGAGGATATATTTTTTCATAAACTGATATTAGGCTACAAAGATATTAAAAGTCAATAATTAAGCTGTTTGCAAAAATCGTGATCAAGCTACCGAAACCCGGCGCATCGAAACAATACAATAAATACACATAAGTACATGTTAACTGACAAACTATAACTAATTATCCTAATATTTTTCATATCAATTAAGTTTATAGTTATAAAATTTTACTAGCTTTGAGCACACACAAATTAAATCATTACATTATGAAATTTAAAAGCTTATTGGGGCTAGCTAGTGCCCTGTTTTTCTTTGCTGCTTGTAAGAAACAACCCATTCCAGAAATTAGTACAACCGATTTTAATATTAAAAAAAGATCGTTGTATTTAACGCAGTCAATTGAGCTGAATGCAAAAGATTCAACAGCAGCGAATAATTATGTCTGGAACTATGGTGATGGAACTACTGAAACGAAAGGGAGTAAAACTGAGCATCGGTACAAAACTTCAGGTATTTTTGAAGTGAGTCTAACTGTCTACAACAAGACAAGCAAGATTAAAGTTAGAGTGCTTCCAGGAGATATTAGTTACCAAATCAAAAATAACAGCACTTTCGATCTGGATCTGAATTCTTATGTAAATCTACCTGTTAATACAGTTAAATCAGTGTTAAAACCTAACGGACTCTCTGATACTATTTATGTTAAATTACAGGCAACGGGAAATTTATTGCAGGTTACAAACATAAGCGGCATTGCGAAAGGAAAAGCATTTCGTTTTGATGAGATGTTTTGGCAGAAAGATTCAATGCATAACATACTCTCAGTAGATAACAATACTAAAATCCAACTTGGTGCACATGGTGAATTAGGGATTAGTTCTACTCTAGAAAATTTATAACAACCTGTATAAAACATGAAGCTCATTTCTTAACCGAGATGGGCTTCTTTTTTGTAAAACATTTAAATACTCAAAAATTTCCCCTATCTCTTTTAGAGACCAACAGTGCCTTTGCATCTGGGTAAGCCTCTGTAAATGTAACCGGCAGCCTATTCCTGCTCTTTTCGTTCCATTTAAATGATACAAAAAGTATAATAATTATGGATTATAAAATTAGAACTTACAAAAAAACCCATTTCAATTAAGAAATGGGTTTTAATATGTTTTGTTATTCAGACTCTAAACTAAGGACTCCGAACTCCAAACTTAATGTTATCCTTCTAATGCTGCTGCACCACTTACAATCTCCGTTAACTCGGTTGTAATTGCTGCCTGACGAGCCTGGTTGTATGAAAGTTTTAATGCTTTCAATAACTCACCGGCATTCTCAGTTGCCTTATCCATTGAGGTCATACGTGCGCCATGCTCAGATGCGTGAGAATCTAACACCGCTTTGTATAACTGGATTTTAATTGATTTAGGGATCAACTGCTCAACAATTTCTTCCTGCGAAGGCTCTAAGATATAATCAACATTTGTTGTTTTCTTATCTTCTTTTAACGCTTCTGCTTGTTCAGCTTTTGGTAAAGGCAATAACTGTTCGGTAGTGATAAACTGCACAGCTGCATTTCTGAAACGGTTATACACCACCTCAACTTTATCAAACTCACCTTTAACAAAACCAGCCATAATCGCGTCTGTAATTTTAGTTACATTTTCGAAAGTTAGGGCCGAAAATACCTCGTTATTGTTACCGATAACATTGTATTTGCGTTTCTCGTAAAAATCCTGAGTTTTCTTACCGATAGAAATAATGCTCACGTTACCGTTTTTCAACTGTTCGCTATATTTTTCAGCAATTAAATTATTGGCCGCTTTAATTACGTTCATGTTAAAAGCACCAGCCAAACCACGGTTTGATGATACAGTAACAATTAAAACCTTATTGGGCTCGCGCTCCTGGATAAAAGGTGATGAAGAGCCTTCTAAACTTGCCGATAGATTACCTAAAATCTCTTTCAGTTTAGTTGCATAAGGACGTAAAGCGATAATTGCGTTGGTAGCACGTTTCAACTTAGCCGCCGAAACCATTTTCATAGCTTTGGTGATTTGCTGTGTTGATTGTACCGATGCAATCCGGTTTCTTACTTCTTTTAAATTAGCCATTCTTTTTTAGTATCGGGTATTTGGCGTATCAAGTATCAAGATAAGATACACTCTTCTTGATACTTGATACCCTAATACTTCTATCTAGTATTTACTTGAAATCTCTTTTGCTACTGTATCTAAAACACCAGTAATGCTGTCATCAAATTTACCAGCCTTTAAAGCCGCTAAAGTTTCTGGGTGACGTAATTCCAGTTGAGTTAAGAATTCAGTTTCAAATTCTTTTACTTTGCTAACCGGAACGCTACGCATTAAGTTTTTAGTACCAGCGTAAACAATTGCAACTTGTTTCTCTACAGTAAATGGAGAGAATTGCGCTTGTTTCAACATTTCTACGTTACGTGCACCTTTATCTAATACCGATTTAGTTGCAGCATCTAAGTCAGATCCGAATTTAGAGAAAGCCTCTAACTCGCGGTATTGAGCCTGATCTAACTTTAAAGTACCTGCTACTTTTTTCATCGATTTGATTTGCGCGTTACCACCCACACGTGATACCGAGATACCTACGTTAATAGCCGGACGGATACCTGAGTTGAACAAGTTCGACTCTAAGAAGATCTGACCATCGGTAATCGAAATTACGTTAGTTGGGATATAAGCAGAAACGTCACCTGCCTGAGTTTCGATAATTGGAAGTGCTGTTAATGAACCACCACCTTTAACTATATGTCTGATCGACTCAGGTAAATCGTTCATGTTTTTAGCGATATCATCGTTAGCGTTGATTTTCGCAGCTCTTTCTAACAAACGACTGTGTAAGTAGAAAACGTCACCTGGATAAGCCTCACGGCCCGGTGGACGACGAAGTAATAAAGATACCTCACGGTAAGCCACAGCTTGTTTAGATAAATCATCATAAACAATTAAAGCTGGTTTGCCAGTATCGCGGAAAAACTCACCAATTGCAGCACCTGCAAACGGAGCATAGAACTGCATTGGAGCAGGATCTGCAGCCGAAGCAGCAACAACAACTGTATATGGTAAAGCACCGTTCTCTTCCAATGTACGTACAATGTTAGCTACAGTAGAGTTTTTCTGACCGATAGCTACATAGATACAGAACACAGGCTGACCTGCTTCATAAAATTCTTTTTGGTTGATAATGGTATCAATACAAACAGCAGTTTTACCAATCTGACGATCGCCAATAACCAACTCACGTTGACCACGACCGATTGGAATCATTGCATCGATTGCTTTAATACCAGTTTGTAAAGGCTCGTTTACCGGCTGACGGTAAATTACACCTGGTGCTTTACGCTCTAAAGGCATTTCGTAAGTTTCACCTAAAATCGGACCTTTACCATCTAAAGGCTCTCCTAAAGTGTTAACTACACGGCCAAGCATACCTTCACCAACTTTAATAGAGGCAATTTTTTTGGTACGTTTAATGGTATCACCTTCTTTGATCTCGTCAGAAGCACCTAAAAGTACCACACCAACGTTATCTTCTTCTAGGTTTAATACGATACCCTGAAGTCCGTTTGCAAATTCAACCAACTCTCCTGATTGAACTTTAGTTAAACCGTAAACGCGGGCAATACCGTCGCCTACTTGCAACACGGTACCAACTTCTTCCAGTTCGGTTTCTGATTTGAAGCCCGCCAATTGCTGTCTGATAATTGCCGATACTTCGTCTGGTCTTACCTCTACCATAATTTTACTTTATATCTTTTTATAAATGTTTAGTGCTTAGCGCATGGCGCCTGGCATTTATTCGCCATCCGCTTGTCGCAATTCTTTTTTATTTAACGTTTAATGCAAGGCGTTTTCACGCTATGCCTAACGCTATGCGCTATTGCGCAAATTCTTTTTTAAGTTTACTTAAACCGCTGGCAATACTCGCATCAAATTGTTTGTCGCCAACTTTTAATATAAAACCACCAATTAGTTTCTCGTTAATTTTTTCTTTAACAATCACTTCATTAGCGCCTAATTCCTTTTTCACAATGGCAACAATCTCTTCTTTAGCTGCAGCGCTTAAAGCTGTAGCAGAAGTAACATCAGCAGTAACGATACCTTTAATCTGATTGTATTGTTGCACAAACTGTTTTGCAGTAGCAAATAAAATAGCCGAACGGCCTTTGTTAACCACGATTTTGAAAAAAGTAATGGTCAAGGCACCTACCTTATCAGCAAAAATACCGTTTAAAATTCCGGTCTTTTTATCTAAAGGTACAATCGGGTTATTTAATATCGCTTCCAGTTCAGGGGTTTCATCAACCACTTTTTCAAATAAAACCATATCGTTATAAGAGGCCTGTAAAGCGTTGTTTTCAACGGCTAGGTCTATTAATGATTTGGCGTATCTGCTTGCAACTTTAATTTCTGACATATTTTTAGGTGTGAGATCGGAGATGGGAGACCTGAGATTTGAGATCTGAGATTTTAGAGCTACTACCCTATCTCATATCTAACATCTCATATCTAGTATCTCAAATCTATTTTCTCAAAACTAGTTTAATTCAACGTCTTTTAACAAGTTAGCCACTAAAGCTTCCTGTTTAGTTTTATCATCTAATTGTGTACGTAAAACGCGTTCTGCAATTTCTAATGATAAAGTAGAAACCTGGTCTTTAACTTCTGCTAAAGCTGCTTTCTTTTGGTTTTCGATTTCGATTTTAGCTTTCTCAATCAATTTAGCACCTTCTACCTGAGCTTGTTTTTTAGCTTCGTTTAAGATACTATCTTTTAAGGTTTTAGCTTCCTTCAAAATTTCGTCGCGCTCGGCACGGGCTTGTTGCATTAAATCCTGGTTTTGGCTGGTTAAACGGGCCATTTCCTGTTTTGCCAATTCAGCTTTGTTTAAAGCCTCATCAATGCTTTGCTCACGTTCGTGAATAGCACCTAAAATAGGTTTCCATGCAAACTTTCTAAGTAATATCAATAAACACAGAAACGATATTCCAGTCCAAAAAACTAATCCTATGCTTGGGGTTACTAAATCCATCTTATCTATTTTTTTTAATCTTAATCTTTGTTAATAAGGCGGGGTAAATAACCAATCGTTAAATACCCTACCTAAGTTTTTCAGTTTGAATTATTGAGGGTTGTTACCTAATAATGCAACTACCACACCGAATAAAGCAGCACCCTCGATAAGGGCAGCAGCGATAATCATTGCAGTCTGAATTTTTGATGCAGCTTCTGGTTGACGAGCAATACCTTCCATTGCTTTACCACCTACTTGACCGATACCAATACCTGCACCGATTACTGCTAAACCGGCACCGATTGCCGCGATTGAACCTACCATAACTAATTTAATTTATATTAATTTGTAAAAAATAGTTTTCTATTAATGATGCTCTTCTACTGCCATACCAATAAACAAGGCAGTAAGTAATGTAAAAATAAAGGCTTGTAAAAATGCTACCAGCAATTCTAACACATCCATAAACAATACAAATGCTACAGAAACCGGAGCGATAGCCAGTGTTTCGAAAATAAAGATTAACGATATTAAACTTAATACGATAATGTGACCAGCTGTAATGTTTGCAAACAAACGAATCATTAAAGCGAATGGTTTGGAAATGATACCGATCAACTCTACAGGAATCATAATCGGATACAACCACCAAGGCACGTCTGGTCTAAAAATATGTTTCCAGTAATATTTGTTACCGTTGATATTTACAATAATCATGGTACCAAAAGCCATTACAAAAGTTAAGGCAATGTTACCGGTTACGTTAGCACCACCTGGGAAAATTGGAACTAAACCTAATAAGTTGTTAAACCAGATAAAGAAAAATACGGTTAACAAATAAGGCATAAATTTAGCGTATTTGTGACCGATGTTTGGTTTAGCAATATCATCTCTAACAAACACAATAATAGGCTCGATTAAAGATTGTAAACCTTTAGGCGCTTTACCTACACGTTTTTTATAAGCACTAGCTACCGAAATGAAAACGATTAATATCACCAGGATTGCTACAAACATGGCCGCAACATTTTTAGTGATAGAGAAATCTAAAACCGAAGTCGCTTCATCAACCTGACCATTTGCACCAACCACTTTAACGTGATCTTCTACCAAACGATAAGTATTATAAGTTCCTTTATAATCTTCTTCACCATGATGAAAGTGTGCCGAAGAGAAAACTTCTAATCCAGCTGGTGTGTATAAAATTACAGGAAGGGGTAATGAGGTATGTCCCCAAAGGTGCCACATGTGCGAATCTGCAATGTGTTCCATAATTACTTTGGTTGGCTCGAATTTTTCTTTGCCATGTCCAGCTTCTGCTCCGTGCTCGCCAGAAGCTGCATGAGCAGACTCGGCAACAACACTATCAACAGGTACAACAGCGCTATCAACTTGAGCGAAAGTATCAATTTTGATAGATAAAAACGCGATTAAAAGCGTAAAAACAATAGTTAGCCTTTTAACTTTAGACACAAAAACTCGGTTACAATCCATTTATTGGC